>Ga0137409_10003913_pt1 | contig 15756 bp, 11 predicted proteins | sample CZODoug1_16funga_FD_122059 | JGI IMG/M metagenome (GOLD analysis project Ga0137409, IMG submission 122059) | Vadose zone soil fungal communities from Angelo Coast Range Reserve, California, USA - CZODoug1_16fungal (Hybrid Assembly) | ecosystem: Environmental > Terrestrial > Soil > Vadose zone... | reverse complement strand
TCATCCAGGCCTACAGCCTGTTCGACATGCCGCGCATGTACGCCATGCTGATCGTTCTGTTCGTTCTAGCGATCGGCGCCAATGCACTGGTCGGCCGGCTGGGCGGACTGCACGCCATCAAACGAGCCTAAAAACAAACCGGGAGGATTCCATGAACCATTTTCGACTGATTGCCGGCGCCGCGGTGCTGGCCGCCGCTTTCGCCGGACCGGCACGCGCCGACGACACGATCAAGATGACCATCGGCCAGCGCGGCAACTGGGACACCGCCATCACTCACCTCGGTACCCAAGCCGGCATCTTCAAAAAACACGGACTTGAGCTCGAGATGATCTACACCTCCGGCAGCGGCGAGACCTTGCAGCCGGTGATCGCCGGCGGCGTCGATCTCGGCCTCGCGGTCGGCACACTCGGCGCCATGGCGGCCTATTCGAAAGGCGCGCCGGTGCGCATTGTCGGTGCGCAGGCTACCGGCGCGGCCGACTACTGGTATGCCAAGAATCCCGAGATCAAGACGCTCAAGGATACCAACGGCCACACTATCGCCTATTCGAGCAACGGTTCGTCCACCCACAGCGTGGTGCGCGCCTTCATCGACGAGTACAAACTCACCGGCGCCAAGATCCAGACCACCGGCAACCCGAGTTCGACGCTGACCGCGGTGATGACAGACCAGGTCGATGTCGGCTGGGCCTCGCCGCCGTTCGGTCTCAAGGAGATCGAGGAAGGCAAGATTCACATCGTCGCCAAAGCCACCGATGCCTCGCTGGTGCGCGGGCAAACCATCCGCGTGTTGGTCGCCAATGCCGATGCGCTCAAAAACCGCAAAGAGGTGATCGAGCGCTTCATGCAGGCCTACCGCGAGACCATCGAGTACATGTATTCGGACAATCCGCAGGTGATCAAAGACTATGCGGAATTCGCCAAGGTGCCGGAGGCGATGGCCAAGCGCGTGCGCGACGAGTTCTTCCCCAAGACGCTGGTCAATCCCGACAAGATCAGCGGGCTGGACGCGCTGGTGAAGGAGGCCGTCAGCCTCAAGTTCATCGACAAGCCGCTGACCGAGCAACAGCTGGCGGAGCTCATTCAGATTCCGGCGCGGAAGTAGCTGCACTTTCGTTGCGCCGTAGGGTGGGCAAAGGCGCGGGCACTACATTTCTGCGCGGCAATTCCTATCGTGCGCCGTGCCCACGCGACACAATTTCGAAGCTTGTGGCATGGACGCGTGGGCACGGCGCACGATGGTCCTGTGCGCGTGGGGCAGCTGTGCCACCGCCTTTGCCCACCCTACAATCGCGCGGCGAGACCTCAGCGCACCTGCTCGCCGATCCACTTGCGGATCAGCCCGGCGATCTGAAGGTTGTTCTTGTCCATCATCATCATGTGGCTGTTGCCGGGGATGCCATTGTCCGGCAGCAGCAGGAACGTCGCGCGCCCGCCCCCGCCATTGATCAGGTTCACCGCCTTGAGGCAACCGCCACGCCGCTGGTCGCCGTTCACGCTATTGGCTCCCACGCTGTTGTCGCCCGAGACCGAAGTGAACGGCACCTTGGCAAAGAACTTGCCGACATCGTCCTGCGTCAGCGTCTCGCAGCCGCCCTCGATGCTGACCAGCGCACGCACCTTGTCAGGCCGCCGGCGCACCAGATCAAGCCCGTAGACGCCGGACTGCGAGTGCACCATGACCACCGCCGGGCCGACCCTGTCGATGAGCGCCGCCAGCGCTTCGACCGTGTTGGTGCCGCCGCCTTCCAACGTCGTCTCCGTGTTGGGAACGAGCTGCGCGAGGTACTGGTCGAGCGCCTCGATTGGAAACTGCAGGTTGGAAAACGGCTTCGGGTATTCCGGGCCGAACCGGAAATTCGACCACGCGCGCTCGAGCGTCCCCATGAACAGGGTCGGCAGCGACTTGGGATCAGCGCCACCGTCGCGCACCGCATTGATCGGCGTCGGGTTGAAGCCCGAGCGGCCACGACCGGAATGGTCCACGACATAGACCGGATGGCCCTGCCGCACGAACCAGGTGGCCCAGCCTTCGCGCCCGTCAGGTGTCGTCTCGTAGGTCATGCCGGTGTGGTTGGAGCCGTGCACGAGCACCAGCGGCACGCCCTTGGGCCCGGCCGGGATGCGGTAGTGCACATACATCTGATTGACCGTGATGCTGCCGGGCGCGGCCGGCCCGGTGGCGAGCGAAGCGCCCGGATAGGCCGATGACACCTTCCTGGGATTGACGAAGAAGCCGCCTTCGTCCTCGAGCTCGAGTTTCCCTCCGAGCGAGGATTGCGCGGTGGCGCTTCCAGCAAGGTTGATGAGCAGCAGCGCAGCAGCGCTCAGACGTACAATGTGTGTTCTGTTGATCGCGTTCATTGCTTCCTCCCTGCGCGCTGTTACATGCCCGCGCGTCGTGACTTGCAAATCTCAATCACGATTGGAGGTCGTTGTCACGCCGTAGGGTGGGCAAAGGCGGGCGCAATGCATTTCGACAATTGCAGGACTCTCGTGCGCCGTGCCCACCATGGACGGCGCATCTTGTATCGATGCCCATGGTGGGCACGGCGCACGAGAGTCCCTCGCTCGTTGGAACGCCATGCTACCGCCTTTGCCCACCCTACGCTGCTCCAATCTCTCAAATCGTAAATGTCTCATGCGTCGAGGGATGAAACATCTCCTCGGGTGTCACCAGCCTGGGCGACAGCCCTTCCGAATGGTGATGCCGCAGGAACGTTTCCAGCACCTTGCGATTGGCTGCGAGGCCGTAGGACCAGAAGTCGTGCCCCATCAGCTCGCGCGCGGCCTTGAGCAACTCGTCGACGAACGGCAACGTGCACTTGCTGGTCGCGGTGTCCTCCAGCTCCTCGAGGCATCTTGCTTTGGACTGCTCGAACGCCTTGAGCACCGCAGCCGGCAGCCAGGGATGTTTCTCGACCAGCGTGCGGCGGATGCCGGTCACATGCATGATCGGAAAGATGCCGGTGCGTTTGTAATAGTCCTTGCCGGCCGCGATCGGATCGGGAAACAGCCAGCCGATGTTCGGATTCTGCTTGCTCGCCAGCCGCGGCACGCGCGGCGCGATGAAGGCGTCGATCTCGCCCTCCTCCAGGAGCTGCGAGATGGTCTTGCCTTCGGGCGCGTTCTCGAGCCGCACCCCGGCAGGAAGCTTGATGGTGATCTTCTCGGGCCGCGACGGATCGTCGATGCCGCCGCGCACCCAGATCACGTCGGACGGCTTGACGCCGTGGTCGTCCTCGAGGATCGCGCGCGCCCAGACGCAGGCCGTGAGCTGATACTCGGGCAGGCCCACCCGCTTGCCCTTGAGGTCGGCCGGCGTCTTGACGCGGTCCTTGCGCACATAGATCGAGTTGTGGCGGAAAGCGCGCGACACGAAGGCCGGCACGCCCACATAGGGGCAGTCCCCCAACGCGGTCTTGACCGTGAAGCTCGACATCGACAGCTCGCAGATATCGAAATCGATCGTGCGGAAGGCGCGGAAGAAGATCTCCTCCGGCGGCAGCTGCATGAACACCGGATCGACCCCGTCGATCTGGACGGTGCCGTCGAACAGCGGGCGAGCCCGGTCATAGTTGCCGATTGCCACGGATAACGGAAGTTTTGACATTTTCCCTCAATCATTTCGCAAGTTTTGCGGTGGCTAGATAACCCTCCCCGAGGAGGTGGGGCAACCATGCCAAACCCCATTGTGCGGCTTTTTCGGCGTTGTCGGCTGGGCACCGTCATTCTCATCACGGCGCTGCTGGTGCAGTGGCCGATCAGCGCGGCCGGCGCCGACGAGCGTGCCGAGCTCGAGGCTGCCTTCAAGCTTGCAAGCGCGCAGTACCAGGTCGCCCTCAAGACGCTCGAGACCAGGGGGCGCGAGGAAACGTCGGCCGAGGTCGGCCGACTGCGTGAGACGTTTCAGGCTGTCATCCAGCAATTCGACGCGAACCGCGTTGCCTTGGGCCTCGATCAGGACTACGCCGGCATGCTGATGCAGCTCGACGTCAGCATCGTCGGCGTGATGCTGGTGATCGACTTCGGCAGTCGCGAAGCAGCGCGCGACGCGCTCACACCGATCGGAGAGAGCCTGGCAGAGCTTGGCGCTCGCGCCGTACTGCTGCGTAAGTGATTCATCTAGCACGCATAACCTGACTCAAAATTTTTTTGATCTAAATCATTCGACACAGCGGTATGCTTTGGTATAGTCGCGCAGCGTTGGTGGAGTGGATGACCTGATGCGCCTCGCGACCGCGGTTGCGGAACGAACCGAGCTTCGCAGCCACCTTGGCACACTGGCCTCGCGTGCCAGAGATGCGAGCCTGTTCCTCAAGGCGATGGCACATCCCAACCGACTGATGATCCTGTGCATCCTGTGCGAGGGCGAGCGCTCGGTCAGCGAGCTCGAGCAGCTGCTCGCGCTGCGGCAGCCGACCGTGTCACAGCAGCTGGCGCGACTGCGCGAGGACGGCCTGGTGAAGACACGACGTCAAGGCAAGATCATCTATTACAGCCTCGCCGGCAATGACGTCCGTATCATCGTCGAGTCCGTTGACACTGTGTTCGGCGGCCACCGCTGAGCGGCGGATCCTGTTCACGGATCACATTTGAGAATTAGAGCGGGATGAATTTAGGTTTGCACCGCCATTGAACCAATCTCCGTTCGTCCCCGCGGAAGCGGGGACCCAGGGGCCAAGCACTCAATCGTTGCGAAGTCTGGGTCCCCGCTTCCGCGGGGACGAACGGAATCAAGAGGCGATTCAAGTTCAGCTCATTTCGCTCTAGATCGGCAGATCGGCGGGCGCGATGTCGATGAGCCGGAGCTGTACACGCTCCTCGCCCTGCCAGCGGTCAACCGCCAGGCAACCGGCAGCGTGCACCTTGAGCCCGCGGCTCTGCATGATCGCCGATCCCAGCGGCTGACCAGCCGCACGGAACGCAATGGCGTTGATCATGGCGCCGTCGCCGGCGCGGAGCCGCAACCTAACGTGCGCTTGGCCGACCTCCTCCGCATACGCAATGGTGTGCGAGGGTAGCGCCAGCACTGGCTCCGGATTGCCTGCACCGAACGGACCAGCGCGCGCGAGCGTCGCCACCAGCTCGCTGGTGGCGGCGCCGGCCGTGAGCGCGCCGTCGATCGAGAGCGCATCGACACGACGCGCCGCCGCAACTGCAACGCCGAGCGCCTCCTCGAGATAGGCGCGAAACTCGGCCAGCGCCGTCTTGCGCAGCGTGACGCCGGCCGCCATGGCGTGACCGCCGCCCTTGACCAGGAGACCATCCTGCACCGCCTGGCGCACCGCGCGGCCAAGGTCGACGCCCGCAATCGAGCGCCCCGAGCCGGTGCCAAGGCCACCCGGCTCGAGTGCAATCGCAAACGCCGGCCGGCCGAATTTTTCCTTCAGACGCGCAGCGACAAGTCCGACCACGCCGGGATGCCAACCCTCGGCCGCGACGACCACGACCGCGCCCTTGTCCTCGACGCCGAGCGCCGCCATCGCTTCGGCCTCGGCCTGCGCTACCGTCGCGATCTCGATGGCCTGGCGCTCGCGATTGAGCCGGTCGAGCTCAGCGGCAAGCCGCGCGGCCTCGACCTCATCCTGGTGGAGAAGAAGATCAACGCCGAGCGTCGCGCGACCGATGCGGCCGCCGGCATTGATGCGGGGACCAAGCATGAATCCCAAATGCCAGGGCTCCGGCGGCCCCGAGAGGCGCGCGACATCCATGAGCGCGGTGAGCCCAAGATTCTCTCTTCGACGCATCGCCAGCAGGCCCTTGGCAACAAACGCACGATTGAGCCCCTTGAGCGGCACGACATCGGCGACGGTGCCGAGCGCCACCAGATCAAGCAGGCCAAGTAGATCGGGCGCCGGCCGCTCCGCGGTCCAGAAGCCGCGTTTGCGCAGCTCGCGATTGACCGCGACCAGGGTCATGAACACGAGCCCGACTGCAGCGAGGTGACCAAGCTGCGAGAGATCATCCTGCCGGTTTGGATTAACGACCGCGAGTGCCTCTGGCAGCGTCTCGTCGGCGAGGTGGTGATCGATCACGACGGTCTGCATGCCGAGCCGAGCCGCCTCGGCGAGCGCGTCGTAGCTCGTGGTGCCGCAGTCGACCGTCACCAGCAGCGTCGCGCCGCGCTCGGCGAGCGAGCGCACGGCCTCGACATTGGGTCCGTAGCCTTCAAACAGGCGATCGGGAATATGGATGAGTGGAGTGAGCCCGGCATGGCGCAGGAAGCGCGCGAGCGTCGCGGCCGAAGTCGCGCCGTCGACGTCGTAGTCACCGAAGATCGCAACCGTCTCGCTGCGCTCGACCGCATCCGCAAGCCGCGCCGCGGCGGCCGGCATGCCGGCGAGCGTGTCGGGATCGGGCATCAGCGCGCGCACGGTCGGATCGAGGAACGCGACCGCGTCCTCGACCTCGACGCCACGGCCGGCGAGCACGCGCGCCAGGAGCTCCGGCAGGCCGTGCCGCTGCACGATCGCCAGCGCGCGTGCGGAGGCGCGCTCATCCAGCCGGTCGCGCCAGGCGCGGCCGGTCGCGGAGCGCTCGACACCCAGGAAGTGGCGGGTGCTTGCCGGAGGGATAACTGCCAGATTCATGTTGCCAAGGTCATGGTCAGCCTGCGACTCAGCTGGTGCAACAGCCTGAACGCAGGAGTTCCGCGGAGCAAGCGGGGCTGCGGCGGGCTCTTCATATCTTTGCGACCAGCAAACACGCGACGGCGACAACGCTTTTTGACAGCCGGGCTCGTGAGCGTCGGAAGGTAGCACGCCCCCACACACTAGCTCCGCCCCAAAATTGTCCAATTGGTAAACGACGGTATTTCCTGGACGGTTACAGGACACAAGGGGGCCCGTGTTCTGACGCACCATGCGCATCATTTTGCCCGCTATTTCGCTGCTGCCGCATTGCTGCTGGCGGCGCTTGGCGGACCCGAAGCGCAAGCGCAAAATCGCGGTCTCACGACGCCTTTGAACGGAGCCATCGGCTCGATCGGTTCGGGAGTCGGTTCAATCACTTCAGGTGCTGGTACAGGGGTCGGCTCGATCACGTCGGGGGTCGGCTCGGGCGTCAACTCGATCAGTTCGGGGATCAGTTCGGGCATCGGCCAAATCGGCGCGACCAATCCGGGGGCCGGATTATTTCCTGGAAACACTGACCTGTCGGTGGGCGATACCGTCGGCATCATCACCAACGCCGTTCCTATCGAGGGCCTTTACGACGGCGTCAGCAAAACTGTGACCAACACGCTCAAGCAAACGACGAGCGCGATCAGCAAGGGGATCGGCAATCCGAAAGATCCGCTCGGCAAGGGTCCTGCTGGCGCGCAGCCGCGGGCAAGCCGTGTTCCACCCGCCGGCGAACAGCGTTTCGTGGCATTCGAAGTGCTGGTCGGGCTGCCATCAAACCTGACGCAGCAGGCGCTCAATGCGCTGGCGGGGCGGCACCGCCTTGTACGTCTGGAGTCGCAGGCCATCGGCCTCACCAACACCACGCTCCATCGCTGGCAGATCAGCGACCAGCGCTCGGTCGCCGATGTCGTTCGCGCGCTCGAAGCCGACACCGGCGTGCGCGCGGCGCAGCCGAACTACCGCTACACGCTACAGCAGACGCAAAGTGCTGCCGCGGGCGAGTATCAGTACGCGCTCGCGAAGTTGCGTCTGCCCGAGGCGCACCGGCTCGCCACTGGCGGAAGCGTTCTGGTCGCGGTGATCGACAATGGCATCGACAGCACGCATCCGGAGCTGGCTGATGTCATCGCCGGCAGCTTCGATGCCACCGGGCGGCCGGCGCCGCCGGCGCATCATGGCACCGGGATGGCCGGCACGATCGCGGCGCATGCGCGCCTCACCGGCGCAGCGCCGGCCGCACGCATTCTGGCGATCCGCGCCTTCGCGTCGTCCGGCAAGAGTGACGAAAGCACGTCGCTTGCAGTGCTCAGGAGCATCGACTGGGCAGTGGCGAACGGCGCGCGCGTCATCAATATGAGCTTCGCGGGTCCGCAGGATCCGGAACAGGCGCTTGTTTTCGCCGCAGCTGCCAAGAAGGGCGTTGTTCTGGTTGCGGCCGCCGGCAATGCCGGGCCGAAATCTCCTCCGCTCTATCCGGCCGCCGATCCGAACGTGATCGCGGTGACTGCGACCGACCCTGACGACAAGCTGTTCGTCCAATCCAATCGTGGCCGCTACATCGCGGTCGCCGCACCGGGCGTCGATATCGTGGCGCCGGCGCCGTCCGGCACCTATCAGTTCACAAGCGGCACCTCGGTTGCAGCCGCGCAGGTGAGCGGGATTGTGGCGCTGCTGCTCGACGCCAAGCCTGGCCTCACCCCGCCAGCCGTCCGCAAGGCTCTGCTCTCGACCGCTAGAGATCTCGGACCGAAAGGCCGCGACGATCAGTTCGGCGCAGGCCTCGCCGATGCCTATAGCGCCGTGCAGTCGCTGACGGCGAGCCCGCCCAATGCCCCGGTGGCGAATGTTTCCACCGGACGCTAGCTGGAGAGGCAAGTCCATCTCCAGAGTGATTGCCGCCGATGGCGCAGATCACTCAAAAAGGATTCCGATATGGCTGAGCCGGCGAATTCATCAGCGTCGCATTGACTGGCACTTCTCCGATCAAATCAGTTCAATCCATGGCGGAACTTGGTGGCGCCCGCAGCAGCAACCATATCCGGGCGTAGACGTCGAAGGAGGCATGGCCCCAGAATTGACCAAATGGAGCACCAGCTTCACTTTAGAAACGTTACAGGACACAAGGGAGGCAGTGTTCTGGCGCACCATCCGAACCAGTTTGCTCGCTTTGCCGCCCGTGCCACGTTCCTGCTTGCAGTGCTTGGCGCGTCGCAGGTGCAGGCGGAGCCGAAAGGCCGCGGACCACCTTTGATCAGTCCGGGGAACGGCCCGCCACCTTTCAGTCAAGGAATCGGCTCGCCACCTTCAAGCCTCGACCTGCCAGTCGGTGGCGCGGGTGGCGGAGCTACCAATGCTGTTCCCATTGAAGGACTCTACGACCGCAAGCGCGGCGCAGTGAGCGACACGGTCAGACGAAACCCGCAGGGCTCGATCGATCGGCAAGTCACCGGACGGACTGGCAATACGAAGGACCAACTCGGCAAGGGCCTTCCTGGCCCTCAACCACCACGACCGAGCCGCGTTCCGCCTGCCGGTGAACAGCGCTTCGTAGCGACCGAAGTGCTGGTCGCGCTGCCGTCCAATTTCACGCCGCAGGCGCTTGACACGTTGGCGCGCCGACATAGCCTGGTGCGCGTGGAATCGCAGGCCATCGGCCTCACCGGCACCACGTTCCATCGCTGGCAGATCAGCGATCAGCGCTCGGTCGCCGATGTCGTTCGCGCGCTCGAAGGCGACACCGGCGTGCGCGCAGCGCAGCCGAACTATCGTTACACGCTGCAGCAGACGCAAGCGGGTGTCGCGGGCGAGTATCAATACGCGCTCGCGAAGTTGCGCCTGCCCGAGGCGCACCGGCTCGCCACCGGCGGAAGCGTTCTCGTCGCGGTGATCGACAATGGCGTCGATACTGAACATCCAGAGCTCGGCGACGTCATCGCTGGCAGCTTCGATGCGACCGATCGGCCGGAACCGCCGGGGCGTCATGGGACCGGCGTGGCGGGCACCATCGCGGCGCATGCGCTGCTCACCGGCGTGGCGCCCGCAGCGCGCATTCTGGCGATCCGCGCCTTCGCGCCGCCGACCGGCAAGGGCGATGAAGATGGAGGCACGTCGCTCGCCGTCCTCAAGAGCATCGATTGGGCGGTCTCGAATGGCGCGCGCGTCATCAATATGAGCTTCACGGGTCCGCGCGACCCGGAGCTTGCGCTCGCCCTTGCCGCGGCCGCCAAGAAGGGCGTTGTTCTGGTCGCCGCCGCCGGCAATGCCGGGCCCAAATCTGCCCCGCTCTATCCGGCTGCCTATCCGAACGTGATCGCGGTGACCGCGACCGATCCCGACGACAAGCTGTTCGTCCGTTCGAGCCGCGGCCACCATATCGCGGTCGCCGCGCCGGGCGTTGATATCCTCGCGCCGGCGCCATCCGACACCTATCAGATCATGACCGGCACCTCGGTGGCGGCCGCCCAGGTGAGTGGGATCGTGGCGCTGTTGCTCGAGGCCAAGCCTGGCCTCTCCCCGCAAGCCGTCCGCAAGGCTCTGCTCTCGACCGCCAGAGATCTGGGGCCGAAAGGCCGCGACGATCAGTTCGGCGCAGGTCTGGCCGACGCCTACGGTGCGGTGCAGTCGCTGACAGCGAGCCCGCCCAATGCCCCGGTGGCGAATGTGGCCACGGGCCGCTAGCTCATAGTCGCCATCAAGGTACGAATAGGGGCCGCGTGACCGCTACGGCCGTGCAACATCAAGCACGCGTCGCCACTGGCGCAGATCGAGCTGCTGAGCTGGCAAATTCACTAGCGTCGCATTGACTGACGCTTCTCCGTTCAGACCAGTGCAGTCCAGCGTGGAACTTGGCGGCGTCCGCGCGCAACCATATCCGGCCATAGACGTTGTCGTGATGCGACAGGGTGCTGCCATGCAATTGGTTGGCGAGGGTAAATGCAACAAACGCCGGACAACACGGATGGGAGCGCGAGGGCGAGCGGGCGCAGTACTAATCCCACCGGCCCAACGCCACAGCTCGGCGGCGTCCGGACAGCTGCGGCGGCGCGGGAATTTTTCCGCGCTATAGGCAGTGATCTCGCCGGGCTTGCCGCTCGGTTACGGCAATATCGTTTGCCGAAGCGCGCGCAAGCTGCGCCCGCGGCATCAAAAATTGACCGGAGGTCATTGGCGCGCGCGACCGCAGTCGTGCTTCGTCGCTACGCCATTGCGATTGTCGCGCTGGCCACGGTTGGGGCACTTGCCCTCTCCGGCGCCATGCTGTGGGCGATCCATGATATGCCGTTGGAACGGCCCAGCGATGCAGCGAGGCCGGCGCTCTTGCTCGAAGCGGCAGACGGGGAAGCGCTTGGGCGGGTCGGATCGCTCAAGTTCGCGGACGCCGCGCGCAAGGATTTCCCCGATCGCCTGGTGCAGGCGGTCCTGAGCATCGAGGACCGACGCTTTTACAACCACTTCGGGATTGACCCGGTGGGTGTAGTGCGCGCGCTGCACCGCAACGCGCAGGCGGGCGAAATCGTCGAGGGCGGCAGCACAATAACCCAGCAACTCGTGAAGATGCAGATTGTGGGCAACGACCGCACGCTCACCCGCAAACTGCGCGAGGCGCTCACAGCAATCTGGCTGGACCTGCGGCTTGGAAAAGAAGAGATACTCACCCGCTATCTCAACAACGTCTATCTGGGCGCGGGTGCGCACGGTATGCCAGCAGCCGCGCGGCTTTATTTTGACAAGCGCCTCGACCAATTGAACGTCGCCGAGGCGGCGATGCTCGCGGGTTTGATCAAGGCGCCCTCGCAATACAATCCACTGCGCGACCTCGAGGGGGCGCGCGACCGGGCCGCGATCGTCATTGATGCGATGGTCGCGAACGGCGCAATCGATTCCCGGAGCGCCGCCGACGCCAAGGCTCGGCCCGCAACATTGCATCCGACGACGGAGGCCTCGCAGGCGGGCTCCTGGTTCGCCGATTGGGTGGGACGAGAGGCCGTAGGTGTGACCGGTTCGTTCACGCGCAGCGTGCGCGTGCGCACGACTCTGGATACTAGGCTGCAGCGCCTGGCGGAGGACGTCATCAATAGCGCCCTGGCCGGTGAAGGGGCCCGCGTGGGAGCATCCCAGGCGGCGCTTGTGGCCCTGCGGGGCGATGGCGCCGTGCTCGCGATGGTGGGCGGACGCGATTATCGCAACAGTCAATTCAACCGCGCGGTGGAGGCCAATCGGCATCCCGGTTCGGCGTTCAAGCTGTTCGTCTATCTGGCTGCCTTGCGCAAGGGCCTGGGGCCGAACGACACGATCGACGCCGGACCGGTGGAGATCAATGGCTGGGAGCCCGAGAATTTCGGCGGCCGAGAGTACGGGCGGGTCACGCTCGTGGATGCATTTGCGCGATCGATCAACACGGCGGCCGTACGCCTCGCAATGGACGTGGGATTGGATGAGGTCATTCGCGCAGCGCGTGATCTCGGCATTGATGCACAGCTTCCGAAGGTTCCCAGCCTGGCCTTGGGCGCGGTCGAGGTGAGTCTGCTCGACCTCACCGGCGCTTTCGCGTCGGTGCGCGCGGGACGTACGCGCGTCGAGCCTTGGGGCATAGCCGCCTTCGGTCCGGAGGGCCAAGCGCGCCTGCAGACAATGGGACCGCCGATGGTCGGGGCGCAGCAGTCATTGGGGCGCTATCAGCAACCCATGATCGATCTGCTTCGGGGCGTAGTTGAACGCGGCACCGGGAAAGCAGCCGCACTCAACGGCTTTGCGGCCGGAAAGACCGGCACCAGCCAGAACCATCGCGACGCCTGGTTCATCGGCTTCAATGAGTCGCTGATCGTCGGCGTATGGGTCGGCAATGACGATGGCACCAGCATGAAAGGGGTCGTCGGCGGCGCCCTCCCGCGGCCATTTGGAAGCGCTTCATGACGCAGGCTCCCGGTTTGATCGCGCAGAGTGACGCGCGCGCGGCGAACGTCGCCGGTGATCGCGCTGCGCAATCGACCCAACCCCAAACATCGCAATCTGAAGCATCGCAAGGATCACAAGCATCCCAGGCAACTCAAGCATCATCCGACGCGACGCAACAGGCTCAGTGCGATTATCGAGCCTGCGCCAGCCGCAGGTCATTCCGACCGTCGGACTGCACCTATCAGCCCTATTGGGGTCCGCGCAGGCTATGCGAAATGCGCGACCGGCCGGCCACGCCGCCTGAACAGGTATCGCGCCCACCAAGCCCTGGAGAGGCGCCGCAATCACCGACGCAAGCGCGCGCCCAGGCCCAATGCAACGTTGATGTCTGCAATCAATTCTACAGCTCCTTCAATTCTTCCGACTGCACCTACCAGCCCTATGGCGGCGGCCCGCGTCGAACCTGCGAAAGATAGACGCATGCTGCGACTGCGGCTTATCCGCCTCATCCCGAGGAGGGCGCAAGCACCGGCGCTTTCCAGAGACGCAAGCATTGCTTAACGCCCGTCTCGAGGGATGGGGCGGCCCACCGATCTCGGGTTCACCCGAGATCGGCAATCAACGTGCGCAAGTCCGGTAAACCCGACTTGCGATGTTCGAGACGCCACGCACGAGGCTGCGGAAGTCCGCTAACCCATGATTGTGGCTCCTCACCATGAGGGCCGAGAGGGACCACGAGTGCATCAATTATCAGAATCCGCTTTTAGGCGCCTCGGATGCAATCAATCCAGATGGAATTTCGCGAGCTGGCGATGCTCGGCCAGGATGCGGCGCACCGTGCCGGTGACCGAGCGCATCACCACGGTCTCGGTCTCGATGATGTCCCTGCGGAACTTCACACCTCGCAGCATGGCGCCGTCGGTCACGCCGGTCGCGGCGAACAGGCAGTCGCCCCGCACCATGTCCTCGATCTCGTAGCGCTTGCGCGGGTCGGTGACGCCCATCTTGGCGGCGCGCACGCGCCGCTCCTCGGTGTCGAGCACGAGCCGGCACTGCATCTGGCCGCCGATGCAGCGCAGCGCCGCCGCCGCCAGCACACCTTCGGGCGCGCCGCCGATGCCGAGATAGATGTCGATGCCGGTCGACTCCGGCTGCGCGGTGTGGATGACGCCCGCGACATCGCCATCGGTGATCAGGCACACCGTTGCGCCCACCTTGCGCACCGCCGCGATCATGTCGGCATGGCGCGGCCGATCGAGAATGAGCGCGGTGATGTTCTCAGGCCGCACGCCCTTGGCCTTGGCGAGCTTGAGGATGTTGTCGCCGGCGGGCGCATCGAGATCGACCACGCCTTTCGGATAGCCCGGCCCGATCGCGATCTTCTCCATATAGACATCGGGCGCGTGCAGCAGCGTGCCTTCATCCGCCATTGCAACAGTGGCGATCGCGCCCGGCATGTTCTTGGCGCACAGCGTGGTACCCTCGAGCGGGTCGACCGCGATATCGACTTTCGGGCCCTTCCTGGTCCCCACCTCCTCGCCGATGAACAGCATGGGCGCCTCGTCAAGCTCGCCCTCGCCGATCACCACGGTGCCGTGGATCGGCAGGTTGTTGAGCTCGCGCCGCATGGCGTCGACCGCGGCCTGATCGGCGGCCTTCTCGGCGCCGCGTCCGCGCAACCGTGCCGCCGAGACCGCCGCCCGCTCGGTCACGCGCACGATCTCGAGCGACAGGATGCGCTCCAGCACCAGATCACGTTGAACGGTGATCGAGGAGCCTGCCTCGCGCTTGTTCATGGTCTTGTCCCCTCGTCAGCTTTTCTCGATGCGGATCATGTGCGGCTGTTCGGCAATGACGCCGTCGCTCTCGATCGCCGAGAGCGCGCGGCGCACGGCGTCCTCGCTGGTCGCGTAGGTGATGAGCGCGACCGATGCCGGCGTGTCAACGCTGCGCGGATCCTCGCCACCATGCGGCTTGCGGTCACGACCGCGCTGCACGATCGATTCAAGCGAGATGTTCTCATCCGCCATGCGGCGCGCGATCGTCGCGGCCGTGCCAGGCCGATCGACGGCGGCGAGCCTGATGTAGTAGCCGCCCTCGTGGCGCTGGATCGGCGCCCGCTGCGCCTTGGTGAGACATGTTACTGGCCGCCCGAAGGACGGCGCGCGCCGGCCCGCCGCGAGATCAGTCAAATCGGCAACGACCGAGGCCGAGGTGGCGGCGCCGCCGGCGCCCGGCCCCATCAGGGTGAGCTCCATCGTATCGGCATCGATCGCGATCGCGTTGGTGACGCCGTCAATGCCCGCGATCACGGTGCCCTTGCGCACCATGGTCGGATGCACGCGCTGCTCGATGCCGGCGCTGGTACGCTGCGCGACACCAAGCAGCTTGACCCGATAGCCAAGCTCGTCGGCGGCCTCGAGATCCTCGAGCGAGATCGACTCGATGCCTTCGACATGCACCGCCTCGGCGTCAACCTCGGTGCCAAAGGCGAGGCTGGTGAGGATCGCGAGCTTATGAGCGGTATCGAAGCCGCCGACGTCGAAGGTCGGATCAGCTTCGGCATAGCCGAGCTTCTGCGCTTCCTTCAGGCAGGCCGCAAAGGACAGCCGCTCCTGGTGCATGCGGGTGAGAATATAATTGCAGGTGCCGTTGAGGATGCCGTAGAGGCGTGAGATGCGGCTGCTGCCGAGCCCATCGCGCAACGTCTTGACGATCGGGATGCCGCCGGCCACCGCCGCCTCGAAGCAGAGCGCCGCGTTGGCCCCTTCGGCCAGGCGCGCAAGCGCCACACCATGGCGCGCGAGCAGCGCCTTGTTGGCGGTGACTACGGAGCGGCCAATACCAAGCGCGGCCTCGACCGAGCTCTTGGCGGGATCGCCCTCCCCGCCCATCAGCTCCACAAACACGTCGAGGCCATTGGCGCGCGCGAGCTCGATCGGGCTGTCGATCTTGCGCACACCAGAAAGGTCGAGCGTCGGATCCTTGGGCGGATCCTTGGCGGCATAGGCCACCAGCTCGATCGGACGCCCGGCGCGCTCGGCCAACTCGGCACGCGAGCGCATGATCATCGCCGCCACGGCGGAACCGACCGTGCCTAATCCGGCGAGGCCCACTCTGAGCGATTCAGCCATGAAATAAATCCGGGAAAGAACTAACGCTTAGCCGCGCTTCGCAAGCGGCACCACGTTGTGCAACTTTTCCGGAGCGCTTTCAAGAAAGCGGCGGATAT
>Ga0137409_10003912_pt1 | contig 15756 bp, 10 predicted proteins | sample CZODoug1_16funga_FD_122059 | JGI IMG/M metagenome (GOLD analysis project Ga0137409, IMG submission 122059) | Vadose zone soil fungal communities from Angelo Coast Range Reserve, California, USA - CZODoug1_16fungal (Hybrid Assembly) | ecosystem: Environmental > Terrestrial > Soil > Vadose zone... | reverse complement strand
GCAATCCGGTTTCTTTCTTCGAGCACCGCTCCGCTTTGCAGCTTGCGGCGGAGGACATCGATTTGCTCGTGCAGGCGCCGCCGGAACACGACTGTCCAAAACATCAACACGAGCAAGGCTCCGGCCGTAACTCCCAGCAATTGCAGGGTATGGCGCAGGTTCCACCAGGAAGGCGCTTTCAACAACACGATTTCATCGGCCGAACGTATCAGCAGGCGAATCGACTCGGGCATTTCCCAGAGCCCTCCGCTGCGTACCAAGCAGATGCCCCGGAGCCGCAGTTCGCTGTTGAGCGGAATGGACATCAATCGATCGGCGGAATTACCCGCATACAGAGTGGCGTTGATCAGGGTCCCATCCTGATGTTGCAGCAGCAGATTGATGAGACCATCGGAACGCCCTTCATGTTGTACGACCTTGGCGTCGGTGCTCACCAAGGCCCCGTCGTACTGCTCCCAATTCGCAGCCAGATCGAGAGTAACCGGCGTAGGAGGGGTCTCATGACCTACTCGGTGAAACACGGCATCTTCGAGAAGTGGGGCCGATTCCCCAACCGACGGGAAACCGATTACGTCCACTTCGTCGCCGGCCTCGACCCGGGTGTTCTGATGTGTAACAACCCGTAGTCCTTTGCCTTCGCTCTGCAGGAACAGGGCGCTGCCTAGTTGCTGGTAGGAGACCACGCCTCGGACGCGTACCCGATGTCCCGCCACTGTTTGATCCGGAGAGAAACGCAGCAAAGCCGCAAAAGGAACTTCCTTCACTGAGGTTTCGACTTTGATGAAGCTCAGACGCGGAACATAAAACAATACGCCCACGAGCTGGCGTTCGCTGTTGAATAAGCTGCCGCAGACTCCCTCAATTAGGATCTCGCTGTCGATCCACGAGGAAAAATCCTGTTCGTTTTCGATGGGGACTCGAACTTTGAATTGGCCGTTCCCGGAAGCCACGTTCATGGCCAAAGCGACCTCATGCCAGGAAGTGCGGTCGATGGAAGCGGAGCGAACAATGCCACGGACCAGCACGCGCTGGCTGTCGAGCTGGCCGTTCGCGAGTTCGCTGAACGTGTAGAGACGCGCTTTCGGCAGCGTACCCTTGCCAATCACGCGCACAGTGCGTTCGATGATCACGGGCGCAAATTTGCCAGGTCCTGTAATTCCGTCGATCTCAACTTCGTCGCTCAAGGTGTGCGGGAATACCGGAATGTGACTGCCTTCCACGTAAATTCCCGCCGTTGCATCCTGCACGAAGTAGTCCGGGGCGGGAACGTCATCGGTAATGACTCCGCGAACTCGAACCGGGTAACCCAGGGCAGCTTGATCGGGGCTGAGGCGACGGATCTGCTCCGCTGTCGTCAAGGTCGGAAGCGATCCATGCCCCGCCATGTCCTGTGCGACTAGGCCCGCAGCGGGCAACAGCGTGAGAGCTGCTATCCGCCATCCGTGGCGACCCACTCCTCGTAGTACTGCTGACCGCACCATGACTAACTCCTCTGCGCGACGAATTCGCTTTTCATTCAAGCACATCCGTGCCGATTCCGCGAATGGGTACGAAGGACGACTTGCAATCGGATGATATATTCTCCGACAGGTTGTCACTCTTCCCCGAGAGGCGTAGCCATGCCCAAGAATTCAACGCGCCGAACTTTTCTTCAACTCTCTGCCGTGGGACTTGCCACCACAGCCACTGCCAAGATGGCGACAAGTTCCATGAACGCAACAGACGTTCCCTCTCCGTCCGGCGAGATCAAAGTGTGGGTTACCGATCCACAGGTTCGCTGCGCTCAAGCACAGACGATTTCGTGGCAAAGCGGTTCGGGCGGAACGTCGGCCACGAGAATCCTTTTGGATCCCAGCAAGACGTTTCAACGCATTCTGGGTTTCGGCGCCGCATTTACGGATGCCGCTTGTTACATGTTCGACCAACTTTCCGAGTCCGCGCGCGAGCAGTTGCTCCACGAGATGTTTCATCCTTCCGCGATGGGCCTGAATGTTTGCCGCACCTGCATGGGCGCCAGCGACTATTCCACCAAGGTGTACAGCTATGACGAAGGAGATCCCGATCCAGATTTGAAGCGCTTTTCCATCGATCACGACCGGCAATATATTCTGCCGACGCTGCGGCAGGCTCGAAAACTGAACCCTGACCTATTTCTCCTTTCGACACCGTGGAGCCCACCGGGATGGATGAAGTCCGGCGGATCGATGCTCGGGGGCGCTATGCGCCGGAGATATCTCCGCACGTACTCACTATATTTCGTCAAGTTCCTCCAGGCTTATGCTGCGGAAGGCGTCCCCGTGCAAGCCATCACTCCGCAAAATGAAGTGGATACGGATCAGGACGGTAGAATGCCGGCGTGCATTTGGCCGCAAGAGTATGAGATTGAATTCGTACATCACCTCGGCCCGTTGCTCAAGGAGAACGGCCTTACTACAAAGATTTGGATTCTTGACCATAACTACAACCTTTGGGGGCGGGCAACCTGCGAACTGGACGATCCTGGAGTGCGCGAATTCTGCCAAGACGTTGCGTGGCACGGCTACGTGGGGTCAGCGGATATGGTGAACAAAGTTCATGAAGCTCACCCCGAGGTTGCCATGCACTGGACCGAGGGCGGACCCGACTACACCAGCCCCGACTACCTCACCGACTGGGCGAAATGGGGACATATCTTTACTTCGGCGCTGCGCAACTGGTGCGACTCGATCACGGGTTGGAATCTCGCACTCAACGAAAAAGGCCAGCCGAATATTGGCCCGTTTCCATGCGGCGGTGTTGTCACCATTCATTCGCAGACGAAGGAGATCACGCGTAGCGGACAATTTTGGGCGCTTGTACAGTTTTCTCGCTTCATCCGCCGGGGGGCGCGGCGTTTCGATTCACAAGGGACGATTCCGGACTTGGACCATGTGGGACTGGAGAATCCAGACGGCCAACGGATCCTCGTATTGAGCAACGCCGCCGTGGACCGCACTGTGACTCTGCAATTCGGCACTATGGCCGCGGATGTGAACTTGAAGAAAGATTCCGTGACTACGCTGATTTGGAACTGAGCTGCGGTTCCAGACACTCACGTCTATGTACATCGTCTCCTAGTTCCACAACTCGAGACAAACGTGGCCTAGCCATCCCGATCCCTTGCAGCTATTGAGGAACTTCCACACGGCCGCGCAAGACCGTCATCGAAGCCCGTGGAAGTGTGTAGCGATCGAGGCCGGCTGGAAGTGTCGAGCTCGCCGCCGGACCATCCGGATCTGCATAACCATCCCGCAGCGCCGAATGCCACAAGTATTGCTCTCTTCCGAACGTGACCATCGTGACCGGCCCGGCAAAAGGACGATCCACTTTGGCGTCTTCATCGTGAAACACAATCCGCACTGAGTGTGCGTTCTCGTAATCCTTGTTGATCAGCATGAGCGACCACTGGCCATCTGGACGAAGCACCGCGTAGGCAGTGACCAGGACGTGACCCTCGGCGTCTTTGATATCGCTGGTAGCGCGGAACAGGCGATGCTCGGCATCTTTCGGTTCGGCCCACTCCTGCGTCAGCATCTGCGCAGCAAAGAATTGCGATGTGCGCTGCCTGATGAGGTAGTCGTGGTCCGTCGTAAACATGTGATACGTACCCCAACTGTTAGAACAAGCTGGGTGTGGCGTGGAGTACGGGAGCGCATGATGGTAGTAGGAAGCTTTGCCGCCAGCCGTCAGAAATGCGGGAAACGTTTCCCCGAGCCACAAGGCGCCGAAAACATCGACAGCCGCATCGCCACCCGGAGCGTTGGTCTCGGTGTTGAACATCGGAACACCCTCTGGCAATCCGTCATCACGCCAGACCTGTACGATGTGGGTGAGTATGTCGGGCTCCTTGAAGAGATTGCTCCAAGGACCCTCACACGTTCCATCATAATAAGGATAGTGCTCATAGGACATGAATGCCAGATCCGCAAGCCGGTCATGCGACTTTAGATAGCCAAGAAATCGTTGGAACCATGAAGTCTTGCCTTCCGCATTCGGCCAGAACGGAATGTCTTCGCTTACTCCTTCAAATACGGGTCCGCCGAGTTTGAGATTCGGATCAACCTGATGCAAGGCCGAGGCCCACTGCAAGTACAACGTAGCGTAATCTTCCGGCGCGAAGTACTGGCCATCCGGCTCTTCTCCCATTTCGATGTAAGCGATTGGATATCCTCTCTTTTCGAGGTAGGAAATTTGCGCAGCGGCGTCTTCCGGCGTCCCATACAGCATCGATACGGGTATCATGGCCGGCAGTCCGCGCGTGAGTCCGCTCGTGTAGAAGAGATCGAGACCTACCTGATCACCGGATTCCATGCGATCGGGGATTACATAAAGATCCGAGGGTTGATGCCAGGGATCAATCGATGAGCTGTACGTGAACGTCTGTTCCTGTCCTGGAGCGTGGTAGAGCAGGTCGTGGAATGAGCCGTTCTGTTGCGTTCCGAGATAAACTTCTTTGAGCGCATAGCCAACGCAGTTTCTCGGGTCCGCTTTGCCGTGAGTGTCGCAGGTGTTGGAGGACTCGGTCATCAGAACGCGCACAAACTTAGCAGCAACCGGCGCGGGCGAGAGTTGGAGTGTTACCGTCCCTCCCTTTCCCTCCGAAACCGTTCCCGCCGGAAAATCTTTCCACGCGCCGCCGGTGGCATCATCAATGGCATCGCCTGAACCGAGCCAGTATTGCACTTTATAGTTTCGGGCATACGGTTCCGCCCATGCGATGCGAATGGCCGTTACGATCTGCCTTTCCGCCAATTTGATCACGATCCACTGCGGATGCAGCGAATCGTCCTCCCCCGTATAGGCTTTCGTGAGATACGGATTGCTCTTCCAGTAGGTATTGATGTCCCCATCATCCAGCCTCGAATACCCGTCAAACTCAGCTCCGCTATTGCGGGTCACGCCGCGATGCGGCAAAGAATAGCCGTAGGAATGCCGAATCATTTCCTCCGTGGGTTTTGCATCTCCAACGAAATAGCCTTTGCCGGACCGGTCGCTCCAGCTTCCCTTCGGATTCCAATGCCAGGCCTGAACAAATAGTTCCGTGTTCTGGCGATACGTGATCGGTCCCCAGCCGGCCTCAAGAATCTGCTTCACCTGGTCCGGCCGGAAAAAAATGTCGGTCGTATTGCTGGGGATTCGATCGACAGTCGCGCCAAACGCACGCAGAGGACTGAAGGTGTTGACCACATGGCTGGGCGTCGCGTCGATCTGGACCGTCTGCGGGGCTGCGTCGATGACTAAAAACAGAAGTATCAACATCCCCGCAAGGGGACTCCAGAGAGCCGTATTGAAACGAGACGAACGCAAAAGGAAGAGGCTCTTGTCTAAACTAGCCGTTGCCGCCGCTGTCGATGTGTCCACGGATGGATACACTGGAAGAGCCGCGGTAAGGTTTCCACTACTTTGCCGGCATAATGACAATGTTCCGATAAGCTACGTGCCCATCTTCGCTGCCCTGCAGGTAAAGCGGACCCGGAAGCTCCTCGTGACTATCCAGTGCGCTTCCCGTGATACCCGGAATTTCCTGCTTGTCGATAATCGTCTTGCCATTGAGCACGACCGTCACCGTTCGTCCGACGAGTGTGGCGTCGTACGTCTGCCACACTCCCGGCGTGCGCGGCGGCTCTGGCGAGGGGGCGAGGAAGCCGTACACTCCGCCCGTACGCTGGCTCGGAGCTTCCGGCACCGGATCGTCTTCCACCTGAAGTTCATAACGGCCGCGCAGATAGACGCCACTGTTGGACTTCGGCGCGCAATTGAATTCGATATGCAGTTTGAAGTCTTCAAACTTCGCATCGGTTATGATCTCGGGCCCGTGTCCTGGACTGACGAGTGTGCCGTTCTCGACGGTCCACACGACTTTTGAATTTGGGTCGCTCATCTTCCAGCCGCTCAGGTCTTTTCCGTTGAACAACTGAATCGGCTTTCCCCACTTCGGCGCACCGGATCGTTTCAGTGACGGCGCTCTTGTGCCCGTCCATTTCCAGGGAGTTCCATCTTGCCCAGCGGTGGTCCCGGCCAGAACCTTTCCCTCCAGCTTTCCCTTAAAGACCATGTCGTCTTTTCGATCTTCCTCTTCCTTGGGCGAGACAAACGTGAGTTCTCCGTGGGAGAGATCCACTTTCGGAAGCATCCGGGCATGTCCCCAGCGGCTAACCATACGCGCTTTGAGCTGACCATTCTCCTCGGACAGCTCCAGCCATGAAGGGTATTCGCGATCTGGTGCCTGCAGCGTCAAATCCCAACGCCCGAGAAGAGGCTTAACCGATGCAGCCGGCTTCGAGGATTTCGCGTCTTCAGAAAATGCAACGCTGGCGAGTAAGACCGCCGATAGTCCTACTGCGAAAACACCACGTCGAAGTTTCATGCTCATTCCCCTGCGTTTCACAAATTGCAACGTTGCCCAATTCGCAGGGCACGCCTACGACTTGATGGTCTGCGAAGCTTCATCCCAATACACCGGCTTCTTCCTGTAGTAAGACTCGTTCGCCATGTGGCAACCAAGCGCCGCGTGGTGACCGAACACCGCATCCTGCAACACCGGTTTGCGCGACCGGACGGACTCAAAGAATTTCCAGAGATGCGGACGGAGGTCGTCATAGTCATTGCCTTTGAAGCTTAGGCTCTCAGGGGCAGGCTCCTGTCCCGGTTTTGGGTCGTGTTCCGCATGCCACTGGTTGAAGTAGACCGTTCGCAGGCGGCTCGGAAACGAGGAAGCGTAGTAGCTCGGACTAAGATCAATACCCGCCTGTGGAGTGTAACTAACGCCAAACTCGCCGAGTTCAATGATGCCCTTCGATCCCATAAAGCGAGTGACCTCGGTGGATTCCGTCCCCAGGCTCAAACGCATGTACACCGGAACATTGGCGTATTCGAAGAGCACAGGATGCACGTCCGGAGTATTGCGCCCATCTTTCCAGCGGTAGATGCCGCCGAAGGCGGATACGCGTTTCGGAATCTCGTTGATGCCCAGGACACACTGCATGCCGCTGATGAGGTGCACGAGCAAATCACCGGCAACGCCAGTGCCGTATTCCTTCCAGCAGCGCCAGCGTGCAAACAATAACGGGTCAAACGCTTTCTTCGGCGCGGTTCCAAGCCACGTGTCCCAGTCCAGATTTTCCGGAGACAGGTCCGGCGGCGGCGGATATTCCCATGCGCCGGTGGGGTCGTTACGGCCCAGCGTCGCTTCCACCAGACTGAGTTCACCGATGGCACCCTGGTCATAGAGTTCTTTGGCTTTGGCGCAGAGCACGGAACTCGTTCTCTGCGCGCCGACTTGAACGATTCGGTCTGTTTTCTTGGCAGCTTCGACTAGTGCCAAGCCATCCGCGGGACTGTGGGAAAAGGGTTTCTCGCAGTACACATCCTTGCCGGCGGCCAACGCGTCCACGACAACCTGCTTGTGCCAATGGTCCGGAACGGCCACGACGATCGCGTCGATTTCCTTGTTGTCGAGCAGGTCCTTGTAGCGGCGCGTGGTCGGGATCGGTTTGCCGACGATTTCCTTCGCCAGTTCGTGGCGGCCGTCATAGAGATCGCAAGCTGCCGCGCACTCGACGCCGGGAAGCTGGATGGCGGTGGTGAGCAGCCCGGAGCCCTCCATCCCAACGCCCACGATTCCGAAACGAACCCGGTCACTCGCGGCAGCTGCCTGCGGCGATGCGAATAGGGGTTCGGAATCCAGAAAGACGGAGGTTGCGGCCAGCGTTGCGCCTGCAGCTCCGGCGGTCGTCTGCAAAAATTCACGGCGAGAGAAACGATTCCTTTTCATGGCTGCATCTCCTGAGCACTGCGTTTATATCACGTTGACGCCTTACGAAATCTGCAAAATACGCGACGGAGTGTTCTTCACGATAATCGATTCGGCGGCTATCCGATCTGTCAGCCCGCGGACTGACTTTCTTGGTGGCCAGCAATTGCGCGCTCCTGAAGACAGGCTGTGTTGTCTTCGATAGAAAATAAGACGAGAAGTGTGCCCGGCGATGGGACTCATCGAGAGGAATCCCATTTGGGTGGGTGCGGCAAAACGCTAGGTGTCAACGGTCTGGTGTGCTGGTACCGCTGCAGGACAAGCGAGGTTTCGACGCTGGTAACGTGCGACGGCGTGCGAAGTCCGCGGCTCGCGTCTATTTGATTGGCCGTGAACCCGAGATGAGGATGTCCACCAGTCTCCTGGCGCTTTGCTGCCAATCAGGGCCGGACGCCACGTTGGAGACGCCAACCAGTGCCCGAAGCAGATCGAATGGTTCGAGATCACTGCGTATGTCCCTGTTCTTAATCGCGCGCTTCACCAGCGAATCAATCGCTCCCTTAATTTGGGTGCGTGAACCTTCATAGAGCTTTGAGGGGCCTCCGACGTATGCATTCAGGGCAGGGGCGATGATCTGCTTCGTCGCAATGTAATCGATGAATAACAGCATCCATGCTCGCAGCGCTTCGATCGGAGACAGAGTCGCAGCGAATCTGCGCTCGGCTGCGGCTAACTTTTCCACCTCAGTCCGGTAGACGGCCTCGATCAGTGCGTCCCTGGTAGGAAAGTGGCGATACAAAGTTCCCGCTCCGACGGCGGCATCTCTCGCAATGTCGTCGAGGCTGGCATTCGCGCCAGAACGGGTAAACGCCTCCTTCGCCACCTCCAGAATGTGCTCGCGGTTCCGCTGCGCATCGGTACGCGGTTTTCGTGGAGCTTTCTTTTGCTTCTTGGTGGGCATGTCAAAAAAAGTTGCAACCGGAGATAGTCTCCGATTATCCTATCTACTGATTCGGAGACACTCTCCGTTTTATCCGGAAAGCGGCCCGCTGTCAATAGCGGCTCCCGGTTCTCCGGCTTCGAGAGGTGAGGAATATGAATCCAGTCGCTCGTTACAAACCGTCAACAAATTTCACTCCTCGTTGCGCCGACCTCATGACGCTGGCGGACCGCGAGTTGTCAGCTTTCTTCTACGCCGTCACCCAGTTATTTGGGCCCGAACAAGCGGAGCTCTCAGCAGAAAACTGGCTGCAGGAGTTGATCGAGATCGATGGGCTGCCCACTTCAGCCCGCGAATGGAGATCGATCACTACGAAAGTTTCGACTCGGCTCGCAAGGCGAGTGAACGCTTCGTCTGTATTAGCCGAACTCACAAATGCTTAGGAGGAAAAGAACATGCGCGTTTTTGTTACCGGATCTACAGGCTTCATCGGTTCCGCCGTCGTTCGAGAGCTAATCGACGCCGGTCATGAGGTGCTGGGCCTTGCTCGCTCGGATGCGGCCGCCAAATCTCTTGTCGCGGCGGGAGCGGACGTACATCGCGGTTCGCTCGAAGATCTCGAAAGCCTTCGCAGTGGTGCCGCTGCTGCCGACGGAGTTATCCACACCGCTTTCATCCACGATTTCTTAAACTATGGGCCTGCCGCTGAGGCGGATCGGCTTGCCATCGAGACTCTCGGTGCCGCGCTCGCGGGCTCTGATCGTCCGTTGATCGTCACGGGCGGGACCTTGCTCGTTCAACGCCAAGGCTCGCTGGCAACAGAAGAGGATGCGACCAACCCCAGCTTCCCGCGCAAGTCTGAGGATGCGGCGCTTGCGCTGGCGGCACGCGGAGTCCGCGCATCTGTGCTGCGGCTTCCGCCATCGGTCCACGGCAACGGTGATCACGGCTTCGTGCCACGCCTGATCAGCATCGCAAGTGAAAAGGGCGTTTCCGCATTTATAGGAGACGGGCTCAACCACTGGCCCGCGGTTCATCGGCTGGATGCTGCCCGTCTCTACCGGTTCGCGCTTGAGAAAGGCTCCGCTTCAGCCCGATATCACGGCGTGGCCGATGAGGGCATACCGACTCGCGAGATCGCTGAGGTCATCGGGCGACACTTGGACGTACCGGTCGTCAGCAAGTCTCTCGAGGAAGCAGGCGATCATTTTGGCTGGATCGCTATGTTTTTTGGTATCGACGCTCCGGCTTCCAGCGTCCTGACGCAGGAACAGATGGGATGGCGGCCGCTTCAGCCTGGGCTCATTGCCGATCTGAACGCGGAGCACTATTTCGAACACACTGCCGACGCCGTCCCTTTGCACGGCTAGGCGCAACCGGATCCATGAACCATCACATCGAACGTGCAAGTACTTAAGGAGGTAGAAAATGACGAACATACTTGAGGCAACTTCATTATTTGGGGCAACTTCGATTACGGATGACGTTTTGGCCGGCGTGAATCTGACGGGCAAACGGATCCTCGTAACTGGTGTTTCCGCTGGAATCGGCGTGGAAACCGCGCGATCTCTTGCGGCGCATGGGGCGCACGTTTTGGGTGCGGCGCGGGATTTGAACAAGGCCAAAGCTGCAACCAAGCAGGTAGGAAAGGACGCCGCAGCCCACGGTGGGAACTTCGAGCTAGTTGAGCTCGATCTTGCCAGCCTCAAAAGCGTGCGCGCGTGCGCTAACACCCTGCTCGCCAAGGGCAATCCACTCGATGTGGTCATCGCCAATGCGGGCGTGATGGCAACACCGTTCGGCAAGACAGCGGACGGCTTCGAAACGCAATTCGGAACAAATCATCTCGGGCAGTTTGTCCTTGTCAACCGGATTGCGCCTCTTATCCGCGATGGCGGGCGGCTGATCAACTCGTCTTCTGCCGGTCATCGCTACGCGAACGTCGACCTCGAGGATCCCAACTTTGAGCACACACCTTATGAACCCTTCGTCGCCTATGGCCGATCGAAGACGGCGAACATTCTGTTTGCGGTGGAGTTCGACCGCCGACACCGGAGTCGTGGCATTCGGGCTGCGGCTGTGCATCCAGGAGGGATTCAGACTGAGCTGAGCCGGTACGTGGACCCCGGCCGTTTAGAAAAGATCGTCGAGCAGATAAATCAGCAACTCGCGACCGAGGGAAAACCGGCTTTCAAGCTCAAGACCGTCCCGCAGGGGGCTGCAACGTCGGTGTGGGCGGCTGTGGTTGCGTCGGCTGACGAAATCAGTGGCCGATATTGCGAGAACTGCCACGTTGGTAAAACGTTGGCGGACGACGCGACCATCACCGCCGTCAGCGAAGGCGTACGCGGATATGCGCTCGATGCAAAAACCGCAGAGGCGCTATGGAAGAAAAGTGAAGAAATGGTTGGAGAGTCTTTCTAGGGAGAGTCTCTCTAGCATTCCTCGTTACAAATAATCAACCGCTCCAGGCACTCTTGCAGTTTGACGACACGACTGCGGACCGCTTCGTGTCTGCGCATCGGCGGATTCCTTCACTAGGAAATCAACGGCGATGCAGGCCAGCACGGGCGTTGACCTTTCTCTTTATGCGTTCGAGGGACTAAGGAAGGACGGCATGGCGTTCTGCACGTCACGAATGATCATTTCGACGACGCGACAGCCGTAGAGCTGGTGAGCGTTTCACCAACGGTCGTGGCAGTGCATAGAGAGCTGAAGTGCAAAGATAAGGTCGCGTTTCTGGTTTGGACAAGGACCTGGGACAACGGATACGGACCACGGTGATAAGCTGACAGCGATGCGCATTCTTCTCCTCGACCTGGGCATGGAGTCCACCCAGGAGGTAAAACAGGCCTTATCGGGTCAAGGCTATGAGATTGCCGCAAACACCGGTCTGACGGTTGAGGAGATTCTCGCTCTCTCCGCGGAAGTCTTGATCACAGAGGCAACACCATCCGACCTTAGTTGCTGTGGAGTGATCAGCCAAATCAAGGCAAGTCCCGATCCGCAAATTCCCAGAATTGTGATGATTGTTCACGGTGGCGCGCTGGAACGGGCTCGCGGCCTCGACCTGGGTGCTGACGACGTTGTCTCCTTTCCCTTTGAGCCGCTGGAATTTGCGGCGAAAATCCGGACACAGTTTCGGGAGAGACAGCCAGAGATGGAGCTCGAAGCAAAGCTGAAAGAAGCACTCAAAAGGGAACATCTGGCGCAGGTGGCCGTGGAGGCCCTCAGTAGGGACACAGATACCAGGCCGCGCTCTTGGCTGATGCCAGCCATTTTGGGTCTCAGCGCAGCAGCAGTTCTGGCAGCGCTCGTCACCGTCGTTTCGAACGGACACAGCAGGAAGGAAACACGCCAACTCAAAGCGGAAGTTGCCAGGCTGAACGGCGGAATCCTGCAACAAGGAGAACTCTTGCGTCGCGCGGAACAGGCGCGTGTGTCCCTGACCGCGAGCGACACGTTGCAAACACGCGAGTCTTTGAAAGCGCAAACGAACGAGATCCGCAAGAAGATAGCCGCGGACACCAATACCGATGGTGAATCGCTCAAAAAGCAGCTTCAGGAAACGCAGAATCGCCTCAACCGGCTTGAGAACGAAGGCCGCGTCGCGGAAACGATAGTTCACAGTTACGGACCCAGCGTCTGCTTGTTGCACGTGGTCGTGGAGTTTCGGGACAAAGACTCCGGCCAGTTAATTCGTATCTCCACCGATGCCACGGGCAAGGCGCTGGTGGACGACAAGGGAATGGTATCTCTCGAAACCGAGGGAGCCGGACCACCTCTGCAGGTTGACGCTTTTGGCACAGGGTTTCTCGTAACACGCGATGGACGTCTCCTCACGAATCATCACGTCGCGGAGCCTTGGTGGGGCGATGAGGACTTGAAGCAACTTCTTGACCGGGGTGCGACTGCGTTTGCCGTGTCTTACACGGCGTACTTTCCCGGGACTTCTCAAGGCATAGCGGCCAAGCTCGACCGGATTTCGCCGGATGCCGATTTAGCAACCCTCAAGTTACAAGCGCCAGCGCCGTCTCACACCGCACTGCTGGAACTCGACGTTCGGAGTGAAGCCAGCGTGACGGGCGATCCGGTCGTCCTGATTGGCTATCCTACGGGAATCGAAGGCATCCTCGCCCGCGCGGGAAGCGATATAACACGAAAAGTGGTGGAAAACGCCCATGAGGCCTCCCAGATTGTTTCGCAGTTGGCAGCGGAACGCCTTATTCGCCCAACGACTACACAGGGCCACATCGGAGATGTCTTAAGGGACAAGATTGTTTACGATGCGGCGACAACCTCTGGCGGTTCCGGCGGACCGCTCTTCAATCGCGATGGCAAAGTCATTGGTGTGAACTTCGCTATTCTGAATGGTTTTGGCGGCTCGAACTTGGCGGTTCCTGTCCGTTACGCCGATGAATTAGTGAAGTAAGCCTCCGGGTCCGCATGGCGGGCGGTAACATGGCGGGCGGTAACATCGATCAGCAGTGTCCAATGATTTTTCATACTGCAGGTATTCCTGGCGCTCATAGCGAGGCCCAGTGGTGCTCGTAGTCGGCATCATCAGGACAAAAACCCGTGAGCGATGAAGCCTCCCAGAAACCGTCTCAGCACTGATCCGTATCGAACACAAATTCCAATGGCAGATAATTAGGAATAGCATCTGAGAATCTTCCGAACAGCAGGAGGGACGTAATGTATGGCGTATACACGACGCGGCTGGCTCGCGGTTGTTCGATTGGCAGGACTTGGCATGCTGACGCCGTCACTGGCCGGGAAGGCCGGAGCATCCGCATTTGCACGATTATGGGCGACGGAAACCGGTGCGGCCCCCTGCCCCTTTCGACTGGCTGTAATCAACGACGAGATCACGCAGGACTTCGAGAAAGCATGTCAGATCGTGTCCGGGGAATTCGGCCTCCGGTGGATCGAGTTGCGCTCGATGTGGAACAAGAACGTGACCGAACTTACCGCGAAAGAAGTTGAGGATGCCCGAAAGATCCTCATAGAGCACAAACTGCAGGTCACCGATATCGCCAGCCCACTGTTCAAGACAGATTGGCCCGGAGCTCCCCTGTCACCACTGAGCGAAAAGCGCGACCAGTTCCATGCGAACTTCGACGCAAACGCACAAGAGAACTTGCTCGAGCGGTGCATCTCGCTTGCCAAGTCTTTCAACACGGACCGAATTCGCTGTTTCGATTTCTGGCGACTGGATGATCAGAAGCCGTACCGGGCGGCCATCAACGCCAAATTGCAGCAGGCTGCGCAACGTTGCGCGAAAGACAATCTGATCCTTTTGCTAGAGAACGAAATGTCATGCAACACGGCAACAGGCGAGGAGGCGGCGGCTCTTCTGAAGGCGATTCCGAACAAGAACTTCATGCTGAACTGGGATCCTGGAAACGCTGCAGCCCTGGCAGGCACACCATACTCGACCGGATATCGTATGTTGCCGAAAGACCGCATCGGGCATTGCCATTGCAAGGACGTACAGCTCAAGCCGGACCACAAATACGGCTGGGCTCCGGTCGGTAGTGGCATGGTTGATTGGGTGGGACAACTGCAAGCCCTGCATCGCGATGGCTTCCACTACGGACTGAGCCTCGAAACACATTGGGACGGAGGAGGCACACCCGAAAAGTCCTCGCGGATCAGCATGGATGGTCTCAAGAAGGCACTGATAAATGCTGGGATTTCTTGTTGAACGAGTCCGGCCAGCAATGCCGGGGGCGGTAAGGAGAAATTAAGGAGAAATAATGATGACGACGCGGCGTGAATTTCTCGATGCACTTGCCGTCGGCGCGGCTGGACTGGCTGCCGGAACTACGGCAAAGAGCTATGGACAGATCCTTGGCGCCAACGATCGCCTCAACTTTGCGGTTATCGGTCTGAACGGACGTGCCTATGCTCATCTGTCATCGCTGAAGGCGAACAGAAGTGCGGCTCGCATTTCGCATGTTTGCGATGTGGACAGCAATATTCTCAAGAAATTCGCCGACAGCGTCCAGAAGGAAATGGGTCAAACCCCTGCGACCGAGAAAGATTTCCGCAGGATCCTCGAGTTGAAGGAGGTGGACGCGATCACAATTGCCACTCCCGACCACTGGCATGCACCGATGGCGATCGCGGGGTTGCAAGCCGGAAAGCACGTGTACCTGGAAAAACCATGCAGTCACAATCCTGCCGAGGGAGAGATGCTGCTACAGGCCCAGCAGAAATACGGCAAGCTTGTGCAGATGGGCACGCAACAGCGCTCTTCGCCGCACACGATCGAGATCATCAATAAAATCCATGACGGCATCATCGGCACGCCCTACTTCGCGAAATCCTGGTACGTCAATGTGAGAAAGTCGATTGGTGTGGGCAAACAAGTGCCTGTGCCGGCACAGCTCGATTGGGACCTCTGGCAAGGCCCGGCACCGCGCCAACCCTACAAGGACAACGTGCATCCGTATAACTGGCATTGGTTCCGAATGTATGGCACGGGCGAAACGCTCAACAATGGCACGCACGAGGTCGATGTCTGCAGGTGGGCGCTTGGCGTCGACTACCCGAAACAGATCACGTCGTCGGGTGGGAGATACCATTTCAAGGACGACTGGCAGTTTTATGACACGCTGGTGACCAGCTTCACTTACGAAGACAAAATGATTTCGTGGGAAGGAAAGAGCTGTCAGGGCATGAAATATTACGGCCGCGATCGTGGGTCGACAATCATGGGGACTACCGGCACGGTGCTGGTCGATCGGGACGGCTACGAGATCTATGACCTCAAGGGGAATAAGACCAGCGAGGTCAAATCTGGCGACACGACCTCAACGGCAGATCTCATCGGCCGCGACTCCATGACCGATGCACATTTCGAGAATTTCATTGCCGGAATCCGCAAGGGTAATAAACTGAACGCACCGATTTCCGTGGGTAACGTCGCTGTCACGATGCTTCAGCTTTCCAACATCGCCTGGGACGTTAACCGAGAATTGCATCTCGATCCGAAAAATGGGCACATCCAGGGCGACCCGGAAGCAATGAAGATGTGGGG
>Ga0137409_10003911_pt1 | contig 15757 bp, 16 predicted proteins | sample CZODoug1_16funga_FD_122059 | JGI IMG/M metagenome (GOLD analysis project Ga0137409, IMG submission 122059) | Vadose zone soil fungal communities from Angelo Coast Range Reserve, California, USA - CZODoug1_16fungal (Hybrid Assembly) | ecosystem: Environmental > Terrestrial > Soil > Vadose zone... | reverse complement strand
CCTCGCGCCGGGATCCAGGTGGGCGAGCGATTGGTCGAGCAGCAAGATTCGCAGCCGCACGGCCATCACCGCGGCCAGGAGGGTCCGGGCCTTCTCGCCGGCGCTCAACGTATGCGGCGCGCGGCTCTCGAAGCCGGTAAGCCCGAACGAGTCCAGCGCCTCGGCCGTTCGGGAACGGATCTCATCCGGCGGAAGCGCGAGCGATTCCAGCCCGAAGGCGATCTCGGCCTCGACGGAGTCGGTGAGGAATTGTGGATCCGGCTCCTCGAAGAGGACGGCTACGCGCGGCCAGAGGGAGGGGACGTCTCGGCCCAACTCAATCGGCGCGCCATCGAGAAGGACCCGCCCCGCGCTCGGTCGATGAAGGCCGGCGAGAATTCGGATCAGCGTGGTCTTGCCCGAGCCGTTTGGTCCAAGGATGAGGTGGCTCTCCCCCGCGCAAAACTCGGCGGTCAGGTCGCGGAGGATCTGGCGGGGCTCCTCTGGAGCGGTTGCCCCCGGCACGGCGGCGAAGACGCCTTCCAGCCGGATCACGTCGGCGACCGGGCGCCCTCGAGAAGGTGGGCGCGGACCTCCTCCATGATCTCGATGAGCGGGCGGCCGGTGGCGTGGGCGATGCGCCTCAGATCATCGTACTCGGGGACGCTCCGCTCCTCGCCCGAGGGGAGGGCGATCGTCTTGACGCGAACCTTGCCGAGGGGCGTCTCCACTTCCCGGACCGATCGCTTGAGCTCGATCCGCCCCTCGCGGCGCACGCGAACTCCGATCGTCGAGGACTCCGCGAAGAGCCGCTCGACCACCGCGGGAGCCCGGCGCGGATCGCACAGCGCCGTCACGAGCACGCCGGGGCGCCCCTTCTTCATCTGGACGGGCGTCAGGAAGACCTCCACGGCGCCGCTCTCGAAGAGCGCTTCGGTCAGGTGGCCGTAGAGCTGCGGGTTCATGTCGTCGATCGTCGTCTCGAGCACCTCGACCGAGCCCGCCCCTTCTCCGACGAGCGGCTCGCCCAGCACCGCGCGGAGGATGTTCGGCCGTTCCTTCAGATCCATCGTGCCGGTCGCGACGCCGGTCTTCCGGGGACGGATTCCCACCGGCTCGCCGATCGTCTCGCAGAGTGCCCGCAAGAGCGCGGCCCCCGTCGGCGTGGTGAGCTCGGCCTCGATCTCCGTCGCGCGCACCGCCACCCCTTCCAGAATCCGGAGCGTCGCGGGGGCGGGGATCGGGAGCACGCCGTGCGTGGCCTTCACGAAGCCGCGCCCCTGCGGAATGACCGACGCGTAGCAGCGCTCCACGCCGAGGAGCTCCAAGGCCCACGCGGTGCCGACGATGTCGACGATCGCGTCGATCGCGCCCACCTCGTGGAAATGGACCTTCTCGAGCGGCACCTGGTGCGCCTCGGCTTCGGCGCGTCCGAGGATCTCGAACGTTCCGAGGGCGCGCGCGAGCACGCGATCGGGCAGCTTGGCCCCCTCGAGAAGACGGCGGATCTCGGTGAAATGGCGGTGGGATTTCGTCTCGCGCGTCTCGACCTGGAGCTGGAACGCCTCGAAGCCGTGGCGCTGGACGCGCGCCTCGCCGAGGGTGAACCCCTCGAGCGGCAGCGCCTTGAGGCGCCGCTCGATCTCGGGGAGCGGCGCGCCGAGCGCGATGAGGGAGCCGAGGATCATGTCCCCGGAGGCTCCCGAGACGCAATCGAAGTAGATGATGTTCATCCGCGGTACCCTGTGCGCCGCTTTACGCGCGCCTTCGCGCCCGCGATTGGCGCGCGATGACGCCGGCGGCGTAGCCGGCGCCGAAGCCGTTGTCGATGTTCACCACGGTGACCCCCGCCGCGCAGGCGTTGAGCATCGCGAGGAGCGCGGCCAATCCGCCGTACGACGCCCCGTAGCCCACGCTGGTCGGGACCGCGATGACGGGCCGGTCGGTGATTCCCCCCACGACGCTCGCGAGCGCACCTTCCATGCCCGCGACGACGACCACGGCCGACGCTTTCCGAAGCGCCCGGACGTGGGCGAGCAGCCGATGGATCCCGGCCACACCCGCATCGTACACCCGGGCCACCGGGACTCCCATGAATTCAAGGGTCACGACGGCCTCCTCGGCGACCGGAAGATCGGAGGTCCCGGCGCTGACCACGAGAACCGATCTTCCCGCCCCGGGCTTCCGTCGCCGGCCGCCCTTCCCTCGGGCGCTCCGCTGGATGACCACCGCCCGCGCCGCCTCGTTCCACTGGGCCGCTTCCCCGAAAGCCTCGACGAGCGCCTCCGCCTGGTCCCGCGTCGCGCGCGTGGCGAGGCAGCGGCCGCTCCGCCGCACGATCGCGCGCGCGATCGTGACGCACTGGGGCACGGTTTTCCCTTCGCAGAGGATGACTTCGGGAAGGTGCTGGCGGAGGCTTCGGTGATGGTCGACCAAGGCGGGGCCGACCGTTTCGAAGGGGAGGCGGGCGAGCGACTCCAAGGCCTCGCGCGTGCTCACACGCCCGCGCCGGACGTCCTCGAGAATCTTACGGAGACGCGCAGGATCCATTCAACTCGGTCGCGGCCCCGTCGCCATCGCGCTCTTCCGCTTCTCCCTCCGCGCCCGCGGCCTCGGCGACCGGCGCATACGGCGTCGGCGCGCTCTCGATCTTCTCGAGATAGCGCCAGAGGAGGGCCTCGGTCTCCGCCGGGGTTTTGGCGTGGTTGATCTCGCGGCAGAGGGTCGAGTTGTCGTAGAGCCCGCGGACGTACCAGGCGATGTGCTTGCGCATGAGGATCGAGGCATAATCGCCCTTCTTCCGCGCAAGATCGTGAAGATGGGTCACCGCGGTCTCGATTTTCTCCCGCGGCGTCGGCTCGGGCCCGGCGTCGCCGTCGTCCAGGAGCCGCTGCGCGCGCCCGAAGAGCCACGGATTGCCGAAGGAGCCCCGTCCCACCATCACGCCGTCGCACCCGGTCTCGGCGATCATCCGCCGCGCGTCCTCCGGCGTCTTCACGTCGCCGTTCCCGATCACCGGAAGCCCGGTCGCCTCCTTGACGCGGGCGATCACGTCCCAGTGCGCGCTTCCCCCGAACTTCTCGGAGCGGGCGCGCGCGTGGACGGCGATCCAACGGACGCCGGCGCGCTCCAGAATGCCGGCCACCTCGGGAGCGTTGGTGGAATTCTGGTCCCAGCCGATGCGGATTTTCGCGGTCACCGGAAGGGAGACCGCGTTCACGACCGCGGAGGTGACGCGCTCCAGCCGGTCCATGTCGGTCAGCATGGCCGCGCCCGCGTCCCGGGCGATCACCTTCCGGACCGGGCAGCCGTAGTTCAGATCAATCGTGTCGAAGCCGAGGTCGGCGACCATCCGCGCGGCGTCGGCCATGACGGTCGGATCGGAGCCGCAGAGCTGCGCGCCGATCGGCCGCTCTTCGGGGCGATAGTGGAGGAGCTCAAACGTCTTGGGATTCTTCCGGACGAGCCCGTCCGAGGAGGTCATCTCGCAGAAGACCATCGCCGCGCCGTGCTTGCGGGCGAGCATGCGAAAGGGAGAGTCGGTCACGCCGCAGAGCGGCGAGAGAAGGACCCTCCCTTTGAGACGGATCGGACCGGCCTGCATGTACTACCGGACGTCGGCGCCCCTGCCCTGAACGGCCATCGCCTTCGCCTTGTTCATCTCCGTCGCCAGCGCCAGGAGTCTGGGCAGCGTCGCGGCCTTGTCGAAGAGCGCCGCGGACTGCCGCACCTGCTCGTCGTCCTCCAGCGCGACGCGATAGGCCTCCTCGTCGCCGACAAACCGGCGCGCCAGCTCCCGCCGCATGCCGGTGTCCACAAATCGCTGGGCGGCCGCGAGCGAATCGGGGCTGTACGTGAACTTCTCGCTCTTCAAGAGCGCTACAAACTCATCCCGCATGGCGGGGCTGATCGCGTAGTTGGCCGGAGCGTCCTTGTGCTTCACCGCGAACCGGACCGCGTACTTGAAGAAGATCTGCTTCGATTCGAGATCCTCGATGACGTGGGGATACTTGAGCTCGTCCAGCTCGAGGTCCGGGAAAATGCCGCCGCCCCCGTAGACGGTGCGGCCCATCTCGGTCTTGTACTCGGGGAGCGGCTTGTGCGCCTTCAACGAGTCGGGGAGCGTCTCCTTCGCTGCATCGGTGTCGTCGTCCTCGGCCAGGGCGCCGTCCTTGAGCTGCTCTTCCTTCTGGATGCACCGGCCGCTCGGCGTGTAGTACTTGGCGGTTGTCAGCTTGAGCTTGGGCCCCCGCACGCTCCGCGTGAGCGGGATCACCGTCTGCACGAGTCCCTTGCCGAACGTCGTGCGCCCGACCACAACGCCCAGATCCAAATCTTGAATGGCCCCCGAGACGATCTCCGAGGCGCTCGCCGTCCACTGGTTGACGAGGATCACGAGCGGATAGGAAGTGTGCGGGCTTGAGGCCGAAGAGAAGAAGTCGCGGTTCTGCGTGGCGTCCCGGCCCCGCGTGTAGACGATCTTCTTGCCGCGCGGCGTGAACTCCTCGGAGACCTCCACGGCCTGCGAGAGGAGCCCACCCGGGTTGTACCGGAGATCCAGGATCAGACCCCGCGGATTCTGCTTCTCGATCTTGGCGATCGCCGCGTCGATTTCCTCGCGGCTCCGCTCGGAGAAGTTCGAGAGCCGGATGTAGCCTACTCCGCTCGAGAGGAGACCCGCGTACGGCACGCTCTTGATCTGGATGATGTCGCGGGTGATCGTGAAGTCCATCGGCCGCTCGCGTCCTTCGCGGAAGATCGAAAGCTCGACCTTCGTGCCCCGCTCGCCGCGCATCTTCTTCATCGCGTCGTCCAGCGAGAGACCCTCGCTCGACACGCCGTCGATCTTGATGATCCGGTCACCGCCCTGGATGCCCGCGCGCCACGCGGGGGTCCCTTCGATCGGCGAGATCACGGTCACCCAGCCGTCCCGAATTCCGATCGAGATGCCGATGCCCCCGAAGGAGCCGTGGGTGGTCGTCTCCAGGCGCTCCGCCTCGTCCTTGTCCAGGTATTGCGAATAGGGGTCGAGCGTGCGAAGCATCCCGCGGATCGCCGAATCCATCAGTTTGTCCGTCGTGACGGCTTCGACGTAGTGATCGCGGACCTTGGTCAGGACCTGAATGAACCGCTCGATGTTCGCGTACGTGTTGTCGGTCGATTCCTGCACCCGTCCGACGGCCCAGGTTCCGGCCACCAGCGCTGCGACGAGTACGACGACCGCGAAGAGTTGCCTTCGATTCATGTGCGGTTCACCTCGATGGATTGTGAGCCCGGCCGCTCAAGAGCGAGTTGACGTCCCTCTCGATTTGATGCGCGACTGCCTCTTCAGACTCCGTACCCCTAAGAACGACAAATCGTTCCGGTTCTGAACGTGCCAATTCAAGATATCGCTTCCGGACGGCCTCAAAAAACGATGCCCCTTCCGATTCGAACCGGTCCGGGGCCGACCGTGCCCTTCGTCCCTTCGCCCGCTCCAGGCCCAGATCGACGGGAACGTCGATCAGGTAAGTCCTTGTAGGGCTGATTGCTCCGGTTGCCCAGCTGTTCAACGAACGTAGGATCTCGTCCGACATCGTGCGCCCGCCGCCCTGATACGCGAGCGTGGCGTCGGTGAAGCGGTCGCAGATCACCACCTGTCCCTTGTCCAGCGCGGGCCCGATGACCCTGCGGACGTGCTGGGCGCGCGCCGCCAGGAAGAGCAGCAGCTCCGCCTCGGGCGCGAGCGGCTCCTCGCCCGGGGTCAGGACCATCTCGCGGATCCGCTCCCCGAGGGGCGAGCCGCCCGGCTCCCGGGTCAAAATCGCCGGGATCCCGCGCGAGTCGAGGAACGCCTTGAGGCGCTGGGCCTGGGTGGATTTCCCCGATCCCTCGATCCCCTCCAGGGTCAGGAGGAGACGCTGCACGCTCGGCCGTGGCCCCGGATCAGACGCTGCGGCGCGCGGCGCGCTTCAGCCCGCTGCGTGGACCCGCGATTCGTTTTGCCTTCTCCGCTTTCGCGGCGCGCGGGCGCTTCGAGCCGTACTTCTCGATGAACTCTTCGACCATCTGTCGCGCGACGTCGTCCGGGTATTGGACCGGCGGCGACTTCTTGAAGTAGGCCGAGGGGCCGATCAGCGCGCCGGAGAGGCCGTTGTCGAGCGCCAGCTTGGCGCAGCGCACGGCGTCGATGATGACGCCCGCCGAGTTTGGCGAGTCCCATACCTCGAGCTTCATCTCCACGTTGAGCGGCACGTCGCCGAAGGTCCGCCCTTCCAGCCGGATGTAGGCCCACTTGCGGTCGTCGAGCCACTCGACGTAGTCGCTCGGCCCGATGTGGACGTTCTTCTCGCCGATGTCGTAGTCGAGCATCGACGTGACGGCGTTGGTCTTGGAGATCTTCTTCGACTCCAGTCGCGAGCGCTCGAGCATGTTGAGAAAGTCGGTGTTTCCGCCGACGTTCAGCTGGCTGGTCCGTTCCAGGCGGACGCCGCGCTCGCGGAAGAGGCGCGTCATCACCCGGTGGACGATGGTCGCGCCGACCTGGGACTTGATGTCGTCGCCGATCACCGGCAGCTTTTTCTGCTCGAAGCGGCGCTGCCAGTACTTCTCACGGGCGATGAATACCGGGATCGCGTTCACGAACGCGCAGCCCGCCTCGAGGATCTGCTCCACGTACCACTTCGTCGCCTCTTCGCTTCCCACGGGGAGGTAGTTGATGACGACGTCGGTCTTCGTATCCTTCAAGAGCCGCACGATGTCGGCCGTCGAGCCGGGAGCCTTGTGGATGATCTTGGAGAGGTACTGCCCGAGCCCGTCGTGCGTCATCCCCCGCGCGACGGGCACGCCCAGCCGCGGCACCTCGGAGAACTTGTAGGTGTTGTTGGGCCAGGTATAGATCGCTTCCGCCAGATCACGGCCGACCTTGTTCTTGTCGATGTCGATCGCGGCGCTGAACTCGATGTCCCGGATGTGGTAGCCCCCGAGATTGACGTGCATCAGACCCGGGACGAAGTCGGTTTCCTTCGCATTTCTGTAGTAGTGCACCCCCTGCACGAACGAGGAGGCGCAGTTACCGACCCCGATGATGCCGACGCGAATCTTGCCCATCTGAATTCGATCCTCCATGGACGGGGTAAGCCGGGCGGGAAGCGAAGGGCGGGACGCCGAACCTCATCCTGCGCACCCTGATTTCAGGCAGACTTCGAGTGAGTCAATCGATGCACATGATACACACGCTGGAGGACGGTGACGAGCGTTAATAGGAAGAGAATGCTCAGGACTCCCGGCATGAATCGGTGTCCCAAAAGCGCTCCCGCGGCAAGGGTTAGCATCCGCTCGGGGCGCTCCATCAAGCCGACCTTGGCCTCCAGCCCGAGCCCTTCCGCCCGGGCCCGCGTGTAGGAGACGAGGAAGGAGAGAATCAAGGTCGCGAGCGCCATGACCGCGAGCGTGTTGCCGTCGGCGTCCCCCCACTGAGCCTCCGCATGGAACTCGTTCTGGAGCCAGAGGACGCCCCCCCGCGCGCGCGTGTAGTAGTAGTTGGCGAGCCCCGCGTAGAGCGCGCCCTCGCCCACGCGGTCGAGGGTCGAGTCCAGGAAGGCGCCGAACGGGGTCACCTTGCCGGTCTCGCGGGCAACGTCTCCGTCCAGGATGTCGCAAAGCCCGGCGAGCCCGATCGCGAAGGCGGCGCTCAGCAGGTCCCCGCGCCCGAGGAGGAGGGCGGCCAGGAGCGAGAGGGCGAGCCCCAGGTAGGTCAGGTGGTCGGGCTTGACGCCGCGCTTCGCCAAGCTCTTGGCGAGCGGAACGAAGATCGAGCGGGCGCGGTCTTTCCAGCCGTCGGTCATTCGACGTCCTCCTCCTCGTCCTCGCCTTCCCCGGCTCCGGTCGGTCGGGCAGGCACTGCCCCGCGCGCGCCCGCCACCACCAGCACGAACTCCCCCCGGGGCGGCTTCGAATCGACCCAGGCGAGCAGGGACGCGAGCGTCCCGCGGCGCGTCTCCTCGAACTTCTTCGTCAGCTCCCGCGAGACCGACGCGGGCCGATCGCCGAGAACATCCAACAGATCCCGAATCGCCGCCTTCAGCCGGTGCGGCGATTCGAAGAAGATGATGGTCCTGGGCTCGCCGCGCAACTCCTCGATGCGTCCGCGCCGGCGGCCGCTCTTCCGCGGCAGAAACCCTTCGAAGGCGAAGCGGTCGGTCGGAAGCCCCGAGACCTCCAGCGCGCAGAGCGCGCTCGAGGGCCCTGGAATCGGCACGACGGGGGCCTCGGCGAGGACCGCGGCGCGAACCAGCGTGAAGGCCGGGTCCGAGATCCCCGGCGAGCCGGCGTCGGAGACGACCGCGACCGAGGCGCCCTCCCGGAGCCGCCCGATCAGCTCGGGCGTGCGAGACTCCTTGTTGTGGTCATGGTACGAGACCAGAGGCCGGTGAATGTCGAAGCGCGACAACAGGGCGCGCGTGTGGCGCGTGTCCTCCGCGGCGATGAGGTCAACGGCCCCGAGTATTTTCCGCGCCCGCGGGGAGAGGTCTTCCACGTTCCCGATCGGCGTGCCTACGAGGTAAAGCGTGCCCGGAACCGGCTCGTCGCTCACCGCGTCGCCCGAAGCACGGACGCGGCGGCGCGGCGAATCGCGGCGATGGCGCGCTCGATCCCCGCGTCGTCGACGTCCATGTGGGTGACGGCGCGGAAGCGGCCCGGGCCGCCGAAGCGGACGAGCCTCACGCCTTCGGACTCCACCGCCGCCACGAACGCCTGGATGCGGTCGTGGGGCTCCTCGATCTCCGCGATCACGATGTTGGTCTCGATCTCCTGGGGGTTGAGCCGGAGCCCGGGGGTCGCGGCGATGGCCTCGGCGAGACGGCGGGCGCGGCGATGGTCCTCGGGGAGCCGCCCACGGTGGTGGCTCAGGCCATGGAGCGCGGCGGCCGCGATGACGCCGACTTGCCGCATCCCACCGCCGAACATCTTCCGCGCGAGGCGAGCCTCCTGGGCGGCCGCCTTGGTGCCGGCGATCGCGGAGCCGATCGGCGCGCCGAGCCCCTTCGAGAAGCAGACCATCACCGTGTCGGCGACCGCGGCGTAGGTCGCGGCCGGGATCCCGGTCGCCGCGCTCGCGTTCCAGAGGCGCGCTCCGTCGAGATGAACCGGGAGGCCGCGCCCGCGGGCCGCCCTGGCGATCGCCTCGAGCTGCGGGAGCGGGTAGATGGAGCCGTTTCCCCAATTGATCGTGTTCTCTACCTCGACCATCGCGATCGTATCGGGACCCGCCTGGGAAGCCGCGAGCGCCGAGGCCACGTCCTCGGGCCGCATCCGCCCCCGGTCCCCGTCGATCATGTAGTACTTCCGGCCCAGGAGCTCGGTGACGGCCGCGGCCTCGGTCAGAACGAGGTGACTGTCCCTGTGGAGCAGGAGGGAGTCGCCCCGCTTCGTCTGGATCGAGACCGCGATCTCGTTCCCCATGCAGCCGCTCGGGACGAAGAGCGCCGCCTCCTTCCCGAGCACGGCGGCGGTCTCCTCCTCCAGGCGACGGACCGTCGGATCGTCGTGGAAGACGTCGTCCCCCACCTCCGCCTCCGCCATCGCCTGGCGCATCGCCGGGGTGGGCCGGGTGACCGTGTCACTGCGAAGATCTACGTAACTCGTTGTCAGAGAGGCCTCGTTCGATTGAATCCCGGGGGCCTGGGTGATAGTCTCAACAGGGAGCGGATCTCGAAACTTTCCCCGGGCCAAGCAGTATAGGGGAGAGGTGAGCCGCGCCAAAACGATACGCCCCAAGGAGGAACCGTAAATGCCGTTCATGTTCTGGGATCCGACGATGCTGCTTCTGATCCCGGCGATGATATTTGCCTTCTATGCACAGACGAAGGTTCAGTCGACCTACGCCAAGTTCAGCCAGATCCTGGCTTCGAGCCGCCGGAGCGGTCGAGAGGTGGCGGAGACGATCCTGCGCCAGAACGGAATCACCGACGTCCAGATCGAGCAGGGTCAGGGGCTTCTCTCCGACCACTACGATCCGATCCACAGGAAGGTCTCCCTTTCGCCCCACAACTACTCCGAGCCGTCGCTCGCGGCGATCAGCGTGGCGGCCCACGAGATCGGGCATGTGATCCAACACGCGCAGGGCTACGCGCCGCTCCGGTTTCGGACGGCCATTTTCCCGGTCGCGAACATCGGCACGATGCTGGCGTGGCCGATCCTGATCCTCGGGCTCTTCTTCATCCCCGGCGTCAGGGTTGGCGGCGTGAGCCTGATCGACGTGGGGATCCTGCTCTTCTCCTTCGGGGTCCTCTTCCAGCTCGTGACGCTCCCGGTCGAGTTCGACGCCAGCCGGAGGGCCTTGGTTCAGTTGAATCAGCTCGGCATCCTCGCTCCCCAGGAGCAGGTCGGCGCGAAAAAGGTGCTCGACGCGGCGGCGCTGACGTACGTGGCCGCGGCCGCGGCCGCGGTGCTGCAGCTGTTGCGGCTCCTGATCTTGAGGGACCGCCGGAACTGACCGCTCGGGTCGCGGGAATCGATTCGGAAAGCACGATGGGACGTCCGCGGGGACGTCCCATTTTTTGTGTGGCTTCGGATCTGGCGCGCCAGTCAGGTGGGCATCGGGGCCGCACGGAGGGGGCGTCGGCCCGGGCGCCCCTAGATCTGGGCGACGATGTCCTTCAATTCCTTGGATACCTTGAAGACGGGCACGCGGCGGGGCGGAACAGGTACCGACTCGCCGGTGCGGGGATTCCGCGCGAGGCGCGACTTCCGGTCCTTCACCTTGAAGGTTCCAAAGCCGCGGATCTCGATGTGCTTGCCCGACGCGAGGGCCCGGGAAACGGCCTCGAGGAATTGGTCGACGGTGTCCGCGACATCCTTCTTCGTCAAGCCGGTCCGCTCGGCAATTTCATCGACGATATCTGCCTTGGTCATCAGCCCCTCCTGGCCTGCTCCAACTACCGTCGCTTCCGACGCACGGGGCAAGAACCCCGGCGACAAGCGAGGCGTTCGCGCCGCGGGACGCCATAAGTTTGCGCGGTCATTGAACATAAGCACGAAGCGGCGCGCGAATCGGGACTATAGACCCATGATCGAAGCTGTCAAGGCTTTTTCCTGCTAAGGGTTCCAGCCTTCGCCCGGGCCTGCAATGCGGGACGCTGCAGCTCGCTCTCGAGAAGGCGCTCATCGCAGATTGCGACGCGGTGGCGGGAACGCAAGACCGTAAGACGTTTGAAATAAACAGTTTATAGCAGCCTCTCGAATGGCCGACTGGAGATTCCGTGGCACGCCCATTGCCTCTTCACGGAGCAGATAACGAACCCGGGAGCCCCCTAGCGCCGGTCAACAACCCCGCGTCGCCGGCCCTGCACCGACCGCGCGCTAGTGCTGAGGCTCCCGTTTCGTTTGTGGGGAAGGGGTCCGGTCGGCGGGTACTCCTCTTCTTCATCGACGGTGTGGGTGTTGGCGAAGACGACCGGGACCGAAACCCCCTTGCGACCGGCGAGTTTCCGACGCTCCTACTCACACGAACACGGCACCCATCCGCGAGGGCGGGAAGCCCGGCCCTCGCCCACGGCCTTGACGCCTCCATGGGCGTTCCGGGCCTCCCCCAGAGCGCGACAGGGCAGACCACGATCCTGACCGGCGTCGACGCGCCGGCCGCCATGGGCAAGCACATCTCCGGGTTCCCCGGTCCCCGGCTGAAGGCGATCATCCAGGAAAACTCCATCTTGAAGAGGGTCCGCGAGGCGGGGCGCGCGGCCAGCTTCCTCAACGCGTTCGGCCCTCGATTCTTCGAGACCCCCGAGACCCAGCGGCGCCTCTCGGCGACCACCCTAGCGACGTTGGCGTCGGGCGCTCCATTCCGCACGTGGACGGATCTCCTCGAGGGCCGGGCCGTCGCCCACGACCTCACCCATTGGCGGATGCGGGAGTGGGGCTTCGACATTCCGCTCCGATCGCCCGAGGAGGCCGGGAGCATCATCGCCCAGGAGGTCCCGAAGCAGGATTTTTCGCTCTTCGAGTACTTCGAGACGGACCGGGCGGGACACGACCAGGACCGCGCGCGCGCGCTTCGCTGCCTGGCGGACATCGACGGCGCACTTCAGGCGGCTCTGGGACGCCTTGATCTCCAATCCACGAGCGTGATTGTGGTGAGCGACCACGGAAATGTGGAGGACCTGGCCGTGAAGACGCATACGCTGAACCCGGCCTTCTTCTCGCTCTGGGGGAGCTGGAGGCCGACCTGGGAGCCGAGGCGGCTCACCGACATCGTGCCGTTGGTCTGGGACGCCCTGGGCTTCTTCCAGGGCGGCGGGGGTACCGCTACCGCAGGCGCTTGATGATGTGCCAGCCGAAGGGGCTCGCCGACGGGTCGTATTCGGCGATGTCGATGTTCCCCGGACTGATCGCGAAGCCCACGTTCCCGAAGGCCGGGACCATCTGGCCCCGTCCGAATTCGCCAATCTGCGGCGGCACACCCTCGCCGGCCATCTTGTAGATCCCCGGCGGGCTGTCGTCGGTGTACTTGGCCACCAGCGTGTCGAAATTCGCGCCTTTCCGGGCCTTGTCCAGGATCTCGTGCGCGAGCTTTTGCGCCTCTTCCTTCGTGCGCGTGATCGACTTCCCCGGCACGGAACCGGCGAAGCCGATCAGGATGTGCTGCACTTCGACGTGCGCCGGCGCGATCGCGGGCTTCACGGGCATCGTTCCAGCGGCGGTCATCGATTTCTCCTTGCCCTTGGATTTGGATTTCGACTTCTTCGTGTCCTTTGACTTGGTTGCGGTCGGAGCTGCTTGAGCCGCGCCGGCGGCCGTGGCCGCGGGTTCCGACGCGGGCGCGGTGCCTGTCGAATCCCCTCTCGCGAGAGGAGGCGAGCCCGCGCAGAGCGCACCCATCAAGAGGATTGTCACGATTCGCCCGCTCATGCCGACTCCTCCGCGATTGGCCATCTCAGAAGATGAATACACCGGCGGCGACCACCGTGGTCCAACCTTTCGCGGAAATTACGGCCGACTGGGTCACGTTGAAGGTCCGGACGATGTCGCCGGAAATCTTGAAGACCTGCTCCTTCTCGTCCCAGTTCGCGTTCTCGTCGAACTCGACGCCGAGCGTCGATGCGAGCATCGAGGCGGCCATGTCCTCGGCGAACTCTCCGGCCACCTCATCGGTCTGGCCGTAGGCGTGGTGCTCGCTGAGGTAGCCGTACGTTTTCTTGTCCGCCGGCAGGGCGCACCCGATCGAGGCGGCGATGAGACGACGCATCTCGTTCGAAGCCTGCCGCGCCATCACGCAGAAGGCGATGCTCCCCGGCGCGATCAGCTTGCCGCCCTCTTCCTTGGAAATGATCTTGCACAGGGGCGGGTAGATGCTCGAGACGTGCACGAGGTTGAGCTTCTCGATTCCAGCGTCCTTCAGGGCAAGCTCAAACGAGCGTAGCTCATCGCGATGGCTGCCCACACCCTTCGTGAAGAAGATCTTCGTCGGAACCAGGGTGAACCCCTCCAGCGCGCGGCGCCGATCGACATCCGGAAAGGCCGTCGTCGAGGCCTTCGGGGCGGGGAGGGTCGAGTCTGTGGTTCGCTTCATTTCGCGTCGGTCTCCTCTCGAATGATGTGTCGTTCCCGCGAACTCACGGATGCTGCCCGGAGGATTCCGGCTCTGCCCGGGCGATGCGGATCGTGACCAGGAACCGCCGTGGCTCGACGGTCAAACCGTTCGGCCCCAGGTCGAGCGGAACCTGGCGCTGGATTTTCTCTCGTTCTCCCGTGATGTCAACCGGGAGTGTGTAGACGGTGTCCAGCCCTGCCACCGTCGTGGCCGGGCCGGCGACCCGCACCGAGTCCGGTTCCACGTCGGCGGAGCCGTCCATCGCGTAACCCGCGGGGGCGGCTCCCACCACCCGGGGCGCCACCAGAACGGTCCGGACCCGCTTGGGCTCGATCGTAATGTCGATCGTCCGCGGATCCAGGACCTCCGTGACGTCGAGCGACTTGGACAGCTCCGCCGGGATCGCCCGCTCCCGCACGTCCTCGACCGAGATCGCCCTCTGGAATCGGCCCGGCGAGGCCCCGGCCAGGTCGATCGAGAGGGAGGTGTTGGTCAGCTCGAGCCGGATCAGGTCCTTCCACTTCCCCCGAACCTTGACGCTGACCTTCTCCGGAGGGTTGCCGACGACCGCGAGCGTGTCGGTGAGGCCGGTCAACGAGACGCCGACCGTGATCCGGGACTCACGCTGCTGATCGGTGACCACATGGGCATAGAAGAGCAGTGCCAGGAGGAGCGAGGCGATCTTGAGCCCGAGGTTTCGGAGGAGATAATCCCGGACCCGCGCCCACATCGTTCGCTAGAACCCCGCTTCCGATTCGGCGCCCAGCTCGACCCAGTACTTGGTGTTCTTGGGGTCGGCCTCGTCGACCGATTGGCCGCTCACGACCGAGAAGCGGAGGTGCTGGTTCATGCGGGTGTCGGGGAAGTAGATCCAGCCCGGCCCGTCGCCCTCGTGGCCCCAGCGAAGTCGGAACGAGTTGAACTGCATGCTGTCCCCGTCGGCCACGGTTCGAATCCCCTTGGTGCGGGCGCCGGCGAAGATCCAGAAGAGGGACGGCTTCTCGACGTAGTAGAAGTAGCGGAGCGAGTCGGGGTGCCCCTCGATCCGATCGATCGGGAGCAGCGCGGCGAACTCGCCTCCTTTCCGAAAGACGAGCACGTTGCCGAGGACGAGACGGACGCGGAGATCGTGGAGAGGCTCGCCGTTCGCGCGCATCGAGTCGGGGATGTCGGAGAGGAGCCGCACGAGACGGACGTCGGCACTCCCGGTCGCGGAGCCTGGACCGGCCGCCGCGGGGGCCGGGGCCAACGGGAGCACGAGAGCGAGGGTCGCGACGATGGTGAAGGCGAGCGCCGCGACGGCCGCGAGCGCGGAGGCCGCGGGCCGCGGAGCGAGTGCGATCGACGGTGGATTATTCATAGGGCGTCTCGCGATCATCCCATGCGTTCTCGCGGAGCGTCAACGGGAACCGGGCGGAGCGAGCATGGATCGTGTAGATTTTCACGCTATGAACCGGGTGAGCCACGCGCTTTCCGTGCTCGGACCGCTCGACCTCGATCTGACGTTCACGTGCGGCCAGGCCTTTCGCTGGCGTCGCGTGGACGGCGATTGGAGCGGCGTCATCGGGCACGCCGAGGTAGTGGCACGGCGGGATCGAGGCGGAGCGTTGGCTGTCGAGGTCCGGGGCGAGGACCCCGGCGAGGAGTCGATCCGGCGGTATCTGCGGCTCGACGAGGACCCCAGGGTTCACCTCGAGCACGCGGAGGAGCTGCGGGCGGTTCCGGGATTCCTCCCGCTCCTGGGGCTCCGGCTCCTGCGCCAGGATCCGTGGGAAACGCTGGCGTCGTTCATCTGCTCCGCCGCCGCGAACATCCGAAAGATCACGACGTGCGTGGAAGGATTGGCGGACGCCTGGGGCGATCCGATCGAGGGATCGACGCGGAGCGCCTTTCCCCCGCCCGAAGCGATCGCCCGGGTGCGCGAAGCCGACCTCCGAGAGCTGGGGCTTGGGTTTCGGGCGCCCTACCTGCTGGCGACGTCGCGCGCGATCGCGGCGGGGCGTGCGTGGTCGTGGGAGCGGTTGCGCCGGGATCCGATCGAAGTGGCGCGCGCGCGTCTCACCGTTCTCCCCGGCGTCGGCCCCAAGATCGCGGACTGCGTTCTGCTGTTCGGTCTTGACCGGCTGGAGGCCTTTCCCGTCGATCGATGGATCCGGCGCGCGACGCAGGAGCTGTCTTCGCGCCGGCGAGCTCGCGATCAGGAAT
>Ga0137409_10003910_pt1 | contig 15757 bp, 25 predicted proteins | sample CZODoug1_16funga_FD_122059 | JGI IMG/M metagenome (GOLD analysis project Ga0137409, IMG submission 122059) | Vadose zone soil fungal communities from Angelo Coast Range Reserve, California, USA - CZODoug1_16fungal (Hybrid Assembly) | ecosystem: Environmental > Terrestrial > Soil > Vadose zone... | reverse complement strand
GCATCAGAGAGCCTTTTGTTTGGCACCGTAGGCGATATAGATCAACGCATCCCGGGCAATTGGGCTACGCGCAGATGGCGCCGAAACAAGTCAGCAGGAACCTCGTCGACTACCACAAAAGCAGCGCCTTCCTGGTAAGCCTGCGTCGACACCAAGGTCGCGCCATGGAAATGCCCATCTCGCTCAGCGGGGCTTGATCCGATTGTGGCGGAGATCATCGAAGCACATGCAGGAACCATGGTTGACAATGATAACAACAAGCGGCGCCGGCTCGTCGAGTTCAAGGACGGTTGCCGCTATGGCAAATTCGGAAAGACTAAGGCTTATGAGCTGATCGCCCAGGAGCGGATCAGGGCCTACAAGATGGGAGGCAAGGCCATGATCGACCTTGACAGCGTGGACGAATATCACGCCTCGCTGCCGAGGCTCGAATCGCGAGCAAGCTAGGCCGCCGACCTGCGCCGCGAGACGGCGGGCACACCGTCGCGCAAGCTGTCGATGCGATCGGCCCAATGCTGCATTAAACGCACGCGCTCCTTCCAATAGGCCGCACGGTTATAGATGCCGCGAATCTTGTTCTTGTCGCCCTTGCCAAGCTGGCGCCGCACCACCTCATCGCGCCGCCGTCGCTTTTTTCCTCCGTGTCATGGGCGAGCTGCGCTTGCTGCCGAAGCGATAGCGGTAAAGCCAAATCTTGGTGCCGTTGGTCTGCACCCGCACGCTCAACCCTTGGCCGTCGGCCAGCGTGTATTCCTTGTCCGCCGGCTTGGCGTTGCGGATTTTGGTGTCGCTCAACTCATGCATGATGGTGACGTCCCGCGTGCTCTCAGTGAGACTCTTTCGGCTTGGTTGTGGTCGGCGGCTGTTCGATTCCCTCACGGAACGAAACCACCAAGGTACCCAGTCCGATGTACCCGGCCCTTCCAATGTACCCACAATGTACCCGGCGAGCCCGGATGGGCGCGGTCGGTCGCGAACCGCGCCAAGCGGAAAAGTAGGCCGAAATGCTTTATCTTGCGAGGCTTATGGTGCCTCGGCGGAGACGCGCGAACGGAAAAGAACGGCGGAGAATGGAGCGCTGGTGCCCAGGGAGGGGTTTAGCCAGAACTACACAAAGCCATTGGTCATATTTGTTTGATCGATCGTAAATTGGAGATTGATATGTCCGTTTTGGACCGCCTTGACGTTGAACCGACTTATGTCGCGATGACCTCGACCGAACGATCGCGCGTAACCCGCGAACGGCGAAGGCGCGGCCTTCGTCTTGTGCCCGTTGAAGTCCTGGATGGCGAGGTCAACTGGCTGGTTAACGTTGGCCTATTGCCGATCTCTGAGCGCGATAACCCGCGCAAGATAGGCCGGGCAATCGAGAGATTGCTAGAGCAGTCAATGCGCAAATCGAATTAGTGCGACGCGCTGCAACAAGATTCGCCCATTGATGCAACGCCGCTGCATTCAGCGGTAACCGGGATCGCAGAATAGCTGCAATCCGGACTTTCAGAGGATTTCGATTACCTATGGCTCGATTCCGTGGCAGACCCAGAGAAATCGTCGAATGCGTGCGGAGCATTGATATTGGAGCGCTACGGCGCGCCGGCATCTTTGCCACGCCAGCGGAAAGAAACCTCCGAGCCTGGACGGTAGACAACAACATTGTCGATCTCGCGCCAATAGTTTGGGATGGCCGGCGGCTTGCGCTCCGGAACCAGTTCATTGAGATCGAGCGGGAGCCCTGCCCTTTCGGAGGCGAGCGATATTACTTTTCCTGCTACTGCCACCGCCGGGTGACGAAGCTGTATTCGGCCAACGATGGCCCGTGGCGCTGTCGCCATTGCTACGGACTGACCTACCGAACTTGCCAGGAAGCTCCGCGCGATCGATATCGCTCGAAGGCGCAACGCATTCGCGAGAGCCTCGGTGGAGGTCCGAACTTGTTGGATGATTTTCCACCTAGACCTCGCGGCATGCACCGGAAACGCTATGAAGGATTGAAGGCTCGCCACAGCGAGGCAGCTAACCGGGCAACGACGTTGCTAGCATCGTTGGTCTTCGGTCTCAATAAACGGCCTGGTCGCTCCGGCGTAGCGTAGAAAGAAATGAGCAGACGATCTCGCGCGCCTCGCTTCAAGTGGCCGTGCCCTTCTGAGGACTGCCGGGCCGGCTTGAGTTTTGCAACGACTTCACCTGTCGAGCGTTGACAGCAGAGCAACTCACCATAGGAGGGCAACCTTGAAATCGCTCGTGATCGGCGCCCTGATCGTCGCCGTAGCTGTTCTTGGCTACCTATACTCGGACAGCCGGAACAATACGATTTTCAAGGCGCCCGGTATCGAGATCAAGAAGAATTAGTACGCAGTTCGTGAGTGGCACAGCGGTTTCCAGCGCGCCATGCTGATACAGCGCGTGTGCCTACACGTCGGGTCCTGCTCATGAAGGCCGGCGGGGGCCGACCTTTTGCTTAGATGAGTGTAGCACCTGGCCTATAGATTGTGATTGATCTTGCCAGCGACCTTGTTCACGCCCTGCTTGACGGCCGACTTGGCGTCGCCAACAGCCTTCCGCGCCTTGCCCTCGGCTTCTTGCGCGGCGCCCTTCACGACCAGCCGATCATTGCCGACCGCCTTACCTACCGCCTGCTTGGCTTTGCCGATTGCTTGATCGGCCATGCCCGCTGCTTTGTCCTTGACGCTGCCCATAGTTGAAAACTCCGGCGGTGCTGTATACCCGCGCCGGAACAAACGCCGAAGGACCCGGCGGGTTCCATTGGTGTCACAGATCGTCACGGATCGCCATCAGGCGATGCCGTAGCTCGTCGCCTATGTCATAGGCTTCAGCCACCTGTTCTTCAGCGGTCTCGGCATCGGGCGCCATCGTGAAATCGATGAATTTGGCTGGGGTGGCGGTGATCAGAGAGACGCGCCACCGGATGAGGTGATCACGCGGTTTGGTTTCTTGGCTTTGGCCATGCACCGTCCATCGGTGCCGTTGGGCCATCTGACGCACACCACAAACGCCGCACCATCAATGTAGTGCCGCGCCCCCTCGCGGTCTACCCATAGGCTGTCGCACAACAGCCTGCTGACGGGTTCCGCCTGACGTTGCCAACGTGCGTAGGTTCGTTGGAACCAAGCCGTTTCCGATTTAGTTGGTTAACATCACCGGCAGTGGCCGCCAAAGCCCAGGCGTCGGTGGCTGAGAGACCGAGCGCGCTCCCGCCTGACAATGGAAGGGAGCGCGCGCCGTCACGTTCAAAGCGACCTAGTCGACCAATTGTCGATGGCCGGGACCCGCATCATACAATGCGAAATGCGCATCACGCGCCAGCGGCAGCACATCGAAAACCAGGAGAGGCTTGCAACGTCCTCTCGATCTCTACTCGCCAGTTTTGAGAGGTGTCTCGTACTGCACCACCATCATCGCGGAATGATTTTGCGCACCGTGGACTTGAAGAATCCAGGAGTGGGCGCATGCAGTGGCAGATCGGTCGAGCACAGAATTATCGTAGACTTGCGAAAGAGTGCCGGCAGTTAGCGTTGAGGGCGAGTGAGCGCTTGAAGCCGATGTACCTTGATCTTGCTGAAACCTACGACACCTTAGCGCGGCAACTCGAAGGACTAGAGCCGATCCCCCGGGCCATATCGCAGAGACCCGATCCCGGCACAAAGACCTGATCGCCTTGGGTTGACGTTGTCACTGATATAAAGCCACCAGTTCTGCGTAAGAGTGGGCGCCATGACAAAAAACTACTATGGCGACGGCAAGCACTACAGGGAGCGCGCGGAGGAGTGCCGCGTGGTTGCAGAGATACTCGCGTGTGTCGAACTGCGCGACAAAATGCTCAAGATCGCGACTGATTACGAGGACATGGCCGATACCGTGGACAGTCTCACCCGTGATGAGCCCAAAGTGCAAACGCTGCGGTGATGCGCGCTGGGTGTGTGAGACACACAGCGATCTGCCTTGGGGGATCTCTGACCGGGCATGCCAATGCGGGGCGCCTGGGATGCCCTGCATGATGTGGATAATCGATTGAAGACGATTTTTGACGCCCTGCGTATGGCCAAGGGACCGAACGAATTGGGGGGCGGGACCACGCAAGGAATGCAACGGCCCACATCAGACGAAGACCCATTTTTTGTCGTTATGAACGACGAGGCAAGTGGAAAATTACGGGGCGGGATCAATCGATTCGGGATTTTGGGATTTCTCAGGGTACGCGCCGGGTACGCGGGCGCTTCGTTGGCGCCGGAAACCATCCGCACAGGGACCGATCATGCGGACACAAAAGCAGAGTATGATCTTGTTCTTGGCTTGGTGTGCCGTGATGGTGGCCGTGCTCATTGGCTTTGCGCACGAGCCAGGTTTCCCAACAATGGTTCCTTACGTCATCATTGTATCGTTCGGCGTTGTGGCTTTGATCAATCATCTTTGGCCAAGGCACGGCCCGTAACCAAAGATCAGCAGATGGCGACGGGGGTGGAGATGGCTAGCGCCAAAATGTCTCGCTCTCTCTCTCTCATCCACTTTGGCAATAAGCTCGCGGGACTCCCTAATGATCTGTCTGGTCCTGCAGACTGTGCTGTGCATGTCCCCACAAGCTGCGGAAGCAAGGCGATTGAACTCGCCCACGACGATCTTAAATTCCACAAACGTTTCAGAGAAGGCGCTTGCCATAACCGGGCTCCCGTCCTTGCAGGCGGGAGCGCGATTTGTCTCTCAGCCACCGACGCCTGGATCAGGTCCATAGCCGGCGATTAGTGAAGATTACGCCTATTTAGGACACGAGGCGAATCAAACTACGCCACTAGGGGGTCGACTTAGGACATTACCCCATCAACCCCTAGGAATGTTCTGCGAAAACAAGAACGGTCCTCTGCACCGCAACCCGGTCCTCAGTAATCCTCCCGCCTTGCAACAATCCTATCTCGCAAAGCGTCCCCCAATTCGACAGTCAGCTTTTATCCTCTGCCGGCTCGTCTCCAAACAGCTGTCCAGTCTTGGTGTTGACTATGTGCACTGCATTGCAAGCAATACATTGGACCGACTGATACTCTGCTGTGACGTCCTCCGGCGGTTCAGGGAACCAAGCCTCCACCTGAAACCCCACAGCTGGACATTTGAAGACAGCTATTGGCATGCAGAAAATCTATTGCCCCTATCGTCCACGGGTCTTGTACTTCAACCCTAGTTCGTCAGCCTTCCGCCGGACTTCGTCAATGGTTCCTGACCGGCAGAGATGCTGTGCAGCGTCTTCGATTGTGCTTCCAGAGGCGAGGGCGGCTGCCAGGTCCCGAACGTCCATGCCGGTCCACGGATTGCCGTCGTAGATGTCGAACTTGGTTGCCACGGCTTGGTTCACCATTTAGGCCGCCGACTTCTCGACCCTTAGGCTGCTTCGCTTTCCTCTTCGCAAGTTATGGCCAAACGGAGATACTGCCGGTGGAGGTCGAAGTAATACTCTCGTTTGGACGGCCACTTCTCCTGCTCGGCCTTCAGTTTAAACTCGGCTGCCGCTTGCCGATAACGTGCGGCCACGCGAAACCTTTCCATTGCTCCACTCCTGCCACAGGTTTGTTGGCAAGAAACGCGTTTCGCCAAGAAATTGTTTCAATGTCGGCCAGCAAACTGTCTCAATAACTCTTCGGCGTCGAATGAACCTCGCCCGGCTCAGGGCGTGGCTGATGCCCTGGCCTTATAGCCGGCAAACAATTGAAGCCTTGCAGCTCGCACCAAGTCCTCCACGGTTATACGCTTCAGAGTTGATCCAAAGCGCTGCTGAGCTGGCGCCAGCATCCGCACCACGACGGCGCCCGACAACCCAGATGGCTCCTCAGTCTCACTCGTTTTGACCGCCTCAGATATATCGTAAACACTGATGGCTCCCGGAGCTTTAGCGAGCTTGTATCCGCCTCGCGGACCACGCACTCCCTGAAGAATGCCTTTGCGAACGAGTGCCTGCAAATCAGGCTCCAAATAGCGCCGTGGGAGATGGAGCCGATCTGCAAGGTCACGCGCCGAGACTGGCTCTTCCACTGGATGATCCAGCGCGACATCAACTACCACGCCGATCATTAGGATGGTCTTGTATGGCAATGACGGCATGCGCCTCCCCCCCGGGGTGATTCAGCCTTTCGCTTGAATTTGCCAGCAAGCCAACGACACCCAGCGGCTTCGGTCTCCATCTTGGAAACCACTTCCATGCCGGGAGCCATCCCCGCCCAAAACCCGCCGGGGTGGAATATGACTATGCGGGAACATCTGGCAAGGCCGGTTGTATAAAAAATGGCTATGGAGAATACTTCTTATAGATCATCAAAAAATTCTATGTGCTGACCGCGTTCTCGTTCGCAATGACTGCCGCGCTGGCCCTGGGATGCGACCCCCAATCAGGAAAATTATCTCATCGAATGATCAAACGTCTCCGTCCCCCACGAAGCAGTGGCTTCACGAAAGCATTGATAAGATGCTCACGATCATCACGATGCACAGGACGAGAGTAATCCCGCCCAAGACCCAGATCATTATCTCAACACTGTTGTCCTTCTTCATGACCGCAACTTATGCGGCATAAAACACCGTTCAACCATCCTGAACTATTTGTAATATCTCGGCTTTCCCTCAAGCGCGGGCGCGAGAATACCTCCCTCGAAATTCTACATAATTGCGCAGCACCAGTGGCCGACCGTGAGCGGCGCCGTTTGGGCCTACCCCCGTCTATCATCGTGAAATCGTTACCAGAAATGCAAGCTTGCCGCACGGCGGCCACAATCTCGCCACGTCGGCGACACGATCGTTGTGGAGTATATCCGGGTCGATTTGCAAGACTACGCCAAGCTGTTTGACATCACCTGGAGAGTAACACCATGAATATATCCAAGTTCGTGGAGTATATCAAGCTGTTATAGCCATGTGTATACTATAGCGAGCCTTCGGATAACTGGCAGCTAGTTCTAAACTACTTCGATTGTCCCAAGGCGTGGCAGGAGCCTATCCGGGTCATGGCTGATGGTTGGAGCTACTACGGAGCCACCATCTGGTACGCGAAGCATGTCGATCCAAGCCAGAGGCAGGATTGGATGGATGAGTACTGGGACCAAGCAGCCTGAACTGCCTACGGCGAGCAGACAAAGCTCGCCTAACTATTTCACCCATAAGGATATTCACACGAAGTCATTAGCGCAACCTGCTCTGTTAGGTCGATTACCGGCCAAGGGAGAACCTGCAATGGTTACGCTTCAGACCAACGCGAAGGACAAAGCCACCAGCGACCTGCTTGCAAGGCTGGCTCAGCTTGAGGCTGAGAATGCCAAGCTGAAAGAGGCAAGGCACAAGTCGCTGTCGATGAAAGTCTCGGAGAAGGGAGCTTTGTCGATCTATGGACTTGGGAGATTTCCACTGACCCTGTACTCCGGACAGTGGGCTCGCCTGTTCTCAATGGTGGATGAGATCAAGGCGTTCCTTGAAGCCAACAACGACAAGCTCTCGGTCAAAGACTGAACGAACTACACCAACAACTCCCCTGGTCATGACAGCGCAAATGCTGTCATGACTGGGGAGTTTTGTTATTAAGCTAGGAGTAAAGGCTATGAACCCGAATGCATTCGCGCTTGCCGCACAAATGGCCGTATGTGCGCTGAAACAAAAACTCCGGGACGATGGGAGGCGCCAACATGAAATCGCGACTACGAACGTCCGTAGCGGGATTGCGGGGTACATTCGCGAGCATCCTGAACTCGTCGCGAAGGCGCAAGCGATGATTGAGACAAACCCGGCGTTTGCAAAATTCAAAACATCTGCACGAAGGCGGAGGCGTTGAAATCGCGATGGAATTCTTGTGCAGAAATCTTGAACGAAATGGAGGCGGAAATGATCATAGGCTACGCCCGTTGTTCAACCGAAGGCCAAGACGTTGAAGGGCAAGTAGCTACGTTGAAAGCTGCTGGTGCTGACAAGGTCTATGCAGAGACAATAAGCGGAGCTATCACAAATAGGAAGCAGTTGGCGAAGGCGATCGACAGTCTTACCTGCGGCGATGTGTTGATTGTAACGAAGCTTGACCGGCTCGCGAGATCAACAAGAGACCTACTCAATACGATAGCGACAGTCACCGACAAGGGCGCAGGGTTTAAGGTCTTAGACAATCCCTCGCTTGATACAACCTGCGCCCATGGAAGGTTGTTGTTGAATATCCTTGGATCGATAGCCGAGTTTGAAGGGAGTTGATCAAGTCGAGGACCGGCGAAGGCAGGGCAAGGGCTAAGCTACGCGGCGTCCGCTTTGGACGAAAACCGAAGCTCACTGCCCATCAAGTCCAAGAAGCGTTGGCCCGAAGGCAAGCTGGAGAGGCGCTAAGCGAGATTGGGCGGAGCTACAATGTGAGCCATTCGACGATCAGTAGATTGTATTAACGGTAGAAACTTACAGCGTCTCGACCGTCATCGGTGATAAGCTATGTGTGTAAGGGATACCCCAACGTCACCTTGTGCCCTCGGTACTTGCGACAGTATCGAGGGCATTTCTTTCATCGGCTAGAGATAATTCTGTGAATCGGTATCGCGGTCACGGGGTGGCAACGTTGAGCAGGAGATATTCTAGCTGTGTGGCTCCTCGGGTCCCCTCGGAGAGCTGGGAGAATTGGCTCGGTTCCCCAATCACCGGGCCAATTCCTTTTATGCATCCATAGATCGCCTATTATCGCATCGCCAACTTTGGTATGAATACAGCATGGCTCGGCCTCTGAGTTGGTCAAGCCCTCACCTTGCCCTCGGTACCCTGTAGTACCGAGGGTTTTTTCGTGCTGTGAGCGGTAAAAATAACTAGCCGCAGCACCATGGCACCGCCTACAATGGTTAATAGCATATATACTCTGTTAATAGCGGCCACCCTGCTCAGGGAATTCGAACCTCCCCTGAGCAAAAGTGGCCGTCCTGCCCCTGGCGCCCCCGTGCTGGGGGCTTCTTTTTCATAAGCAATATGCTCGGCGGTACAGACCACCTTATGCTGTGGATTGGTATTCAACGGTATTCAACTGCTACGAGCATGGTTGAGCGAGGGTATTTGATTGGCGTGGCAGCCCAGCTTATTGGCCTCTGGACACCGGGCCGTAAGCGCGGCTGCTGAATCTCCCTGGCCCTGGTGCCGTCCCCCGGTGCCAGGGCTTCCTCTTTGTCAAAACCGCGCGGGCTATCGACACCGCTGTGGCTCAAACGCCTACTCCGGCTGCGGCGCTAGTGGAGATAGGATGAGGCCCCCGGCACCCCACCCTACCCCCCCGCAGCATTTCGAGACCTTCATAAAGTCCCTCGGGGGGGCGGGCCCAAAATCAAAAAAACCCCATCAATGAGAGCCAACTTGTTGCGATGCTGCAATAGGTCCGGAGTCGAGCGCTAACCGGACTCATCGCGGACATGGTCGAAACGGCGTGAATGGTAGAGTCGAGATGTGGCGCGGTGGCTGACAACCGCCGGAATGTGTTTGCCGCTGGTGCGGCGCGAGATTAGCTCCAGGATCTCGATCGAGGTCTTGAGATCGAGCGATGAGGTCGGCTCGTCCGCAAGCAGGAGATCAGGCTCCGGCATCAGCGCGCCACCTGTGATCGACGCTGTCGGAGAACGCCCGCGCGTGACAATGTGGAGGCCCCCCGGTACGCCACCCCTACCCCCCCTTTTTGGATTTTGAGCCCGTGAAAATTGGCGCTCACGCTTCCGGAAAAAACTTTCAAAATGGGTCCCATCAATGAGCGTCGGCTGGTTCGCAATGCCGCAATACGTCCGGAGTCGGAGCTAGACCGGACTCATTGCGGACCCGGAGCGGACCTGGAGCCCGCGCCAACGTTTCAAAGTGGGGCAAACAAAAGCGTAGCCCATCATCATGGCATGGAGTGATAGTTGCGGTTCACGCAGCGCATCCGCTGGCCTGATTGCGTCGGCGAGCGGATCGCACCAGACGCAATGGCGGTTTTGGCCGGAACGGAAACCAAAATAGCCGCACGCTAGACCTCGACATCGCGGCGCGCGCGACCAGCAAGCGGGACGCGGCTCCCCGTCACGCGGGCCTAACGATGCAAGCATCCGCGCCCAGGCGACCCGGTAGGCGTTCGAGCACGAGACCTTCCAGAACACGACATCGGCTTCATTGAAGTCAACCGAACCGTGGATAAGGCGCGGACCGCGCCTCGCGAAATGTGATTGGGCCGATTGCTCGCCTGCAATCGGTGTCGCATGGCTCTCCCGCTGGCGGCTATGGCCTTGTGTAAACCTCAATGCGACCCTGGAAGCCCACTTGCACCTTCTGTGCGCGCGCGTAAGGATGTTGCCGCAGCTCGGGGACTGGCGTGCTCATCTCGGTCATTCTTTCAACCTTCAACTGGCCCGAAGCCCTAGACGCATCGTTGCGCGGGCTGCATCGTCAGACTGATCATGCGTTCGAGGTAATCGTCGCGGACGACGGCTCCGGCTCTGCAACGGCTACTGTCGTAGAGGCGTGGCGGGCCAGGCTAGCGATCACGCACGTCTGGCACGAGGATCGCGGTTTTCGTCTTGCTGAGATTCGCAACAGGGCCATCCGTGCGAGCCGCGGGGATTATTGTATCTTTCTCGACGGGGACTGTATTCCACGCCCGAACTTCATCGCCAATCATCGTGCGCTTGCCGAGCTGGGATGGTTTGTCGCTGGCAATCGGGTCTTTGTGTCCCGGGAACTCACTGAGGAGATCTTGCGCGACAAGCTTGAACCGGGAACATGGTCGTTCACGGCGATTGCAAGTTTGGCGGCGCAGCGTCGAATTGCCCGTGTGGCACCAATGCTAGTGCTTCCGCTTGGCCCCCTTCGCAAGATCAGCGGGCGACGGTTAACGCGACATGTGCGCGGCGGCAACCTAGCGATCTGGCGTGACGATCTTGCCGTGGTCGACGGCTTCGACGCAGTGTATGTCGGCTGGGGCCGCGAAGATAACGATATCATCATCCGCCTAATGCGCAGCGGCGTGCGGCACAAGATGGGCCGCTTCGCTACCGGCGTTTTTCACCTTTGGCACGAGCAGAGCGACCGCTCGCATCTAAGCAAAAACGATGCGCTCCTCAACGCTATCCGTAGCGACACGCGCATTCGCGCACTGCAAGGCTTATCTGCGTTAGGGACCTCCCAGGATCAGTAACAAATAAATGAGTGCGCGTCCCTGACACGCTGCGGCGCTGGCTCGTCGCGCAGCGGACGATTGATAAGCTGAATCACCCCGGTAGGCACGGGGTGATGTCGCTTTCCAACCGCGCGCGTGCGGGCCAGTTCAATTCGGCCCGGCGGATGTCTGCTGACGGCCCGTTTCGACCGTTCGCTCTATGTCGCAATATGTCCGGAGTTGAGGGCAAAGCAGAAGTGCCGGGCGCACGCTCGAAGCGACGCGATTGACCCGTTGCGGAAGTCAGGACCGGCAATTTCGGAATGCGCAGCCGGGCATGCCGGAAGCCGGGAACCCGCCCCGCGGTGGAAATCTTTATTCGCAATCGTGATCCGCGTGACAGGGATGTCAGTGTTCAATTTGTTCAGCAATTGATAGAAGACACATAAGGGCGACGCCTCCACAAATAGAGGATCGCTATGACTCACAAAAAACTGGTCTCTATCGCCGTGGCGACCGTGATCGGCGCCGCGTTGATTACGGCTCCGGCCCTCGCGCGGGTCGGGGGTGGCGGTTTCGGCGGCGGTCACTTCGGTGGCGGTGGCGGTCACTTTGGTGCAGCACACGTTGGCGGCTTTGGTGGCTTCCGCGGCGCCGGGTTCCACAGCGGCTTCGCTGGGCCGGGCTTCGCCAGTCGATCGGCCTTCATCGGTCGACCAGGCTTTGCCCGATCGGCGTTTGTTGGTCGATCGGCCTTTGTCGGGCGACCGTTCTTCCGCAATCGCGCGTTCTTTGCTCATCGTCGCTTCGCACGGGGGTCGTTCTTCGCCGCCGGACTCGGCCTAGGATGGGCTGGAGGCTCGTGCTGGACTTGGGTGCCGACTGCATGGGGCTTGCGACGAGTCTGGGCCTGCGAAAACGGTTGGGGCTACTGACAAGCACAGCCCGCGTGTTCAATTGAGACATGCAAGAAGCCCGGTTTAGCGGGCCGGGTTTCTTTGTTTCAAGTACAGCGCGTGGCCACGCACGGTGTGGCGACGCCGGAAAATCGAGCGCATATTTCCACCATGGCAAACAAGCTCCCCAAGGGCAGGCGCGACCCAAGCCAAAGGTCCCTCCAGAGGTGGGCGACTGAGGGTGGCGCTGAAAAAGGCGTCCATCAAAAGAGCCCCGGAAGCGCTCGCGCCAAACAGAAACAGCCCGCGAAGGTGGCAAAGAAAAAATAACGGCGCCAAGGCCGCCAGCGAGTCCGCAGACGCCCCCCGCTGCCCTTCGCGACGGTCCTGCACTCCGCTGCTACGTCAGCTCCTAGGCGTAGACCCGGCCAGATTTCCTCGGTCTGAGACTTACCGGTCGTGACCCGCCCTATAACGCGCTGGCGCGAGCGGCGTAGATATAGAGCGGCCGTGCGGTGCCCTCCACAACTTCGCTGGAGATCACGACCTCCTTGACGCCTTCGAGGCTCGGCAGGTCGAACATGGTGTCGAGCAGGATGCCCTCCATGATCGCGCGCAGCCCCCGCGCGCCCATCTTGCGGTCGATCGCCTTGCGGGCGATGGCGCCGAGCGCTTCCTCCGCTAGCGTGAGATCGACGCTCTCCATCTCGAACAGGCGCTGATACTGCTTCACCAGCGCGTTCTTCGGCTCCCTCAGGATGCGCTTGAGGGTCAGCTCGTCGAGATCCTCAAGGGTGGCGAGCACGGGTAGCCGTCCGACGAATTCCGGGATGAGGCCATGCTTCAGCAAATCCTCCGGGGCAACCTCCCTGAAGATTTCGCCGGTGCCGCGGTCTTCCTGCGCGATGACCTGAGCGCCGAAACCGATCGAGCTCGACCGGCTGCGCGCCGAGATGATCTTCTCGAGCCCGGTGAAGGCGCCGCCGCATACGAACAGAATATTGGTGGTGTCGACCTGCAGGAAGTCCTGTTGCGGATGCTTGCGGCCGCCCTGCGGAGGTACCGACGCGATGGTGCCTTCCATGATCTTCAGCAACGCCTGCTGCACGCCCTCGCCCGACACGTCGCGGGTGATTGACGTATTCTCGGATTTGCGGCTGATCTTGTCGATTTCATCAATGTAGACGATACCGCGCTGCGCGCTCTCGACGTTGTAGTCGGCCGACTGCAGCAGCCTGAGGATGATGTTCTCGACGTCCTCGCCGACATAGCCGGCTTCCGTCAGCGTCGTCGCATCAGCCACGGTGAACGGTACGTCCAAAATGCGCGCGAGCGTCTGTGCGAGCAGCGTCTTGCCCGACCCGGTCGGGCCGATCAGCAGGATGTTGGACTTCGCGAGTTCGACGTCGTTTTGCTTGGTCTGATGGTCAAGCCGCTTGTAGTGATTGTGAACGGCGACCGAGAGCACCTTCTTGGCATGGTCCTGGCCGATCACATAGTCATCGAGGACCTTGCAGATTTCCTTCGGCGCCGGGATGGTGCCATCGCGCGATTTCACTAGCGAGGAGTTATTCTCCTCGACGATGATGCCCATGCACAGCTCGACGCATTCGTTGCAGATGTAGACAGTTGGGCCGGCAATAAGCTTGCGCAGCTCGTGCTGGCTTTTGCCGCAGAACGAGCAATAGAGCGTGTTCTTGGAATCGCTGCCGCCGACCTTGTTCATCTCAGTACCCTACTAGATGCGCGTCGTCGCAGTCGTTACCCTCCAGGCCAAACCACGGACATGTTGCTGCGGCGACGCTTTTCGGCATTTGAGGAGGTGCCGACTGTTCGGTCCTCGCATCTCAGCGAGGCCGACACAAGCGGAAGTTTAGGCCACCTTGGAGCCGTTCGCTCGGCATATGCCGTAGGCAATCCGATGGGAAGTCAAGCCAACATGGTCTCTTAAAGCGGTGCGTCCGCCGCATTGTGCGCGAGGATATTGTTCTGCGCCTCTACAAGAGCCACATGGCGCTCGGAAATGCTTTCCTTTTCCTTAAGGCCCGCAAACGGTCGCGGTAATGTTCTGAGACCCAAACAATCGCCACCGCTGACACGACGCATAGAACAATGCCTGTTCGCGTGAGCCACCTTATTCGAGATGAGCAACGCTCACGCGACTCCCGTAAATTTCCAGTTGTGCACTTCTTTGGCCATGAGAGAGGTGGGGCACCGAACCGGAACCGCTTGAGCAAGGCACAGAACGGTGACACTGGTCCGCAGACGCTGACCGTGAGACCCGCGCGGCCCATCCGCGCACTATTATTATTGGTCCCAGGGCAACAGCGGCCGGCCGTTCCTGAACCACCGGGGGTCGGTGTTCCCCGGTCATCAGTACCGGCTTGACTGGCGCCGCGCGGAAGCTGATGGCGATTGGTATTACTCCGCAGAACTGGACATGGAGGGTTGGCTGGCGCGCGGTCAGCGCAGGAGATGCGCGCGCTTCAATCGCCATTTGGATTTTCCAGACGGCGACGGGGTCCCCATCTTCTCGATTTCACCATAGGCCGCAAGTTTGCCTAGCCGCCCGCCTGCGTTATAAGAAGCCGCGCCTAGCATTGCCGAAACTTCATTTGCTGTCAGTCCCTCCGGGGCTGCTCGCAACACTTCGAGAATCTGCTGCGTCGTGATCGACATTTCCCAGCCCCACGTTGCGGCATGATGCATGATGCGACGACCTTGCGATAGCACAATCTCGGAAGTTAAAGGCGAGTGAAATTATCTTATCATCGGTATCAACAGGCACACCCTAACCCTCGAGCCGGCAGCCATGACCGGGTCAGGGGCGGTAATACTCGAAGCGAGCCTATGTTTTCCGGTTACCCCCATAGCGGACCTTCGCCACGTTCGCGGTAGGCGCACCACATAATTCTAGCGCGCGACTATAGATAGTGACCTCGGGAACCGTCTTGGACGGACCGATGGATGCGCCCTTGACGGGCAGGCAACGGCGACGGCTCGCGGCTCATCACGCGGCCACTCGCCTCCGCGGCTTTATCATGCTTCTCCCCGTTGTCGTCATCGCCCGAACAGTCTCGAACAGACCAGTTGGACCGCCGGGAAGCCGAGACACTGACGCTTGCTTGTCGGCAAAATCGCTGGCGACCGTATCGCTCGCGCACTCGGCAGATTGCTAGACTGATCAAATCATACGCGCCGCTTTCATAGCCCGCCAACCAATTCCCGGCCGCCCCTCGGGCGCCACATGACGTTGTCGGACCTGGTTACCGCGATCGATTCACAGAGGCAGCATGGTGCGGCGGATCATCAATTGGCTGAAGCCGGGCGGAAGGTTCGTCGCAAGCCTTGGATCGGGAGAATGTCCAGGCTGGATGGGAGAGTGGTTGGGTGCCGAGATGTTTTTCAGTCACTACGATGCAAGCACCTACGAGTTGCTTGTTCGTGCCGTAGGTCTCAACATTGAGCACGCCGAACTGGTCGACCAAGACAACGATGACGCTCGATTTTTGTGGGCGATCGCGCGACGTAGCGCGGATTAAGCTAACTCAATTTCATTCAAAGACTGACGGATACGCGGAGAGGCTCATCGGTTCGATCCGACGCGACTGCCTCGACCATGTCATTGTATTCGGCGAACAGCATCTTCGGCATCTGCTCGCTTCATATCAAAAATATTACAATGACATCCGGGCCCACCTGTCGCTCCAGAAGGACGCCCCAGTCCCGCGTGACGTCCACAGAG
>Ga0137409_10003908_pt1 | contig 15760 bp, 14 predicted proteins | sample CZODoug1_16funga_FD_122059 | JGI IMG/M metagenome (GOLD analysis project Ga0137409, IMG submission 122059) | Vadose zone soil fungal communities from Angelo Coast Range Reserve, California, USA - CZODoug1_16fungal (Hybrid Assembly) | ecosystem: Environmental > Terrestrial > Soil > Vadose zone... | reverse complement strand
TTCGTGGATTTGCGCATCGAGAATAATGAAATCTATCACGTGGACCGCAGCGGGATTTTCGGCTGGGCGGATTCGTGGGTGCGCTCGAAATGGTTTCCCAGCCTGGGCGTGGTTGTGCGCGGGAATCAGCTTCACGACATTGGGGGCGACGGGATCGTGGTGGTGGCAACGGACGGCGCATTGGTAGAACACAACGTGGTCGGCCATGCGAATCAGCGGTCGGATGGATACAATGTGGCGATCTGGGCCTGGAGCGCCGACAATTCTGTGATTCAGTACAACGAGGCTTACGGAACAAAAGGACAGCGGGACGGCGAAGGATTCGATTCCGACTGGAACAGCCGGAATACGGTCATCCAATACAATTATAGCCACGACAACGACGGCGGATTCCTGCTGATCTGCAATGAAGGCGGCCACAGCCCCGAAGAGAGCGCCGGGAACACGGGAACGATTGTGCGCTACAACATCAGCCAGAATGACCGCACGAGGGGCATCAATCTTGCCGGGCCCGTCAAGGACAGTCTGGTTTACAACAATACGATTTACGTTGGTCCCGAACATACGTTGGACCTGCTGCTTTTTTCAGATTGGGGCGGATGGACCGAAAGAATATATTTGTACAACAACATTTTTTATGTGGGGGGAACCGCCCAGTTTTCGTACGGAATTTCGCGCGCTTCTGACGGTGCGTACTCGACGACGCCCGGATTCGGGACCAGCAAGGAAAATGTATTTGATGCGAATGTCTATTACGGCGTGAAAGCTCTTGCCGATGATCCGCATGCGCTGACAGCAGATCCGCGCTTGATCGACGCGGGTCAAGGTGGGATTGGGCGGCACACGCTATCCGGATATCGATTGCAACCAAAGTCTCTGGCCAAGAGCAGTGGCAAGCTCATCGAGAATAACGGTGGGCACGACTTCTGGGGAAACGCCGCACCGTCGTGCAACAGAACAGATCGCGGCGCTTCGCAGTCGGACGGGTGCAGCAGTGCGGGCCACGAACCACAAAAATGATGTAGCCAACCATGAACATCCGAGAAATCGCAAAACGCGCAAGAGTGTCGACCGCTACGGTGTCGCGCACCATTAACCGGCATCCCAGCGTACAGCCGCAGCTTGCGAAGCGTGTTTGGAAGATTGTCGAAGAACTCGGCTATTTTCCGAGCACCCAGGCGCGCGCCCTCGTTTCCGGGCGCAGCCGCATCTTTGGGCTGATCGTTTCGGAAATCACGAATCCCTTCTTTCCCGAGATTGTGCACGTGTTCGAAGACATAGCGGTACAGCACAACTACGAGATTCTGGTGACATCGACGATTCACGACCCGGAGCGAATGAAAACGTCGGTGAGGCGCATGCTCGAACACCGCGTCGAAGGCGTTGCGGTAATGACCTTCGGCATGGAAGAATCGCTCCTCGACGATCTCAAGCTGAGGAATGTGCCGATGGTGTTTGTAGATGTGGGGCCGCCGCGTCCCCGCGTCAGTAACATTCGGATCGAATATATCCATGGTATCCGGCAGGCGGTGCAGCATATCGTCGCATTGCGCCACGAACGGATTGCGTTCATATCGGGTCCGCTAACGCTGAAATCCGCCGTTGCCCGCAAAGAGGCGTTTATACGCTGCATGACCGAAATTGGAATGCACGTCGATTCACAATTGATTATTGAAGGCAACCACACATTAGAGGGCGGGGGAGAGGCGTGCGCAAAGCTGCTCAGCCTGCGGCCGCGGCCCACGGCCGTTCTCTGCTCGAACGATATGACCGCCATCGGCGTGATGCACAAGAGTTATGCCGCCAAAGTCAGCGTCCCCAGCGAGCTCTCCGTAATCGGCTTTGACAACATCCACTTGTCGCAGTACGTTCTTCCCCCGCTAACCACCATAGAGATGTCGCAGTCGGAGCTCGGCCGGCTGGCGTTTCACGCGCTGTTGCAAGATGTTCAACGCGAGACGCCAAATCCTACGGGCACCGAATACGTCCTGAAAACCAACTTTGTGCAGCGCGATTCCACAGCGATGAATATGGAGAAAGGCCGCTCATGATTTTCGGTCGAAAGATGGGAACCCGGCGTTTGCCGGGCGAGGCAGCGGGATTTTTTCTGTGGGCGCTTTCGTTTGCAGTGTTGCCCGCAGACGCGCAGACCCGCGAGGCCTTCCGCCCGGATCACATGGATACGGTACTTTACGGTGTCGCATATTACCCGGAATATATGCCCTACGACCGGGTGGACCAGGATGTCCAGCTCATGCAAAAAGCCGGCATCACCGTGGTGCGTATCGGCGAATCCAGCTGGGGTCTATGGGAGCCCGAAGATGGCAAGTTTGAGTATGCCTGGATGGACCGCGTTGTCGAAAAGCTTCACGCAGCCGGAATTCGAATTATTCTAGGTACCCCGACCTATTCCATTCCCGCCTGGATGTATAAGAAGCACCCGGAAATCGTCGTGACCCGCCTGGGCGGTCAGTATCTTTACTATGGCCTGCGCCAGAATACCGATCTTGCCAATCCCACGTACCGGTTCTATTGCGAGCGTGTGATCCGGAAGATTGTGGAACACTACAAAAACAATCCGGCGATCATTGGCTATCAGATCGACAATGAGACTTCTTCCGCCTATGCCGCGAATCATGATGTGCAGGTGGGATTCGAAAACTATCTGAAATCGAAATTCAAGACCGTTGATGAGCTGAACAAAGTTTGGGGGCTGAACTACTGGGGCCAGCGACTGAACGACTGGTCGGAGTTGCCTCCGCGCGATGGAATTATCAATCCGGGCTGGAAGCTGGAATGGGAGCGCTACTCGCAGTGGCTGACCACCGATTTTCTTGCCTGGCAATCGCAGATCGTCAGCGAGTACAAGCGCCCGGAACAGTTCATCACCCACGATTTTGCGGGGCCGCCCAGGCCTGAAGTGAACGAGCGGGACGTCGTTCGAACGCTGGACATCGCCGCTGCCAATCCATATCACGGGACGCAAGACCAGTTCGACGGCGAGGCTTCCTCGTACGCCGGCGATTACGCGCGGTCCTTGAAAAATACCAACTATCTCATCACCGAAACCAATGCCGAAGCGATTGGGTGGGACTCCAAGGAACAATATCCCCCGTACGACGGGCAGCTCCGCCTGGATGTTTACACGCATGCGGCATCCGGCGCCAACATGGTCGAATACTGGCACTGGCATTCCATACATTACGGCCAGGAAACCTACTGGAAGGGTGTGCTAGGCCACGATTTGCAACCCGGCAGGGCCTACGACGAAGTCAGCCGCACGGCGCACGAGCTGCAGCGTATCGGTCCAGAAATCGTGGACATTCAACGCAAGAATCATGTCGCTATCCTTTATAGCAACGATTCTTCGTACGGAATCGACTTTATGAAGTTCAGCGACCACGCGAACTATCGCACGATTCTACGGCAAATGTATGAAGTGCTGTACCGCGCAAACCTGGGCGCGGATTTTGTTTTTCCGGAAAGCACAAATCTTTCCAACTACAAAGTGATCCTGGTTCCTCCGCTGTATGTGGCCAGCGATGCGGTGCTCAAGCGGCTGGCGGAGTATGTTCACGCCGGTGGCCATCTTGTGGTGGGCTTTAAGAGTGGTTTCTGCAACGAATATTCCGCCGTGCGCTGGGAAATGGCCCCGGGGCCCTTGCGCGAGGCGGCCGGAGTGCACTATCAGGAGTTTTCGAGTTTGCAGCGTACCGTTGCGTTGAAAGACGATCCCTTCCATGCGGGAGCGGACAACCGAGTGTCTGAGTGGGCGGAGATGCTGATCCCGGATACCGCCAAGCCTTTGGCTTACTACGATCATCCTTTCTTCGGAAAATACCCTGCCATTACCCGCAACTCCTTTGGTAAGGGCACCTTGACGTACGAGGGCACGGTTCTAAGCAACAAGCTGCAAACCGAAGTGCTGCTGAACGTTCTGGAGCTGGCTGGGCTGACGGGGCCCGATCAGAGTCTCCCTACAACGGTGCGCGTAAAGCACGGCCTCAACCGCAAAGGCAAGGCGCTCCACTTTTATCTGAATTACTCGAGCGATCCGCAGACGGTCACCTATGCTTATGGCCCCGGCGCCGATCTGCTTACACAATCTGCGGTCGCGCGCGCGCAAAGCATAGCGCTGAAGCCTTGGGATGCTGCGATTATTGAGGAGAAATAAGCGATGAGCGCGAGACCCTCTCGAGCGGCGCGGCAAGCATTGCTTCTTGGTATCATTCTTGGTGCACTTCTGCTCATTGGCAACTTGCAAGCGGTGTTCGCGCAATCCACGCAACTTCCGAAGGCGGAAATCGAGAAACGCGTCGATGCGCTTCTTGTGAAAATGAACCTTGACGAGAAACTTACGCTCATCGGCGGCATCAATGACTTCTACATCCAGGCGCTTCCGCGGCTCGGTTTACCCGCGCTGCGCATGTCCGACGGTCCGTTGGGAGTGCACGATTACGGACCGACAACGGCGTATCCGGCAGGAATCGCATTGGCTGCTTCTTGGGACGTCGAGCTGGCCCGCCGCGTCGGCGAAATGATGGGCAAGGATGCTCGAGCGCGCGGCGTCCACTTCATCCTGGCTCCGGGGATGAACATCTACCGCGCGCCGATGAACGGGCGCAATTTCGAATACCTGGGCGAAGACCCTTATCTCGCGTCGCGCCTGGCGGTTTCGTTGATTGAAGGCATGCAGTCGCAGGGCGTAATCGCCACCGCGAAACACTTCGCAGTTAACAATCAGGAATATGGACGCATGGACCACAGTTCCGACGTGGACGAGCGCACCTTGCGGGAGATCTATCTTCCCGCCTTCGAAGCCGCCGTAAAGGAAGCCAAGGTGGGCGCTCTGATGGATGCGTACAACTTGGTTAACGGCGTCTACATGTTCGAGAACAATTTCCTGAACAACGTCATCGCCAAGAAGGAATGGGGTTTCGACGGCATCATCATGTCGGATTGGGGCGCCACGCACGACGGCAAAGCTGCCGCGAATGGCGGCCTAGACCTCGAAATGCCCTCGGCGCTCTTCATGAACAAGCAGACCTTGCTGCCGGCTATCCAGAGCGGCGAAATCCCAATCACCACAATCGACGACAAGGTCCGTCGCATCTTGCGCAAAGCCATTCAGTTCGGGTTCTACGATCGCGAGCAAACCGACCGAACCATCCCTTTGTACAGCCAGCAGGGAAGACAGCTTGCTCTCGAAGAGGCCAGCAGCGGAATGGTTCTGCTCAAGAATGAAAATGGCATCCTTCCGCTCGAGAAAAACAGAATCAAAACGCTCGCAGTGCTTGGCCCCAATGCCTATCCCGCGGTGATCGGCGGGGGCGGAAGCTCGCTCACCAAGCCATTCAATTCCGTCAGCTATCTGGAGGGCATCAGCAACTATCTCGGCAAAAGCGTGCGCGTCGACTACGTTATTGAGGATCTGCAGCTCGATGAGATCGTCAAGAACACGCAGTTTGTGGCTTCGCCCGCCGGACCCCAAGGTTTGAAAGGCGAATACTTCAACAATGATTCGCTCGAAGGCGCGCCGGCACTCATCCGCACGGACGAAAGAATCGGCTTCCGCTGGGCGGAGGGAAGTTACGTTGATGGCGGCCCCATTGACCACTTCTCGGTTCGATGGAGCGGCTACTTCATTCCCAGAACTGACGACGACTACAAATTTTTCATTTCGGCGGATGACGGAGTCCGGCTCTACGTCAATGACCAGCGTGTGATTGACGATTGGCAGCGTCACGGCGAAACTCTGGACACCTACTCCGCGCATCTTGAGCAAGGCAAACCGTACAAGATTCTTCTTGAATATTTTGAAAACGTCGGCACCGCGACCGCCCGTTTTGGGATCGCCCCGGCAACCCGCTCTCTGGGAGCAAGCACTAAAGCGGCGGCCGCGAAGGCCGACGCCGTCATTCTATGCATGGGATTCGATCCATCTTCGGAAGGCGAAGGTTTCGACCGTACGTTTCGACTTCCTGGTGGCCAGGATGCTTTTATTCAGCAGATCGCAGCCATCAACAAAAACGTCATTGTTGTCCTGACTGCGGGCGGCAATGTTGACATGACGCGCTGGATCGACTCCGTGCCAGGTCTGATCCATGCGTGGTACCCCGGCCAGGAGGGCGGCACTGCGCTGGCGCAAATCCTCTTCGGCGAGATCAACCCATCAGGAAAATTGCCGGCGTCTTTCGAGCGCCGCTGGGAAGACAACGCGGCATTTGACAGCTATTATCCGAAGAAGGCCGACAAGCGCATTGAGTACAAAGAAGGAGTTTTCCTCGGCTACCGCTATTTCGATCGCTCCAAAGTCCAGCCGCTTTTTCCCTTTGGCTATGGGCTTTCCTACACCACTTTTCAATACAGCGGTCTGTCCATATCACCGTCTTCTGCCGATCTTAGCGCTCCGGTCAACATTTCCTTCAATATCAAAAATAACGGTTCGCGCGAGGGCGCCGAGATCGCTGAAATCTACGTCGGCGATTCCCACGCAAGTATTCCGCGCCCGTTGAAGGAGCTTAAGGGTTTCGCTAAGGTGAATTTGCGGCCCGGCGAAAGCAGACGCGTATCGCTCAAGCTCGATCGCCGGGCTTTTTCTTACTTTGACGTGAACAAGCACGATTGGGCCGCCGAGCCGGGCGACTTCACCATTTTCGTTGGCGGTTCTTCGGCCAAGATCGAATTACATGGAAAGTTTTCGCTCGTCCCAGGAAGCCAGAATCGCTGATTGGCAAGGTTCTTCATTTTGACCTCCTCACCGCCGTGAACGGAGGGGATTCCTACGGCTCTCAGGCACACGATGGCACCCGAGTCGCTTCGGTGGGTTCCTGACACGACGCCCTTGCAGCAGGCGAAGGTTGCGAACAGGCTAACAAGGCGAATCCCGCCTCTTTGATATTCACAGCGCCAACAAAATCTGCATGGGCTGAGAATCCGCACTCCACAAAAACAAACTTCGCTTGCGTCTTGCGGTTCTCTGCTGCTATGTGCTGGCCCTCCGGACACTTACGGCTGGTGTTCTGTGGCGGCACGGACACGAGAAGGCCGCCGCGCCATCGCGTCTTGTACTCCAACTGCCGACGCAACTCGAACGGACTGGCGTCCAGGATGGAGCGATTCAGCCCGGACTTCTGGGTGACGCGCTTCCCCGGCTTTGCTTTCGTGCCTTTGCTCGAGGCACTCATGTTCTTGACTTGCAAGTCTTCGACAAACACGACGGCGTGGCTTTTGCTGATGTCGCTCGAGGACTTGTGTACGAAATCCTTTCTGATGTTGGCAATTTTGCTGTGCAACTTGGTGACGCGCTGCTGGGCTTTCTTCCAATTGTTGGAGAACTTTTTCTTCCGCGCCATACGGCGTTGTAACTTAGCCAGCCTCGGCAGGAACTTTTTCAACGGCTGCAACTGCTCGATGACTTCGCCGTTCGACATGGTAACGAAACTGGCGACACCCCAATCCACACCGACTGCGGACGTCGAAGGATGTTGCGGCTGCTCCACTTCCCGCAGCGTAGTAATGCTCACAATCCACTTGCCTGCGGATTGGCTGACCGTGACGCTGCGTACTGCACCGAGTGCTTCACGACTGTTGCGATAGCGTACCCAGCCTATCTTCGGCAACTGCATACGGCTATTCGCTTGTGGTCTAACTTGATGCCCTTCGGATCAGACTCACGGAACGAATCCCGCAATCCTTTCTTGTGAAACTTCGGGAAAGCGGCGCGCTTCTTAAAGAAATTCTGATAGGCACGGTCGAGGTCGAGAAGGGCTTGCTGTAGGGAGTGAGCTGGGGCTTCGGAAAGCCACGGCGCTTCCTGCTTCCACGGCACCAGCATCTTGTCCAACTGGAAGCGGCTGGTTTTCTCTTTCTTCTCGTAGAGTTCTTTCTTGAGAGCCAGTGCTTTGTTGTAGACGTAGCGAGCGCAACCAGCGAAGCGGCTCATCTGCCGCCGCTGTTCGGCGTTGGGCATCAACTGGAACTGGAATGCTTGCCTACGTTCCATGGTGGCAATAGGTGGCAATATAATCTGGTCTATGGAGAAAAGAAAGGATCTGCGACACGGTAGGTACTGCGTTTTCGCAATGCACGTCCATCTGGTCTTCGTGACCAAATACCGTCGCTGCCTCCTCGACGGCGAGGCTATGGAGCGTCTCCGGCAGATCTTCTCCAAGGTCTGCACCGACTTCGAGGCGGTGCTGGTGCAGCTGGACGGTGCGAGCAACCACGTACACTTACTGGTGAACTACCCGCCGAAAGTGTCGGTCTCATCGCTGGTGAACTCCTTAAAAGGTGTATCGAGTTACGTTCTCCGTCGCCAGTGGCCGCGCATCGCCAAGTGCTACTGGAAGAATGTGCTGTGGTCGCCGTCTTACTTCGCCGCATCCTGTGGCGGCGGGCCCCTCGACGTAATCAAACGCTACGTCGAGCAGCAGGCCACACCGCTATAGTCGTGGCTTACCCCGGCTTGAAGTCCCGGGCTTGCGCCACTCACTGGGGGTCAGGCAGAGGCTTCGGAACTCTTGCGAATCCAGCAACTTTTTTGAGCCGCTATCGAAATGCCTCTGCGAGAAGGGCAGGTTCGAGTTGGTGCGGCTGGGTGGCATGACGATCGGGCGGGCGACCTATGAACCGGGATGGAAATGGTCGGAGCATGTGGGGCCCGCGGCGGGAGCGAAGAGTTGCGCGGTGGAGCATGTGGGGATGGTGGTCTCCGGGCGCGCGACGGCGGCGATGGATGACGGCCGGGTGTTTGAAATGAAGGCTGGAGACGTGTTTTACATCGCGCCGGGGCATGACAGCTGGGTGGTGGGCGACGAGCCATACGTTTCGATTCATGTGATGGGCGCGGACGCGTACGCCAACGCGAAAAAAAGTGAGTGAATGATGCCGCGCGAAGAATGAGACGCATTTCGAAGATGTCCAGAGGCCGCAACGCAGAGAAAGAATCGGTCACTGCGAAAAAATTACAGGTCCCAGTACTCTTCTAAGAAAAAAAGAACTCCGCCCCTATTTGTCTGAGCACGCTCCACTTAGCAATTAATTCCTTGTTTGGCCGACTCGTTGCTCTAGTTCCTGCGTCCAGAAATGCAGGCAGTGAATGAGAAACATTCCTGTATTCAAATCGAAAGCAATTTTGTTTTGGGAGGGAAACATCATGAAGATTAAGAAGAGATGGACGATGGTGATGACCGGGATGCTCGCACTGGCTCCGCTCTCTTTTGCAAAAGACGCGGACAAAGCAAAAGCGGAGCAAGACCGTCTACGAAATGCCGATACGGTCTTGAAGGAAATTCTCAAAGTCCCCGACAACATTCCGCAGGAGCTGCTAGACAAGGCGCGCTGCGTGATCGTGATGCCATCGGTGCTCAAAGCGGCGTTCGTTGTGGGAGGCAGTTACGGACGCGGGACGATGGTCTGCCGCACGGGCCATGATTTTTCCGGTCCGTGGGGTGCACCGGCGATGTATGCGCTGGAAGGCGGCAGCATCGGCTTGCAGATTGGCGGGGAAGCGACTGACTTAGTTCTTCTGGTCATGAACGATCGCGGAGCGGACAGCCTCTTGCACAGCAAGGTGAAGCTTGGCGCGGATGCATCGGTCGCAGCAGGGCCAGTAGGACGCACTGCGGCGGCGGACACGGACGCTTATATGCGATCCGAGATTCTGAGTTACTCACGTGCACGAGGGGTGTTCGCGGGAATTTCCCTCGAGGGCTCCACGCTGCGCCCGGACAACGACGCCAACCGCAACCTCTACGGGCATTCCGTGACAGCGGCTCAAATCATCAAGGAATCGGAAGTCCAGGCTCCTGCGGCCGCGAGCGATCTGATCGCGCAATTGCAAAAAACATCCCCGAAGCTAAAGGCCTCGTAGTTCTCACCGGGCGCGGGCGGAGTCCCAGCTCCGCCATCTTCTCTTTCGCATTGGCAGTACGCACTCGGGACGATGCACCGCCCACCACGAAATGAGATTGGAGATAGCGTCAGGTCGGCTGATGCAATTTCTTTTTGGAGGAGCCTTTTTTGAGATAGAGGACGTGGTCGGCGGCGGCAAGCAGTTCGTCGATGGTCTTGCCATCGTGGGGGTAGACCGCTGTGCCGGTACTGACGGTGACAGGCGGCTCGTCGCCATCGGTGCTCAGGCGCTCGGCAATTCGATTGGCAACCCGAAGGGCGTCCTGGGATTCCGTTTCCGGGAGAACAAGCACGAATTCGTCCCCTCCGTAACGCGCAGCGGTGTCCATGGCCCGGCAATGAATACGAAGAATGTTTGCCAGGCGGCAGATGGCGTCGGTTCCCACGAGATGACCGTAGGTGTCATTGATCATCTTGAGGCCGTCCATATCGAGGAGCACGACGGCAAAGGGGCGCCCGGCGCGGTCGTAGCGCTTGATTTCCGAGTCGAGAGCGTCGAGAAGCCGCCGGTAGTTGGCGAGCCCGGTGAGCGGATCGGTGACCGCCAATTGGCGCACGTATTCATCGGCGCGCTGGTGTTCGGTAAATTCCGCGGCAAGCGTCATGGCCGTAACGGCCATGATGCCAATGAAGGATTGCAACAGCAGCAAAGAAGTGTTTTGAGACTCTCCTCCAAATGGGCCAAACCCGTGCGACGTGCCCCAAGTGGCAATCGCCGCCAACAAGAAAATGACGGTGGCCGTCTTACGGCGGCCAAACCGGAACGCCGCCCAGATCAAAAAAGGAATGCAGAGGTATTCCAAGGGATAGTTCTTCAGCGAGACGTCAAAACGGCCGCCGAAGACGAACCAACCGGTGAAAAAAAGTCCGAGAAATAAGAGAACCAGCTCGATGAGTTGCTTGCGGGTCCAATTCAAGTGGGGATTCTCCCACCAGAGGATCACTAAGGGAGTGACGACCACAGCGCCGACGGCGTCCCCGAGCCACCACGTTGACCAGATTGAGCCGTAAATGGTCCAACCGGCGAATCCGGCCAATGCCAGGGTGGTGACGCCGATAGTCGCGCTGATGGCGGGGCTGACCACGCCGGCAAGAAAGGCAAATTTGAAAACGTCCTGCGCCCGTTCAAAGGCCTTCCGGCCGGCGGCCAAGCGAGTGACCAGGTAGCAACCGACTACGCCTTCGAGGGTGTTTCCCGAAGAAATGCCGAGCGAGGTGGCGACGGAACCGGCGGTGGTCCAGTTTACTAGGAACGCCCCGGCCAGAATGGCGGGCCATACGCGGTAGCCGAGGATGAGGAAGGCCGCGAGCGCGATGCCCGTGCATGGCCAAACGGCGGAGGCGCTGGCATTCACAAACGCCATCTTTAGCCCAAGCTTGCCGGCAGCGAAGTAGACCGCGGCCAGGACAGCAAGAGCGGCTAGATCTTTTAGAAATCGCGAACGGACCATATTCTGCTCACCGATTCGCAGGGGCTGCGCGCTAACCGTGAGTCAGGACGGAGGTCGTGCTCCGGCCGAACTTCGTCCCAATTCGGGACAGCCCGGACGACTCTGCCTAACTATTTATTCTACAAAGACTTCCAAGGAGGGACAAGAAGAAGCAAGCTAATTTGTCATATCGATTAAGGGTGACAGCCAGCAGTTAATATTTCATTTTCAGGTTAATGGCACCAAACCTGGGAGGCTGTTTTGCCCGCGACATTCACGGGAATGAGGATCAGGACCGGATTCCAGTGCCGATGATGATTTCAAGAGGCATGTTCAGTTCCTTGCCGTTCCAGAATTTCTTGAGGGCGGCGAAGATTTCGGCTTTGGCTTGAGCCATTTTTTCGGGCGTGAGTTGGTCGATGAGCGGGCGGAAGGGCGCGGCGACTTCGGTGAACTGCTCCCAGTATTCTTCGACGGATGATGCCCAACGCCCGGCGACGATGCGGTCTTCCTCATGGACATTGCTGAAACCAGCCGCTTCCAGTGCGCGCCGGAGGCGGTCGCGCTCGCCGAACATGAAGAGACTCGGCGCATCCGGATCGGGGGGAGGAGGAGGCACGGGAACGTGCTTCAGGACGATGCCTGCCGTGGTGCTGAAGAAGGGCTGCTCTTTCTTGCCCCAAGCGACGAACGCGGCGCGACCGCCGGGCTTGAGCACGCGGTAGCATTCGCGGAGCGCTCTGGGGAGATCGGGAAAAAACATGACGCCGAAGCGGCATGTGAGGACGTCGTAAGATTCGCCTGGGAAGGGGAGCGACTCGGCGCTGGCTTCGCGGAACTCGATGTTGGTGAGACCTTTTTTGCGAGCGAGCTCTTCGGCAAGCGAAATCATGCCCGGGCCGAGATCGGTCGCGGTCACGCGGCCGGAGGGAGCCACTTCCCTTGCGATGGAGAGCGCAGGATCGCCGACGCCGCTGGCGAGATCGAGAACGCGCATGCCGGGGCGAAGATGGGCGGCCTCGAGAATGGCTTCGGTGGCGCCATCGGTGAACGTGGCGATCTGGGCGTGCCATTTGCGCCAGGCGGCGACGGTCCTGTCGCCGGTCCACTCCTGATGAAGATGCTCGCGGAACTTCTGGATTTTTGCCGAATCAGGCGCGCTCATGACTAACCTCCACAGCTGGGAGTTTAACAGAGCGTTCGCTGGGATGCCGGAGCGAAGCGGATGGAGATCGTATCTACGGGTGAAAGCTCGAAAACGATTTCTTCGCCGGGTTCGACCCAGATCGGCGGGATGATGGAACCAGCGATGATGATTTGACCGGCTTGCAGGGTCTCGCCAAACACGGCGAGCAGATTGGCGACGTGACGCACGATGTCGATCAGTTGGCCGGTCAACGCCTGCAGATCGGTGGTGTTTGCGATTTCGGCTCCGCTTCGGAGAACGCGGCCGCTTAGGCCGTCGAGCATGCCGCCGGCTCGCGTGGCATCGTTGCGGCCGAGAATGACGTGGCGCTGATAAATGTTGCAGGCCAGCGTGCCTTCGACATCGTCGGAGGGATGATCGACGTCGGCGACTTCGATGGCGGGGCCTAGTGCGGCGATGGCCGCTATTGCCAAGTTGCGGTCTGCGCCCGCTGGCAAATCTCTGCCAAGATGCACGGCGATTTCGGGCTCGGCCGCAGGCTTCTTCCAACCGGAGATGGAAAGCGTGGAGCCGGAGGACAGCAGCGCATTGTTCATCAAGAAACCGACGAGCGGGGCGTTGATGCGGAGTCGCTCCATGGCCGCGGGACCGCCAAAGGCGAGTTTCCAGCCGAGAGGTTTGTGGCCAGAATCGAGGAGCTCTCGACGGCGGCGGAGTTGCGCGGCCATTCCGCGGGAGATGCGTGGGTCGTCCCCGGCTGCTTTCATGATTGGGAAACCATAAAAGGTCAGTAGCCTTCGGGCGGAATTTCGTAGCCGGCGGCTTCGAGCGAGCCGGCGCCGCTCCAACCCCAGACGAGGACGACGTCTTCGGTGCCCGTATTGTCAAAGCCGTGCCAGTGGCAGCGCGGCGTAAAAATTACGTCGCCCTGGCCGGACGGCTCGCGTCCGGTATCCGTGTAGATAAAACCCTGTCCCTTGATGACGATGAAAAATTCATCCACGTTGGGATGGCGGTGCTTGTCGTGGCGCGCGCCGGGTGGAAGAACGGTCCAGCCGATGAGAAGTTTGTCCGAGCCGGCGGTTTTTTGATCGATGAGGAACTGGACCTGCATGTTGATCCAGCCTTCGTCGCGCGAGAGTCCGCCGACTCGAGGAACATCTTTCAGATTGGTGCGGTAGGGTTTCATTTCAACATTCCTCCCAGGCGGCGGTAGACCTCGTAGACGGTTACAAAATCGTGATGCTCGAGGCCGAGGCCGCGGCAAGCGCTCAACATTTCGTTGGCCGCGGCGCCGAGCGGGACGGGGAGGCCCATCTTTCGGCCGAGATCGAGCGCGAGCAGCATATCTTTTTGCTGGAGATCTACGTTGCCATAAGTGGCGTCGGAAATGTGGCCTTCCAGAATGAGCGGTGCACGGTAGTTGAGCACGGGAGAGGCGACGACACTTTTCAGAAAGGCGTCGACGGCGACTTCGCGGGGGACGCCACCTTTTTCCGCGAGTGCGACGCCCTCGCAAAACCCGATGACTTCGATGACCAGCGTCATGTTGAGCGCGACTTTCAGTTGCACGGCCAAGCCTTGCGCGCCGATGTAGGTGACTTTCGGGCCGATGGCGAGCAAGACGGGCTGGACGCGTTCGAATGCGGCCTTTTCGCCGCCGACCATGAGCGAGGCGTTGCCTTTCGAAAGGGTGAGGGTCGTGCCGGAAATGGGAGCATCCATCATCGTCAGGCCGGCCTTGGCAAATTCGGCGGCGACGGCGCGGCTGGCGTCAGGGTCGATGGTGCTCATGTCCAGGTACATGGCGTCTTTACGCAAGCCAGCGATGATCCCGTTTTCGCCGAGTGCCAGGGAGCGCACCGCGGCGGAGTCGGTGACGATGGAAAAAACGATTTCCGATTCAAACGCCACTTCGCGGGGAGTGTTGGCCCAGAGCATGCCGAGCTTGAACATGCGCGCTGCTTTTTCTCTGGTGCGGTTCCAGCCGGTGACGGTGTGGCCGGCGGCAAGCAAGCGCGGAACAATGGCCTGGCCCATGTCGCCGAGACCGACGAAACCGATCTTCACGTCACACCTCTTTCTTGATTTGAACAATTTTCAGGAAGTCTCATGAATTGAGTGCGTCAGCGTTTCCAGAATTTCATGACCGCAGAGTAGTCGAGGTCTTCCTTGGACGCGCCTTTGACGTAGTTGTAGGTTTCGCGGGCGGCGGCGGTGGCGGGCAAAGCGACGCCGAGCTGATTGGCGAGTTCAAGCGCGAGCCCGAGATCCTTGTGCATCAGGCGCAACGGAAAACTCGGCTTGTACTCGCCCTTGACCATCAGGGGCGCCTTCAAATCCAGCAAGCCGGAACGCGCCATGCTGGACTGCATCACCTCGATCAACTGCTCCTCGACCAGACCCGCTTTTTTTACGAGCGCGAGCGCTTCCGCCATCGCTCCCACCTGCAGCGCCAATATCCCGTTCATCGCCAGCTTGATCGTTTGCCCCGCCCCGTTCGGCCCCAAGTGAAACCATTTCTTGCCCATCACTCCCAGAACCGGCTCGACGGATCGCAGCGTTTCCGCGTCCCCGCCGATCATGAACACCAGATTTCCCTCCCTCGCTCCCCAGTCGCCCCCCGTTACCGGCGCGTCCAGAAATCGCACGTTGCGCTCGCTGCACGCCGCCGAAATCCGCCGCGCCATCACCGGTGAAATTGTGCTGGAATCGACGTAAACGCTTCCGGAACGCAAGCCGCCCAACGCCCCGTCCTCTTTTCCCTCGTGTCCCCAAAGGATTTCTTCGAGCGCGGGAGGATCGCTGACGATAGTGAAGAGAATGTCCGACGCAGCCGCGGCTTCCCGGGGGGTTTTCGCCAGCTTCGCTCCGGCTGCCACCAACTCCGACGCGCGCGACGTCGTTCGGTTCCACACGGTCACGGAATGGCCCGCCTTGAGCAGGTTCAAAGTCATCGGCCGCCCCATTAAGCCAAGGCCGATGAAACCGATTTTCCGGGAAGGTGATGCAGTGCTCACAAAATGCCTCCTGAATCCAACACTCTCTTGGAGTCTGAACGACGCGTGAAGTATGCAACTAAATTGTAGCCGATTCGCGGGAGCGCGCGGTTACACGGGATTGAGTTCAGACGGTTTTCGGGCGCTGAGGAAGGGACAACAGGGAAGCCGCCGAGGACGAAACCAGGCCATGCCCTACACTTGCTGCGGAAGCCTGGGAGCTTTCCGGCTCGGGAGTGGCGATTTTGGGAAGCTCAGGTGGCTCTGGG
>Ga0137409_10003907_pt1 | contig 15764 bp, 13 predicted proteins | sample CZODoug1_16funga_FD_122059 | JGI IMG/M metagenome (GOLD analysis project Ga0137409, IMG submission 122059) | Vadose zone soil fungal communities from Angelo Coast Range Reserve, California, USA - CZODoug1_16fungal (Hybrid Assembly) | ecosystem: Environmental > Terrestrial > Soil > Vadose zone... | reverse complement strand
GGGGCACCCGCAGCAAGAGCCCGCCGTTTGGGCGCGCCAGCGCGCCCCAACGGCGGGCGTGCGAGGACACTGCCCCGAAGAGGACACCCTCACCGACCACATGCACAGATGCAGATCGCAGCGAAGCGAGGCTAGGACGTCGCAATCCCTTCGACGATTGTCTTAAAGGCCGAGGCCGAGATTTTCTCGGGCTCGAACGGCTCACCCGCCCTTTTCATGACCCCTTTGCAGACTTGGTCAAGCGTCACCAGCGGCGCGTCGGCCTCGGCTTGGACTTCGACCTCCCATTTTCCGCGGTCGGGTCCCTTGAGAGTGTGGCGATATCTGGCGGTAAAGACCGTGTGGCGATGCACGATGATCTCGCGATCCTCTTCCTCGATGGGGAGGAATTCATCGCCTGCGCTCTCGCTTAGAGCTTCGGGCGGCTCGTCAGGTTCGTGCAAGTGCTGGGGTTCGGGCGGCAGTGGAATGGCGGCAACCACGGCCACTCCAGTCTCCACGCCAGATTGCCGCAGCGGCGGAAACAGTCTCACTTCATCCACCGCGTTGACGCCGATGCGGTCGGCTATTTCGCGCAAAAATCTCTCGGTAGTCTCGATCACACTGGTGCCTTCGAAGTTTGACCTGCTGCCCGCTCTGCCTTCCTGTCTGTGAGCTCACGCTCAACGTAGAGTTTCAGAATGTGCATGAAATCCTGCGCATTCGTCACCACTCCGAACGCCTGGTGGGTACCGCGATCCTTCAGCTTGCTCACCACGAATTCGGACGAGTCGACGCAAATGGTGGGAAGCTCGCGCATCGATCCATCCTTCTCCGTAACGAACGCCGGCAGCATGTTGCCCGTGGCTATCGCGTGCAGCGCAGTCGCGATCAGAACCGCCATGGTGGCGCGTGTCGTGTGCCGCTTCATCGCGTCCTGTGCCGCGAGGGTATCGGTAATCACCTCGGGAAGCGGGCCATCGTCGCGAATCGAGCCCGTGAGGACGTAGGGAATCCCCTGCCGCACGAGCGCGTGCATGATCCCATCCTTGATCACGCCCTGCTCTACCGCGCGGGCAATGGATCCTGCCGCTCTCACCTTGTTGATCGCGCGCATGTGGAGGCCGTGGCCGCCCGTCGTCGCCTCGCCGGTTCGGGTCATTCCAAGGGTCGTTCCGAATATCGAAGCCTCGATGTCATGCACCGCCACGGCGTTTCCCGCGAGGAGCGCCGACACGAAACCGTTTTCGATGAACCAGACCATGTCCGCGCGCGCGCGCGAATGTACCAGTGCCGGCCCCGTTACCCAGATGGGGTAGCCGCCGCGATCGCGTTCTTCGATGAGGATGTGCGCCATCAACGCGTAGTCAATCGGCTTCTCGCGCGACACCTCGCTCGTCATGAACTTGAACTCGCCTTCTTCGTCGCCGAGGAAGGAGCCGGTGTGAACGTAGATGCCTTCGCTTCCGTCTTCCGCGCTGCCGACTGCCACCAGGTCGCCTTTTCTCAGCTTACGCCCTTCCCTGATCCAGAGCTCGTCGTCGTCGAGCACGAGCGATGCGTCCATCCTCGGCTCGCGCGGCATGCGCCACGCTCCGTTAATGCGAACGTAAGTCGGAAGATTCGTCGTCGAGAAAAAGTTCTCGGGGAGCACGCCGTCGGCCGGCGCCGCGACGAACTTGGCGTCAGGCGCATTCGCCAGCTCCGGCGAATTGAAATCCGGGTGTCGTAGTGTTGTCACGCTCTAAAGATAAACGTAAAGCTGCGAACTGCGGACTAACCGCTGAGGACTGCGAGCCAACCGCAATTGCGGATCGCAGACTAACTGCGGATTGGGGGACTAACTGCGGATTTGAGGACGCATTACGGAACGAGCACCAATTACAAACTTCGACCTTCCGTCTGTTGTCCGCAGTTCGTAGTTAGTGTCCCAATCCGCAGTTAGTCTGCGGTTCGTAGTAGCAGTTGGTTCGCAGTCCTCAGCCGTTTAGAGCAGGGCTACTGGGTCCCGATCCAGAGTTACGCGGAGCTGGGCGGTGGTGGGCACCTCGAACCGCTCCATGAAGTACCGGCTGACGCGCGTGAGCTCGCCGGGATGCTCGGACTTGAGTAGCAAGTGCCAGCGCCAGCGGTTCTTGATTCTCTCGATGGGACACGGGGCGGGTCCCACTACCGTCACTTCGTCTCCGGCGCGTGTGGCAATCAGCTCGCGGAGCCATTCTCCGGCGTGGATGGCCAGCTTGGCAACGGAATCCTCGACGAGCCCGCTGAAGACGATGTTGGCGATCCGCACATTTGGAGGATAAGGCGGATCGACACGCCCCTCCATCTCTTCACGCACGAACGAGACGTAATCGTGGGCGACGGCGTACCGCACGGCATGATGCGCCGGCAATCTCGTCTGAATCAGCACACGACCGCCCTTCACGCCACGTCCCGCTCTGCCCGAAACCTGGCTCAGAAGCTGAAAGCAGCGTTCCGATGCCCGGAAATCCGGGAAATTGATCCCGACGTCGGCGTCTACGACTCCGACGAGAGTGACATTCGGGAAGTCGAGTCCCTTGGCGATCATCTGTGTCCCCAGGAGGATGTCGACCTCCCCCGCGGCGACGCGGTCGAGAATCCGGGTGTGCGCCCATTTCCCGCTGGTGGTATCCACATCCATCCGCGCGATGCGAGCCGAGGGGAATCGCTCGGACAGAAGACGTTCGACCTGCTGGGTTCCGAGTCCTCGCTGCCGGAGATATCTGCCACCGCAGCGTACGCAATCAGGGCGCGGATCTTCCTTGTGCAGACAGTAATGACAGACAAGCCGCTCCGGATTCCGGTGATGCGTGAGTGTGATGCTGCAGTTCGGGCAAGTGGCGACGGCGCCGCAGTCGATACACTGAATAAACGATGAATACCCGCGGCGATTGAGGAGCAGAATGCTTTGCTCTCCGCGGTTCATGGTCTCGACGATCGCATCGTGGAGCGGCTCCCGAATCACTGCGCCGTAATCGACCCCGCCCTGAGCCATCGCGTTGTAATCGGTCGGGATTCGGCGCAGATCGATGACTTCGACGCTCGGCAGTCGCCCGCCGCCCACCCGATCGGGGAGGGTGAGAAGCGCGTACTTCCCCGAAGAGGCATTTGCCCAGCTCTCCAGCGAAGGAGTCGCGCTCCCGAGAACCGTGATCGCGCCTTCGTTCTTCGCCCGCACGATCGCCACCTCGCGCGCATGGTAGCGCGGCGTTTCCCCCTGCTTGTAGCTCGACTCGTGCTCTTCGTCCACGATGATAGCACCGAGACTCTCGAGCGGCGCGAACACGGCCGACCGTGCTCCGACGACGATCCGCTTGTCGCCGCGTTTTAGCGCCAGCCACGCGTCGTAACGCTCGCCCTCGCTGAGCGCCGAGTGCAGGACCGCGACCCTGTCGCCGAACGCGCCGCGGAACCGGTCGACCGCCTGGGGAGTGAGCGCAATTTCGGGAACGAGTACTATCGCGGTCTGTCCGCGCTCGTCCACGATTCGGCGCAACAGCTCGATATAGACGAGCGTCTTGCCACTACCCGTGATTCCATGGAGGAGAAAAACATCTCCCTGTTTTGCGTTCGACATCGTATCGATCGCGTTTCGCTGAGCGGGAGTCGGCTGCAGCCTCGTGCCCGAGATTCCACCGCGCGACGAGAACGGGTCGCGCTCGACCTCCTCTTCCTCGATTACCAGCAGTCCGCGTTTCTCGAGCGACTTGATGACCGACGGCGAAAAATCGATCTGGGCGGTCAGATTCTCGACGGACGTATTCCCGCCAAGCGATTCGACCAGCTCGAACACCGCACGCTGCTGCCTGGAGCGCGCGAACGCCTTGTCCCGTTGCAGCAGCGACGGTATGTCTGCTCCGAGCTTCACCACCCGACGCGTCTTCCGGGAAGGACGCGGATCCTGCGCGCCCGTGAGAGCGGCCGGCAGCACTGTTCGCAGCACGACACCCAACGGCACGATGTAGTAGTCCGCAATCCACTTGCATAGCTCGAGCAACGACGCGCCGATTGCCGGCTCCGCGTCGGGGGACTCGAGCACGGCTTTGGGCTTTCGCTTCAGTGGACTGACGTCGCTTACTCCGATGCAGACGCCGACTTCCTTGCCACTCCGCAGAGGAACGACAACGCGCGACCCGACGACTACCGGATTTGCGAGCCCTTCTTCGACTGCATAGGTGAATGTCTGGAAGAGCGGCAGCGGCAGCGCTACCTGGATGAATCGCGGCGCCTTGTCACGCACTTTGAAACGCCGCGGATAAATCCACGCTCGGCGCCGGAGTCGCACCGAGCCCCGGTCCGTCGGACAGACGAATCGAGCCGCCTTCGATCGAGGTACCGCGAAACGGATCACTGGACAGGAGCGCGGCCCCGTCGAAATCGGCGTAGTCGAGCAGCGGCGAGATCTGCGCGATCGCCGAGATGCCGAGCGAGCTCTCGATCATGCAGCCCGCCATGACCTGCATGTCCAGCGCGCGCGCGGCGTGCACCATCCGCATCGCTTCGCGAAGACTCCCACACTTTGCGAGCTTGATATTGATCCCATCCACGGCTCCCGCGAGTTTGGCAACATCGCTCGCCACAAGGCACGACTCGTCAGCGAATATGGGCAGCTTGGAGCGTTTGCGAACGAAACGGAGTCCCTCCACGTCGTTCGCAGCGACCGGCTGCTCCAGCATCTCCACGCCCTGCTCGGCGAGAAAGTCACTCATGCGCACCGCGTGCTTCGCCGTCCACGCCGCGTTTGCATCCACCCGCAGGCGCTTCGCGGGAGCCGCATTCCGGATGATGCGCATTATCTCCATGTCGCGCTCGGTTCCGAGCTTGATCTTGAGAATCGGATACTCCCGCGCCTCCGCGACGCGTTTTTCCAGCTCGTGATTCTCCGCTATGGCGATCGTAAAACTCGACTGCGGGGTCGTCGCGGCATCGAGTCCCCAGATTCGGTAGACCGGCAGTCCCAGGCGCTTGCCCACGAGATCATGGAGCGCCGAGCTGACGGCGCTCTTTGCCGAGGCATTGCCTCGCAGAACACGGTTTAGATGCGACTCGATCGACTCGAGGGAGAATGGGTCCGCCCGCTCGAGCACCGGCTTGAACTGTCCGAGCGCGGCAATAACGGTCGGTACCGATTCGCCGTAGTAGCGATTGGGCGCTGCTTCCCCGTAACCTTCCGCGCCGTCAGCGTCGGTGAGCCTCACGATGACGTTGCGGTGGTGCGAGTAACCCCCGCGCGCGATCACGAACGGGTGGGTCGGATTCAGTTCGATTGTCTGGTGCGAGAGCTTCATCCAGCGGCCACTGCGGGGGCGGGGCGCGCCGTCCGAGCCATGCGGAATTCGTGGTGCGCCGATGCCGTCGAGAGAAAATTAATCAGAGCGTCGGCGAGATCGTTGCCCCGCTCGTAACGATGGGAAGGATTTTTCTCGAGGCACTTCATCACGATCGCGGCGAGCTGCTGCGGAATCCTGGAATCCACTACGTCGGGTGACACGGCCGTCTCGGTCACATGCTTGTAGCTGATCGAATAACTGTCTGCCCCGTCGAAGGGTGGGAAGCCGAGGAGTGTCTCGTACATCACGACGCCCAGACCGTAGAGGTCGCTCCGGCCGTCGAGCAGCTTTCCGCGTGCCTGCTCGGGCGACATGTAATGCGGAGTCCCCATGACATTGCCGCTTCCGGTCATGCGGCTGCGGAAGTGGCCGGTGGCGATTCCGAAATCCGTGACGAGCGCGTTCTCGTCCTCGTCGAAGAGGATGTTGTCCGGCTTGATGTCGCGGTGCACCAGTCCCCGGCGGTGCGCGTAATCGAGTCCGGTAGCCACCTGCGCCGCGACCGCCGCAGTCGTTTCTGGAGACAGTGAGCGATGGCCGCCGATGCGGTCGCTCAACGTGCCCCGGGCCATGTACGGCATCACCAGGAAAACGTGATCATCGACCATTCCAAAATCGATGATCTTGCAGATGTGTGGGTGCATCAGCTGCGCCGCGGATTCCGCTTCCCGCTTGAAGCGCTCCCTCATCTCGTGCTCGCGCGCGAGGTGCGGATGAAGAACCTTGATCACGACCGGGGAGTCGAGGACGACGTGAAGCGCGTAGTACACGCTCGCCATGCCACCCTCGCCGACGCGGTGCATGATGGTGTATCGGCCGCCCGTCACCTGCCGTAGTGCCGTCACGGACGGGTCGGGCGGTGATTGCCGCCGGTCCGTGGTGTCGGGCATGATGATCCCGCAGCGAACGCAGCGCGCCGCCTCACCCCGGTTCCAGCTCCCGCAGTCAGTGCAGAACATCGTCAGCCCCCGAACTGCATGCGTACGAAGTCGTAGGGCGGCCACGGTCCCGTGACGCGGAAGTCGAGGCCGGTCTGGCGCTTTGCCTCCGCGGACACGGTGTCAGTGAACGCCTGCCAGCGTTGCGTGTCGATGAGGAACGATGCGCGGGCGACGACCCCATCTTCGTTGTCCCCGTCCGCCATGGGGAGACTCACCGTCGCCGCCGCCTGGCTTCTCAGAAGTCTGAGGCTCTCGGCGGCCATACCGGCCAAGCTCTTCCCGGAATCGTCTTCCTGGCTGCCGTGAGTCGTGATGCTCACGCGCGCTGCAGTGTGGCCTTCGACCACCGCGAGGGCCTCGGTGAGGGTGAAATAATGCAGCTCGAGCCAGCGCATCATGGTCGACTGCGATTGGAAAACCGTTCCCGGCGGCGCGGGCAGTACGGCCGCATGGGAGTGGGACTCCTCGAGAACCCGTACATAGTTCCCCATGTCGTCGTCCCCGAGGGGCGAAGCGGAGTACGGCGCCGGCTCGACAATGGCCGCGAGCGCGCGATAGTGCACGAGCGTCGTGCCTTCGGCCAACGACATCGCCTGGCCCGACTCGACCGCGGCGACACCATACAAACGCAATCCTACAGAAGTTTGCGCCATTTGAGACCAGCAAGAATTGTCAAACCGAGCGCGAACTGCGCAAAAATCAGGATCATGAAGCCGTGCGTTTGACTGTGAACCGGAACATGCTCGAAGTTCATTCCCCACATCCCGCTCACCACTACGAACGGAAGCGTGACGGTAGCGACCACGCCCAGTGCCTTAGTCGCCATCCCTAGACGATTGGAGACCTGTGTTAGATAGCTCTCCTGGGTGCTGCTGAGAAGGTCCCGGAAATTCTCGAGGGAATCGTAGATGAGCAGAACGTGGTCGTAGATGTCATCTGCTTTGAAGTTAGCGGTTAGGGTGCGAGCGCGCCCAGGTGACGCAGCGCCGCCTGAGCCAGCCTGTCGGGCGCGTATCCACCCTCCAACGCGCTGACAACGCGACCTCCGCACCACGAGTCCGCACGTGCGACGAGCGAGCGGGTAAGCAACTCGAAGTCATCCGATTCCAGGGTGAACCCACCCAGCGGGTCGCCAGCGAGAGAATCGAATCCGGCGGAGATCAGAATCAGCTCCGGCACGAAGCCCTCAGTCGCCGCGTCGATGCCGCGCTCTAGCGCCTGAACGTAGTCGGAGCGCGGCAGGCCGGCAGGCTTCGGAATGTTCCAGACCGTACGGAAGGGACCGCGATCGTCAGCCGCTCCGGTTCCGGGATACCATGGCCATTGGTGCATCGAGACGAAGTGGATGTCTGGCTCGTTCTCCACCAACGCCTGGGTTCCGTTCCCGTGGTGGACATCCCAGTCGACAATCAGGATCCTCTGCAATCCGTGCTTCTTGCGCGCGTAGTGCGCGGCGATCGCGACATTGCCGAAGAGGCAGAATCCCATGGCGCGGTTGTGAACGGCGTGATGGCCCGGAGGGCGTATGGATGAAAAGCTTCGCGGATTGACGCCACTTACGGAGAGGTCCACGCCCATGAGTACGCAGCCGGTGGCAGCGGTAGCCGCATCCCACGAGCCGCTGCTCGCCACCGTATCCGCGTCGAGCCGTCCTCCTCCCTGCTCGGCGATTACCCTTACCGACCGAACGTACGACGGTTCATGCGCAAGCTCGAGCTCTTCGATGGTCGCGTGACGTCCTTCGAGATGCTCGACGATGTGAAACAGCTCCGGGTCTTCACGCAACGCGCGGGTGATGGCGCGCATGCGCCCGACGTGCTCCGGATGTCCCCACCCGGTATCGTGTCGTCCGCAGTCGCTGTGCGAGATGAACGCGGCCCGCATTGCGCGGGACGCCTACTCCACCGGTCGCCGGCGGCGGTCGGTGATGAGAAAGATCGATCCGTTCTTTGCCTCGGTGGACGAAATCGGGGCCTCCTCATCCAGGATCTCCCAGCCGTGCAATTTGACGACGTACTGGTCGTCGTTCTGAACGTCGGGATAGAGCTCTTTCAGCGCGAGGCTCTTGAGGCTCTTCACCGACGCCGATGGATCCGCATCGATGCGGATAGCGTCCCACGCCTCCAGAACCTGCGCTCTCAGCTGGAGCACTGGTCCGGACCCGGAGCCGAGCTTGTACGCATTGCCCTGGGTTCTCAAGCCGCTCACGAACGGTGTGGGCGCGGTCATTCTCCGCCTTCGGTCGCGACGGCGAGGGGCACAGGCCCGAGCGTGGCGAAGAAGCGGGCGATCTGTTGATCGAAGAGGTAGCTCGAGCCGGTAACCTTCGTTTCTCCCGCGCCGGGAATGGCGGCGATCACGACCTCTTCTCCACCCTGCCCGCGCAGTGTCACGTGCGCATTCGATTCCTGCTCCGGAAAGGCAGCATAGATACCGGTCTGCCGCGCAAAAAAATCCTTCGCTGAGCGGAGGACTTCGGCGGGGCTGTGTGAGGTCGTCGTTTCCTGGAGCGTGCGATTGTGCCGTGACATTATGCCGGGTCGAGGGTTTCGAGTGAATGCGTGCAATCTAGACCGGCCAGGAAGGAGCTACAAGCTACGCGCCGCGGCGGTCGGCATCTTGCAACTCGCGGTTCGCGAAACCTTCACGAACAGGGCAGACGAAAATGTTGACGAGTAGATCCGTGCTGCGTGCGCTGGCGCTCGCTTCCGCAATCGTTGTATCCGGTCAGGCGTTGGGTCAGGGTCCCGCCACCCGGCAAGCCAGTGCCAAGCCAACTCAGCTTCCGCCGGCGACCTACAAACCTGAGTTCGGCACGATGTGGACCTTCGACGCCCCGCCGCTCGACTACTGGCGCCGAACCTATGGTTTTGCGCCAGATCAACGATGGCTCGACCACGTCCGCTTATCGTCTGTCCGCCTCCCAAACTGTTCGGCGTCGTTCGTCTCGTCGCGGGGATTGGTCATGACCAACCACCACTGCGGACGCGACTGCACCGCCGCGGCCTCACCCGCGGACTCGAACTACATTCAGACAGGCTTTGCGGCGCGAACACTCGCCGACGAAAAGAAGTGCGCTGGCCTTTACGTGGACCAACTGCAATCGATTCAGAATGTCACCGACAGGGTCCGGGGCGCGATCACCGGACAGACTCCCGCCGCGCAGGCCGCGCAGCGCACGGCGGTAATCTCACAGATACAAACCGAGTGCAATCAGCAGACGCAGCTGAACTGCCAGGTCGTCTCGCTTTATCAGGGCGGCATTTATTCGCTTTACCGCTATCGCCGCTTTAGCGACCTCAGGCTGGTGATGGCGCCGGAGGGCGACATCGCGTTCTTCGGTGGCGATCCTGACAACTTTACCTACCCCCGGTACGATCTCGATCTGACGCTGCTTCGCGTTTACGAGAACGGACAGCCGTACAGCCCGCCGGACTATCTCAAGTGGAGTGCAGGCGGGGCCGTCGAGAACGAGCTGGTGTTCGTCGTCGGAAACCCTGGTTCGACCGGACGCCTCAACACCATCGGCCAGATGGAATTCCTCCGTGATGTCGGGTATCCCGCGTCGCTCGCGGCGTACAAGCGCGCGCTCGCCATTTACGCCGAGCTCGCCCGCACGGACACCTCGGCTGCTCGGCGGTACCAGAACGATGTCTTCGGCGTAGCTAACTCCCAGAAGGCGGTGACCGGTTACCGCGCCGGACTGCTCGATACTCTGAGCATGTCCAAGAAACGCGCTTTCGAGCGGGAGTTTCGTGCGCGTATCGCGGCCGACCCCAGGCTTCAGGCGCAATATGGCGGTACCTGGGATGCGATCGCGCAGGCTCAGCGCGAGCTGGCGACGTTCAATCCGCAGCTCCGCTATCGCGGTTTCGGTGGCGGGTCCACGCTACTTCAACTGAGCGCGGGTCTGGTACGCGTTGCGACGGAGAGCACCAAGCCGGATTCAGCGCGCCTTCCACAGTATCGCGGCGCCGGACTCAACAACATCAAGGCGCAGCTCTCCCAGCCGATCCCGATCGACACTGCATTCGAACGACTCGCGATCGCGGCGCAGCTCCGGGCGGCGCAGAGCGAGCTACCGGCGAACGATCCGTTCCTGCAGGTCGCGCTGCAGGGTCGTACGCCGGATGCGGTGGCGGCTGATCTTGTACGGAACACGAAAGTGGGGGATCTGGCGTTCCGTCAGTCGCTGCTCCAGGGTGGAGAGTCGGCGGTGAACGCCTCGACGGATCCGTTGATCGCTTGGGTGCGCGCGGTCGATCCGCTCAATCGAGCTGTCGCTACCAGAGCCAATGCACTGAACGCCATCATCGCCACGAACAGCGAGAAGATCGGCCAGGCGTTGTTCGCCGCCTACGGCACCGCGCTGCCTCCAGATGCGACGTTCACTCTGAGGATCAGCGACGGGGTGGTAAAGTCGTTCCCGAGCAACGGGACCATTGCGCCCTACAAGACCACGTTCTACGGTCTGTACGAGCGGTCGGCGGCGTTCGACGACAAGGATCCGTTCAAGCTTCCTCAGCGCTGGGTGGATCGGAAGAACAACCTCGATTTGTCGACTCCGTACAACTTCGTTTCCACCAACGACATCATCGGTGGAAATTCGGGCAGCCCTGTGATCAACAAGAGCGCTGAAGTCGTCGGGCTCGTCTTCGACTCGAACATCGAAGGTGTCTCGAATCGATTCATTTTCTCGACGGACGTGGGCCGCACCGTCAGCGTGCACTCGCGCGGGATCGTCGAGGCTTTGCGGAAGCTATACGACGGCTCGCGCATCGCGGACGAGCTGCAGGGCCGATAGCGTCTAGCGCTGTTTTTTGGAGATCGTCGCGCCGGTCAGTCGGGAGGGGGTCCTCTCCGGCGCTACGCTCACTTGGTCGGAGCCCCTAACTGCGCTCCCTCGCTCTGCTCGGTCGCGGGTCTCCTCCTCGCGCTCGCTTTGCAAAGCGCCTGCGAGGACCCCCTCGCTCCTTCCCTGTCTGACATCTGGAAGACATCGCCTCGATCTTCGTTTGACGCGCGCTCGTCCGCGCTGCGCTCGTCTTTCGGACCAACATCGCGTTGAGCGCTCGTCGTTCCGCGCTCGCTTGCGGGCAAAGTCGCGCTCCGCGCGACTGCTGTAAGTCCGTGCACCCGAGCAGTGGGGGCGGGCACTTGGGTTAGTCAGGCCGGATTGAAATAAAGTCCCGTGCGTGCACAGCGCGGGCTCACTCGGCGCCGAAGAGATCGCGCGACGAGTTTAGAGTCCGCGGCTCCTACGGAACTCTACCGGGAGAGGCGGGGTGTCCTCGTAGGCGCTTTTCAAAGCGAGCGCGAGGAGGAGACCCGCGACTGAGCGGAGCGAAGGAGCGTAGTTGGGGGCTCCGACCAAGCGAGCGTAGCGCCGAAGAGGATACCCCGACTCGACCCAAGCAGTGATGCATAAACGCGCGCCTCTAGATGCCGCGGGCGATCCTGCATGGAAGCCGAGTGACCTAGGCGAGCAGCGACTCGATTTTGCGAATCAGCGGCTGGAACGACAGCGTGCCGGCGCCCACGCGAGACGCGATTTCTTCGGCACTCTCGCGCTGACCCTGCGCGAGCAACTCGCCGACCATCCACGGCCCCGCGCTCGGATTCCGGAACCAGTCCACGTCGAAGCGGGCCGTCAGCTCCTCATTGAGAACGGACTGGAGCTGCCACGCGCGGAGGTACCGCGCCGAGTAGTATCGGGGATCGACATCCACGAACGCGTCGGCGGCGTCATACTCGAACCCCGTCGCTTTGCTGAGCAGCGACACGTAGAGCTCGGGCAGCTCCGACCAGCGCACCTCGCCGCTGTAGAGCGCGCGCTCGTAAATAAGTTTGGCGCAGTAGCGTCGCAGGAAATGCAGCTCCTCGAAGCCGGCAGTGCGCAGAAAATTCCCGACCCGGTTGCCGCCAAGCTTGGTGTAGCGAAGCAGCCAGCCGCTGTCCTGCATCCGGTGATCGAACAGCATCGCGTACGATTCGGTGACCGAGTTGTCTCCCAGCCATCTGAACTCGAACGGATAGTCCGGGCTCGCGTATCCATAGTGCAGCGCGTGTCCCAGCTCGTGCAGGAAGGTGTTGTAATCGCTCTGGCCCCCGTGCGGCCGCAGCACGAGGTAGACTTCCTCGGGGACTCGAACCGGAGAACAAAACGCGCGCGATCGCTTCCCCTCGCGCTCTCCGACGTCGAAGATGATCCGCCCGTCGGCGGTCGGGTCGATTCCCATCTCCCAGACCTGCCGCCGCATCACTGTTTCCATCTCGTTGCCGGGAAACGCGTCATCGTATTCAGACGCTCTGAACAGTGCGAGCGCATCGGCACGCTTTGCCTGCGACGCCTTGATGCCGAGAGATTTTTTCAGAGCCCGAGGGAGCGTGTCATCCCACATCGACTCGGTATCGCGCAGAAATCGCTCACAGCTCGTTGCCAGCGCGTCGAGCGATATCCCGGCGACCGCCTCGAACGACGCGTTGTAGTCCCCGTCGATGCCAAGCGATTCGATGTATTCCTTCTCGCGCTGCAGCCTCTCCAGCCGCATCGGCGCGTGCTCTTCCTTGACCAGCTTCGCTCTGGCCTCGTCCAGCGCCAGTCGCAGCGCTCGATCGCTCGTGTTGGCGATCTCGATGGGAGCGGCCTGATACTGGATCACGCGCCCATCGGGCGAGTGAATTATCGCAGAATTCTCCCACTCGATCTCTCGCTCGTCGAGCGCGGCGAGCGGCTTCGCGGCTTGCGTCTCGATCTCCCATTCGAGCAGCGCCTGGGCGGATCTCCTGTCGTCCGTATTCTCCGCCGTCGAACGGAATGCATCGAGCGTGAGGTCGAGAGCTTCCTCGCCGAGTACGTCGCTGTACTTCTCGTAGATCGGTTGGAGCTCGGCCGTCTTCTTGAGTCCCGCGTACGCGAGATAGCTTTCGCGCGAGATCGTTTCCATGAACGCCTGGCCTTCAGCTCGCAGGCGCTGAAGGTCGAGGACGCTCACGTCGCAAGACTGCGAGCGAGGTAGTCCTTGAGCTGACCGGCTTCCACCCGCTCCTGTTTGAGAGTATCGCGATCACGCACGGTTACAGTCGCGTTCGTGAGCGACTCACCATCGATCGTGATGCAGAACGGAGTACCGACCTCATCCTGACGGCGGTAACGCCGGCCGATCGCCCCGCTATCGTCGTAGAAGACCGGGAACGATTCCCGTAAATCGTCGGCGATGCGGTGCGCCATTTCCGGCATTCCATCCTTTTTCACGAGTGGGAATACCCCCGCCTTGATTGGCGCGATGGATGGGTGGAGCCCCAACACGGTCCTCCCTTCGGATTCTCCTTCGACTGCCTCCTCGCGGTATCCGTTCACGAGAACCGCGAGAGCCGTTCTGTCAGCGCCGACCGATGTCTCCACCACGTACGGAAGGTAGCGGCGGTTGTTGGGCTGATCGAAGTACTCGAGCTTCTTCCCGGAGAATTGCTGGTGCTGCGACAGGTCGAAGTCGCCCCGGTTGTGCACACCTTCTATCTCCTGGAATCCGAGCGTGCCCCCGAAATCGAATTGCACATCGAACGCCGCGCGGGCGTAATGCGCCAGCTCATCCTTCGTGTGCTCGTGGAACCGCAGCCTGTTCTCGGCGAGACCAAGCCCGCGGTGCCAGGTCATCCGCTGCTCCTTCCAGTACTCGAACCACTTCATGTCGGTGCCGGGCTCGACAAAGAACTGCATCTCCATCTGCTCGAACTCGCGCGTGCGGAAAATGAAGTTGCCGGGCGTGATCTCGTTGCGAAACGCTTTTCCGATCTGCGCGATCCCGAACGGCACCTTCTGCCGCGTCGACTGCTGAACGTTCAGAAAGTTGACGTAGATGCCCTGCGCCGTCTCTGGACGAAGGTACACTACCGACGCCGAGTCCTCGACCGGCCCCATGAACGTCTTGAACATCAAGTTGAACTGGCGCGCCTCACTCAGCGTTCCCTTCATCCCACACGCCGGACACTGCGCGTCTGGAGTCCCAGGTGTGCCCTTGATGCGCGGGTCATCGGCGCGGAATCGCTTCTTGCAGTTCTTGCAATCCACCAGCGGATCGACGAATCCGCTGACGTGCCCACTCGCTTCCCAGACGCGCGGATGCATCAGGATCGCCGCGTCGAGTCCCTCGATGTCGTTCCGTGCGCGCACCATCGCGTGCCACCAGCGATCCTTGAGGTTCCTTTTGAGCTCGACGCCAAGCGGACCATAGTCCCACACTGATCCGGTGCCGCCGTAGATCTCTGAGGATTGGAAGATGAAGCCGCGTCGCTTCGCGAGCGATACCAGCTTCTCCATTACATCGGGGTGGTTGGGCATCGTGGAAAGCTAGAGGCGGGAGGCGGTGTGCGGGAAGCGGGGAAAAGTCACACGTGCACCCGCCATGCCTTCATGCATCCAGTTCCGGGCTCAGCTTCGGCTCCGCCGGCGCGCGCTGGCCGAGCAGGCGCGCAACGATACGGTCACCATGAAAGCGACCGTTTTCAATAAATACCTTGTTCGCATCGTAGCCGGCGACTACGACTCCCGCGATGAACAGCCCGGGAATCGGTGTTTCGAGCGTGTCGGCGTCGTGGTCGGGTATGCCGGTTCTCGGATTGATCGGCACCCCGCTTTCACGCAGGAGGTCGAGACTCGGCGCAAAACCGGTCATGATGTAGACGCGATCCGCTTTCAGGAGACCTTCGTGCTTGCCGGTCGTGAGCACAACGTCGCGCGGCTCGATCGACTTGATGCGACTGTCCCATTTCACTGCGATCTGACCTTCCTTGACGCGGTTGGTAAAATCGGGCAGCACCCACGGCTTGATTTTTTTGTCGAAGGTCGGACCGAAATGAACGAGCGTCACTCGTGCGCCTGATCTCCACAAATCCAGCGCCGCCTCCGCCGCGGAGTTGCCGCCACCAACGACCACGACGTCCTGCTGAAACGCTTCATGTCCTTCGTGATAGACGTGCGTTACGTGCGGCAGGTCTTCGCCGGGCACGCCGATGCGATTGGGTGAGCCGAAGTATCCGGTCGCGATGACGACAGCCCCAGCTCTAGTCTTACTCTCTTCGCCCCCGGCGGTCCGCGAGACGACGGTGAATTCTCCGGACCCCCCGTGGATGGCGGTCACGCGCTCGCCAAGGCCGTCAGGCGCCTTCATCATCGTCTCGAAGAACTTCGGACCCACCCAGAGCAACTGGCATGAGGTGTCTTCGCCTGCTGGTGGAGTGTGGCCTGGCACTTTGACGCTGTTGCTGGCTGTAGTCATGCGGTTGAGCGGCGGGTAGCCCGACACGCTGGCCGCACGGGCTCCCGGGAGCGCTTCCAGCCGCGTCAGCAACTGTTTGTACAGACTCGTTTGCTGCGCGACACTGAAACCGTGGCCGGGCTCAACCGAGAAGACCACGACATTCACCCGGTTAAAGCCGGCGTCCAGACTTTTCAGGTTTTGCAGGCTGCGCACAAACAGCCCCGCACCGA
>Ga0137409_10003906_pt1 | contig 15766 bp, 17 predicted proteins | sample CZODoug1_16funga_FD_122059 | JGI IMG/M metagenome (GOLD analysis project Ga0137409, IMG submission 122059) | Vadose zone soil fungal communities from Angelo Coast Range Reserve, California, USA - CZODoug1_16fungal (Hybrid Assembly) | ecosystem: Environmental > Terrestrial > Soil > Vadose zone... | reverse complement strand
ATCATCCGATTGCTCCGAAGCCGTCATCTTTGCCTCCACGTTTTGCGTCTACCACTGCGCGCCGGTTAGTGCCGGCTTCTTCCTCGACGATGAGGCCGTCAAACAAGTGCACGATGCGATCGGCATGCTGCGCGTAGCGGGCGTCGTGTGTGACCATGCAGATGGTGGCGCCGCCGCGATGCAGGTCGCGCAGCAGTTCCATCACTGCTTCGCCGTTGGTGGAATCCAGATTGCCGGTGGGCTCGTCAGCCAGCAGGATGCTCGGCTGGCCGCCGACTGCCCGCGCCACCGCCACCCGCTGTTGCTGGCCGCCCGAAAGCTGGCTGGGCAGGTGCTTGGCCCGATGGCCCATGCCGACGCTCTCCAGCGCCTCAGTCACGCGCTGCTTGCGCTCTGCCGAGTTCAGACCGCGATAGGTCAGCGGCAGCTCCACGTTTTCATAGACCGTCAGGTCCCCGATCAGATTGAAGCTTTGGAAGATGAAACCCACCTCGCGATTGCGGATGCGCGCGCGTTCCGACAACGAAAGATTCTCCACCGGCTTTTCGTTCAGCACATAAGCGCCATCGCTCGGCGTATCGAGTAGGCCGAGTATCGACAGCAGCGTCGACTTGCCGCAGCCCGAGGGACCGGCGATGGAAACGTATTCGCCTTTCTGGATGTCCAGGTGGATGCCGGAGAGCGCGTGTGTCTCCACTTCGTCGGTGTAGAACACTTTCTTGACATCGGCCAGGTGAATCAGGGGATCGGATGAACTCATTTGGGTCTCCTTGGAATTGTTTCGTTCGCTACCCGTCTCAGGTCTTTCTCATCTTGCGGCCAAGCCGCAAAACCCGAACCTATCAAACCGCTCGTCATCAGCGCACGCGGATGCGCTCGTAGTTGTCCAGCGCCGAGGTGTCGGAAATGATCACCTGGTCGCCTTCTTTTAGCCCGTTGATTATTTCTACAGTGCTGACCGAGCTGCGCCCCAGCGTCACCTGCGTCCGCACCGCTTCCTGTCCATCCGCGCTCAGGCGAAACAAACCGACGGTTTGTTGGCCCTGGCCAAAGGCGGGCCGGCCTACATATAAAACATTAACCAGGCGCTCGAGTTCGATGGTGCCGTCCACACTCAAGTCCGGGCGCGCACTCGCCGGCAGTGGGCCGGTCAACGCCACGTCAACAATAAACGTGCCTTCGCGCGCCGCCGGATCGATGCGCTGCACCTCGCCCTGGATGATGCCGTTGCGCGTGTCCACCGCCACCGGTTGTCCCAGCTTGACGTCTTTGATTTGGGTTTCGGCAATCTTCAATTCCGCTTTCAGCGACGCCGGATCAGCCACCCGCGCGATGTTCAAGCCCGGTGTCACCTGTTGGCCCACCTGCACCGCTACCTGCTGCAACACGCCGCTCGTTCCCGCGCGCACCTTCAAAGCCTCCACCTGATCTTTTTTCAGTTTCGCCAGCGCCCGCAACTGCTGCACCCGCGACTCCTGCGCGTTGATTTGCGCCTTCGTCGATTTGCCGCTGATGGCCAGCCGCTGCTGCTCCACCCGCAAACGGTTGCCCAGCTCCTGCACATGCATGCGCGAGATCTTCAGCAACAAATCTGGAACCAGCCCCTGCTTGCCCAGCACTTCGTCGCTATCCAGCTGCAACTTCGCCTGGCTGTATTCAGCGTTGATGCCCGCAATCGCCGACTGCTGCGTCATCGATTCGCTTTCCAGCCGCGTGCGCAAACTCTCCGCGTCAGCCTGCGCCGCCTTCACCTGAAACTCGGCGTCCATCGCTTCCTGCTCCATCTGCGGATTCGATAGCTCGACAATCACCGTACCGTTACCGACCTCCACCCCGGCCTGCACCGGAATCTTTTCCACTCGGCCGTCCGCCGGCGCCGGGATGTAGCGCACTAACTGCGGCACCAACGTGCCGTTGCCCCGCACCTCGCGCAGCATCGGCCCGCGCTTGACCGTATCAATCACCGCCGTGGCGCGCTCCAGTGTCGGCGCCGCCGGCTTGAGCCTCGCCAGGCCAAACGTGATGCCCCCAATCGCCACCACTCCGATCCCGATCAAACCCGCCGTGCGCAGCCGCTTCTTCAGTTTCGATTTTCCTGTTCGCTTGATATCCATGAACGTGAACGTGAACTAACTGCGTGTGGCTGCGAACTCAACCTGAATCCGACCTGAACATCTCAACGAAAATACAGTTCGCCGAGAATTCCGGAGTCAAAGCCTATGCCAGCTGTATCACAAGCGACTTTTTCGCTAGCGCCCTAACGCAAGAAGCAGCTATCGGCGTAGGTTCGCAGCAATGATTAGAATGCGAGGCTATCGATTCAGGGTGAGCGAGCGATGATTACAACGCAGAAACTGTTTCGCTTTCGGGATGAGCCAATCCCAATTTTGAGAAATATTCAGAATATGGAGGAGAGTTCCGAGCGGTTTCGAGCAATATCGCGACAGGTCGAGCAAGAATAAGTGCCACGGACAAGCTCTCGCGAACTAGAATTCCTCGTAGCGTTAATTGACAACAAAAGAGACAGAAACGTCAGCAGAGTGACACCTGATGCCCAGATGATGGCAGGGACAGACGAAGGAGCGTAGCACGCATGCGAGTTGGCATTTTGGGTTCGGGGTTGATGGGCGGAAAGCTCGGGACGATTTTCGCGCGGGCCAGACATGATGTCGTATTCAGCTATGCGCGCAGCATGGAGAAACTCAAGAAGCTCGCGCGCGACGCCAAGGGCAAGGCAAGAGCCGGCACGCCGCTTGAGGCCGCGCACGACTCGGACGCGCTATTGCTCGCAGTGCACTGGTCGCGAATCGACGATGTGTTGAAACAATCTGGCAACCTGTCGGGCAAGGTGATCGTCACCTGCTCCCTGCCGATGAATGATGACAACACCGAACTCGTCATGGCTCATACATCCTCGGGCGCGGAGGAACTTGCCAAACTGGTTCCGAAGGCTCGGGTCGTCTCCGCATTCAACACGATTCCGAGCGAAGTGCTTTTCGGGGTCTACGAAGCCAGACGCAAGGCCAGGCGACCGAGTCTGGTGTACTGCGGCGACGACAAGGGCAGCAAAGCTGTCGCGGCTGAGCTGATCCGCGATGTGGGTTTCGATCCGTTGGACGCTGGCCCTCTACGGATCGCGCGATACACCGAGCCGTTCGCGCTGCTCGTCGCTCAACTCGCGTACGAAGGAGAAGGAGGCCCGGAACTGGCTTACCGGTTCGAGTGGTTTAGGAAATAGGACCATCAGGTAAGATGACATCAAGAGAGGAGTTCAGAAATGGATATCAAAAGAAGTGGCTCACAGCCCTCCGGCAAAGGACCGGACGAGTATTTTACCGGCATGGTACGCATTGACCCACTGTTCCAGGCACCCGATCCGGCGCGCGTTCTGGGCGTCAGTGTTACGTTCGAGCCCGGCGCTCGGACAGCATGGCACACGCATCCGCTGGGGCAGACCCTGATCGTCACATCCGGATGTGGGTGGGTGCAAAGCGAGGGTGGCCCGAAAGAGGAAATTCGGCCGGGCGATGTGGTCTGGTGCCCGCCGGGTGAGAAGCATTGGCACGGCGCCACTTCAACCACGGCGATGACGCACATAGCCATCCTGGAACATCTTAACGGCAAGACCGTCGACTGGATGGAAAAGGTCGGCGACGAACAATACCAAGCGTCATTAGGGAACGAATAAAAGGAGGATAGTTATGACTAAAGTTTGGTTTATCACAGGCGCAGGGCGCGGCATGGGCACGGACATCGCTAAGGCTGCGCTAACAGTCGGCCACGCGGTGGTCGCGACCGGCCGGAATACCGACAAGGTGGCCCAAGCACTTGGTCAGGCTCAAGACCTGCTGGTTGTAAAACTGGACGTTACAAAGCCGGTAGATGCCGAAGCTGCCGTAAAGGCTGCTGTTGATCTGTTCGGAACAATCGACGTGCTCGTCAACAATGCCGCAAGCTTTTATGCAGGCTACTTTGAGGAGCTGACCGCGGAGCAGATGGAACGGCAGCTGTCGACAAGCCTCATCGGGCCGATGAACGTAACCCGTGCCGTCCTGCCGGTCATGCGCAAACAGCGTTCGGGACAGATTATCTCGATCTCGTCAAGTGCGGGACTTGTCGGCTTTGAGTTCGGTACGGCGTACGCCGCGTCGAAGTTCGGCCTCGAGGGCTGGATGCAGTCGCTGCAGGCTGAGGTCGAACCGTTTGGCATCGATACCATCATTGTCAATCCGGGCTTCTTCCGCACTGAGCTTCTCACTGAGGAGTCAACAAATTACGCAGAGCGGCCTATCGAGGACTACAACGAGCGCCGAGCGCAGCAAATGCAATTTTGGAAAGGCCAGAACGGTCAGCAGTCCGGCGATCCGGCCAAGCTCGCCCAAGCGCTGATTACGATCTCGAATCAGGAAAAGCCGCCCCGCCGCTTCATTGCAGGCGCAGATGCCCTTGGCACCGCAGAGCAGGTGGTCGCTGCTCTTCAGCAGCAGATCGACGCTTTTCGCGACCTGTCGACGTCGCTAGCGTTCGATGAGGTCGCCGGCGCTGGCAAAGGGAGCTAGATCGCCATGCGAGCGATGGAAAGAGAAAGAGAGAAAATGCAAAAGCGCAAACTCGGAAATAGCAACTTGGAAGTGTCGGCTCTCGGGCTGGGCTGCATGGGAATGAGCTTTGGCTACGGGCCGCCTGCTGACAAGCAGGAGATGATCTCACTGATTCGCGCAGCCGTAGAACGCGGCTTAACGTTCTTCGACACTGCTGAAGTGTATGGCCCGTTTACCAACGAAGGTTTCGGTCGAACTAACCTCCGACGATCTCCGTGAGATTGATGGCGCCGCCTCAAAGATCAAAGTGCAAGGCGCCAGGTACCCCGAAGAGTTGGAGCGAAGGACCGGTCTGTGAGCGCTGCAGATTAGTGTGTTGATTGGTGGCTACGAAGTTGGTGCCGAAGGGGGGCCTGAAAAGCCCGATCCCCTTCTCTGCTTTTACCTAGCAATTTCAAAACTACTGAACGTTCGATAGTCCTTTTGATTTCTCACACGGCCCACCGAGTTGACGGGTGCCTTATCGTTGGGCACTAAATGGGCAACAAATAAACTGCCAAATTGAGTGAGTTTCTTTAATCAAAATCCGGCGACGAATAATCATAGGACTGAGGCCAAACTCGCTCGGGAATGTCGCGAAGACTGTCATAATAGTCCACTCTCAGTTGAACTCGAGAGCCTAGTGTTTTTACAGTGCGTCATCCGATCCCATCGTACTTTCTCACACATATTACCACGCCACTAAGAACTAGGCTCTCCGCCTTGGGCGAGCGCACCCGCGCGACTGACTGGCTCGAATACTCGGACCCAAAGCGCGTTTTGGTTTCCTCCGATATGAATTCGTGATCACCGGTCTTGGTTCACGCACAGAACAAGCAGACTAAATAAGGGCGGAAACCATTACCCCAGATCCAAAAAGAGATCGAGTAAGGAGCAGACGAAATGAGATTCATACTTGGGGTACTCGTTGGCTACAGCATGCGAGGCAAAGAGAAACCACTGATCACAGTCCTCGTAACCATGGCGTTCATTGTCTATATAGTCGTACCGACGGTGATATTTGCCGTGGCACTTTTAGCCCTCAGCCTGGACGTGCGTCACGAACGACGTTCAAGACCAGTTCTGACCAGAGTTCCCGCGATCAAAGGATTGAGCTATGAAGAAGCCGAAATCAAACTTCACGCCACTAACATGAACATTAGACTACTAGCGACACGTTACGATATGCCACTTCAACCCGGACTGATTATCGACCAGGTTCCACAACCTGGCGAGGAAGTTGTTTACGGTTAGCCTGTTGGCGTCACCATTACTAAAGCGGATTCCCATGGCCCTCGTCCGTAACGGCAAGGTCCTTGCGCCCTCAGCTCCGGCGTCAGCCATTTCGATCCTTTCGCGCCCTGCTCACACTCGTCGATAATACCAGGGATCCAAAAAAACTAGCCGATATCGAATTCTTGAAAAGCTAGAGTGTGCGGCCAGCGTCGCACACCCCTCAATACCAGCCTTATGAGCTTCTTCAGCATTCCGATCGATTTAGTGTACTCTGTCAAGGAAAACCGCTTGCGTTATGTCTGTCACCCTCGGAAGACGCGCGCTCCTCGTTCTCGCCCTATCGCTGAGCATCCTTTGCAGTTGCTCTCGCGAAACGCCGAAGTCCCTCTCTGGGAAAGTTGTCAAAATCGCCGACGGGGACACAATCACTATCCTTGACGCACAAAACGTCCAACATAAGATACGATTACAGGGCATCGACGCCCCAGAACACAGACAGGACTTTGGCCAGGTCTCCCGTGAGCATTTAGCCAACCTGGTCTTTGGCAAATACGTCAGGATCGAATTTGAAAAAGCCGATCGGTATGGGCGGTTGGTTGGAAAAGTTTGGGCGGACGGGAATGATGAATGTCTTGAACAACTTAAGGCAGGACTCGCCTGGCACTACAAGGAATACGAAAGAGAACAGCCGGCGGCCGACCGACAACTCTATGCGAATGCAGAACTGGAAGCTCGCAATGAAAGGCGCGGACTCTGGAAGGATCCAGCCCCCACTCCGCCATGGGAGTATCGCCATCACGCAAGCGGCTCGACTGCAGACACCGATTCGATGGACGAGTCTGCCTCAACTGATCGCGATCTCAGCGACGTTTCGGCTTCAGTCGAACCTGACCTCACTAACGCTATTCCCTCCGCGAATCAATCTCCGGCGAATGCGCGAAAACCGGTTGCCAATATCGATCCGGATTCGGCCCAGCCAAGTTCAGACACTCGGGCTACATTCGGGGCAACAGGCGCACCATGATCTACCACTGGCCCGGCTGCCCAAATTATGATGACATAGCGCTGCACAACCGTGTGCCCTTTGAGAATCGAGAGGATGCTGAGAAGGCGGGATACCGAGCGGCAAGAAACTGCCGATAAGACTGCCATCGTTCTTCAGTTCCGATTGGAAACGGACTGCAGTTCAAAGAATCAGAGCAACGACCGAACTCAGGGATAGTCGCAAAGCTTCACCGTACAGGTTTCTTCTATTTCCTGACGACCTCAACCACTTGGGATTTTGATTGGGCCTCTGGCCAGCTGGGGAGTAGTTGCCCTTCCTGCAGTGTCTCCTTCGGATTGGTGATAGCCACAAGCCCGTACCGTTTGCCTGAATGCTGTTGCCCTGGCTCGCCGAAGTAAGAGAGAACTTTCCACCTGCCACCTTCCCTAACTGTTACGTTCGGCTGCACCCAGTAGTCTGCCACTTCCATTGGTCGAACAATTACCCAGACTTGCGCGTTTGAATCCGATACTATTCCTTCAACGAAGTGCCGCTGCTCAACCTTCGCCCCATCGCACGGAGCTGTGATAACGATCTTACGGTTGGCGTCGGGCGACGGAGTAGGACAAGGCGTGGTTGAAGCTTGTGAAGCCGCAGTTGTTGGCTGAGAGCTTGTTTGCGCATTCTTCGTATTCTCATTGGGTGAAGTCTCTGTCGCCGAGCTACAAGTCATGACAAAAAGGGCTATGGATAGAAATCCGATTGCTAACTGCATTCTCTTCAACATTCATTGCCTCCTCTACTTACGTGTGACGGTTACCGAGTTAGAAAACACGGCATCGGCCGGCTCTTTGTCTAAAGGCGCCGCTGGTAATGTGGACTTGGTTGCGAGGATCCTAACAGTGAACTGCTCGCCTACCCCGACTTGGGCGCCCCCAAATGTCGCTCTCCAAGTAAGTGAACCGTCAGCGCGATTCACTAATGCAGGTTGGTTCTGAACAAAGCTAGTCCCGATTCGAGTCGGCGTCACAATGATATAGTGATTCAGATCAGGCAAGGAAGTCTTGCCGCTAATCGTACTATCAGCACCAACTTCAGCACCGTCAGTTGGAGTCGTAAGCACAATCTGAGTCCCTGCCACGGGCGAAGATTGAACCCGTCTGACAGTTACAAAGTCAGACCATACAGCGTCGTCCGGTACTTCTGTTAGATTTCCCGTGGCTAAGCTAGCTTTAGTGGCAAGCGCGCGAATTGTAAACTCATCGTCTTCTCCCACTGCTGCGTCACCAAATCGTGCTTCCCCACTGAAAGTACCGTCAGGACTTACAAAGGCGGGGCGAATATAGGTACTACCAGTTCTGATTATCCTTACGGCGACGTAGTGATTCAACTGAGGGTAAGGCGTCTTGCCAAAGACGCGCTGTCCAAGACCAACGTCAGCACCCTCAGGGGGGGAAGTCACGACAAACTGACTCTCTTTGAGCTTGTTTCCAACTTTCTCCGCCTGCCTGTTCGTGTTTACCCACAACCCGATCGTGCCAAAGACGATCGCGATGCTGACGGCAAGGGTTGCCATGGCACGCTCCCACCTGTCCCCCTTGCTCTTCTTTAGGGTGTCTTGACCTGACTCAGTCCTCCAATTCTTGATCTCAGAGTTTAAGGCTTTGATCTCATCAACGAACTCTCCAGCCGTCTCCGATTTGATCACGCGTTGCTCTGATGAATCTTCAGTCCTGACGGCGGCCGTATTGCCTTTGCGAACGGTTTCAGAACTTCTCCGCGGCTCAACCTTTGGTTGCTCTTTTGCCAACCGTTCCTTGACGCGTTCCACGTCAGCCATGGCTTTCTTAAAGTCTGACTCAAACTTGGTCGCTTCGTCATCGGGTAATCCTGGGGGTTGTTTGTCGTACATCTTTGTTGTCTCCGGTCCCACTGCTATCAGGCATTCTCAACGAGGACCTTCAATCCGTGCGTACCCTTTTGTCTATTTCGATGCTAAGAACTCAAACTTGTTGACAATAATTTCCATTTCCTTGCCATCAGCGGGCGGTTCTCCGGTCATCAGCCAGAGATTAACCCGTGCGTTTTCGCCGCCGGCTTGAGGAATATCGTGTGTGAAAGTATGTTGTTGGATGATTTCGATTGGAGCGCTAACGAATCCCTTCCAACTGCGGCAGAAGACGCTACCTGATTGCCAGCTAAAAGAGTGTGTTGTCCTACCCAACTCCGGTGGAATTTGAAAGCGCACAATGTTCATCGGGCGCGTGTAAGGTTGCACGACGAACTGAGCGTTCTTGTTATCGACATCTCCCCAACGGGAAATCTCTATATCGATCTCGCGATGACTGTACGCGGGATCATCTGACCACGTGAACATTCCCAGTACCACTCTTGCATCGATAGCGTCCACCCGGGTCTCAAGGTAAAACTTGTAGGTTCCGTAACCGAAACTCCTTTCTGAAATAACTTCGGCGCAATACCAACGGCCGTCCCGCCGCGAAATCCGCAAGTGCAACCGTCCTCGCGAGTCGACGTCGATGTTACTTCTACTGTCTGAAAAATAATTCGGCCCGGGTCCAACTCTGCCGCGGCTGGACTTCACTTTCCAGGCGTAGCCGGAAAACTGAATCGTCCTCACTCGGGTCTCATTCGTGCTCGGCAACTTGCTTGGCACCGAAACCGACCCTCCGCCTGTTGCGCGCGCGGCCACCCTCGCAATCGCCAGCACGGGTCCAGCGACCTCGGGAAGGGTGTCGGTCGTTGCTGGTGGTCTGTAAGAAGCCTCAACTAATAACGCTGCGTATTCATCGCCCAAGTGCGACTTGGTTTCCCAGTTCCCACTTTCAGCGATAGCGGTGTATGGCGAGGCTGCATAAGGCTGCACATACCAGGTATTTGTATGAGCAAATAGAACGACTCTGACCTGCTTGGTGTCCACTCCGTTCGCTCTGCCGGCGATATTTTCCATCACCTCAAGACCGGCGCCCTTAGGCGGCACACGAGTGATAGCAATGCGCGGCATTGTCGCCTCGCTATTTCTCTCCTGCCGTGTTGCGGCTTGGCTTAAATCGACCGAGGCGAGAAGAACAATTAAGGCGGTCAGCAACGGCGAATAAAGTACTTGCCGCCTGCATTGATGAGATCCCATGACTGTTAACTTCATCTTAGTTTCGTCGGTCTCAACCATTCCGAAAACCGATCAAGAACTGATCGCGATGCGTCGGAGCTTCCGGTACTTCCGTTTTGCACCCCTCTCTGCGGAGGTGCTTCCGACGGAGCTATCTGGGCCTGAGTACTCCCGCCACTGTTCTTAAGAGAGAGCAACGTGTTAAAGAACACCACCAGGAAGAACACCTCAAAGATGTTGGCCAGGGAGCACAGAAACTTGACGTACTGAGTTGTGGGTATGATATCCCCATAACCAGTGGTGGTTATGGTGTAGTTGGCGAAATATACGTAGTCCATCAAGTCGAGGTATTTATATGGAAGGATAGTCTTCTCTGCATGCATATGCTCCATTTGGAGAGCCGCGATTTCGTCGGATACTGGTTCTATTCTAATTTCTACTACTCGATTCTCCGCAGCCTCTGCTTCGGTCTTTGGCCTACTTCGCACAGATCCGACTTGGGAAGAAAAAACCTTATCTACCGGTAACACCGCCGGTTCGTTCGATAGTGGTAATATGACCCATTCGATATTTAGCCACTTGCCACGTGCGGAGGTCTCCGATTCCTCGTGATGATTTTTCAATTTGTCCAAGATCTTCATTTGGACATTCTGGGCTCGCGCCTGCGAGAGTTCGTAATTGGATGAATAGGGAGTTCCTGTCGTAGAAGTATCGTCGGCCCTTCCCGTCAAGACGATTTGTATTCGACCATCGTCCTTTGTGTCATCCTCAATTCTTTTTGCGATTTGAGTCAAGCTTGCAAGGTTATGCTTGCGCCTGTTGACGGTTTCGATTATCTCCTTTGCCCTCTGCTTCCAAATACCCGGGGGTATATTCCCGGTATCGAAGTCCTCTATGTCTGGAACGGCTTTAGCAGGACTGAAATAGATTTTGGCCAGTGCAGCGTTTTTTTCCTCACTTATTTGACCCTCTTGACTCGAGCCTGCGCCTTCGTTTTTCTCAGAATAGACGTTCTTTAGGAATAACGCGGGCTTACCATTTTTTGGTAGCGTCTTATCATAAAATGCAAAGCCCAGACCGAACAGGTAAGACACGCACAGGAAAGCGGAGAAGAAGAGCAACAACGCTAGGAATGGTTCTTTTTGAACGTCGAATTTCAGGTTAATTAGCTTAAGCAGAACCCGATGACGGAAGTTGTTATGCGACTCATTTTCGAGGGAGTCATTCGGACTTTTGATCCGCATGATTGCAATCGTCATCACTACCACGAATCCAGCAATGAGACCGATCGAGGACAGTGCGAGCACTGACCAAAATAGTCCATGGGCTGGGGGCGATGATTTGAGGTTGTAAGTCATCCATAGGGCGTAGGTCGTAGAAACACAAACAGCCATCATACAAGCGTAATAGGTTGAGAACGAGCTAATGTGTTTCCTAGGTTTCCAATAAATCAGTGTAAGACCAATAAGCTGCGCAAGGACAGGCAAGGCGAAGAGGCCAGCAACTAGGAAGCTTTCGTTCGCATAATAGTTTATCCCGGAGCCAAATAAGAACAGAACGAAGCTAAGAGCAAAAACCACTCCGCAGGCGCCGGAGATATTATCTCGAGGGTTTTGACCGATTTGATTGTTTGCACTCATGAGGATTCTCCCGACATCGACTGGTTACGGGCTAGCTCGCTCTCAGTACGCTGGAACCGCCTGCTATGAGAGAGTGATTCGTAGTCACGCTGGAGACTTTCTTGGAATGCGGTCTGTCATGATGAAGTGATTCAGTTGTGCGAGCATCAAGCCGCTCCCAGGTTCAGAGGCGACAATTCCGTCACATGCCTATTAAAAGCATCTATTGCTGACAAATCACGATCCAACGTTTCAGCGAGGACGAAGCTTCCAGGTACTATTTCTGCGATGTGTTTGCGGACGAAGCTGCGGGTTTGGAATTAACCGCGATACTCTTCAGCAAGTCCTCATAGTTGGGCACGATACGAATTTGTATCTTTCGCAGCGGCTCTAATTCGTCTGAACCCTTCAACGTTTTTCCAGTGAAGTTCTTCTCGTATTCTTCGAACTCCGCAGCTCCCACCGCTACGACTCTAAACCTAGTAGGATCCAAAAGTTTCTTACTCTGATAAAACCTTACAATCTCGGTAGCGCGGCGGCTCGACAACTCCCAATTTGTTGGCATGATTCCCCCCCCGCCAAGGGGCCGAGCATCAGTATGGCCGCGTATCTCGATGGTGACGCCGTGCTTGTCTGCGAGCTTATCCAACTCCTGCTGCAATCGGTTCCCGATTTCAAGTAGCCAAGCCTTTGAGTCTTCCTTGATGGTGTAATCGCCTGACTTGAAAGTGATGTCTGCTGGAAGAATGAGTTGAGTACCATCTGTTTTTACATACTTACTAGGATCGCTCTCGTTCTCGTTAATGTTCTTTGCTACGCGACTCAGCATTTCGACGGCAAAGTTTTGCGCCTTGAGCAGGTCCTTGTTGAGTGCGCGCTCCCTTTCGAGTTGCAGGCCGTAGAACACCGCGAAGACGATCAGCATTCCCGCGAAGAGATCGGAGTAAGCTAACCAGATATTGATACCATCGCGATCCTCCATATTAGTTTCACTCCGAATTAATTTGGACGGTAATCGACCTACAACTGTTGGGCGAATGCAGACTTGGCAATACGATCCTCCAATCTGACCAGCGCCACGTAAAAACTCATTTTGGTGTCGTTAATTGCTTTCAGCAGGTCTTTGTTCGCATTAGCAACCAATCCCAATTTGCCGAGTTCCTCTCTGAGTTCCCTAAGCTCACCTGAGTTTGCTCCAAGGGCAGTATTCAATTGATCGAGGGTTTCGCGTCGCATCAAGTCAGCGGCCAAAATCGTCAAGGATTCGTTAGCCTTGACAAGCTCGCCCACTGCTTCACTCAAGTTAATAGGTGCCCCTGTCTCTTCCGCGACCGCGTTCACAATGGCCTGAAGCCTGGACAGGTTCTCGCTCACGGTCTTCACTTTTTCGCCGGTTTCGTTCATCAATTCTCTGGCACCAACCAAAGATGTCTGGACGGTGGCCGAAGTATTTTGTACTGACTCTTGCCAGCCCGCGACTATACCGGCCATAGCTAGTGTCATTTGACGGATTGCACTGTTCATCTCATTCATCCACTTGCCGCCCACCGCGTCGGTGGTTTCGTGGAACTTGCTCTTCAACATATCCAAGTCGGCTGAGATCTTGTTCGCTACAGAATTGAAGTTGGTCGCAGCACCGGCGGTTAAACCTTCGACCGTCCCAATGAGGGCAAGCTGCTGCTGCTCGATCAGCTTTTCATACTGTCGGTTGGCCTCGGACAGGCTCTTGGTCCAGGTATCCGTAGCCTGGTCCAATTTTTGAGCGATATTGGAAACTATTTTCTCGGAGGTTTGCTCCAGTCTGTTGACAATGAGGCCGATGTCCTTTGTACGCTCTAAGCTCCTGCTCACTTCGGCCATGGTGACGGCTACCTCACGCGATGAACCTGACAGTGTGGCCGAGGCATGCTGCAAGCCGCCCACGGCTGTGAGCGTTTCTTGTTTGAATTCCTGAATGACCGATTGCCAGTTCTTGGTGGCCTCGCTAATGAGGTGATTCAATTGTTCCGTGCGCGTGTTGACTGCCTCCGTAAGTCCTCGTAATACTTCTTCATTTTGGATTTTGAGCTGCTTCACCAATCTATTCAACGGGGTGAGCAGATTGGTGAGCAAGAGGTTTGTCTTGGAGTCACTCGGTAACAGGGCGGCTATCGGAGTCAAGAAACTTGCAATCGATTCCGCAAATCTTTGCCGTAGGGCTTTGAGGACGGAAAAGAGAAGATTAGTGACGAGGGCGAGAACAAGTCCGACAAAACTGACGATCAGGGCCGTAGACATGCTATCAAGGTAGGTCTTACTGGAAGCGGCGAGGTTACTGGGATCACTATTCCGCCACATCTGATAAAAGGCATAGAGAGTACCCATCAAGCCCACAATTACGAGGCCGTTAACGCAGAAGCGTAGGATGTCGTCGGGCCAGGAGATCGCCCTTCCCACTCTCTCGATCACCCGGCTACTGTCAAAATCCTCACCAGTAGATCCCATGTCGGAGATTCCCCTCAATTGCGCGATGAGCGTGGTTTCCTTCTGTCTGTGGACCACATTCTTGAAATCGGCCAAGCGGGGATTGGCCTCGGCGAGATCAAGCTCTTCTGGCCTTGCTTCTTTGTGTGAGCTTTGCCTGAGGCGTCTCTTGAGCGTTGCCAGCGAAAAGTGCTCGCGTACGAGGAGCCAGCAAGAATATCCGAAAAACAGCGCGTATATGCCCAGAAGGCAACCGTGCATCACGACAAATATCGTCTTGTTAAGGTATTCCTGCCACATATATCCAAAGATAGGACGCTCATAAGCGGGAGGGTAAGATCCCGCTGAAGGAAAGACGTGAGTCTCAGTCGGATGATCCAAGTGGACCGACGATTAGTCTGAATTCTGTAGTTGCGGCGGGATTGGCCGCCTTGTGTCGCTCAACAGAAACGTCTGCGACATCTTTTGTCAGGTCCGCTAGCTTATATACCCTCGAGGGACACTGATAGCTATTGTCAACGTTCATCTCATCCCACCAGGCGGGTTCAGGTTTGGTGAAGACCGTCCAGACGCTAATACTCAATGGGTCCGACCGCACCTCGTGTTTGGACGTAAACGGGAGCCAATACAAATGCTTATGGAACCAGGATAGTTCGGAAACGAACTTGACCACGACATGGCCAGCGGTCGGTCCGTCTTCCTGGACGACCTCTGGCTCACCTTCTAACCATGAAGTCTGATTGAAATCAACTTGAGGGTTTTCGGTATATGCCTGCGGCATGGATGGTTCATTTGCTCGCCACATGATCGGAATGTGGACCTCTTTGACGCGCTTTTCATCCACGGTGTCGCTGTGGATCGTCTGCGCGCTCGGAGAGACCTCTATCTCCAAATAGTCGTCCACCTTCTGACCCTCAGCGACACTAAGGCCGCGATATTCAAGAGGGGAAAGCTCCACCACTTTCATCGATGGCGCAAATTGCGGATCGGCCTCAAGATTTGAGCGGATCTTCTTCGCCATCTCACGACCGGCGGAAGTGTTTTTGGCGAGAATGAAAATCAAGAGAGGACGCTTTCCCTCATAGTCATAATAGCGATTGACGGTTCCTTTCCTGAGCTTGATCTCGCCTGGAGGGTCGTCTTGCTGGAGGCATTGTTGAATCGCCGGCTGCATGTCGTTCACATTCAGATCTTGCTCCGTGTCAATAAGGCCGTCGAAGGGTATCTTCAAAGCGAAGAGCCACACTCCCCACCCCTCACTTGCCATTTGGTGGAGTTGGTCCTTGATTCCGGCATACATACCTTCTGACTGCATACCGTCCGTTACTAGAATAGCCGCGTCGCTCTGTTGGTGGATGAATGTTAGCGCTTGAACCAGGTCTGTATTCTTTTTATAGCTATCCTGCTTGGAAAAAAAATTGGCTTGCGGAACACTATTTATATTTGTGGTAAGAGCTTTCAACTGCGGTTGGGGGGCATTTCGGAACAGCAATTGATAAAGGGAGGATAGGCGGCTGGCGCTTGCCTTGGCAAAACCTTTCATACTGCCGGACGCATCACCTATGATTAGCGTGTTACCGACAGCTTGGCCTCGCGAGGGTGACGTCAGGAGAATCAGCAGGAGCAATCCGAGGGGAATCCGCGAAAAATCTTTCATCGAATATTCCATTCCTGAGATGGATCTACCGCCTGAGAAAAGAACTCGCGAATGGGTTGTGGGTAACGTTCACCCTCTTTAGAGGTGCTAAATAAAACA
>Ga0137409_10003905_pt1 | contig 15767 bp, 12 predicted proteins | sample CZODoug1_16funga_FD_122059 | JGI IMG/M metagenome (GOLD analysis project Ga0137409, IMG submission 122059) | Vadose zone soil fungal communities from Angelo Coast Range Reserve, California, USA - CZODoug1_16fungal (Hybrid Assembly) | ecosystem: Environmental > Terrestrial > Soil > Vadose zone... | reverse complement strand
ATCGCTGATTGAGGCGTAAGCCGAAGATGCCGCGTTGGCGCGCCGCAAGGCGCGGGGCGTGACGCTTCACGCCCAGGCCCGGCCGCAAGCCGAGCCAATCTCCGGCCTGGCGATCCAGGCCGTGCGCCTTGTCGGCGCGCCATCCCCCTCGAAGTGAGGGTGGTGATAAGGAGGAATGCGGGCGATCCCCTGGCCCAGAGCCGAAACAGGGGCCGATGTTATTTGCCTATATGCAATTCACGCCCAACCGCACCGGGCTCTTTGACAACTGAATAGGTGACTACGGACGGAGCGGCATTCTCCGTTCGTCCCCGCGGAAGCGCTAAGGCATGCACACATGTTGGGACACGAACGCGAATGCAGCGTGAGAGGTGCGAAGAGCGGTGCCACAGCGTTCCCTCCCCCCATGCGGGGGAGGGACAGGGAGGGGGGTATAACCCGCACAGCGGTTGCCTCCAATCCGATGTCGAACAAATGCCGCTCCAAGACTTCTGATTTTCAGAATCCACGCGCTGAAAATAAACTCGCGCGCGGTGCACTATCGCCACCCCCCTCCCTGTCCCTCCCCCGCATGGGGGGAGGGGACCGTGCGGCTCGCATCTTCGCAACTTTTCTGCCGCGAGCTTTGAGATGTGTGCATGCCTTAGCGCGGAAGCGGGGACCCAGCCTTTGAAAGCTATGGGTGCTTGGCCCCTGGGCTCCCGCTTTCCCGGGAACGAGCGGAGCGCGGGGCGGATGTCTGGCAAACCGAACCGAGCTCGCGCAATGCGCGCCGCCTCAAATTCCGCCCACCGTCTTGAGCCTGGCGCGTGGATGGATCTCGGCTTGCGAGAGCACCGGCGTCTGCGCCCGGAAGCGCTCGACGATGCCGCGCACGAATGGCCGCGCGCCGGACGAAGTGACGAGCACGGGCGCTTCGCCGGCGCGCGCCGCCTCCTCGAAACGCTCGCGCACGAGCGTGATGAACTCGGTGAGACGCGAGGGCTGCATGGCAAGGTTCTTGTCGTCGCCCTGGCCGACAATCGATTCGGCAAACGCCTGCTCCCACTTGGCCGAGAGCGCGATCAGCGGCAGATAGCCGGTTGGCGTCGTGTATTGCGCACAGATCTGGCGCGCCAGCCGCGCACGCACATGCTCGGCGATGATCGGCGGGTTGGTGCTGAACGCGAGCGCGTCCGCGATGCCCTCGAGAATGGTGGCGAGATCACGGATCGAGACGCGCTCGGCAAGCAGCAATTGCAGCACCCGCTGGATGCCCGACATGGTGATGCGCGCGGGCACGATATCCTTGACCAGCTCGGCCTGTTCCTTCGGCAGCTCCTTGAGCAGCTTGCTCACCTCGGCATAGGACAGGAGCTCGGAGACATTGGCCTTGATCAGCTCAGTGAGATGGGTCGACAGCACGGTTGCGGAATCGACGACCGTGTAGCCCTTGATGGCCGCCTCTTCCTTGAGCGCGGGATCGACCCAGGTCGCCGGCAGCCCGAAGGTCGGCTCGGACATGTGGATGCCGGGCAGCGTCACTTGTCCGCCGGCGGGGTCCATGACCATGTACTGGTTCGGCCAGATGCGGCCGGTGCCGGCGTCGACCTCCTTGATCTTGATCGTATAGGTGTTGGCTTCGAGCTGCACGTTGTCGAGGATGCGCACCGACGGCATCACGAAGCCCATCTCCATCGCGAGCGAGCGGCGCAGTGCCTTGATCTGCTCGGTGAGCCGGTCGGAGCCGCCCGGCGAGTTGACCAGCGGCAGCAGCGCGTAGCCAAGCTCGATCTTGAGATCGTCGATCTTGAGTGTTGCCGCGATCGGCTCTTCGGCGGGCGCGGCGGCCTTGGCGGCCTCGGCCTCGGTGGTCTCGACTGCGGCCTGCACGCGGGTGCGCTTGTCGATCATGTAGGCGAGGGCGCTGGCGCCGCCGCCCAAGAGCAGGAACGGCAGCATCGGGATGCCGGGCAGGAGCGACATCACGCACATCACGGCGCCCGACATGCCGAGCGCCTTCGGATAGCTCGAGAGCTGGCCGAACAATGCCTTGTCGGCGGCGCCGGAGACGCCGGCCTTGGCGACCAGGAGGCCCGCGGCGGTCGACACGATCAGCGCCGGCACCTGGGTGACCAGGCCGTCGCCGACGGTGAGCAGCGTGTAGGTGCGCGCAGCGTCCGCAAACGACATGCCCTGCTGCGCGATGCCGATGATCATGCCGCCGATGACGTTGATGAACACCACCAGCAGGCCAGCGACCGCATCACCGCGCACGAACTTGGAGGCGCCATCCATGGCGCCGAAGAAGCTCGATTCGTCCTCCAGCGTCTTTCGCCGCCGGCGCGCATCAGCCTCGTTGATCAGACCGGCGGAGAGGTCGGCGTCGATCGCCATCTGCTTGCCCGGCATGGCGTCGAGGTGGAAGCGCGCAGCGACTTCCGCGATGCGGCCGGAGCCCTTGGTGATCACCACGAAGTTCACGATCACCAGAATCGCGAACACGATGATGCCGATCACGAAGTTGCCGCTCATCACGAAGTTGCCGAACGCCTCGATCACGTGCCCGGCGGCGGCGGTGCCCTCGTGCCCGCGCGACAGGATCAGGCGTGTCGAGGCAAGATTGAGCGAGAGCCGCAGCATGGTGGCGATCAGCAGCACGGTCGGGAACGAGGAAAACTCAAGCGGCGTCTGGATGAACAGCGCCGTCATCAGAATCAGCACCGAGAGGATGATCGAGAGCGCGAGCGCCATGTCGAGGAGCGTGGCCGGCAGCGGCAGCAGCAGCACCACCAGGATGGCCATCACGCCGATCGCAAGCGCGATGTCGCCACGCCGAAGCATCGAACCAATGTCATTGAGCTTCGGCAGGGCAAAGCCCTGTCCGCCGCCGCCTGCTACGTCACTCATCGTGTCTGCCGATGTCCGCCGCGCCCGATCCTGGGCATGAAAAGAGCCCGCCGCGGCCGTGAGGCCGCTCGTCCGCGCCAGAGGAACCGCGCCCGCGTCCAAGGACCGCCCCAGGTTCGTCAGGTGAAAGGCTCGATGCTCACCCCGGCAAAATTTGCCTGCCTTATGGTTAGCGGATGGTTAACGCCGGACCCGGCTGGACAAAAAACCTTCAATGACAGGCTCGTATTGCAAAAAAGGCGGGCAAAAAATACGGCCCGCCGCGCTTGGTCGCGGCGGGCCCGGGCGATCGGAGCAGGAGAACGGGGGACACTGCTGCGCCGACCCGCCCGCGGGAGCGCAATCAGCTGCTCGGCAGCAGCACGCTGTCGACCACGTGGATCACGCCGTTCGACTGGAACACGTTCTGGATCGTCACCTTGGAGGCGCCGCCCTTGGCGTCCCAGATCGTGAGCGTGTTGGCCTTGGCCTCGACCGTGAGCTCTTCGCCCTCGACGGTCTTGAGCTTGGCGCGGCCGCCATTCTTCTTGGCGGAGTCCATCAGGTCCTTGGCGGAGAGGCGGCCGGGCACGACGTGATAGGTCAGCACCGCAACCAGATTCTCCTTCATCTGCGGACGCAGCAGCGACTCGACCGTGCCCTTCGGCAGCTTCGCGAACGCCGCGTTGGTCGGCGCGAATACGGTGAACGGTCCGGCCCCTTGCAGGGTGTCGACCAGGCCAGCGGCTTTCACGGCGGCGACCAGCGTGGTGTGGTCCTTGGAGTTGACGGCGTTCTGGATGATGTTCTTGGACGGATACATCGGAGCGCCGCCGACCGTGACGGTCTGCTCCTTCATCATCTGTGCTAACGAGGGGGCGGCGGCGCCGAGCGCAAGGGCTGCGGCAAAGGTAGCAAACACAATGCGGGGATATTGCATGACGCTCTCCAGTTTGGTTCGTGTCGGTCCCATCAGCGGGGTCACGGCACGAGCTACGGGAGGGCGCAGCGCGCGGATGCAGATGCGCGGTTACAGGTTCGTGAGCTTGCCGACCGCGATGATGTCGTTGCTGGGCGCGCCGGTGCGCGATCCGCCCGGCTCCTCGAGCGAGACCGCAAGCGACGCATCAGGCGTCACGAACGGCACCAGATTGGGCGGCACCGTGATGCGCACCGGCTGGCTCGGCGCGATCAGCCCAAGCGAGCGCGGCCGCGCCTGCGTGCCGGTCGGGATCAGCCACAGCTCCATGGACTTCTGATTGGCGGTCAGCAGCGAGGCCGGCACGATCACCAGGCTGCCGCCGGAGCCGATCGCGGCCACGAAGCCCGGTTGGCCACCTTGCTGGCCGAGCGTGGCGAGCAGCGGCGCGCGCTCGGGTGCAGCCACGGTTCCGAAATAGGCCAGCGCAATCAGGCAGGCAGTCGCGAGCCCAGAAGAGCCTAGACCAACAATCCGCCAGAAGAACAGGTTCTGCCACAGGCTGCCGAATGCGAGCGCGGGCGAGCGCACAGGCGCCGCGATCGCGGCCTCGATGCGCGACCAGGCTGCTTCAGGCGGCGCCACGGGCTTCACCTCGTCAGCGAAGCTGCCAAGCCGTTCCTCCCAGAACGCGATCTCGCTCGCGAATTCGGGCTCGCGCTCGATGCGCTGCGCGACAGTGCTGCGCTCGCTCGCCTCGATCACGCCGAGCACGAATTCGCCGGCGACGATCGGGTCGCCGCCCTCGGGCGTGTCGCTATGGTCGGTCTCGCTCATCGCTCCAGACAGGTTCTCAGCTTCATCAGTCCACGTCGGATCCAGCTCTTCATGGTGCCGAGCGGCACCTCCATGCGTTGGGCCAGTTGCTCATACGTTACCCCATCGAGGAAGGCCGAGCGGATCACCGCCGAATGGCGCTCCTCAAGCTCGCCGAGGCAGGTCTTGAGCCGCTCGCGCTGCTCCGCCGCCACCACCAGCTCAAGCGCCGCCGGCGCGTCGTCGCGCACATCCTCCGCGCTTTCGATCGGTTCCGAGCGGCGGCTGGCGGCGCTTGCTCGCAGGCGGTCGATGGCGCGGTTGCGCGCGATCGCCACCAGCCAGGTGATCGGGCTCGCACGAGCGGGGTCAAAGCTCCCAGCCTTGCGCCAAACGGTCACGTACACGTCCTGCAGCACGTCCTCAGCCTCGCCTCTGTCATTCAAGATACGGAGGCAGACGCCAAAAAGCTTCGCCGATGTGTCCTGGTAAACAATTCGCAAAGCCGCGCGGTCACCGGCAGCAACGCGCGCAAGGGCGGCTGCGAGCTGACTGCGGTTGGCGGCAATGGCATCCATGCTGCGGTACTGGCACAAACGATTGACAGGAGGACGTTTCGCACACTCCGGCGCGAGCGTCACCCGGATTGTGCGGCTATCTTGTCGCGCGCATCTGCAAAGAATTTATTGCATATTCAATAGGTTGGTGGAGGTATCAGCGGCAGCCGGGAAGCTTGCTGTCGGCGTTTTCCACGACGAAAGGCGCAAGCCGCTCGGCTGCCGCCTCAATGTAGCTCAAATCCAGCACGCGCGCCGCCGGCGCCGGCACGCCGACGAACTTGTTACGCACGTACCAGGCCTGCATGTCGAGCATGCTGGCCACCGCTACGCGCCCGTTCGGGTCGCGCGCCGGCCAGGTATATTGATGGAGCATTTCCGGCCGCCGCTCAGTTCCGCTCTTGACCAGCAGGTCGATCATCTCCTTGCGGACGGCGCCGCCGTGATAGGCCTGACAGTAGTCGCGGGCGCCGCGCAGCGCGGCGAGGTAGAAGTTGCGCGCCACGGCAGGATTGCGCCTGGCCCAATCGATATTGACCATGTTGACCGAGATGGTGATCGGGCGCGGCTCGATCAGCGCGTCGGAATCCGCGAACGGCACCGCGAGGTCAAGATCGCGCAGTTGCGACGTGAACGGATGAATGGCGAGCGCGGCGTCGATCGCCTTGTTCCTGAACGCGATCGCATATTGTGCGAACGGGATCACCTTGACATCGGCGTCGGTCATCGTGAGGCCGGCGGTCTCGAGCATCTTGCCGATCTCGTAGGTCGACACCGAGCCAGGCCCGTTGGTGGCGATCACGCGGCCCTTGAGCTGCTTGATCTCTTTGATCTGGTCCTTGAGGTCGGCGCGCAGCATCATGTTGTGGCCGAGCGGCGTCGAGACCCGCGACATCGCGACCGTGATCGGCAGGTTCCGCTCCAGCGCGTTGAAGTAGCCGGCCGCGATGCCGCCCTCGATGACCTGATACTGGTTCTGTGCCAGCAGCGCGATTGCATTCGCGGCCGAGTCGAGCGGGTCGATCACGACCTTAATGCCAACCTCGCGGAAATAGCCGCGCTCGATCGCGATCAGCAGCGCGCCGGAGGCGATCGAGGGCGCGTTGCCAACCCGCACGGTGACCTCCTGTGCGGGCGCGGCCGTGACCGTCAGCACGGCGGCAACTGCGATCATCAAGGCTGGTCGCATCATTCGTCTCCGCAGGACCCTCAAGCCTATCCGCTTCGAAACCAACACGCTCGCCCTCATGTCGTCATCAGCAGCTAGTAACCATGCTGAATTCTAGGTGCGGTTGACCTGACCATTCAAGCCGCCATCGCCTTCCTGCTCCAATGAGCCTCTTCCCGGCGAGCTATTTTGATTTTCCGGTTCAATGAGCGTGGCCAGGCGCTCATCGCCAGCCACCCATCGCCAGCCGCATCATGGTTATGATGCTGTTACTTTCTCAGGCAGCAATTGAACTGATGACGCGATGGTTTCCACTCATTAACTCGGCGCAGTGATAAACCGTTTGCCCTTTCGCGCGGGTCGAATCGAGAATTAATTTACGGTCGAACTTTAGAATAATTGGAAGTTGTACGGGTTCGCCTGGAGAATTCTTGATGCTGGACGCACACGCGCAAAGCGCTCGCAGATCTCTGATCGAGGAGATCGAGCAGACTCTCACGACGGGCACGAGAGAGCAGCGCGCCGACACGCTGCGACGCATCACCGATCTGTTCATCGTCTCTGCCAGTGATCTCAACGAGCAGGTCACGCAGATCTTCGACGATGTCATGGGAATGCTGATCGAGGCGATCGAAACGAAGGTCCGCGCCGAGCTCAGCAAGCAGCTCGCTCCGATTGAGAACGCGCCGATCAATGTGATCAAGCGCCTCGCCCGCGACGACGAGATCGCGGTGGCGGGACCGGTGCTTGCGCAGTCGCCGCGGCTCTCGCCCACGGATCTCGTCGACATCGCCGAAACGAAAAGCCAGGCCCATCTGCTCGCGATCTCGGGACGGGATGCGATTGCGCCCATGGTCACCGACGTTCTGGTGCACCGCGGTGACGATCACGTCGTGCGACAGGTGGTTGCCAATCCGGGCGCAAGCTTTTCGGACAGTGGCTTCGGCGCGCTGGTGCGGCGCGCCAACAAGGACGAGGCCGTGTCCGACCGGCTGGCGCAACGCACAGACATTCCGCCGCATCTCTACTGCTCGCTGCTGGTGCAGGCCACCGAGACCGTGCGCAAGCGACTGCTTGCGAATGTTCCGGTGGAGGTGAGGGCCGACGTCAATCGCGTTGTCAGCAAGGTCTCGGAAGAGCTGGCTGCCGGCAGCAGCGCCGGCATCCGGCGCGATTACGCCGGCGCCATCCACCGGTGCCTGGTTGACCGTCAGGCGGGTCGGCTGGGCGAGGCTGGGGTCGCCGCCTTTGCGGAGGCGCGGCAGTTCGAGGACGCGGTCGCCGCGATCTCGCTGCTGTCCGGTTTGCCGGTCGATGTGATCGAGCGGGTTATCAACAGCGATCGGCTCGAGCCAACCATGATCCTCTGTCGCGCAGCCGGATTCAGCTTCAAGACGACGCGCGCAGTCTTCTTGCTGCGGCCGAAGAACCAAGTGAGGCTGTCAGAGGACGTGAGCGAGGCGGAGGCCGATTTCAAGAAGCTGACGGTCTCGACCGCCAAGCAGATCACACAATTCTGGCTCACCCGCGCGTCGCTGCATTGATCTCTTCGATCTCTTCTTTTGCGTTGGCTTGACGCGACGCAAGGATCGGCAAGGATCAACCCGGCAATTGTTGTAGGCCCGTTCCCGTTGGCCAAGGGAACCGCTTCAAGTGAGCCGCTTTCCGACGGCGTCCTCCTTCGCGTATTGTGGTGTCGCGGTCGAGCGACCTTGTCGCGCTCATTGCCGTCAGCGGGGAGGGAACAATGTTCCAAAACGCGATCAAGGCCGCGGTGCTCGTGGGCGCGGCTTGGACGGCGACAGCCGGCGCGCCGGCCATCGGCGAGCGCATGACGTACCCGGATTTCGAAAGCCAGTGGAGAAATCCGACAGCCGGCAGAGGCGGGAATCCGTGGGATCCGGCCAAGCCAATGGGCCTCGGTCAACAGGCGCCGCTGACGCCGGAGTACCAGGCCATCTTCGAAGCGAGCTTGCGCGATCAGGCCAAGGGCGGACAGGGCAACAACTATCAGGCGGCCTGTGTCCTGTCAGGTATGCCTCGGATCATGAGCCTCGCGGGGCCGATGGAGATGCTTGTCCAGCAGATCCATACGCTCATGATTTTCCAGAACGCGCTGCCGCGTCGGATCTACACCGATGGACGCGATTGGCCCAAGAGCACGGAGCCGAGCTTCCAAGGTTACTCCATCGGCAAGTGGATCGACCAGGATGGCGACGGCCGCTTCGACGTGCTCGAGGCCGAAACCCGCAACTTCGCGGGCCCTCGTGCGCTCGAATCCAGCGGTCTTCCGTTGCACACCGACAATCAGACCATCGTCAAGGAGCGGCTCTTTCTGGACAAGAGCAACCCGGACATCCTGCACAACGAGATCACGACCATCGACAACGCGTTCACGCGTCCCTGGACGGTCGACAAGCAATATGTCCGCGAGCGCAAGGCAAGATGGTCCGAATATTATTGCCGGGAATCCGACACGCAGGTGTTCATCGGCAAGGAGCAGTATCTCCTGAGCGCTGACGGCAAGCTGATGCCGGCCAGCAAAGACCAGCCGCCGCCGGATCTGCGTTACTTCGGCCAGTCGCAACGGTGAGGATGGTCATGCTGTTCCGTTGTTCGATCGCCGCAATGGCGGTGGCAGCCGCGATGATCATCGCCGGCATGCCGGCGAGCGGCAACGACATGAAATATCCCGCTTGGGATGGCCAATGGAGAAATCCGACCGCCAACCGCGGCGGCAACCCCTGGGATCCCAACAAGCCCATGGGACGTGGGCAGGAGGCGCCGCTGACGCCGGAATATCAGGCGATGTTCGAGGCTGGCCTCAAGAACCTGGAGAATGGCGGGCAGGGTAACAGCCGGGGAACGCGCTGCGAGCTGCCGGGCATGCCGAAGGTGATGAACTTTTCGCAGGTGATGGAGATCGTGGTGCGGCCGGCGATCACTTATTTCGTGCCGCTGCACTACCCGACGCGTCGTATCTACACCGATGGCCGCGATTGGCCCAAGGACGAGCCGCCAAGTTTCACCGGTTATTCCATCGGCAAGTGGATCGACGAAGATGGTGACGGCCGCTACGACGTGCTCGAGGTCGAGACCCGCAACTTCATCGGTCCGCGCGTCTTCGAATCGAGCGGCATCCCATTGCACAAGGACAACCGGACCATCGTCCAGGAACGGATATTCCTCGACAAGGAGAACCACGACCTCCTGCACAACGTGATCACGACCATCGACCATGCCTTGACCCGGCCGTGGACCGTGCACCGCATCCATCTCCGCCAGCAAAATCCCGTCTGGCCCGAATACAATTGCCGGGAAGGCAACAATCACGTCACGATTGGCACCGAGCAATATTTCCTGAGCGCTGACGGCAAGCTGATGCCGGTCCGAAAGGATCAGCCGCCGCCTGACATCAGCCACTTCAGGCAGTCGCAATAGCGACTACGCCGATGGCTGTGATTGGCGCAAATCGTGATGTTTCGAAAGAGCTGCTATCGCCCCATGCGGTTAATATACTGAATGTCTCGCATGGTCCTTTCTTGCGACTGCTTCACCGCCTGAGCAAGGTTCTGTTGCTGGCTTGCAGCATCTAATGTTGCGCGGCACTTGTCGTATTCGGCAGTCCCAGGCTTCAGTCCATTAGTCCGGCATTTTTGGTCATCCGTTTGCGCCAATTCCTGCGACGACGACGCACATCCTGCCAACGCGAGAACAACGACCATTGCCGACACGAACTTCATTGACTGGCCCATGTTTTCACCCAATTTGGTTTTCACCCAATTTGGTTTCCACCCAATTCGGTTTCCACTCACCTTGCCTGAAGTCCTGCTTCGCAGCAGTAGCAGATGCAAGATGGGTGCTCAAGCGTGCACGGCGTCGTTGGCGAGACGGTAGCGAGATAGTTGCGTTCATCGCAACAATGGAGTCACTCCTGTACGACTGTCTGTCGATGCAAATGCGGAAGACGCGCCGCAGAGGACAGCACTGAAACGTCTATCGGTTCGGAGATCCGTGGCCGGCTCCCATTCTCGCCAAGGTCCCATGAGAAGCAACGTTGTGCGGGGGGCGCTAGTGCCCCGTTTCCGAAGTTCGTGATACATCGCGGCATCCTCTGACACGAACTTCGGAAACAAAGGGGCACTAGCAACTCTATGATTCTAGTGCCGCTTTTCGATTTGAAGTTCCTAACAGAATTTGCTGCAGGTGGTGTAGGAACTTCAAATCGGCGGCACTAGGCGCCCAAAGGAAATTCGATGGCCACGGATATTGTCTATAGCGGTGCAATTCATCCACCCGTTACTGATCGCGTCACCGAGCTCCAGGCGGCCTCCATTTGGGTCAAGCTGAAGAAGATTCTCTTCTTTGCCTTCTCCGGCGCGTTCCTGGGAACGCTGATCTGGGTGGCGGGCGAGTTGTTCGAGCTCGGCTGGCTGCAAATTGCCGGTATCGGCTTCGGCGCTGTGGTCGCCTTGGTGGGGATCGTCTTGGCATTCACTGGCAAGGTCGCGCCCTGCCCGTATTGCGGGAAGACCGTGGGAGCCGGTGCTGCTGACTCCGTCTCCGGCAGCGACAACCCCGAGCATATCGAGTGCGACCATTGCTTCGAGCTGCTCGTTGCCGAATACGGCAAGGTGCGTGCGTTGAACGAGGCGGATGTGGCGGGCAAGGACGAGATCGAAGTGATGGCGTTGAAGGACGGGGTGTGGCCGCGCGAATGCATCTTTTGCGGCGCGGTGCCGACCCGTTTCGAGGAAGCCAAGGTGGTAAAGCCCGAATATGCCAAGCTCCTGCTGGGCGCCGTTTCGGTTCAGTCCGGCAAACTGCGCGGCGTTCCCTATTGCGACCGGCACAGCGGCGCGGTGGGGCTCAATATCCGTGACGACGCGTTGCGCGTGGTCTTTGCCCGGCTCGACATGGCGCGGCGCTATCTGGCTGTGAACACAACGCGCAAAGCCATAAAGGTCGGCTAGTAGCGAGGCTGGACGGAACGACGGTCCTAGGGCATTGGCATTATCTCAGAAGGATCAAGCGCCGCCCGTTGACGCAACGGGCGCACCCAGTTTGGTCAAGCGAAGGGGCGGCGCAAATCGCGAAATGCGAAAGAGCTGTTACCGCCCCATGCGGTCAATATGCTGAGGGTTGCTTGCGTGCAGCATCATTTATTGCGCGGCACTTGTCGTATTCGGGGGTCCCGGGCTTGAGCGTACCCGTTCGGCATTTTTGCTCATCGGTTTGCGCTTGCGCCAATTGCTGCGACGGCTGCGACGACGACGCACATCCCGCCAAGGTGAGAGCAAATACCATTGCCGACACGAACTTCATTTGATGTCCCCCCGCTTCTGCTCGATTTACCTGAAGTCCTTCTTCTGTGAGTATCAGATGCAAGATGGGCGCAAATCAGATGCAAGATGGGCGCAACAATGGCGTCATTCCTGACGGTGAAGGCACCTATCTCACTACCGTCTTGCCAACCGCGCTCACGCTTGAGTGACTTTTTTGATGTCTATGTCGATGCGGAAGACACGCGCGCGCGACAGGAGGCAAGCACGCACCCCTAGCTCGTCGGGCTGTGCGAGCGGTCCTTTGATTTTAACATTCGCAAGAGAGCCAACCGAGAAGGGATGTGAATGTTAGAATCGGATCACTAAAAGCTTGTCTCGCTGGAAATGAATCGGCAGGACAGGCGATGGCTTTTTTATCCGCCTCATCCTGAGGAGGGCGCAAGTGAATGCGCGTTCCCGAAACGCAAGCATCGCGTAGCGCCCGTCTCGAAGGATGGGGCGGCCACCGATCTCGGGTTTACCCGAGATCGGCATCCAATATGCGCAAGTCGGGTAAACCCGACTTGCGATGTTCGAGACGCCGCGCACGAGGCTGCGAAATTTGGCGAACCCCAAACCCCGGCTCCTCACCATGAGGCCGGGAGAGACCGCGGGTGCATCAAACCATCGAAATCTGCTTTAGCCTCAGCCTGCTAAAAAGCGCTCAGCTATGATGCGGGGGTGGCAACAACATGATGCTCTGCCAGCTCCATGCATGTACGCGAACGATCCGCTCTCAAGACGCGTTGTCCTCTTTGGCAAGACGCCCTTCCGGCGGTCGGGACAATCTCCTATTCTGATGGTGGACGAACCGGTCGCCGCAGAAGCGATTGGAATAGAGAGACGACGCCACGATGGGAGGTCAATCATGTTTGCTCGCGGCTCGCTCGGCGCAATGACGCTGGCAGCGTTTTGCCTGACGATCGGAAGCGCGCAGGCGCTCGACGAATCGAAGTATCCTGATTTTTCCGGACAATGGAGCCGTGTTGGCCCTCCGCGCTGGCTGCGCCCGGGCGAGAAGGCGCCGCTCACGCCCGAATATCAGGCGCGCTATGACGCGATCCTGGCCGATCAGAAGGCGGGCGGCACCGGCAACTGGCCGTCGGCGTTCTGCATCCCGCAAGGGATGCCGGCGATGATGAATCTCTTCGATCCCATGGAGATCGTGATCACGCTCAAGACCACCTACCTCCTGATCAGCCACATCAACGATTCCTATCGCCGCATCTACACCGATGGCCGCGACTGGCCGGCGCCGGGGGAGGTCGACCTCACCTTCGCGGGCTATTCGATCGGCAAATGGGTGGACGAGGACGGCGACGGCAAATTCGACGTGCTCGAGATCGAGACCCGCTATCTCAAAGGACCGCGCGCGGTCGAATCGACCGGCCTGCCGGTGCACGACGACAACAAGACGATCATCAAGGAGCGGATCTATCTCGACAAATCCGATCCCGACACGCTCTGGGATGACATTACCATGATCGACAACGCCTATGTGCGGCCCTGGACCTTGCACAAGAAGGCAGTGCGCACCAAGAGTGCGCGGCCGGTGTGGTATTCGGAAGTCTGCGAGGAAAATAATGCGCTGCTGCGGATTGGCAACGAAGCCTACTTCCTGAGCGCTGAAGGCTATCCGATGCCGTCCAAGAAGAACCAGGCGCCGCCCGATCTGCGGTACTTCCAGTCCAAGTAGACGAGGTGGCGGACCGCCTCGGTGCACCGTCCCGCTGATCGCGAGCGGTCCTCCCGCTCGACACTTAACTTCCAGCGAGCTGTCGCCTGGGCGTGCAGCGACTCGGGCGGCAGGGCCGTAGGGCGCAATTGCTTTATTGCGCCATTCCTCCACGGGCCGGCCATCGGCGGAGAGCTTGCCTTCGAGACGGCGCAATAAAGCAATTGCGCCCTACGGCCCTGGGATTCAAGCTCGTCGAGCGCGACTTCGACGACATCATCCGGTTTCACATCGAGGACGAATTGAGGGCGAGGATGTGGCTGGCCCTCCTTCTCGACATTACTTCCAGCGGCTTGTTGCCTGGGCGTGCAGCGACTCCGGCGGCAGCTGCAGCAGCTCCATTCGACGCCATTCGGATCATAGATATTCGACAGGATGGCTTTGGTGCCGCTGCTCGGCGTGATCTCACGCACGTCGGCGCCGCGCGCTTTCCACATCGCCGTTGCCTGGGCTATGTCGTCGACCACCACGCCGAAATGGTAGATGCCCGCGGGGCGTTGGGCATTGATCGTCTGCAGCTCGATGAAGGTGTCCTTGCTGACCTGGATGTAAACCAGTTGGACATCGCCTTGCGGAGTCCGAACGCGGAACGCCTCCGGGAAACCCATCACCTTGGTGTAGTGCTCGACCGCCTTCTCGATGTCGGGTACGGCCAATGCCACATGATTGATTCCGACCACCCCTCGGTTGGGGCTTTGGCTCTGGGCCATGGATGTTGCCGCTATGCCGAGCAGTGTGCCGGCGACGAAGAGAGCAAGGCCGCGCATGTCATCCTCCCGTTGCTTAAGGTCTTGTCTTCATGAATTCGGACGCTCAGACTAGTGTGGCGGTTCAGAAAGTCCGCATCATTCTTGGCCGCTTAGTCCGGGATGCGGACTTCTGAACCAAAGCCACACTAGATCAATAAGTTGCTAGTGTCCTTCGATTCCGAAGTTCGCAAACGAGGGTGCCGCAGAATGGTGCGAACTTCGGAATCGGGACACTAGCGCGTTTGTTGTCCGCTTGTCCTCCAATGGCGGCGCGAAAACAGACATCGTGGGAGGTCTGGAAGGGCTAAAATCCGTCATTCTCTGCTATGATGGTTCCGAGGGGGCGATCTGCTGCAACCCAATCGAGCAACCGGGCGCTGCTAAAACCCAATCCAGCGACGGGCTTCCGCAGTCGCGCGAGCAATGGTACGCTCAATGTTCTCAAAGGGAGGAGTCAATGGAACAGTCGAAGAAAATTCCCGCGGAAGCGGTGGAGCTCTACTCGCAGTTTATTCATGGCGAGATCAGTCGTCGTGACTTTGTCCGCGGGGTGGAGCGTTTCGCCGTCGGCGGCCTATCGGCTGCGGCGATTGTCGAGGCACTGATGCCGAACTACGCCTTGGGGCAGCAGGTGCGCAAGGACGACGAGCGCATCAAGGCGAGCTACGAGACCGTGCCCTCACCGAATGGGAATGGGTACATCCGGGGCTATTTCGTGCGGCCGTTCAGTGCCGATACACGCACCGAGACGGCAGCAAAACTGCCTGGAGTCATCGTCATCCACGAGAACCGTGGATTGAACCCCCACACTGAGGACGTTGCGCGGCGATTTGCGCTGGAGAATTTCATGGCGTTTGCGCCAGACGCGCTTTCGTCAGTCGGCGGTTATCCGGGCGACGACTTCAAGGGCGGCCAGCTGTTTTCCAAGATCGATCCCGCCAAGCGGACCCAGGATTTCATCGCCGCCGCGCAGTGGTTGAAATCGCGTCCGGACTGCAATGGAAAAATCGCCGCAACCGGCTTTTGCTTTGGCGGCTCGCTGGCCAACAACCTGGCCGTTCTGTTGGGCGCGGATCTGGTCGCGGCCGCTCCGTTCTACGGCAGCGCGCCCAAGCCGGAAGACGTTGCGAAGATCAAGGGGGCGATCCTCATTCACCACGGTGCCCTCGATAAGAACTTGGTGGAGGCCTATCCTGGGCAGGAAGCTGAGCTGAAGAAAAACAACATCAAATACGAAGGCCACATTTATCCGAACTCGGTGCATGGCTTCTTCAATGATGCGACGCCGGAACGCTACAACAAGGTCACGGCCCAGCAGGCATGGACGCGCACCATTGAGTGGTTCAACCAGTTTGGGCGCGCATGAGCGAAGTGAACCAACAAGGATAGGATGATAAGGTCGGAGCTGCGTTCGGCTCGGTCCGACACGACATCATCTGTTCATTGCCGATCGTAGAAAAACGGCGCGCGATAGCATCCGCGCCGTTTTTCCTGTACTGGCGAGCCGTATTCAACACGCCAATTTCATGTCGATGGCGTGCGGCCCGCGTTTCAATGGCTTTCTAGTGCCGCCGATTTGAAGTTCCTACACCACCTGCAGCAAACTCTATTAGGAACTTCAAATCGAAAAG
>Ga0137409_10003904_pt1 | contig 15775 bp, 8 predicted proteins | sample CZODoug1_16funga_FD_122059 | JGI IMG/M metagenome (GOLD analysis project Ga0137409, IMG submission 122059) | Vadose zone soil fungal communities from Angelo Coast Range Reserve, California, USA - CZODoug1_16fungal (Hybrid Assembly) | ecosystem: Environmental > Terrestrial > Soil > Vadose zone... | reverse complement strand
GCGGCGCAAAGATCATCTGTTCGCAGTTTTATTCATGGCTCTTGACGGGTTCAAGATGATCAACGACAGCATGGGCCACCTGATTGGGGACCAACTTCTGCTCGGAGTAGCCAATCGGCTGGAAAAGTGTTTGCGAGCAACGGACACCGTCGCGCGGCTGGGAGAAACCTTCACCGTCGCGCGCCTGGGTGGAGACGAGTTCACAGTCCTGCTCGACGATATCAAGGATCCCAACGACGCTAAGCGCGCAGCGGATCGTATGATGAAGTCTCTCGCCGCGCCATTCATTTTGGGCGGCAAAGAGGTATTCACATCCGTCAGCGTCGGAATTGCTTTAAGCAACACAGGCTCAGGCTACGACCAACCGGAAGAAATTCTGCGAGATGCCGATACGGCAATGTATCGGGCCAAATCTTTGGGCAAGGCTCGGTATGAGGTGTTCGACGCCGATATGCGCGCCAGCGTGATGGCCCGCCTGCAGCTGGAAACGGATCTTCGTCATGCCCTCGAACGCGGAGAATTTCGCAATTTCTACCAACCGATCGTTGCTCTGTCGTCTGGAGACATTGCGGGCTTTGAGGCGCTGTTGCGTTGGCAACACCCAACTCGCGGTCTGCTCGGACCCGATGAATTTATCCCGGTTGCTGAGGAAACCGGCTTGATTCGCGAACTGGGCTGGTGGAATTTGCGCGAGGCCTGCCGGCAAATCAGTGAATGGAGAGCGGTTTTAGTTGCGCACCCTCATTTAACCGTCAGCGTCAACCTGTCCGCCAAGCAATTTTTGCAGCCGAACCTGGTCGAAGACATCCGCAAACTGCTGCTCGAGCTCGCCCTTCCTCCGGAAACCTTGAAGCTGGAGATAACGGAAAGCACCGTGATGGCCGATCCTGCGGCAGCCGTGGAGATGTTGCAGCAAATCAAATCCTTGGGCATACAGCTGGCGATCGACGATTTTGGAACGGGCTACTCTTCATTGAGTTATCTGCACCGTTTTCCCCTCGACACCTTGAAGATTGACCGTTCCTTCATCAGCGGCATGGGTGACGACGGAGAAGGAATGGAGATTGCCCGCACCATTTTGCCGATGGCTAATAATCTTCGTCTGGACGTTGTCGCTGAGGGCGTGGAGACAGTCCAACAAGTTACTTTGCTGAAAAAGCTGCACTGCAAATACGCCCAGGGATATTACTTTTCCAAACCTTTATCCGCCGAGGGGATCGCCCAATTGTTGGCGGGAGAACTTACATGGCAGGCGTACGAGCATACCAAGTAGTTCGGATGCCTGTTTGAGCAGCGCGCAGTTTGAAGCTTTTCGTTCCCAAATTTGTTGATGGCTCAGCTCTAATGAAACTTGCTTGGGAAAACATTATTCACGATCGCGCACGTTTTTCGGTGACTGTGCTCGGCGTGTGTTTTGCCGTGTTCTTGATGATCTTTCAAGGGAGTCTCCTGGCGGGCTTCCTGCGGGCGGCGTCCCGTCTTATTGATGCCAGCGATTCCGACATATGGATCACCGCCCGTGGCGTGCAAGCGTTTGAGTTTGGAACGACTCTGGAGAGCCGAGTTCGAGAAATGGCTGCCGGCGTGCCCGGCGTTGTGGAAACCAGTCGAGTCTGCATGGCATTTGCCGTCTACCGCACGCCCCGCGGAACGCAGCAAGTCGTCGCTTTGGTTGGCGCGGATCCCAATGTCGGCAAGCGTTTCCCCGTTCCGGATGTCGCTGCATCGGCCGGAGAAACATCACCGGACGCGGTACTCTACGACGTAAGCGATCGCAAGCAAATGGAAGTCACATCACTGCCCGCGGAAGTCGAGATAAATCGTCACCGTGCCAACATCGAGCGAGAAGTCCAAGGCTACGGGGCTTTCTTGGGTGTCCCTTTTCTGTTCACTTCCTACCGCAATGCCACACGGTATATGGGGTTCGGCCGCGAGGACGCCATGTACATCCTTCTGCGCGTCGGCAATGGATATTCCGTCTCGGATGTTCAGCAAAACCTTCAGCAACGGCTGCCAGAGGTTGACGTCCTTACGCAAAGAGAGTTTGCGCATACTTCCAGAATGTATTGGACGATGAAAACCGGCGCAGGGGGCGCGATTCTGACCGCTGCGGTTTTGGGATTCCTTATCGGTCTGGTGGTTGTATCCCAAACTATTTATGCAAACACGATGGAGAACATCGAGGAATACGCCACATTGAAGGCTCTCGGCGCATCCCAGACTTTCGTCGCACGCATTGTTCTTTCCCAAGCTTTGATTTGCGGTGTTCTCGGCAGCATTCTCGGTCTCCTCGCTGCCATTCCGAGTATTAGTTACGCAAAATCCCTGATTCCTTGGATCTACGCGCCCTGGTGGTTGCCTGCAATCATGGTCGTCCCCAGTTTGCTCATGTGCTCACTCGCATCTATTGCTTCGGTGCGTAGCGCCCTAACGGTCGAGCCCGGGAGAGTGTTCCGTGCCTAATCATTTCCTGGCAGTTGAGGGCGCGAGCGTCTCCTTCGGCAAGGGCGACGCGCAAATTCGCGCGTTGCGGGACGTTTCTCTAACTTTCGACCGCGGCACACTCGCTCTTGTCATGGGGCCTTCGGGGAGCGGGAAGACAACATTGCTATCTATGCTGGGCTGCCTCTTGTCGCCTGATGAAGGAACAGTCTTTGTAGACGGCGAGGCCGTAAACCAACTCACTGAGCCGGAAAAAACCGCAATCCGCCAAAAGAAGATCAGCTTTGTCTTTCAAGCCTTCCGCCTCTTTCATTCGCTCTCTGCACTTGACAACGTGGCTCTCGGCTTTGAAATTCGCGAGCCTGGCGAGTCCCGCCGTGTGGAAATGGCCAGGGATCTACTCGTTCAGTTCGGCTTAGAAGGCAAGCTCTCGCAGGAGCCAAACGATCTCAGCCCTGGAGAGAAGCAACGTGTCGCCATCGCCCGCGCCTTGGCCGGAAATCCTCCGATTCTTCTCGCTGACGAGCCCACCGCCTCTCTCGATGCCAAGGCCGGAAGAAATATTTGCGAAATCCTTCGAAAGCAAGTGGATGAACACGGAAGAACCGTCGTTGTCGTGAGCCACGATCCACGCTGGCGTGAATTCGCCGATCGCACCATCACTCTTTGCGATGGCCAAGTTGAGCAAGAGGGGAAACCTTCATGAACGCCCGGCGCAGACTTATTTTTGGCGGTTCGTCAATTCTGCTGGTCATCATTGTTGTGGTCATTTTCGCAACGTCCCGCAGCCGCAATTCGGTTCAGGCCCGCGGATCGTCTTCCAATGACGTCAGCGGAGCGGTCGCATTTGCTTCCCCAGGACGCGTGGAAGGCGCTTCGGAAACCACACAAGTGGGAGCTGCTGCCGATGGCATCCTCAAGGTCGTGTATGTCAAAGAAGGCCAATTCGTAAAACGAGGCGCATTACTAGGCGAGATCGCCTGCGACGACCTGCAGCCGGCTCTGCAAACAGCTGCAGCGGAAGCGGATGGCGCTCGTCAGGCCCGCGCCCGGCTCGTGCGAGGCGCCCGGGATGAGGAGAAGAGAATTGCGAGTGAAAAGACAGCTGCCGCGCGGGCCACGTTTGCGGAAGCCAAGTCACGCATGGACATGCAGCGCGCTCTTTATCAAAAGGAGCAAGTCTCCCGCGCCAGTTACGATCAGGCTGTCCGCGACCTCGGAGTTGCCGAAGCTAATCTCCAGGCAGCTATTCGCACGGAAGAGCTGCTCGCCGCGCCTCCATTGCCGGAAGATCTGGCGCGAGCCGACGCCGAGGTGCTCGCGGCAGAAGGCCGCATGCGCACCGTCCAGGAACGCATCGGCAAATGCCAAATTGCCGCGCCGATTGACGGGACTGTTTTGAGGGTCTACGCAAGACGCGGCGAGTCTTTCAGCACGGTCACTCCTCGTCCTTTGTTCAGCCTTGCCGACACTTCCGCTCGGCACATTAAGGCGGAAGTAGACGAAAGGGATGTGGACAAAGTGTCTGTCGGACAGACGGTAGTTGTCCAAGCGGATGCGCTGGAGGGAAGGAAGCTCCGCGGCTCGGTTGCCAGGATATCTGCGATGATGGGTAGAAAGAGCATCAGCACTGGCGATCCATCTGACAAGAGCGACCGCGATATCCTAGAAGCAACGATCGATTTGGACGACAACTCAAGGCCATTGCCTATCGGCCTCAGGGTAACGGTCCAGTTTTTATCCACTCGGAGGCAGTAGGCGCCCCAATGATTGCGGAATGGTAGCGACAAAACACCTCTGAAAATCGGTCGTCAAGGATCCCCACCGCCCCTACTAACCTCAAGGGTGGTTTAATCCGCCAAAGCATCCCATCATCTTTTCGCATAGGATTTGGGAAAGTATTGACAACCCATTGAGAAAGAATTATTTAAATTGGCGAAAGCAAACGGAGAATAAGGAAAGAAAGGGAAATGCAGCCACTTTAGTCAAGAATCTATGTCACAACATGCGCCTCGACGGTTCGCTACCATTTTTGTTTCTCTCGGCCTTTGGATGCTCATCGGTATTCTTGCCGCCAGCACAACAGAAGCCCAGCGAAATGTGGTTGTTGTAAGGCCGAAGGAAATTCACGATGTGCTCGTCAACCCGGGCATGGGAATCACCACGTTCCAGCGCTTCAACGGACAGGAACCAAACCCACCGTTGAAATGGTCGGAAGTCGGACCCGTCACGAAATTGCCTCAAGCGGCTACACGCCCGGATTTTCCTGAAACGTCCGTGTCATATTGCCGTTGGTATTGGAATGTGCTCGAGCCAGAGCCTGGAAAATTCAATTGGGCTATTGTCGATCTCGCGATAGCGGAGGCACGCGCGCACGGACAAAAGCTCGCCATCCGACTGATGCCGTATTCGAATGAAGACCCACTGCCTGAATGGTTTCGAAAATCCGGAGCAAGACGCGCGAACAAAGATTCCGACAAAGACGGCAAAATCTGGCAGCCTGACTTTTCCGATCCGTTGTACTTGAAATATTGGAGCGAGTTGGTCGCCGAAGCGGGCAGGCGCTATGACGGCAATCCATTTCTAGAAAGCGTCGATATTTCTTCTGTCGGTTACTGGGGCGAAGGCTGGAGTCCGTACATGCCGGCGTTTCCATTTCAGAAGACGCTCATCGACATTTGGTTGGATGCATTCAAGCACACGCCACTGCTGATGAACTTCGATGAGCCCGAGGCGCTGGCCTACGGTACGCAGCGCGGCGCTGGCTGGCGTCTGGATTGTTGGGGCGACATGCGCGTCAGCTCGACAGATCCTTATTTTCCGGCGGAAATGCTGGAAATCTATCCACAACAAATCGTGCGGACCGGAATTCAAGACATCTGGCAAAGAAGCCCTGTCTCGCTCGAAACCTGCTATACCGTGCCCGGCTGGAAAGAACGCGGCTATGACGTCGATTACATTCTCGCGCAAGGATTGCGCTGGCACGTGAGCACCGTAAATATCAAGTCGTCACCGATTCCGAACGAATGGAAAGCAAAATTTGAAGAATTCCAGAAAAAAATAGGGTACCGCTTCATTCTGCGGCGACTGGAATACAACAAGACCGTGAAGTCTGGCACGATGATGCCCGTGCACATGTGGTGGCTGAATGATGGAGTAGCTCCCGTGTACAGCGAGTACGACCTCGTGCTGGAATTGCGCTCGTCGCAAAAGTCGGCGCGCATCCGAATTCCGGTGGATGTGCGCAGATGGCTTCCCGGCGATGCAGTGTTTGACGGCTCGGTCTACATTCCTGAAGATCTTGGCGAGAACAACTACGATGTGCGGGTTGCCATGCTCGATCCGAGAAGCGGCGTCCCTGCGATACGATTTGCCATCGAAGGACGGCAGGAAGATGGATGGTACGCGTTGGGTTCGCTGACGGTGAAAAATAGTGAACCGTTGCCATAACCAAGGCCATAAGCTGCGTTTCGGCCTCGCTTCGTTACTCTTAGCATTCCTCGTTTTGCCTGGTTCCTCCGCGCAGAACGTTCCTCAAGTTGATGCGTTCGAAATTCTGAAGGAACCGAAACCTGGACCGCGCATCACTCCATTCCTGCAATATCAGTTGGATCAAGCGTGGAGACAGGACGAAGCCCAGCAGAGAATCTGGGAGTCAATCCGGACCGAAGAAGACTTGCAGCGGCTCCAGAAACAGATGCGGGAGCGGCTGCTGGAAATGATCGGTGGCTTGCCGAATCAGAAAACGGATCTTCGCGCCCGAATCACCGGCAAGGTTCAGATGGAAGGTTTTTCCATTGAAAAGCTGATTTTCGAAAGCCTCCCTGGAATTTATGTTACGGCACTGGTGTATGTGCCCGGCGATCATTCCAAAAAACATCCTGCGGTGCTGGTTCCCGCGGGGCATGCGACCAACGGGAAAATTCACTATCAAGTTCTGAGTCAAAGGCTGGCGAGCCGCGGATATGTCGTGATTGCGTGGGATCCTGTTGGCCAAGGCGAGCGCAGTCAATTTTGGGACGCGAAGGATGGCAAAAGCCGGTACAACCTGGTTTGTGCGGAACATGCGGTGATGGGCAATCTTGCGTATCTTGTAGGTGCCAATCTGGCGCGCTGGGAGATTTGGGATGGAATGAGGGCCGTCGATTACCTTCTGACGCGCCCCGATGTGGACGGCGAACGAATCAGCATCACTGGGACGAGTGGCGGCGGCACGCAGGCGACATTAATCGCAGCGCTCGATCCTCGCATTAAAGTGGTGGTGCCTTCCTGTTACATCAGCTCGCTGCCCATGCGTATGGCGAATCGCATTTTCGCAGACCCGGACAGCGATCCTGAACAAGATCTTTTTGGCATCCTTTCGAACAAGGTTGGCCACACTGGATTATTGCTTCTGATGTACCCGAGACCCGTGATGATTGCCTCGGCTGTCCTGGACTTTTTCCCGATTGAAGGCGCGCGCAAGACTTTCCGGGAAGCGCAAAGGGTTTATGAGCAATTTCACCGCCCGGACCGGATAGCCATGGCGGAAGGCTATCACGGGCATCAATATTCGGACGAAAATCAGGAAGCCGCACTGGGTTTTCTGGATCGCTTCAACGGAATGCCGCCGCGTCGCGGACTGCTTGCTGCAAAAGAACTGCCGGATAAGGATCTGCTTTGCACGCGCTCCGGACAAGTCATGCTCGACGACAGTGATGCACGTTCATTAATGGATGTCATCCGTGAGTATTACGTGGATCGCAAGAAATCTCCGGAGAAGAGCCTTTCGGAGAAATATCAAGAATCCGGCGTGCCCGACTTCGAAAAGTGGACCGTTAGTGAGTTCACTGGCGCCCCTGCCGGAGAAAACCAGATTGCCTGGACAGCGGAAGGCGGCGCGAAATCAGGCGACATTCAAATCGATAAATATTTGCTGCGGCATAGCCGGTTGCTAGCCACGCCTTTGCTATACATCCACAAATCATCGAACAAGCAGGGAGATGTTCTGTTGTGGTTTAAGGGCACGGGAAAGGCGGACGCTTCGGATTGGCAGCAACTTGAAAAGTTCCTTCGTGCCGGATACGGCATTGTCACTTTCGATTTTCGAGGACTTGGCGAAACGCGCATGCCATACACCGCAGTTTCTCCCGATGATCCGCTTCTGGGGAACCTGGACTTCGATCGCGCATACATGAATCCGCTCTCGGGCGTGCTCGCGAACTACGTTTATAACTCGCTACTGTCGGGACGTCCGTACTTCTATCAGATGATTGACGACGCGGAAATTGTAAAACGCTTTGTCGAAGAAAAACTTGGAGCAAGGATCATTGCAGTTGGCGCTCCGGGAATGGCTTACACGGTTGCGGCGGCCATCGCGCAAGTCATGCCGCATGTAAGACTTCTGAGCGAACCTGATTCGGTGCTCGTGAAATGGCGGGAACTGGTGGAGAAAAAACAGGAGTCATGGTCCATTCCGTTTCTTGTGCCGGGCGGCGCGTACATTCAGCAAAAAAACTAGTTTTGCAAACGCTATTTCACGAAGCGGAGAATCCCAAAGCGGTTTGGCACGTGGAAAGTGCCCCCTTGCGGAATCGAACTCCATGCGAGAAAGACTCGCTGGTCGTCTCGTCCGTGTCCAGCTGCTCGGAAGAAATTGACACGCCAAAGATCGCCCTTATGAATTGCGCTCACACCCAAAGCGGAAAGTGGAATCCGCATCTCGGTAAACCACAAGTGATGTTTCGTATCGATCCGCGTTGCGTGCTCAAATCCTGAATTCCAAGAGGCATCGTTGAACGGAGTTTTCTTTTTCTCGATTTCGAGATCTATCCATTGGTTGTTCGGAGCGACTTCAAATTCATAGTAGTGGGTTATCCGCGCGGGCTGCGGGTTCAGGAAGATTTCCACTACATCGCGATTCCATAGTTCCCAGCGTTCCTTGGTGATGTCCTCGCCTTCGTAGGTGTTCAGTGAATCGTAGTGAGCGGAGAAAGCAAAGTAGATGTATCGGTCGGTCCAAGCTGCAGCAACGCGAGTACGGACGGTCGGATTTCCAATTTTTCCGGTCGCATCGTGGTCGAACTCGGTCCAACTGGCGTTCTTCCACACTTTCTTTGAGAGATTTCCATCGGTAACGAAATCCGCGGCCGAATATTTTGCGGAAGTCTCCGTGCTGCTTAAATATTGATCTTCATCCTGGGCTGCAAGTGAACGGCCGAAATCGAAGATGACGGCGCGGAGGCCAAGAATTACCAGGGCTGAAAAACAAATAGAGCTGATGCGAGAGGTCGTCATTAGATTGTTTTGACCGCGCTTCTCAGGAAAATGTGCCAAAGATTTCGTGATGTTTGAATTGGCAAAGAATTTATGCCACTCTGGCAATCGAAAGTAAACGATGTAGAAAAAAATAAAAAGTAAGCAGCTCAAAATCTCAGAAAAATGCAGCAAGTCGGCGGAAACCAGTCCAGGAGGAACTTGTGAGCACACTCAATCGCAGGCGCTGGCTGGAGAGCGTGGGTTCGGCTGCGATTGGTGGCGCGTTGCCGTTTCCTCGATGGCGTGCGCAGCTAAAGTCTCCCGAAGGAGCCGGCAAGATGAAATTGGATCTTGCGGACTTTCGCCCGAAGAGCATGCTTCACGTTCCTGAAATCAAAGTTCCGCGTTCTCGCTATCCGGTAATCGATATTCATACGCATCTTTCGATTCGCGCCAAATCCGTGAACGGAGTCGGCACTGGCGAAAAGATGGATTTTCTCGCAACACCGGAAACGCTGCTTTCAGTCATGGATCGCAAGAATCTTCGCATCATGGTGAATTTGACCGGCGGGTCTGGTAAGGGACTTGAAGAAGCTATTCATAAGTTTCAGCAACCACACCCCGACCGATTTCTGACGTTCACAGAGCCCACCTGGGATCATGCGAATCAACCGGGCTATCCCCAATTCCAGGCAGACGAAATTGCACGCGCGCAACGCGCTGGCGCTCGCGGTGTGAAGATACTAAAAACGCTGGGACTCTACCTTCGAGAAAACATCTCCGAAGGCCGCCTCGTCAAAATCGATGATCCACGGTTTGATCCCATGTGGGAAGCCTGCGGTTCTTTAGGCATTCCCGTGGCCATTCACGTGTCCGATCCGGAAGCCTTCTTCTTGCCGACCGACAATACCAACGAACGGTTTGAAGAGTTGAATAACCACCCCGATTGGTCCTTTCACGGCAAAGACTTTCCGAGTAACAGCGAATTACTGGAGGCGCGAAACAGCGTTCTCGCGAAGCATCCGAAAACACAATTCATTGTGCTGCACGTGGGTAACAATGCGGAGAATCTTCCTTACGTAAGCGAATGTATGGACCGCTTTCCGAACATGGCGGTCGAAATGGCGGCGCGAGTTGGTGAATTGGGCAGACAGCCTCGTATGTCTCGCAAGTTCTTTGACAAATATCAGGATCGCATTCTTTTTGGCACCGATGCTGTTCCAAACGGAACGGACACGCCACAGCAGATCTTCGGCGATGAACTCTACGAAATCTACTATCGATTCCTTGAAACAGAAGACGAATACTTCGACTACGCCCCAGCACCTGTTCCACCGCAAGGACGGTGGAGAATCTATGGAATCGGCCTGCCCGATGGCATCCTCAAAAAAGTGTATTACGAGAATGCTGCCCGACTTTTGAAACTGACGACTTGATCGAATGAGCCTGAATCCAACGTGATCAGAAACAATATTCGTCATTACAGAAATATTTCCTTGGTATCAGAAGTAGTGATTGACACTGTCAGTCATTTCTGACAAAAACGTTCCGCTCAACCCAATTTCAAGCGGAAGTCTACCTCATGATGCGGTTCTTGCTTCGATTTTCTCTGCTATTCGTTCTGGCGACGGCTGTTTTCTCACAACAACGACCTGGCGATTTCAAAATCATTGGACCCGGCGGGGGTGGCGCCATGTTCCGTCCGCAGGTCAGCCCGCATGATCCCAACACCGTGTTGGTCGCTTGCGATATGACGGGCGCCTACATCACGCATGACGGAGGGCAGTCCTGGCGAATGTTCAACCTGCGGGGTGTGGCGGAGTTTTTTGTCTTTGATCCATCCGAGAAGAACGTCATCTATGTAAAGTCCACCGGCCTTTGGCGTAGCGAGAACAACGGCGAGACTTGGAAGCTGATTTATCCAAACCCCGGAAGGGTTAAGAGTGTAAAAATGAGTTCGGACCATTCGGATGAAGACCTGATCGCGGATCCAGACCCACTGGGCAACATTTCTGCCATGGCCATTGATCCAGGCAATTCCAAACTTTTCTACGCCGCGGCAGGCGACAGAACCAAAGGAGTGTTCGGACTGTTCATTTCTCGCGACGGCGGCGAGAGCTGGACAAAGTTAAGTGACCTCTCCGGATTCGCGTTGAAAGCTTTTGTTAATTGGAAGTCTTCGGAAGGGCAGAAGAGTGTGGTTGTCGCCGGCTCGGACTTTATCGCTGTTTGGAGCGCTTCCGGCCTGAAGAGCATTTCAGTCCCTTCCGGAAAGAAAATCAGCGACATTTCTGTAGGTTTTACAGCTCAGGGTACTCCGGTCTTCTATGCAATTTCGGACGAGTCTGCCTTTGTGTCAGATGATTCGGGCGCGAACTGGCGCAAAGCGCAGTTTGGCAAAGGCGACGTGAAGCTGCGCGCCATTGCCACGAGCCTGGCGCATCCCGAGACGGCTTACGTCTCCTATCGAGACCTCGAAGATGGCGGATTGAAATACATGGGAGTCGCTAAGACAAACGACACCGGACACGACTGGACGCCCGTATGGAAGGAAGACATCGACAAGGCGGCCAAGCCTGGAGCAAATATTCATGATGCCTGGATCACGGAAAAATTCGGTTCGGATTGGGGCGAGAATCCCCTGACGCTTTCGGTGGCCAATCAAAACCCAGATCTTGTGTACGCAACTGATCTGGGGAGAACTATGAAGACCGCGGACGGCGGCGCAACTTGGAATGCGGTTTACTCCCGGAAATCCAAGGATGGCGGCTGGACCAGCACGGGCCTCGACGTAACGACTTCGTATGGCTATCACTTCGATCCGTTCGATGACAACCGCCAGTTCATTTCGACTACGGACATTGGATTGTTTCGCAGCGAGGACGGAGGAAAATCCTGGACGAGTTCCACGGACGGAGTGCCGCGTGATTGGAGGAATACTACCTATTGGATTGTGTTCGATCCAACGGTTCGAGGGCGCGTGTGGAGCGTGAATAGCTGGACGCACGATTTGCCGCGTCCCAAAATGTGGCGGCATACGAGCGTTTCAAAATATCGAGGAGGAGTTTGTATTAGCCAAGATGGCGGCAAAACGTGGACGAAATCGAATGAGGGAATGGAGCAATCGGCGGCGACGCACATTCTTCTTGATCCGACGAGCCCCGTAGATGCGCGGACATTATATGTGACTGCGTTTGGCCGCGGCGTTTACAAGAGCACGAACGGTGGGAAGAGTTGGACGCTCAAGAATAATGGCATCATGCAGAAAGAGCCGTTCGCTTGGCGAATTGCACGTGACAACAACGGAGTGTTGTATTTATTGGTCGCGCGTCGTTCGGAAGATGGCAGCATTGGAACGGATAAGGACGGAGCGATCTATCGTTCTGTTGATGGCGCTGAGCATTGGACACCGGTAACCATGCCCGAGGGAGCGAATGCGCCGAACGGCCTGGCGATTGATCCCAAAAATGCGAAGCGGCTTTATTTGGCGGTTTGGGCGCGCGACAAGGGCCAGCATGGGGAAGGTGGAGGAATTTTTCTGTCCGAAGATGCGGGCAAGACCTGGAAACGGGTGTTGGATCGAGATCGTCACGTCTATGACGTAACGATTGATCCGCGCGATGCAAAAACTCTGTACGCCGCTGGATTTGAGTCTTCGGCATGGATTTCTTCGGATCGCGGTGAACACTGGACGCGGATTCCCGGTTTTAATTTCAAATGGGGCCATCGCGTTATCCCCGATCCGATGAACCCAAAGGCGGTTTACATCACGACCTTTGGCGGCGGCGTTTGGCACGGCTCGGTCAATGGAGAAGATCGTCCCGTAGATATTGCAACGCCCGAATTGCAGCCGGGAAGATGATCGGAAGTGTTTCAGTGTCCAGGGCAATGCGGTCTGAGACCCAAAGTCGAATGTGCAAGCGATGGACGTTGCTGCTTTTGTGTTTTTTCTCTGTCGCGTTTCCCGTGCGCTCGCAAGTCCGCGTGTGGGAAGGAGTGCTGAATCTTCCGGTTTATGAAGAGGGCGATCCGGATCCCAACCCGCCTTTCGATCAATTGGCCACGACGAGATTCAACTATCCCTATACGCTGCGCAATGAAATCACTGGGCAGCGCCGCGACCACGAATTGCGGGCAATCTATCTCGAAAATGAATATCTAAAGTGTTCGGTGCTGCCCGATATCGGAGGGCACGTCTATACGTGCACGGACAAAATCAGCGGGCAGCCGATGTTCTATGCCAATCCGTCGCTTAAAAAAGCGAGGATCGGATATCGGGGCGCATGGGCGGCGTTCGGAATCGAATTTAATTTCCCGGTTTCCCACAACTGGATGTCCATGTCTCCAGTTGATTTTTCTTACACGAAACACGATGACGGAAGCGCTTCCGTTACGGTGGGAAACATCGATCGCGTATACGGGATGGAGTGGAACGTCGAACTCATTTTACGAAGTGGTTCCACCGTTCTCGAACAAAGAGTGCGGTTGAGCAATCGCAGCGATGTGCGGCAACGTTTCTATTGGTGGAGCAACGCCGCTGTCCGCGTATGGGACGATTCGCATATTCAGTACCCGATGCTCTATGCGGCGGCGCATGGCTTTGCGGAAATTCAGAAATGGCCTTTGGATGCCACAGGCAAAGATCTGAGCATCATCAAGAACCAGACCGATGGTCCAGTTTCGCTATTCGTTCATGGGAGCCGCGAAGAATTTATGGGCCTCTGGAATTCGCATTCAAATACAGGAACCGTGCACTTTGCGCGATACAACGAATTGCCAGCGAAAAAAATCTGGTCGTGGGGTGTGGATGCGGACGGTCTGGACTGGCGCGACGCACTGTCTGACGACAGCAGCGCTTATGCCGAAGTGCAAGGCGGCCTTTTTCGGAATCAAGAGACGTACGCTTTTTTGGAACCGCGGCGACATATCAGCTTTTCGGAGTATTGGATACCTGTCCGACAGACGGGAGGCATTTCGCGTGCCAATCTGGCCGGCGTCGTTCATCTGGAGCGCAAGAACGATTCGCTGGTGATTTCGCTGAACACGAATCAGAGGGTTTTAGGTGCCACGTTCCGCTTGCTCGACGGAAGTAAGGTGCTGTTTAGCGAAAGGGAAGAGCTTCGGCCGGAAAAGACATGGACGAAGACCGTGCAGATTCCCGACAGCAATCGAAAATACACGTTTGAACTGCAAGACTACGATGGCGCGATTCTGTTGCGGCAGACGGAAGATCGGTATGACTGGACGGACGATTCCAACATCGAGCTTGGCCAACAGTCGAACTATGTGGTTCCGGCCGAGAACGTTCGAACCGAAGACGATTGGCTGCAAGCAGGTGACACAGAAGAACTGAACGGTGACAAGCTTGCGGCGATGGCCGCCTACACGAAGGCCTTGCAGAAGTTTCCGACGAGTTTTGGATTGAGGAAGGCGTTGGGTCGCATTCTTTGCAGTTTGAAGCGATTTGAAGAAGCGCAATCGTTGCTCAGTGTTGCTCACGCGCGAAACACGACAGATGGCGAGATTTCTTACTATCTGGGAATGGCGCTCGAAGGCATTGGCAGGGATGCGGAAGCCTTGGATGCCTATGAAGCGGCCATGCGATCGCCGGAGCGTCGAGGTTCGGCTGCTTTGCGAGTCGCAGAATGGAAAGCGCGCCAGGGGAGTTTGCACGAGGCCAGAAATCTAGTTGTCGCTAGTCTTGCCGCGTCACCCGAAGATCTGCGCGCGCTCGAAACGCAAGTGGCGCTTATCGGAGCTTTGGGCGATGCACAGGGAGAGGCGAGACAGGCAGGGCTCCTACTGAAACGATTTCCCCTGAGCGCCTTCCTTCGTGAAGAGGCCGGCAATCCTGATCTCGCTCATCTGGCCGCAGATCCTTATCGAGTGCTGAATATTGCGGCGCAATACGCGAGGCTGGGCCTCTATGCGAAAGCGGTGAATGTTCTGTCTCGCAGTTACCCTTCCGTTCCACCTGAGCAACGAGAGCCCGGTATCCAACCGCCCCAGGAAACCCCTCTCGTCATTTATTTCCTTGGATACTGTCGCGAGAAACTGGGTGAATCGGGCGCAAAGGACTACGCTCGCGCTGCAAAACTATCGACACGCTATGTTTTTCCGAGCAGTTCAGAAGACCGGTTCGCTCTCGAGGCGGCTCTCCGCGCCAACGACAAAGACGCAACAGCACACTATTTGCTGGGCACTTGGTATTTCGCGCGGGCAATGACTGCTGGCGCATTGCGCGAATGGGGAGCGGCGCGCGAACTGCACACGCGGATTCCGACTTTGGACGCGAGCTTGGGTTGGGCACTTTTACACGAAACACGCGACCCTTCCAAAGCGCTGGCCGTTTTCGAGGAAGGAATCAACAACGATTCCAAGAACGCGGTGAACTATTCGGGCGCAACGGCTGCCATGGCCGTCTTGGGCAAAGGGCCGGCGGAACGTGTGCGGGTTTTCGAGCGCTATCCCGATATGAAGAGTATGCCGATTCCGCTGATATACGAACTTGCCCTGAACAAAGCGGAAGCAGGAGATTTTGCTGGAGCGACAGCTCTCTTCCAAGACCGGTTTTTTGGCAGGGAAGAAGGAGGACTTAACGTCCGCCAGGTATGGATCGAGGTGAAGCTGGGGCAAGTGCAAGCCCTGGCCAAAAGCGGTCGTTGCGGAGAAGCGCTCGCTGAGGCAAAGGCGATTGGCCGGCCGGTAGGGGGCCTAGCCTTCACTCAAAATGGCCTTGAAGCAATTCTGAATTCCCCTCGAACAAGCTATTTGTTGGCTGAGACATACGATTCTTGCGGCGAAAAGGCTGAGGCGTTAGTGAAGTTCAAGCAAGTTGCAGGCGACATGGAACTCTTCAATCTTGTCTGGGCGGCAGAATCCGCAAAGCATCTTGAGAGCTATGATCCAATCAAGTGGAAGGAGCGCCTGACCACGGGCATTGCACGAGCCGAAGATTTATCGCAACGCGGCAACTCGAAGGCTTGGTGGATTTATATTGCCGGCAGTTTGCGCATGGCCATTGGGCAGAACGACTTGGGGCAGACCGAACTGCGCGATGTGTTTCTCCTGCCCGACAGTCGAATGGCGCATCACT
>Ga0137409_10003903_pt1 | contig 15777 bp, 8 predicted proteins | sample CZODoug1_16funga_FD_122059 | JGI IMG/M metagenome (GOLD analysis project Ga0137409, IMG submission 122059) | Vadose zone soil fungal communities from Angelo Coast Range Reserve, California, USA - CZODoug1_16fungal (Hybrid Assembly) | ecosystem: Environmental > Terrestrial > Soil > Vadose zone... | reverse complement strand
GAAAACTCTTCTGCTGGGCGTTTGGCGTCCTCGCGCGAAAAACCCAGGCCGCCGAGCACTTCGCCGGCCTGCGCTTCGAGCGCGTAGCCATCTTGGTGTTGGAACTCGGTCTCGATCCGGTGATAGCGCTCCGTAATTTTCTGGTATTCCTCACTCTTGGGGTCGGTGTCCGCCATCTGATGCGTGAGCGTTTCCATTTCCTTTTCGATTTCAACCAGGTGGCCGAAGACGGAGAGGCACTCTTCCATCACCGTACGCCCCGATAGCGACATCCCATCCTGCGGAAGGTATCCCGTGGTCGCTCCCTTGGACGCGAAGAACGATCCGTCGTCAAGAGTCTCAATGCCCGCCAACACCTTCAGCAACGTCGACTTGCCGGTGCCGTTCCCACCGACCAGGCCGACACGATCTCCGTCGTTCACGACCCAGTTGAGGCCCTCGAAGAGTGTCTTCGAGCCGAAATGTTTTCCCGCGGAAGAAAGTTGAATCATGAATATGAATTTGCCGCGCGGTCCCCGGAATGTTAGGACCTGCGCAGACTTTCCTCTTTAACTATATCAGTCTTGGGAACCGACTCTGCGAATCGCGATTTCGACGGTTGTCGGCGGGGTTTATACGGAATCGCAGCGGTCAAGGAAAAGGAAAAGATTTCAACACAGAGTTCACAGAGAGCACAGAGAAAACCTAGGCGTAGATTGTGTTTAGATTGTTCGAGACACAGAATTAGCTGACTTCGGTTAACGCTGCCTTGACACGTTCCGGCGTGAATGGAATTTGGCGGATTCGGGCGCCTGTTGCGTCGAAGATTGCGTTTCCAATGGCGGCAGCCACCACGGTGATCGCAGTTTCGCCCGCGCCGCATGCCGCTTCGTCAGGCCGGTTGAGCAGCACGGCGTCGATCTTCGGGACGTCGAAACCCAGAGGCAGAGTGCGATAGGTCCGCCAGTCATTTGAAGTCACCTTCTGGTCGTCCCACGTCACTTCTTCCATGAGCGCTCGGCTCATGCCTTGGAGGGTGCCGCCTTCGATCTGATTTCTCAGTCCGTCGGGATTCGAGATCGGTCCGGAATCGTTGGCGAGGACGATATGTTTCACGGACACTTTGCCCGTGTCTTGATTGACTTCGACCTCGGCGACCATAGCGGAAAATCCGTTGTCGCGTTCGTAAGCCACGCACGCAACGCCGCGGCCTGTCACGACACCTGTCTTACTCTTCCGCGGTTTGGGTGAAGGGCGAGGATCCCAATTGGCAGTTTTCGCTGCTGCCTTCACGACATCGATCAGACGGGAATCGCTCAAGTGACGCAGGCGGTATTCGACCGGATCGGCTTTCACCCGCGACGCCAACTCATCCATGAAGCCTTCATGAGCAAAGGTATTCTGCAGACGCGCGGGCGATCGCAACGGGCCCGTCCAGAACGGCGATGGAGTATTGTGAATGAGCGCGCGCTCGGACTTGATCGTTCCCGTGCCTCGCAAGGCACCACCCACCTGGCCGGCAACGTAAGACGGAACTCCGTTGCTGTTGTTGTTGAACGCAGTGGGTTCGGGCGCGGACGCTCTTGCCCGGAACGGATCCGGTTGAAAGCCCGCCAGCAATCCAGTGATGACATTTCCAGGAGTGCCGTACCCCGGCCGACCCCCCAGGACCGGAGACCATGCTTCGTTGTCCCACGCAATGATATTCCCTTGAGCGTCGAGGCCGGCGCGCTCGTCCATGACAAAAGCGAAACCGTAATTTTCCCATGCCATTTCGTCTTCCCGTGAGAGCTGCACGCGGACCGGCTTGCCCACGGCTTGCGACAGCAGCGCAGCATCAAAGGTAACCGTGTCTGCGCCGTTTATTCCGTAGCAGCCGGAGCCTCGGCGGAAAATGACGTGGACGTCCTCGGGCTTCAGACCGAGGATCATGGCGGACGTGCCTCGCTGGTGCCAAACACCCTGCGTGGGCGACCAAATCGTGGCTTTGTCGCCTTGCACGTCGGCGACCGCGCAAGAGCTGCCCATCGATCCGTGCATCTGATACGGATGGTGGTACGTGGCCTTCACGACTGTAGCGGCTTCCGTGAGCTTCTGTTCGACGTCTTTGGAATTGACCAACAAGGTGTCGCGCGTGATTTTCTGATTCCGCACATAGTCGTAGAAATCCGCGTGGCTCGGGAGCCCGGCGCCGGGAGTCCAGGTGACCTTCAGCTTGTTCGCCGCTTGAATCGCTTGCCAGCGCTTCTCGGCGACCACGCCGACGAAGTTCTTCTTTACGACCACTTTCACAAGCCCGGGCATGCCTTGGACTGAACTTTCATCCACGCTGACCAGGGTGGCGCCCACGGCCGGCGGCCTGACGACCACTCCGTGCAACATGCCAGGGACCCGCACATTATGTACAAATTCGAATTCTCCAGTGACCAACGCCGGAAGGTCCGGGCGAGGCACGGGTTTCCCGAGCACGGTCCACTCGCTGGGCGACTTGCGCTTGGCGTTGCTGTCAAGTTTCAGGTCGAACTTCTTCCCTCCGACCAATTGGCCGTAGCTCACCTTCTTGGACGGATCGCTCTTGGAACTGATTACGCCGTCCTTGGCTCCAAGCTGATCAACCGGAAGTCCGAGCTGTTTCGATGCGAGTTGGAGAAGCGCCTGACGAGCCGTCGCTCCCGCCTGGGCCAAATTGCTCTGATTGAAATTCGCGGGGGTGGACTGGCTGCCGGAGGTGACACCCTGATCCGGCGTCCGCGAAGTATCGCAAAAAATAAGGTTGACGCGGCTAAACGGCACCGAGAGTTCTTCGGCGACCAACTGAGCTTGCGCCGTGGAAATGCCTTGGCCAAGTTCGCATTTGCCCGTGTAAGCCGTCACGCTTCCATCCCCGGCAATGGCGATCCAGGAATCGACCTCATTCAATGGTGGAGAACCAGCAGTCCCTCCGGCGAAGTTGTCCTGGGCTTCGGCAGTTCCATACACGCCCGCCAAGCTGAATGTGACAATCAACGCGCCGGTACTTTTCAGGAAGGACCTGCGGGAAAGTCCGGCGCGTCTCAGGGCTGCGAACGCATCGGGAGTTAGCGTGGGTTTATCCGTGGCTTTCGATTTATTCCTCGATGAGACTCTCATCGGGCCATTTCCTGTCCCGCTTTTTTGATCGCCCGAAGCATCCGCACGTGCGTGAAACACCGGCACAAAACACCTGACATCGCTTTCTGGATTTCTTCCTCGCTGGCTTTCGGTTTTTTGTCCAGGAAAGCCTTCGCGGTCATGATAACCGCATTCAGGCAGAAGCCGCACTGCGCAGCTCCCTCTTCGATGAACGCTTTCTGAATCGGATGCGGCTTCTGAATCGACCCCAATCCTTCGAGAGTCGTGATCTCGGTTCCGTCCACGGCCTCCACGGGTGTGATGCAGGAGCGGACCGATTGGCCCTTCACGATGACGGTGCAAGCCCCGCACTGGCCCAGGCCGCAGCCAAATTTTGGCCCGCGCAACTCCAGATCATCGGCCAGCACATAGAGCAGCGGGGTCGTCGGATCAATATCTAATGTGTGTGTACGCCCGTTAACTTTCAGTGTAATTGCGCTCATATCACAGTAAGTTATGCCGAAGTGTCGCGTGCGTCAAGTGCTTGCGCCTTTTGTCCACGCAAAGTATAAATGTCGAGTTTTCGGCAAATGGAAACGCCCCCCAGGAGGAATGAGGGGATGGGATGTATTTCGCTTAGGGTTGTTTGTTTTTGTTTGCGCCAAGTCAGGGCGCGAATTTTTGATTGCTGAACATCGCCTCGGTGGGGGCTTGGATTTTTACAAAGGGATGATTCGCTGCTTCGTGGCAATTCGAGCAAGATACGGACAGGGCTCCGAAGGCCTGCACGAATGATTTCCCATTTTTCTGCTCGATGGCCGCGCGCACCTGCGCGATGCTTGCTTTCGTCATCGTGGGGATGAGTTCCGTCAAGGGGACCGGGACCTCTTTGAATTTGGGGTAGAATTTCATCGCATCGTCCAGACTCTCTTGAATTTCGCTCAGCTCGTAATCAGCCAGGGGCCAATTTGCTTTGGTTCCCGCATAATATAATTTCGCGTGGTGCTGTTGAATCACGCCCATGATTTCGCCGAGCCCCGGTTTGAGATCATCGACGGTTTTTTCCAGGCCGGCGACTTTGGCTTCGAGTGCGGCGTTGGAATTTACATTTTGCTGTGGCGAGCACCCGGCGAGAAAAATGACAGCAAGTCCAACCAGAACTTTGCTCATTCGCAAGCCCCCTTTCTGTTGTTTGAATTTCGGGGTACTCAGGGACTCCCTGACTTGCCCCTGTTCCCGATCCAGTCCCTCGGCCCCGCCATACTTTAGCAAACATTGCCAGCGTAAGCGTTAACGGAAGTCGCGACGGCCTGCGCGGATGTTAAAATGGAAATTCTGGAAGATTATCTTTACACTGACTGGCGGTGCGCCCCCCCACGCTTCGTGTTGCGCACGACCTAATTGGCGGGTCCGCTGAGCGAGTCTCCGGCCGTTGTTCGGACGGGCAAGGAACAATAGGAACAATACCAACGCCGGGGCAATCGGGTGTATCTTACATGCCAAGAATTGCTGGAGAGTTGGAAATCCATGATGGTGGCAAATCCGCGTAATAAGCTTGGACCGTGTATCCTCGTTTTTGGTCCGTCGAGAAAGGGGGCTCGCCATGGCGCGAATCTCACTTACAGTGAATGGCAAATCGCATGTCGTCGATACTGACCCCAGTACCCCGCTGCTGTACGTCTTACGCGATGACCTGGAACTAAACGGCCCAAGGTTTGGCTGCGGTCTGTCCCAGTGCGGAGCGTGCACGGTGATCCTGGACGACAAGTCGGTGCGATCCTGCGGCTTACCGGTAAGCGCCGTGGGGAGTCGAAAAATTACGACCTTGGAGGGATTGGGAAGTGTCGCCCGCCCCCACAGGCTTCAAAAAGCCTTCATCGAAGAGCAGGCGGCCCAGTGCGGCTTTTGCATGAACGGAATGATCATGACTGCCAAAGTTCTTCTCGACAAAAATCCGGCCCCCACGGATGTGGACATCAAGCGGGCTCTGAACGGCAATCTATGCCGCTGCGGGAGTCACGTGCGCGTTGTTCGAGCGATCAAGCGGGCCGCCAGCATGAAAGCGTGAAAGGAGAATCAGGAATGGAAACTAAACGAATCTCCCGCAGGCAATTTGTCAAAGGTAGTGGCGCGCTTATCGTAAGCTTTAATTTTTTGGGACCAGTGTCGCGCGTGCTGGGTCAAAACGAAACTTTCGCAAATACTGACCCGGAGGCAACGGCGCTGGATTCCTGGGTTTCTATCGCTCAGGATGGAAGTGTCACGGTCTTCACCAGCAAGGTCGATCTCGGAACAGGTGTCGTGACCGCACTATCGCAAATCGTGGCGGAAGAACTCGACGTGCCCTTCCATCGGATCCACATGGAGACGGGAGACACTTCAAACACGATCGACCAGGCGGCCACAGTTGGCAGTAGAACCATCGAGAGAGGAGGACCCCAATTACGCCAAGCCGCTGCGGCGGCACGGCAGGAACTCTTAAAATTAGCTGCGGTGAGACTTGAAACGCCGGTTGAGCAACTCACGGTGAGCGATGGCGTCGTGAGCGTCATAGGCAGCCCGGCCAAGAAAATCTCCTACGCGAACCTTATCGGTGGAAGACGATTCGATGTCAAGATAACGGCTACGGGCGTTGGAGCGGCTATGAATGTGGCCGCGGAAGTCCGGGCCAAGGATCACAAAGAGTATAAAATCGTAGGCACATCGGTCCCTCGCATAGATCTGCCGCCCAAGTTTACGGGAGAATTTATCTACACGCCTGATGTACGAGTTCCGGGCATGCTGCACGGCCGCGTGGTCCGTCCAGCCGTGGTGAATTCAAAGCCTCTGAATGTGGATGAGACCTCCATCGCACAAATTGCTGGTGTCGTAAAAGTCGTGCAAGAAGGAAGCTTCGTGGGTGTGGTTGCGAAGACGGAATGGAGCGCAATCCAGGCGGCGCGAACTCTAAAGGTAACTTGGTCAACCCCAGCGACCAAGCTCCCGGCCAACAACGACGAGCTTCATGCTTATTTGAAGAATACCAAGAGCTTCGCGGAACGAGTTGTTGCTGACAAGGGGAGTCTGGAACCTGCGTTTTCACAAGCGGCCAAGACCTTCGAAGCAACCTACCACTGGCCGTTCCAGTTGCACGGCATGATCGGACCCTCGTGCGCGGTCGCGGACGTCCAAGGGAACAAAGCAACGATTTGGGCCGGCTCGCAAGGCACTTTCAATACACGGAGACAGGTAGCGGAAATGTTGGGTCTTCCCGAAAAGAATGTTCGAGTGATCTATCGGGAGAGCGCGGGCTGCTACGGCAGGTTGAGCCCAGACGACGTCCCTCAGGATGCGGCATTGATGTCCCGCGCGGTGGGCAAGCCCGTGCGTGTCCAGTGGATGCGGGAGGACGAACACGCCTGGGAGCCCAAAGGCCCGGCACAACTTATGACTGCGCGCGCCGGTGTGGACGCCCAGGGCAAAGTGATTGCTTGGGATTACATGGACCGGAGTTTTCCATGGACCACCACCGGAATGGTGCTGTTGGCCTCCAGACAGGTCGGTTTGAAACCCAAGGGTCAAGGAATTCCGAACGGGACAGATGGAGGCGGCGAGATCTATTCTTTCGACAATCAAAAAGTTGTGGCTGCCGCAATCCCTTGGTTGCATCCAGATCCGACGCCTCTGAGGACAAGCAACCTGCGCGCCCCTGGAGACTTGGCTCGAACCTTCGCAAGCGAGTCCTTCATGGACGAGATCGCCTCGAGTCTGGCCGTCGATCCAGTCCAATTTCGGCTCCGCTACCTCAGCAGCAGTAAACGGCCAACGGACGCTCTGCTCGCGGTGACGAAAAAAGCTGGTTGGCAGGAACGTCCGTCGCCTGCCCCGGCCTCGAATGGATCGAAAGCAAAGGGAAGAGGCGTAGCGGTGGGCAACCGGTCAAACACGATGACTGCTGCCGTGGCCGAAGTCGAGGTTGACAGGGCGACTGGGAAGATATCAGTCAAGCGGGTCGTCCTGGCGCACGATTGTGGTTTGATTGTGAATCCAGACGGGCTCACGAATCAGATTGAGGGCAACGTTATCCAGGGAGTGAGCCGGACGCTGATGGAAGAAGTTCAATTTGACGCATCCGGGGTCAAGAACCTCGACTGGGCCAGCTACCCGATTATCACCTTTCAAGACGCACCCGAGGTCGATATCGTCCTGATCAATCGGCCGGAGATGCAGCCGCTTGGAGGCGGTGAGCCCTCGATCGTTCCCGTACCCGCCGCAATTGCAAACGCAGTTTTCGATGCCATTGGAGTGCGCTTGCGTGAAATCCCGTTCACGCCAGAGCGTGTATTGAGCGCCCTCAAGGCCTGAGCGTCTTCGAGGCGGCGCATCTGATTTGGCCGGCCACGTACCGTTTGTTTTCTAATATTATTTGGTCGGGCCCTTCCCGAAGCAACTGTTTTCGTCATGGGCTGTGGAGTGCTTCCCCCCTCTCCACGCGACTCGCCAAATCCGGCGACCGCCGTGTTGTCGAAAAAAAAGGCGAGGTCTGACTGGATGGCGGAGAGGGTGGGATTATACCCAACGCAATTTGTTGTTGGGACGCGTTGGGATGCGTTTTTTCGATACCGCAACCTATTGCATCCCAAGGATTTATTTTGAACCCTCTTAAGCCTCTCATAAACAAAGCGTTTGCTGCAACCCCGAGATCCAGAAAATACGCAAAAGTGGTAGCAAGACGGTAGCAAAAATTAGGCTCAGAAACCGATCTTTCTCTCCAGGGCCGGAGTCATGCCGCCTAACCTTTTGAATCGCTCCGCAATCCTGTCCATGATCTTCTGCTGTTCCTTGGTATCGCCGGAAGGTAGGAAGCGATACCAGCGAGCAAGCTGCTCGTGATTGGCCTTTTCGACTTGCTCCATGGTCGGGAAATCTGGTCGGTCGTGCTGCATCTTGATTCTGCCTCGTTCTGAAGCAGTAAGTATACCTGAGGTTCGACATTCCGAACGCTTGCAACCAGCGGCTCGCTTGCCGTAGATTCACGTGCGAGCAGAACGGCAACTTCAGCGACCGACCCCCTGGTCCCGAAGAGGGCGGTATAAAACATCTAAGTCTGCATCTGGTGTCGCACGGGACTCCACGACCATTTACCCTGTTCTTGAAGTGGACGAAGTTGGACGGAAACGGTGACCACAGAGTAGGTCGCGTCTCTCGTTCGGCAATCGCAGGTTCTCGATTGGTCTAGGACGCCAACAGGTTCATTCCCAATTTAGTAGCCCGCAGTTCTGTTTCTCGGGTAGACGAAATCGAGTCGGGGCCTGTTAAATTGGCATTTCAGTCCGTGAATCCTGTGTTGCGCATCTCTAATATTTATTTGGACAACAAGCATTGATTGGTGGCGTGCGGGGCGGAAGATGATTTTTTGCGCACACCATCCGAACGTCCGTGTTGACGAATTTCACGCCCAAGGATATTTCACTGTTACCTCAACTCTGAGTTAATTCCGCATCATCAGGTCGAGGCCGGTACCCCTCAATCTCGTACATCCCAGCGTCGTCGGGGAGTGTGGGATGGTCTTGCGAAGCTCATCGATTCGTCGCCCTCTGCTGTGCCGAGCGGTTGTCACGATCTTTTTGATCGCGATGGGTGTTGCTGTGTCTGCGGGAACATTCACAACGTTCGGGCCGAAGACCTACGTGCGGAGGGCTGGTGAGCCCATCACGGTCACAGATGGATTCACAGTACTGAATCCCAATTTTTCATACACTCTTCGAGTTACAAACAGCCGAATTCAAAAGCGGGAAGATCGAGATGAGCAAGATAGAAAGGACCAGGACCGAAGTGGCGACAAGAACAAAGCAGGATCAGGGGGCAAAGGCCAATACAGAGGTGAGGATGTTAAAGACAGGGATAGAAACCTAGATCGCGAGAATGGAGACGGCCAGGTTTCAAGGGCAATCATCACGATCAATGGCGTTCGTGTCGTCGATTCCGACGATTTCAAGGGCACTGTCCGCGTGCTCAATATCCCTATCAAACTTCTTGCGTCAAACCAAATCGGAGTCTTGGTTTTAGGAGAAAGTGGAGGCACCATCACTGTCCAGATCATCGGCGTCGATACTCACGTACCCACAATCACCCCGATAATCTCACCTTCACCGAACGCAGCAGGCTGGAACAACACGAATGTCACCGTGAGCTTCACGTGTGCCGATTTAACCTCCGGAATTGCGACCTGTCCGGGGCCACAGGTGGTAACTACCGAAGGGGCCAATCAGGTCGTCCAGGGGACAGCAGTTAACAACGCTGGCAATACAGCGACAGCGAGTGTGACGCTGAACATCGACAAGACCGCGCCCGCAGTGAATGCGGTTGTGACCCCTGGACCGAACGTGAATGGCTGGAACAATACCAACGTCACGGTGAGCTATACGTGCACGGATGTCGGTTCCGGGATAGCGACCTGCCCGCCTCCACAGCTGGTGGCGACCGAAGGAGCGAACCAAGTTGTTTCGGGCACGGCAACCGACAAAGCGGGCAACACGGCGAGTGTGAGCGTCGCGCTGAAAATCGATAAGACTCCGCCTACGATTTCTGTAACCTCACCCCCCAATGGCTCCACGGTCAGCACTCCTCTAGTGAGTATAGCTGGCACCGTTGCCGACAATCTTTCCGGCGTGGCAAACGTCATGTGCGGAAGTGTTCAGGCCGTGGTTACAGCATCAACATTTACATGCCCCGTGACTCTGGTCGCGGGAATCAATTCGATCCTGACCCAAGCGACTGACGTTGCTGGGAACACCAGCACATCGAATCTCACCCTCACTTACGCTCTAGTTCCCCAAGTAACGATCACGTCTCCGACAAGTTTGGCTTACCTGAATATCACTCCGACCACGGTCAATGGAACGGTTGGAGATCCGACCGCGACCGTTGTAGTGAACGGTATTCCTGCTCCACAGAGTGCGGGGCAATTCTCCGTCACGGTTCCGCTGGCTGAGGGACCGAACATCCTCACCGCCACGGCCACAACCTCGCTGGGAGCAGTCGCTACGGCCAGCATCACGGTTACTCTCGATACGACTCCGCCTCATGTGACCATCACATCACCGCCCGACCAATTCATCACGACGAGCGCCGCCGTTTCCGTTGTCGGAAACGTGAACGACATCGTCGTCGGAACGGTCAACAGCCAGCAGGCAACCGTAACGATCAACGGGGCTCAGTCGCAGGTTTCAAACCGGACGTTCCTGTCCGCTAACGTCCCTCTCAATCTGGGCAGCAACGTCATTCAAGCCGTCGCGACGGATCACGCCGGTAACGCTGGCACTACACAAATCACCGTAACGCGGCAAGCACCGCGAGCTCAGCCACAAATCCAGTTGATCTCGGGAAATAACCAATCGGGAACCATAGGGACGGTTCTTTCCGCGCCGTTGGTCGTGGCCCTTTCTGATGCATCGGGGAACCCGGTCGCAAATCAACCCGTGATTTTCAAGGTCACCCAGAACAATGGAATGCTAAGCGCCGGTGGAACCCCGGCCCCATCCGCAATTGCCACGACCAACGCTCAAGGTCAGGCGCAGGTGAATTGGACCTTGGGGATGCGCTCTGGCGCAGGCGGCAATGCAGTGGAGGCCTATGCTGTTAATTTTCTCGGAACCGCAATCTTTACCGCCACTGGAAACCAAGGTCCGCCGGGCATCATCGTGATTGATTCCGGCAACGCCCAGATCGGGGCCATCGGCCAGCCACTCCCGTTGCCGTTGATCGCAGTGGTGGTGGATAGCGGCAGTAACCGCCTTGCCGGCGTTCCTGTGACCTTCACGGTGAACGCAGGCGGTGGCAGTTTCGGAGGTCAGTCTACTCTGACAGTAACCACGGACTCCGACGGCCGCGCGGCAGCGACGTTGACGCTTGGCATGCAGGAAGGAAACGCCAATAACCTCATTCAAGCTGACTTCCCCTCGGACCAAAGTTTCCCAGCGACCTTCACCGCGTCCGGACGTGTTGCAGGGAGTGCAGCGAACACAACGATCTCCGGCGTCGTCCTCGACAATAGTGGCGTGCCGATCCCCGGCGTCACCATCCGCGCCGCGCTGACAAACGTCCTGACCTCGAACCCTGCTATCACTCAGACCATACCGGCGGTCCAGACCAATGCGCAGGGCCAGTTCACCATACCGCAGGCGCCGGTCGGCTTTGTGAAATTGATGGTTGACGGTTCAACCGCCATACTCTTCGGCAATTACCCGAGTCTTGAATACGATATGGTTACGGTTCCCGGTCAAAACAACACCGTAGGCATGCCGATTTACCTTGTACCCTTGAACGCTGCCAACCAGCTTTGCGTTACCTCGACAACCGGCGGCGGAACACTGACTATTCCGGAGGCTCCTGGTTTTTCTCTCACGTTTGGCCCAGGGCAGGTTACCTTCCCGGGAGGATCCCAGACCGGTTGTGTGAGCGTCACCGTTGTCCACGGCGACAAGGTCCCCATGGTCCCCGGCTTCGGTCAGCAACCTCGGTTTATTGTTACCATTCAGCCGTCGGGAGCGCTCTTCAATCCTCCTGCGTCGATTACCCTGCCGAACGTGGACGGTTTGGCTCCCCGGTCGGTCACCGAAATGTATTCGTTTGATCATGATATTGGGTCGTTCGTCGCGATTGGAACAGGAACGGTCAGTGACGACGGGCAGGTGATTCGGTCGAATCCCGGGGTTGGTGTGTTGAAGGCTGGCTGGCATTGCGGAGGGAATCCTACCGCGACAGGGACGGTGGCCGATTGCCCGGCTTGTAACTACTGCACCGGAGTTACCTGCGTTCCGGACCCACTACAGACCACCTGCAATAGTGCGTGCATACAGGGAGGAGTTGGACTTTGTCAGAATGGATCGTGTACTGGGACACCGGTGAACTGTAGCAGCGGCAATCCCTGCCTTGATGACGGATGCGACCCCACCACCGGCTGCACGCACACGGTCAACCAGCTTTGCCAAAATGCGTGCAGCGGCCAGTCGCAAGGAGGTAGCTGCCAGGTAAATGGAGTCAGCGGGACTTGCGGAACAGACTCGAATAACAATTTGCAGTGCCAACTCTGCTCATCATTAGGCGCCGGTGCGGCATGTAATAGCGGGGGGGCGGTACTTGGCGTTTGTTCGGCAGATCCGACTACGGGTGTCCTTCAGTGTACTGGCAGTGGAAATCAATGCTCCGTGGCCTGCAACGGGGGAACTTGTGTTAATGGTCAATGCCAGAATAGCTGTGTCGGAGCGCCCGATGGCACGTCTTGCACGAATGGTGGAACGTGTCAAGGAGGCATTTGCACCCAGTGTCAAGTTCAGATTGAAGCCGGATCGCCTTTTCAAAATGTCAACGGCGCTGTCGCGAGTAGCGCGTTAAGCCTACCTGCTGCTTCCTTCTGCCCCATCCTTCTCCAACTGCCCGTTGGATCTACATTACCGCTTTCGGTCGGGACTTGTGCTGCTGGGACTTGCCCGTTGCCCAGTGGAATTCAATGGTTTCTAGATCAATGTGCAGGTCCATCTGCATCTGCATTCTTGTCCCTCGTCGTGCAGGCCGGTGGAAACTCAGCTCAACTGAATCTGTTGTCAGGGTCAATCGGGCAACAAGTTGGGTCGGTAGTTTTGTGTAAGCTCGTAAACAACGTGCTCACCGAGATTGACCGGAAGGCAGTAGAAGTCGTCGGTGGCGGAATAGGAGTTAGGGTAAGCAACAAAACGTACACATCGACTGGCCAAGGACTAACCCCGCTCAAGTTATTCGAGTCAGGGGTTGTTAATAAGTCGTGGCCAGTCCCGCTTAGCCAACTCCCAAAACTGACGCCGCCCTTGCCTCCAACTCTGGTAGAGATAATTCCGTGTCCGCCGACCATGGACTGTGCGGGACTTCAAGAAAGCATCTTGGGAACTTGGGTGGAGAGCCAGCCAAATCCGCGCATATGTCCACCTGACCGTCCTTGTACGATGACCTGCACAGCAGTATTTCCTCAGTCGGGACAGTCAGCTTTCTGTGATTTGGCTTTTGATCTCGACTCGAGTCCCCCGAGAATCAGCTACACCCTGAATCCGTCTCCAAGCCACTATGATACACAAGGCAACAAATGGCTTAATCTTCAAGACCTGGGAACTCTTCCGGGGTCAGTAACGGCGAGTTTCAGCTGTTCGGACCCCGATGACACGCCGGGTACGACGGATAACGTACAAACATGTCCCAACGCTTTACCGATACAAGTAATCAGCGACGGAAAACAGCAGACATTTACTTCGGGACCAGCTACTGACTTGCCGGGCAATACAAGCTTTTCGCAGGTAACACTTAATATAGACACCACTCTACCGACCATCCCGCTGCCTCCTTCCGTTTCTCCCTCGCCGAATATCAACGGCTGGAATAATAGTGTCGTTAACGTGGCGTTTACGGCTACGGACACTCTATCGGGAATAAATGCTGGTCTGTCGAGTATCGAAATCGATGGGACTAGGTCTCCGGGGTTGTCAGCGACGCTCTCGGCTGACGGAACATACAACGTTAGGGCCATCGCGGTCGATTACGCGGGTAACGTTCAGCTTTCAGACATTCAAGTAGTCAAAATCGATTCTGTTCCCCCGGTTATTGCCAATATTACCCCTGCAGGAGGCTCGACTGTCTCGTCTACGTCAGTGCAGATAGCCGGTACGGTTACCGACAATGCCTCCGGTATCGATCCCAGTTCGGTGTCGTGCACACTAGCTTTAACCACGGTCTTGGGCTCGGTATCTGGATCCACCTTCACGTGCCAGCCTCTGAGCCTTCAGCCAGGCCCCAATCAAGTGTTAGTTGGTGCGAAGGACTTGGCTGGCAATTCGCGGGTTGTCCAAATTACGTTGAACCATTGATTGCGACTTTATGGGTATTGCAACGAAAAACAAGAAAAATGAGAGAGTAACTTCTCTAGGCCGACGCGTGAAATCGCGGAGACTTGAAATAGAAACGCGTGTGTTCATGCGTCCCAGGAAGACGTACTTGCGCGGAGTTGCGTACTGGATTTCATTTGGATCAGCTTGCGTGATGATGTTGCTCACCGGTGCGCAGGCATCGCTACCGCTCGAAAATAGCTGGGTCACGATTATGGATGAACGGAGAGCAACAGTCGGAAAGGAGGTCTCTGTCCCAGTCCATCTTCAGGACGGCCAAGAGTTTTCTATTCCGCTTTCAAGGCTACTTGTCCACGGGAAACTGCTCTTCGAAGCAAATTGGACCGAGGAGGAAGGTGGAGGACGCCCCTTGACCAAGGGCACAGGACGGCCGCTGTCTGATCCGTCGAAGCCCTTGACCGATGCCCGTGCATTTAACCGCATTTCCGGACCCGACGCGAATTCTTGTGCGGGCTGCCACAACCAGCCGTACGGAATCTCCGGTGGTAGCGGCGACTTCGTGACCAGTGTTTTCGTCCTCGGGCAACGCTTCGACTCGGCCAGCTTCGATCCGGCGGACAAACTACCTACCCGAGGCAGAGTGGACGAAACCGGCGAGCCCACCTCTGCGGAAAACATCGGTAATTTGCGAGCCACAACGGGCCTATTCGGAGCTGGGTACCTCGAAATGCTGGCTCGGCAGATCACAGAAGACTTGCAACGCATTCGGGACTCCACCAAGCGAGGAGAAACGAAGGAGCTTGTCGCGAAAGGAATTCATTTTGGGCAACTGACTTTGACGCTGGCCGGGCTTTGGGACACTTCCAAGGTCCAGGGGTTGCCGCGGTTGAGCCTGATTACAACAGGCTCGAATCATCCGCCCACGCTTGTTATTCGTCCCTGGCATCAGGCTGCCAATGTTGTTTCTATCCGCGAATTTTCGAATAATGCGTTCAATCAGCATCACGGAATGCAGTCAACCGAACGGTTTGGAGTAGATACCGATCCCGATGGGGACGGGATCAAAAACGAATTGACCCGCGCCGATTTGACGGCCGTGTCTGTGTTTCAGGCCGCCATCCAGGTGCCGGGTCGGGTGATTCCGCGCGATCCGGAGATTGAGAACGCCGTGCTGAACGGCGAGCAGGTCTTCGAAAAGATCGGCTGCGCGTCCTGTCATATTTCCCGGCTGCCGCTCGACAAACAGGGCTGGATTTATTCCGAACCCAACCCCTTCAATCCGCCAACCAATCTTCGTTCCGGTGAAACCCAGACACTACGGATAGATCTCTCAAGCGACGTGTTGCCGCCGCCGCCCCCGACGGGTCAACCGAGCCCGGCAGTCCCACCGGCGGGCTCCGGCCAGGAGCGTGGTGAGCGTGGAGCCCGCGGAAGTGGCCGTGGCGGTCGCGGTGCACGAGACCGGGGGCCCCGCGGAGAGAACGGCGAACGCGGCGAACGCGGCGAACGGGGCGGACGTGGGCGCCGCGGTGGACGTGGCGGACGGGGTCGCGGACCGCGCCGGTTTGAGGGCGACCAGGCCGACGGCACCAATCACGACGCCCGGCCCGTGCAAGCGCCCACTTCGGAGCGCGCAGAGACTCCGGCGCTGGCACCACCTCCGCCTCCTCCATCCGCGCCGGTCAAATTGTCCGAGAGCGAGCCGGGAGAATCGTTCTGGTCGAAGGTGAAGCGCGGCCTGACCGGTGGCGGTGGTTCCGGAACCGGGAGCGGGGGAGCAGCCTAACGGTGCGAGGCAGCGCCGTGCAGGCGAAGTTCTACGCGCGACCGACAGAAGCGGTCGCGCGTGGGCTATTGG
>Ga0137409_10003902_pt1 | contig 15778 bp, 9 predicted proteins | sample CZODoug1_16funga_FD_122059 | JGI IMG/M metagenome (GOLD analysis project Ga0137409, IMG submission 122059) | Vadose zone soil fungal communities from Angelo Coast Range Reserve, California, USA - CZODoug1_16fungal (Hybrid Assembly) | ecosystem: Environmental > Terrestrial > Soil > Vadose zone... | reverse complement strand
CTTCAGCGGGTTGTTGTGCGTTCCTTCGACGCTCTGCGTGGAATGACAGAAGAAGCAGGTGACGCCGTGCAGTTGCTGCGGCACCTGATCGAGGTTCAACCCGTCCGTCGTGGCCCCTTCGCGCACCGCCATCGGCGCATGGCAGTTCACGCAGAACGAGCCAAGGGCGCCCTGCGTCTCGCGCTGTCCTCGCTGGTTCATCGCCCGGAAGACCGGGTCCTTCGAGGCGTACGCGTGCATGCTGCCCGCCCATTCCGCGAACTGGCCAGGGTGGCAGCCGGCGCACGTCTGCGGGTCGAGGAGTTGCTCCCGCGTCAGCTCTCCTTGCGGCTGCTGCGACGACCCGCTGCACCCGTGCAGCACCGCGGCGGTGAGGGAAAGGAGCGCGATCCTGGCAGGGTTCTTCATGGCGTTGCAGCTCATCCGGGGATGCAGAAGAAGAAGACCGCGGTGTCGTTCGGAGAAGTGCTCGTGAAGGTGGTCTTCCAGACGCCGGGCATGAAGAAGTAGATGTTCGTGACTGTGTAGTTGCCGCCGCCGCTCGAAGTGACCTGGGGCGTCACCGGCGAAACGTGTCCGTGATCGGGCATGAAGGGCAGGACCGACAGCGACAGGCTGGGCTGCGGCTGCCCCGCCGCGTCCATCACCCGGATGGTCCACGTATCCGTTCCTTTGGCGGGCGGAGCCGGATCCGACGAGAGGAGCACGAACTTCAAGCCGCCACCCGTCGAGTTGACGGTCAGGTTCGGCGTGTAGGTGGCGACCCGCGGATCGTTCGCGCAATTGACGACGTCGCCGCCGTCCGGAGGCGAGGATTGCGAGCTGCCGCCGCACGCCGCCGCGAGAGCGAGCGCGAGGAAGAACGTCGAGCGAAAACAAGTCGGAGCATCACGTCGACTCATCGGCCGCTCCTTTCAATTGTCGGGCGCGCCGCACACGAGCCACCCGAGGAGCAGCGCCCGCTGCTGCGAGTCGGGCGCGGGATTGCCTGCCGGAGGCATCACGCAATGGTACACCTGGTTCAGGATCACGCTGCGCGAGTTGAAGACTTGTTGGTAGCTCGTGAAGGGCAGCGCCGCTTCCTGCCCCCCGGGACCATGGCAGGAGACGCACCGGTTGGCGATCACGGCCGCGACCTGGGTCCGATAGCTCGGGGCGGGCGATGGGCAACCTTGGGGCAGGTCGTTCGGGCACGAGAGGCCCCCCGACCCTCCGCAAGCGGCGACCAGGACCAGCGCGATCGAGACTGTCTTCACCCGTGCTCCCACCTGTCCGGATCAGGGGACGTCGACGAAGAAGGCCACGTGCCCGTGCGGAGAGTCCGGGACCGAATCCAAGCATTGCTCGTAGAGATGGAACCTGACCGTCCATTGCCCCGCCCTGTCGAATCGGACGGGCCCGATCTTGTACGTGCCCGGCGGCGACTCGGTCGTGTGCTGGTTCGAATTGGGCGCCGGATGCGTGGAATCGAGGAACACTTCCGCGTCGAGGTTCGCTCCGGTCGCCGGGGCTCCGTCGGCCTTCCTCGTCGCCGTCAGGATGAAGCTCACGTCAGTGTTCCCGTACACCGGCGAGGCGGTGAACTTGACGTGGTACTTGCAGTCGTCGTCGTCGGCTTCGGCGTTGTACAGAGTCGGGCCGTACTGTGCTGTCCCGGTGCCTCCGATCTGGCACGCGGCCGGGTCGGTCGGCTGCACTTGCATGCCGCCGTCGGGCAGCGTGCAGTGCTTGTCTAGCTGACCGGAGACCGGACCGCCGGCGGGACCGCGCTGATCTCCCGACGAGCATGCCCAGGCGACGGCCACCACGAGCGCCGGCAGAGCTGCAACGCGTCTCATGACCATCGTGCCCTCCGAAATGAGAATGCGAGCAGCAGCAGCAGCGCCGATGGGCCGGCGCCGACGCTCGCGCAGTGCGAGCCGCCCGGGGTTGGGGCCGGCTGCCCCGCGTCGGGCGCGCCGAACAGGACGCCCTGGATGCGTTGCCAGTGCGCCTGGCAGTTCGTCTGGACGGGCGCGCAGGTGAGCGGACCCAGGAGGTCCTTGAAGCTCATCACCGGCTGGAACGTCTTCCCGTTGTCGTCGCTCGCGGCGAGGCTGTACCCGTCCACGACCATGTCCGCGCACGCGTAGATCCGCGTCGTTCCCCGGCGCTGTCCGAGGCACCGCAGGTGCAGGGAGGCCCGGGGGGCGTCGAAGGTCGTCGCGCCCCCAGGCTGCACGTAGAGCTTCCCCGACTTCGTGCCGGCGTAGATCGCGCCGTCGCTGGCTCGCAAGAACGACGAAAGGGGAAAATCCGTGGTCAAGACCGTCAGGAACGTCTTGCCGCCGTCGGAGGTGACCCTGATCTCGTCCGAGATCGCGCCGACGACGCGCAAGTAGACCTTCTGATCGTCGCCAGGATCGACGGCGAGGATCCGCGGCTCGGTTGCGGCGGGAATCGCGAACGTCGTCGGAGGCCCCCATGTCGCCCCAGAGTCGGCGCTCGCGTAGAACTTCGCCGAGCCGCTCGAGAACGCAGTCGCGTACGCAACCCCGGGCTTGGAGCGCGCGATCTCGATGCCGGTCAGCAGATCCGGCGTGTCGAGCAGGTGGGGGGCGTCGAACGTCTTCCCCCCATCGTGCGAGGCGACGATGTAGCTGCCGGTGGTGGTCACGACGTTCGCCAACACGAGCGTGGCGTCGTTCGGGTCCGCGAAGAAGTCCGCCACCCCCTGGCCGACGATGGAGCCGCCCGAGCTCGGCCAGGTGCAAGCCACATCCGTCGATCGCGTCATGTTCTTGATGTCGTATGCGTCCGCGAGCAGAGCGCCATCCGCGGTCACTTCGTAGTAACTCACGTTTGCAAAGGCGAGCGCTGCGTTCGATCCCGACACCACCCACGGCTCGCAGCTGTAGCGCCAGGTCAGCCCGTCGTCTTCCGAGACGAGCAAACCGAAGTTCGCTCCCAGGAGAATCCTGTGCGGTGCGTTGGCGGGAAAGTGGATGCTGAACTCGTCGGGAAACGCGTTGTTCGCGCGCGCAGCTTTTGCCGTGGCGAATGCAACCGCTGCGAACGCCACGATCCCGGATCGCAAGGAATGGAACGAACGTCGATGTCGCGCCATGAGATGAACGTCCGGCTCCTGTACCCCCCCTCGCTCGAATCAAGATGCACGCGGGCTGTCGCGCAGCCTTCGCTGCGCGGCCGGCCACCCGTCGTCGGTCGTCACGACCGCCGTCCAGCCCTCCGGTCCCTCATGGGAGCAGTTGCGACATCGGCTTCGTGAACTTCACGATCATGAACCCGTTGTCCTGACCGGCGAACCAGAGGTAATTGTCGGTGCCGATGGTGCGGAAGCGCACGTTGGCGGAGACGCGGTCGGTCGTGCGGTCCTTTCCTCCGTAGTCGGTCCAGAGAGAGGACCCTGGAAGGGTTTTCAGACGTTGCGCGGGGGGCTTGTAGTACGCGATCTCCTTCGGCTTGTATGGATCGCGGACGTCGAAGACCCGCAACCCCGCGCCCCAATAGCCACACGCCAGGATCTTCGGATCCGTCCTCGAGTCGGGAGTGCAGTAATGGGCGGAATACCCGTAGTTGTCCAGGTCGGCCGTGGCCGCTGGATAGTCGACGATGTATTGCTGGCACTTCGCCGCGTCGTTCACCTCGAGCATCAGCTTGGCTGCGAGCTTCGGATGGATTTCGTCGCTGATGTCGATGATGCGCGCAAACCCGAACACGTTTGCGCCTCTCGCGCAGGAGTCTTGTCGGCCAGCGGCGGGAGAGGCAATCTTGCTCGTGCCCGTCTCGTCCGTGAAGACGATGTACGGCTTCCCGCCCCAGGTGACGGGGATCGTCTGCTGCGCGACCCCGCCGTCGTCCCAGGTGAACGTGCTGACGAGCTTGGGCTGTGCAGTCGCGACGCGCTTCTGGATGTCGCTGGTGTCCAGGATATAGAGCCCGTTGGGACCCGGCAGGCTAAACGGCACGAAGTTGCCCCAGTGGGTCAGGTATGCCCGATTTCCATCGTTGCTGATGGAGATGTCGTGGGTCTCGTTGATGTCGCCGGCCCCGTGCCAGAGCAGCTTCGGATTCTTCGGATCGGCGATGTCCATCGCAGTGAAGCCGGTCCCGCCCGCGCCGGTTCCGTAGTACGTCTGTCCATCCGGGGCGAAGTCGCCCGCATGCCCCGTATGGCCCGGGACGTCGACGTCCGAGAGCAGCGCCGGATGGGCACAGTCGGACGCGATGTCATAGAAGGCGAACTGCCGGTCCGTCGGCTGTGAAGCTCCGAAACCGGGACCCTTGGTGGCTCCGAGCAACTTCCGTGGCTCGTTCACCTTCAGCGATTCCCACGGATCGATCATCGCGCGCGCGGTCAGGTACGTCGTGACATGCGGGCTTGCCGGGTTCGAGGCGTCCACCACCACGACGCCGGGGTGCGTCTTCGACCCGTTGTTGTACGTGCCGAAATAGGCGCAGTCGTTGAACCAGGTCAGCTGCCATTGCGCGCCCTGCTCCTGCACCTGGCTGACCAGTTGGAGGTTGCAGGTGTACGCCGTCTCCGAGGCGCTCGGACTGCCCGTCCGCTCCGCCAGCGTGGTCTGACCCTGTAGGCCAGTCTCCGGACGGTCGGTCGTGCCGCACGTGGCTTTCGGGACCGAAGTCGTCCAGGGGGTCGGAGCGCTGCTCCCGCCGCCGCACATCGCCAGGAAGGGCGCGAGGGAGAGCAGCAAGGCCGGAACGCCGGCCCTGCGCAACCCGAGCGTCAACGAGCCAGACACCGCGCGCTCCACCATCGTGAGTCTCCTTTTTCCGCGTTCGAAGAACTGCTTGATCGTGGGGGAAGGACGCTGCGAGATGGACGTTTGGGAAGTCAAGTGACTCCGCGTCGGCGGACGTCACCGGGCCGGTGAACCTGCGCTCGCAGTGCCCTTCGGGGCCGGTTCGGGAGAGCTTCCGCGCAGCAGGCGCATGGCCTCGAGCCGCTCCGGGAACGGTCGCTTCGAGTCCAGCGCGGCTTTCAATTCGCCGCGGGCGAGATCTGCCTTCTTCTCCCGGGCGTAGATGGCCGCGAGGTGGTAATGCGGACCCGGCTCGTCGGGCGCGCCGTTCACGGCGGCCTCCAGCAATGCCCGGGCACGGTCGGTAGCGCCGGCGCGGTAATGCGCCCATCCCAGCGAATCGAGCAACAGCGGGTCGGAAGGCAGATCCGACTCCAGGCGCTGCAGGACCTGCAGCAACCGCTTCCGCGATGCGCCGTCCTCGTCCTGTAAAGCGAGCAGCGCGGCGAGCTTGTACTCGACCACGTCTAGATCCGGTCTCCGCGACAAGACGTCCTGGTAGATCCCGATCGCGTCCTTGGCTCTCCCGAGATCGGCGCTGACTTGTGCCAGCTTCAGCTGCAAGTCGACATCCCGCAGGAGACGATCCAGCCCTTGCTGCAGGATGCCCAGGGCGTCGGTACTCCGATCGAGGTCCAAGTAATGATCGGCAAGATGTTGATAGGGCAGTGGAGAATCCGGTTGCAAAACGAGGCCCCGTCTGAGCGCCGCCTCCGCCTGGATCGGATCGCGGGCGTCCATGTAGGCGCGGGCGGCCATGTGGCGTGCAAACGCGAATCCGCCGTCGCGTTCCGCGAGCCGCATCAGTTGCTCCCCGGCAAACGCAGCCCCGTTCTTGCGCGACCAGGTCTTCGCCAAGGCGGTGGCGACCACCGGGGAACGCGGCGCACATTTGAGGGACTCGGACAGGTTCTTTTCGGCCTCGACCGCGTCGCCTCGCGCAAGCTCGAGAATGCCCGCCAAGAAAGGGACGAACGCGCCGTCCGGGAACGTCCTGCGGGCAGACTCGACGATGCGTTCCGCCGCCGGCCAATCCTGCTTCCGCATCTGGATTTCCAGCGCCTGCCGCATCTGAGCAAGCCGGCCTGGCCAGTGCTCACGCGCGAGGACGGCGAGCTTGTCCCGGCCCGACTGGGGCTCCGCGCGGACCGGGCTCGACGGGACCGCCGATCCGCGCTCGGCCAACAGCGGAGCCAGACGGATCGGCAAAGCGGGATCGGCCGGCGCTGCGGCGACCGCCGCCTGCGCATCGAGACGAGCGCCGTGGTAGCGCCCCAGGCGGAAACGGATCTCCCCTCGCAGCGCACGCGCATCCGCACGCTCCGGCCCCGCCGCGATCGCCTTGTCCAGGGCCGCTCCAGGCGCCTCGAGCATGCCGCTCTTCGCCATCATGCCGGCAAGCCCGATCCAGCCGTCCGGGTCTCCGGGCTGCATCTCGGTCAGGGACTCGAATTCCAGGAACGCGAGCTCCCAGTTCCCTAGCCTGAGCTCCAGGATTGCAAGTTGGTGGCGCGCCGCGGCATTGCCTGGCTGCAACCGGAGCGCGAAGCGCAGCTCGCTGCGCGCCCGATCGAGCTCGCCGGCAGCTAGCCGCGCCTGGGCCCGTTTCAGGCCGAGCGCTGCCCGGCGCTGCGAGACGAAGCGAGACGACACGATCTGTGGCACCGCGACCGCCGCCGCCACGATCAGGCACAAGGCGATCCAGTCCCGGATTTTCAGCCGGTCACGAATGAAAGCGATCGCTCGGGACATCGTTGACGAAGTTGTTGGCTACCGGTTGGGGTCCGACGTTTGTACTCCGGCGGGTCTTCGAGCGTCCAGCACGAGGTGTTTGACACTCCTCCGCGCCACACGGTAGCGCTGGGCATTGCACGTTCGAGAGGCAATTCATCGATGCCAACCGCCGCCCTCCGGCCGACCCTCACCGCTGCTCGCCGTGTCGACTCGCGCATCGTCATCACCGGCGCGCTGATCGCCACCATCTGCGCCATCTTCTGGCTCGGTTCCCGCTATCCGTCGCTGCAGAGCAAGGCCGGCGCCGACCCGGACGAGGCGTTGTCCACCCCCCTGGGGTTCGAGGGCCACTTCCCCGAGCCGCGCGCGGACCAGAAGCTCGAGCGCGTCCTCTGGGTCGCCGCCGAATGGGGCGTGACGAACAAGCAGGGAATGACGTTCGGCATCCTGCTCGCGGCCGCTCTCCTGACCGTGGTTCCGCTGTTGCCCCGGCCGCGCGGCGGAAAGTTCGCCGGCTCGGTGCAGGGCATGCTGCTCGGCGCGCCGCTGGGCGTGTGCGTGAACTGCGCTGCGCCGATCGGGCAGGCCATGCTCAAAGGCGGCAGCCGCGTCGAGGTCGCGCTCGCGACGATGTTCGCCTCTCCGAGCTTCAACGTGATCGTGCTCGGCATGCTGCTGGCGCTGTTCCCCTGGTACCTGGCGGCGCTCAAGCTCGCCACCAGCCTGGTGATGGTGCTGGTGGTCGTGCCGTACCTGTCGCACCACGCCGACCGGCCGGGATGGAGAAAGCCGCTCCAGGCGCCCGCGAGACTTCCGGGCCTGCGAATCTTCCAATGGCTGGAATCGGCCTTCGGGAAGGTTTCGGATGCGCTGTTGACGCCTGCCGGAGACGCGCCGAAGGGGTTCATCCACGCGTTCGGCTGGGTCGTGATGCGGTACGCAAAGAACCTCTGGACGGTGATTCGCCTGTCCCTGCCGTTGATGGTTCTTGCCGGTCTTCTCGGCGCTGCGCTGGTGGAGCTCCTCCCCTGGACGCAGGTCGCGCAGATCGCGCAGGTCGAAGGCTTGCTGGCGAATGCCGGCGTGATCGTCCTCGTCGCCGCGTTCGGCACGCTGTTGCCTGTGCCGATCGCGTTCGACGTCGTCGTCTGCGCGGTGCTCTGGAACGCGGGCGTGCCGATGTACGTCGTGGCGACGCTCCTCGTCACGCTGGGCATCTACAGCGTCTACCCATGGAGCCTGATCGGCACGACAGTCTCCTGGAGGATTGCAGCTCTCGCCGGCGCCGCGGTGGTGGTCCTGGGCATCGCAGGCGGAGCAACGGCGGGGCTCTTGGACCGCTCGCACGACCTGAGGACCGTCCAGCAGGCGGCAGCGCTGCTGGACAAGCTGCCGGCTCCCAAGGCGCAGCCGGTGATTCTGCCCGCCGGCAGGACCAGCGCGGAGCTGCGCGGTCTCGCGCCCGCGCTTCCGGCAGCGAAACGCGTGGCTACCTCGAACGGCCTCGAGGTCTGGGGGGCGCCGTTCGTTGGCACCCCTTCGAAAGGCGGCAAGACGCCTTTCACGCGGATCGAGGGCGCTACCCTCGGGTTCGATCGGCTCCCGATGCCGCGGCCTTACCAGCTGATGCAGCCCGGGCCCATGCACCTGGGCGGCATGGCGGCCGGCGACGTCAACGGAGACGGTTGGCCCGACGTGGCGGTTGGCACCAACTTCGGCGTCTTCCTGTACGTGAACCTCGGGGGGCGTTTCGAGCTTCAGCACATCGACTTCCCGCCGATGAACGACTGGATCGTCTCCACCGTCGCCTTGGTGGACCTCGACGGAGACGGCGCGCTCGATCTGTTCTTCTGCACCTGGATGCACGGCTGCCACATCCTCTACAACAGCGGCGGCTCGTTCTCCGGCGCGGCGCACGTCGAGCTGCCGAGGTTCGACGAGACAGCGGTCACCGCCGTGGCGTTCGCGGATGTCGATCGCGACGGGCGGCTGGACATCGTGACCGGCGCCAGCACTTCGCAGCCGCGGTTCTTCTATCCCGCGCCGGCGATCAACCGTCTCTGGCACAACAGGGGCGGAGGAAAGTTCGAGCCGGAAGCGCTGCCCGGTCCGGAAGGCGACACGCTGACGTTGCTGTTCACCGACATGAACGGCGACGGTTGGCCCGACCTGTTCGTCGGCAATGACTTCGACGAGCCGGATCGCGTGTACCTGAACGATCGCGGGAAGCTGCGCCCGGTCAAGGCGGCCGGGAGCCCGATTCCGCGCTCGACGACGACCACCATGTCCGCGGATGCGGCCGACCTGAACAACGACGGCCGCAACGAGATCTACATCGGCCAGATCGCCATGGGCACGGTCAGCCAGATGGCCAAGGCGCTGGCCCAGCCCGTAGGAAGCTGCGAGATCTATCCGGACCTGGCGGAACGATCGCGCTGCGATGTCGCTGCGCGCTTCCAGCTCACGTCCATCAACGCACGGAACCTGAACAGCGTCGACCCCTGCGTCGAGTTGAGCGATCCCGTGCAACAACGCGACTGCGTGGTGACCTCCCACCATTGGTTCCGGGTCCTCGCACGCCTGCCGGCGCTCGGCGCCGACAAGGCCAAAGTGATGGCGGAGTGCGCGAAGATTCCGCGCGACTTCACCACCCTCCACGACGTCTGCGGGACGATCGCGCTGAGCCCGATGGACAACGAGGAATCCGACGTCACGTATGCCGACGAGATGCCTTCGGTAAAGCACACCAACCTTCTTTTTGCGCCGGAGGGGAACGGATTCAGAGACGTCACTTCGGCGTGGCACGCCGGGTTCGGCGGCTGGACCTGGAACGCGAAATTCGCGGACCTCGACAACGATACCTGGCAGGATCTCTACGTCGCGCAAGGCTCGCGCCTGCGTCCCGGGAGCGTGTCGGCAACTTTCTACCACAACCAGCACGGCACGACGTTCACCGAGGAGACGAAGAAGTTCGGCCTCGAGGATCATGTCCCCACCGGCGCGTACCTGTATGTCGATTTCGACAATGACGGCGATCTGGACATCATCACGCATCCCTTCCAGCTGACTCCGGTGGTATGGCGCAACGATTCGCCCAAAGGCCCGGGGTTCCAGCTCGCGCTCGACGATCGCCGCTCGCCGAACCGCAATGCCATCGGCGCCCGGATCGAGATTCGCGCGCCGGATGGCCGGCTGCAGGTCCGGGAGATCAAGGGGAGCGGAGGCTACGCGTCTTCCGACGTGCCGGTGGCATTCTTCGGGCTGGGCGACTGGCCATCGGTCGCCTCGATCCAGGTCCTGTGGCCGGGCGGCGACTCCTCCAGCGTGGATGGGCTGACACTCGCGTCGGGGAGCTACACGGTGGTTCGGCTGGCGCAGGGAACCCCGCGCGAGACGGCCATCTCGTTGCCCGCGCAGCGGCCGTGATTCGAGGCCGGCGGCTCTCGACTCGGGTCTGCTGCAGCGGTCAATGCCCGGGAGGAACCACGCCTGCGGCAGCGCGCCTGCCGGAGACCGGGTCCTTGCGCAACATGCGAAGGGCATCGAGTCGCTCTGCGAAGGGCCGGCCTGAACGCAGCGCGGCATCCAGCTCCGTGCGGGCGAGGTCCCGTTTCCCCTCGTGTGCGTAGAGCGCCGCGAGGTGGAAATGCGGACGCGGCTCCTCCGGCACGGTTCTCACCGCCGCTTCGAGAAGCTCGCGCGCACGGCGCATGTCGCCGGCCCGGTAGTGGAGCCACCCCAATACGTCGACGAGCAAGGGGTCCGAAGGGCTGTCGCGCTGCAGATCATCGCGGATCTCGGCGGCCCGGTGCGAGAGCATCTGGTCGCCGTCCTGTGAAGCCAGCAACATGGCGAGCCGGTACTCGACGATGTCCAGATCCGGGCTGGCTGAGAGAACGGCTTCGTAGGCGCGGGCCGCGTCTCCGATTCGTCCGAAGCTCGCGCTGATCTGCGCAACCATCATCCGCAGCGCCAGGTCGCGCGGAAAACGCTCGAGCCCCTGGTCACAGATGCGCAGGGCCTCGGGCGCCCGATCGAGGCCGAAGTAGTAGTCGGCGAGTTGCCGGTACGGCACGGGCGAATCCGGTTGCAGCTCGACGCCCCGTCTCAGCGCGGCCTCGGCGTGGATGGGATCGCGCGCTTCGACAAGGGCACGGGCCGCGAGATATCTCGCGAGAGCAAACGACCGGTCGCGATCGGCGAGTCGCATCAGCTGCTCGCCCGCGAAGGCGGCGTTCTTCTTGCGCGACCACGTCCTTGCCAGCGCCACGACCACCCTCGGATTGCGCGGCGCGGCGATGAGCGCCTCCGACAGTTGCCGTTCGGCCTCCTCCACGTTGCCCCGCGCGAGCTCGAGGAGGCCCCTCAGATAGGGTGCAAAGACGCTGTCCGGATATGCCCGGCGCGCCGAGTCGACGATGCGTTGCGCTTCCGTCCACCCCTGCTGGCGGAGCTGCGCCTCCAATTCCCTTCGCGCCTCTCCGAGCCGCCCCGGCCAGGCCTCGCGCATCCACGCGCCGAGGCTGCCCACGTCGATCTGCGCGTCGTCGCGAAGAAGCCGCGGTACGGCCGCGGCGGGGGCGTCGGCATCCTTGCGGGCCCCGGAGGTCCCGCCGGCGAGCAGCGCGACGCGTGCGAGCGTCAGTTGCGCGCCGCGGGTGATTTCGGATTCTCCGGCGGCGGAAGCGAGCGCGGCGTCGGCATCGAGCCGTGCCCCGTGGTAGCGGCCCAGACGGAAGCGGAGGTCTGCTCGCAGGGCGCGCGCGTCCGCCCGCCGCGGCGCAATTTCGAGCGCCCTGTCCAGCGCCGCCTCCGGGGCCTCCAGCCAGCCGCGCTTCGCCATCAAACCGGCGAGCGCGATCCAGCTTTCCGGGTCCTCCGGGTGAAGCTCGGCCAGGGACTCCAGCTCCAGGAATGCGAGCTCCCAGTTGCCCAGGCCGAGCTCCATGGCCGCGAGCTCCCGGCGCGCCTCTACGCCTTCGGGCTGCAGCCGAAGCGAAGCGCGGAACTCGGCGCGTGCCTGCGGGAGCTCGTGGGAGGCGAGATGCGCCCGTGCCCGGTCCAGATGAAACACCGCCCGCCGGGCGGTCACGAACCGCGAGTCCCAGAGCAGCGCCACCAGGAGCAGCGTCGCCGCGGTCCCGCAGAGCGCGATCCAGCCACGCAGCCCGGGCAGCCAGCGTCGCATCGATCGACAAGCGTACCACGCGGGCGGAAGGCTGGGTGCCAGAGGCTCGTTCCTGCAAGCGTCTGGATTGCGCGCCGCCAAGGACGATGGCATCATCCGTGAGAATGAGCCAACGACCTCCGAGCAGGCCACCGGTCAAGCGAGCCCACGGAACCAAGCCGGCTGGAAAGATCGGGTCCGATGTGGTCGTCCGTGAGATTGTTCGTGCTGCCCACTCACGGCCGCCTTCCGAAGAAGTGGCACGACGACTGTGGCGCAAGATCAAGGCACAGCCGCGGACCCGCGTCATCCTCGAGAACCGCCAGCGCCAGAGCAATTTTGCGATCACGGCCGCCGTGCTTCACGCGTTCGCGAAGGAGCGCGACGAGATCGAAGCATAGCCGTCGGTGACGCCGCCATTCGCTCGCAGTGTCTTCCTCAATCACCCGTTCGACGCAACGTACAAGCCGATCGCCAACGGTATCGTGTTTGCCGTTTACGATTGCGGGTTCGTGGCGAGATCAGCCCTCGACGAGTCGGACGCCGGCGAAGTTCGGGTAGCGAAGATACAGCGCATCATCGAGACGTCGCGATTCGCAATCCACGACATCTCACGCGTCGAACTCATCGGGACTACACGCAGATGGTGGTCGACTGGTTGACCGTGAATGCGCTCGCGCCGAGGGCGTCGTAACACGTCCCTCCAAGCGGTGCCTGTCTTCCATCCAGCCGCTCGAGAGCCTCTCGTCACTGGCCCTTGAGCTCGTGGAGCAGCCGGCGCGCCTCGGGCTCCTCTGCGAAAGCCTGCCCGGACCGGAAGGCCTGCTCCAGCTCCCGGCGCGCGCCCGCGACGTCGCGGTCCCGGGCATAGGCGAGCGCCAGCTGATACCGGAGCTGCGGCGATTCCGGCGCCCGGTCGCGCGCAGCTTCCAGCCATCCACGCGCTCTTGGCGCATCGTTTGCGGCTTCGAGCAGCACCAGCCCGACCGTGCCGAGGACGTCGGGATCGGAGGGCGCATCGCACTCGAGAACGCGGACGAGCTGCAGCGCGCGCTGACGCCCCTGCGCGTCCTTGCGGGCGGTGATCAGCAGTCGCGCAAGTTGAGCGGCTGCGGCGTCATCGTCGGGTCGCGCCGACAGCACCGCTTCCCATGAACGCAACGCTGCCTCGCGATCGCCGAGCCTCGCATAGCCGCGCGCCTGCTCGGCGAGGAGATCGGGATCCGCCGGAAACCGGACCAGGCCCTGCGCGGCGGTCGCGATGGCATCGCTCGCCCGATCGAGTTGCACGAGGAATCGCGCGACTTCGCGAAAAGGCACGGGCGACGCCGGGAGGACGCGGAACATCCTCCGGATGGTCGCCTCCGCCCTGGTGGGCTGCGATTCCTCCAGATATGCGGCCGCCGCGATCGGGAGCGGGTAAGCGAACGCCGGATCGCGGTCGACCATCCTCACGAGCTGATCGCCGGCGTACCCCGGGCCGCGCTGCCTCGACCAGAGCGCAACCAGGTTGCTGATCGGGCGGTGCGATCGAGGCGAGAAGGCGAGAGCCTCCCCAAACCATCGCTCTGCGCGGTCGAGATCCCCCATGGTCAACGAGAACACGCCGTCGAGCCAGGGGCCGAGCATGGCGCCCGGATGGTCCCTGCGGGCCCTGGCGACGAGAGCGCCTGCAGCCGTCCGGTCGTTGTTGCGATTTGCCGCGGCGAACTCGCGCATCAGCTCGCCCAGGCGGCCGGGCCACGCCGTCGCCTCGGCTCCCGGAGGCTGGGCTTTCGCGGGTCCGCAGTCCCCTGCGCCCATGCGAGCGCTCGCGGCGGTCAGGATGGTCCTTGCGGCGACCGAATCGGGATCGTGCCGCAGGACCGCCTGCGCATCCATCACCGCGCCGTGGTAGCGGCCGATCCGGGAACGGAGATCGGCGCGGCGGAGGCGCAGATCGGCGCGTTCCCGAGCGCGCTCGACTGCGTTGGTCATCGCGGCTTCCGCCTGCTGGAGCTGCGACGCGTGCAGCCTGACTTCGGCGAGATCGGACCAACCCTCCGGATCGTCGGGAAACGCGTCCGTGTACGACTGCAGCTCGATGAACGCGCGCTCGATCTGGCGACCGCGGAGATACAGCTCGCCAAGCAGACGTCGCGCGCCTTGGTGCAGCGGGTCGCCTTCGAGCGTCAGCGCCAGCTCGGAGGTGGCGCCCCGCTCTTCGCCCTGAGCGAGCATCCGCTCGGCCTTGGAGAAGTGACGTCGCGCCAGGGAACGCGCCACCGGCGCCCGAGTGAACCAGGCTGCAGCCGCGGCGGCCGCCAGCGACGCGAGGATCGCGACGGACCAGCGCGCCCTCGCCAGACGCCAAGGCCGCCGCTCTTCCCGCGAACGGCCCGTCCCTGCCCCCCTGCGCGTACCCGGCATGGGCGACTCAGTCGGCCCGGCCCGTGCCCGCGACGGGCTGCGGACCCGCCGAAGGCCGCACGAGCCGGTACCGCCCCGCCTTCAGCGTTCCCGCCACTTCGCCGGCCTTCCCGTCCGGCCACAGCACCCGGATGGAGGCGACCGACGGCCAGTCTCCCAGGCCGAAGCGGGCCACCAGGAGGTCGTGCGACTGGTTCCCGCCGCTCGCCTTGATCTCGCGCATCTGCAGGCGCCCGTCCGGCGCGCGGATCTCGACCCGCGCGCCGACGCCGTAGCGGTTGGCGGTGCGTCGATCGTCCAGGCGCACTTCCAGGCCCGGCGCTCGCGCCCCGTCGTTCCGCCACACCACCGGCGTGAGCAGGAACGGATACGTGATCACGTCGAGATCACCGTCCAGGTCGTAATCCACGAAGAGTGAGGCGGCGGTCGGCAGATGATCTTCGAGCCCGACCGCACGCGTCTGCTCCTCGAATTCCCGGCCGCTCCGGTTGCGGTAGAAGACGTTGGAAGGGTTGTAGAGCCGCAGCCGCGTGCCTTGCGCGATGAAGAGGTCTTGCCAGCCATCGTTGTCCAGGTCCGCGAATTTCGCGTTCCAGGTCCAACCGCCGTAGCCGACTTTCCACCTGGCGGTCACGTCGTGGAAACGGCCCCCGTCGCGAGCGAACAGGAGATTCGTGTGCCCGACCGAGGGAATCTCGTCGGTGAGGACTTTGTGCGTCTGGTTGTAGTCCATCGGGCTCGCGGCCATGGCCGCGCAAACGTCGTGCATGGTGACGAAATCGGCGGGGACCTTGGCGCACTCGGCGAGCACGGCAGCCTTTTCCGCGCCCGCCGCGGGAAGGCGGAGCAGGATGCGGGTCCAGAAATACGCGGTCACCGCGCAATCGCGCTGTTCGATCGGATCGGCGAGCTCCTCGCAGAGATCGATGCTCCAGGTGTCGCGCCCGCGCGCCACCGCCGCCTGGAAGCGCGCGAGCGCATCGCAGCGGGAGAGGTCGGCGACGTCGGAGTAGATTCCGCAGCTCCTGACGGGCGGCGCGAGCCGCTTGGGCAGCTCGTTCATCCGGCCCATGGCGATCTGGCCGATGTAGAGCTCGGCCTTGCCGTCGTTGTCTACGTCGGCCGAGTCGAACGACATCGTGGTCATCGTCGAGTAGGGCAGCGGGCTCTCGTCCTTCTTCACCGGCCGCAGGCGGCCGCCCCGGTTGAGGAAGATGCGGTCGGGCTCGTCGAAATCGTTCCCGACCATCAGATCCGGCCGGCCGTCGCCGTCGAGATCGGTGAACAGCAGCGAGAGCGTGTCGCCTTCGGGGCCCGGCAACGCTTCCGGCGTGAACCGGCCGCCGCCCTGGTTCATCCACACCCGGTTCACCGCGGGAGCCGGATAGAAGTACCACGACTCGAACGTCGCGCCGCCCGTGACGATGTCGAGGTACCCGTCGCCGTCCACGTCGGCAAAGGCGGTCGAGGCCGCGCAGGCCTCGGAGGCGCGAGGCAGCTCGGCGTGCGTGCTCGCCGGGAACTCGCCACCGCGGTTGAAGAGGACGTGGCTGCCGTGCATCCAGGCGGAAAAGTAGAGGTCCAGGGCGCCGTCGCCGTCGAGGTCCACCAGCGCGACGTCGCAGATCGCCCACTCACGCATCTC
>Ga0137409_10003901_pt1 | contig 15778 bp, 11 predicted proteins | sample CZODoug1_16funga_FD_122059 | JGI IMG/M metagenome (GOLD analysis project Ga0137409, IMG submission 122059) | Vadose zone soil fungal communities from Angelo Coast Range Reserve, California, USA - CZODoug1_16fungal (Hybrid Assembly) | ecosystem: Environmental > Terrestrial > Soil > Vadose zone... | reverse complement strand
CCACTTCTGGGTGAATCCCTTCGGGATGTACTTCGGGCACATCCGCGCCTCGGACCTCCACCTCGTGAACCACGAAGGCGACGTGGTCGAGGGCAAGCACCCCGTGAACGCGGCGGCGTTCGCCATCCACTCGCAGGTGCACGCCGCGCGCCCCGACGTCGTCGCCGCGGCCCACGCGCACTCGATGTACGGCAAGTCCTGGGCGTCGCTCGGGCGGCTGCTCGACCCGCTGACGCAGGACTCGTGCGCCTTCTTCGAGGACCACGCGCTGTTCGACGACTACACGGGCGTGGTGCTCGACACCTCCGAGGGGCGCCGCATCGCGAAGACGCTCGGGGAGAAGAAGGCCGTCATCCTGCGCAACCACGGCCTGCTCACCGTCGGCCGCACGGTGGACGAGGCCGTCTACTGGTTCCTCGCGCTCGAGCGCAGCTGCCAGGCGCAGCTCCTCGCCGAGGCGGCCGGGAAGCCGGTGAAGATCGACCCGGAGCAGGCGCGCCTCACGCGGTCGCAGGTGGGCTCGGAGGTGGCCGGATGGTTCAGCTTCCAGCCACTCTACGAGAAGGTCGTGCGCGAGGAACCCGACCTGCTGGACTGACATGGAACGTCTAACCCAATGGCAGTGGCGGATCTACCCGACGGCCGCCGCCACCCCAGCGAGTACGACCGGAAGTGACCAGGCCCAGTCTCCCAGAAAGTAGACCGCGGCGGCGCCCGCAACGCAGCCTGCGAAGAAGCCAACGAGGAGCTTCAAGGTCTTTTTCAGCCGCTCATTGGCGCCTCCCGTCAGCGAGTGGCTCCGCGAGAGCGTGTCCAGCAGCGACAGCACGGTGTTGGTCAAGTTGCCGGTCATCACGGCCGTCGAAGGCGCGCCGGGCACGGCGAGGCGCAAGAGAGCGAACTGACACGCCATGGCGGAGACCGCGATCATCGCGGTGATGCCCGCCATCAATCCCTTCGGATTGGCCGCGGGATCCTGGATCACGCTGAAAATCAGGACGCCGGAGAGCAGCAGGAAGTGAACCAGGAGGAGCGGCCGGGCCAACGCTGGACCGCGTCTGTCGGACGCTTCGGCGATCAGCCAGACGGCGGCGACGGCGACGATGAACGCCGGAACAGCCAGCACCTGGACCAGGTTGGGCGGTCCGCCGCGCACCAGCAGAGCCGCGATTACGACGAGGTTGCCGGTGATGTGGGCGGTAAATAGCCCGAGGCTCAAGTATCCAATCACGTCGACCATGCCCGCAATCACGCTGAGCAGAGGCGGAAGCCTCTCCAATCGCGTCAAATCGGAACGCATCGTCGTCCCTCTCGCTCAAGACTTCGCCCGCGTTGCGCCGTCGCCAAGACGATCGACGGCAATCTTCGGAATGATGAGGCCGAAGCTCATCGCCAAGATCACATTCAGGGCGGTTACGCCGTCCGCGATCGTCGCACCCAAGAGCTCCAAAGTCGTGTTCGAGCCGTTGGCGAGTTGGAGGAGACCGCTCGCCATCCTGAACAGGAAGACGCCCGGGATCATCGACACCACCGAGGCAAAGCCGATCGCCGCGAACGGCATGTGACGACGGCGAGCGACTGGAGCGAGGACCAGCCCGACGAGGAGACAGGCAACGAACGCGCCGGTCGCTGCATCAGCGCCAACCACCGCAAGTGTCCACCACCTCAGAGCATGAGCCAGCATTCCGACCGCTACGGGCCAGCCCAACATGCGCAACGGCGTCGAGAAGAAGATGCTATAGGCGGCCACGGCGACGCCGGCGGCGATCACGTCGAGCCAGAGCGGTACTGACCTTCCGGGCGCGTCCACCGGTAAGGAGACGCCGAGAACGCGCAGTCCAAGGAGCAGCCCGGCCGAGATCACCAAGACGACGAGCCCGGCGTAGATCAGCCGGGAGGCCCCGAGATGGACGCGCACGGTGGCGAGGTCCATCGTGCCGTTGAGGACGTGCGGCCCCGGTACCAGGATCATGCATGGGCAGACCGCGACGAGGCGAAGTGACGAACTGAGCTGATAGCGAACCGCCAGCGCGCCGATCATGCCGGCGAGCAGCGCCGCAGAGAGCGGTTGCAGGAGCGGGTTTTCGGTGTGCCGCGCCAGGGCCCGACGCAGAACGGCACCGATCGCGGCGCTGGAGGCGATGAGCGCCACCGCGTCTGGATGCTGGACCCCAAAGATCACCGACAGCGCAGCAGCGCCGGCCGCAGCCGCGAGCGTGAACAGCCAGGTCGGCGCCGGTGGCGCGCGCGAAATCGCGCGGATCGCCTCCAGTGCAGCAGGCGGCGCCAGCCGGCCGGCGGCGACCTGGTCGATTGCCCGCACGGCTGAGGCCACACGATCCATGTCGACGCCGGTGGGATCGGCCGCCTCGATTGAGACCAGCCTGGCGCCCCCATCTGCAGCATCAAGTTGCAACTCTCCCCAACGAGGGAACATCCTGACGCGCAGATCGAGATGATTGCCGAGCCGCTTGGCCGCGGCCAGGGTCTCGTCCGTGGACTCGCCGTTGACATGCAATACTCGGGCGAAGGCGAGGACGAGATCGGACCGACCCTGCAAACTCATTACCGCTCACCCCAAGTCCTGCTCAGGCGCCGGTGGCCACATAGGGCTTCACCATCTTTGCCGGATCGACGACGCGATCAAATTCGGCCTCCGTGACGAAGCCCAATTGCAAAGCAGCGGCCTTGAGCGTGAGGTCATTATCCATGGCGTGATGGGCTATCTTCGATGCCTTGTCGTAGCCGATCAGGGGCGAAAGCGCCGTCACCAGCATCAGCGAACGCTCGACGTATTCGTTGATCTTCTTCAGATTGGGCTTGGTGCCCTCGACCAGGAACTTGCGGAAGTTGGTGCACCCATCGGTCATGATCGTGATGGAATCGATGACGTTGAAGATCATCAACGGCTTGTACACGTTCATTTCGAGATAGCCGCTCGCACCGCCAAAACCCACCGCCACGTCATTGGCCATGACCTGCACGGCAATCATGGTGAGCGCTTCACACTGGGTCGGGTTGACCTTGCCGGGCATGATCGACGAGCCCGGCTCATTTTCCGGGATCGCCAATTCGGCGAATCCGGCGCGAGGCCCGCAAGACATCAGGCGAATGTCGTTGCCGATCTTGTAGAGCGACACGGCCAGGGTGCGCAGGGTGCCGGACAGCTGCACCAGCGCATCGTGAGCGCCCTGCACCGTGAACTTGTTGGGTGCGGTTACGAAGGGCAGGCCGGTGAGCCCGGCGATCCCGGCCACGGCCGCCTCGGCAAACCCGGGCGCCGAGTTGATGCCCGTTCCGACCGCTGTCCCGCCCAGCGCCAGGCGGTACACTCCCTGAAGGGCGGCGTCGATCCGCTCGAGATCGTCCGCCAACATCCCGGTGTAGCCGGACCATTCCTGGCCCAATGTCAGCGGCGTGGCGTCCTGCATGTGGGTGCGGCCGATCTTGACGATGTTCCTCCACTCCTGCGCCTTCGCACTGATGGCGTCGTGCAAGGCCGTGACCGCCGGGATCAGGCGTTGCTTCACGTTGACCGCAGCCGCGATGTACATGGACGAAGGAAACGTATCGTTCGACGACTGGGCCATGTTTACGTGATCGTTGGGGTGCACCGGCGTCTTGCTTCCGAGCGGCGTGCCCGCGAGCTGGCAGCAGCGGTTGGAGATCACCTCGTTCACGTTCATGTTGAACTGGGTGCCGCTGCCCGTCATCCACACATGCAACGGGAACATGTCGTGATGCTGTCCGGCGAGGATTTCGTCGCAGGTCTGGACGATCAACTTGTACTGCTGATCGCCGAGCCGGTTGCTGGCATGGTTTGCTGCGGCAGCGGCCTTCTTCAAAATGGCATAGGCGGTGATCATCTCACGCGGAATCAAGTCCTTGCCGATGCTGAAATGCTCGAGCGAGCGCTGCGTCTGAGCACCCCACAGCTTGTCGGCAGGCACTTCAACCACACCGAGGCTATCTGTTTCCCTTCGCATGTCGGCCATGTGATCGCTCCCGTCGCATGCACGTCGCTGAAGACCCTCGCTCGCTGGTCGGGAGGACGTGCCCGGAAACGATAGGTCTGGACACGCGACGACGACATACACGCCGCTACGCACGCGGCAGGGCGGTGAGCCTCAGCTCAGCTTGACCACCTGCTTGCCGAGGTTCTTGCCGGAGAGCATCCCGATGAACGCGGCGGGCGCGTTGCGCAGCCCTTCGGCGACCGTCTCGCGGTACTTGATCTTTCCCTCGGCAACCCAGCGCGCCAGGTCGGCGAGCGCCGCCGGCCAGCGCTGCAGTTGGTCGGAGGCGAGGAAGCCCTGCAGCTTGATCCGGTTCACCAGCAGGCTGCGGACGTTCCTCAGCCCGCGCGGCTCGGTCCTCTGGTACTCGGAGATCAGGCCGCAGAGCGGGATGCGCGAAAAGGGGTTCATCCGGAGCAGCACCGCGTCCGTGATCTCGCCCCCTACGTTGTCGAAGTACACGTCCACGCCGCCGGGGACGGCCCGACCCAGTTCCTGATCGAGGCGGCCCGCCTTGTAATCGACGCACGCGTCGTAGCCGAGCTCCTCGACCGCGAAGCGGCACTTCTCCGTCCCACCCGCGATGCCCACTGCGCGGCACCCGTGGATCTTCGCAATCTGCCCAACCACACCGCCCACTGCTCCGGAGGCGGCGGACACCACCACCGTCTCGCCGGCTTTCGGCTGACCGATGTCGAGCAGGCCGATGTAAGCGGTCGCGCCGGGCATCCCGAGCACCCCGAGGTACGCCGAGAGCGGGATGCCGCGTTCTTCGATCTTGCGCACGCCCTTTCCGTCGCTGACCGCGTAGAGCTGCCAGCCGAACGGTCCTTCCACCTTGTCGCCGGGCTTGAACTTCGGGTGCCGCGAGGCCACCACCTCGCCGACCGCGCCGCCCACCATGACCTGGCCCACCTCGACCGGCTTCGCGTACGACTTCGCCTCGCTCATCCGCCCGCGCATGTACGGGTCGAGCGAGAGGTACAGGTTGCGCACCAGGAACTGGCCTTCGGCGGGCTGCGGGACCTCGGTCTCGACGAGGCGGAAATTGCCCTCCTCGACTGCGCCGACGGGCCTGCGCGCCAGGAGGACCTGCTGATTCTTCTCGGTCATGTGGACCTCCCGATCCATTGCCAGTCTGTCCGCGCCGTGAAAAGCACAGCGCCGCCCTATCTGGCGGCGGCTGGCCGCCTTTGCGCCCACGGCCGGGCGCGCTCGAGTTGGCCCGCCAGCCGGAACAGGACCGCCTCGCCTCCGAACGGTCCCACGAACTGCACGCCGACGGGTAGCCCGTCCCGCGTCCAGTGCAGCGGGACGGACATGGCCGGATTTCCGGACCCGTTGAACGGCGCGGTGAAGGCGATGCTGCCGATCAGCGCGTCGCGGTAGGCGTTCGTGTCCCGGGCCGACAGGCTGAGGACGCCCAGCCTCTGCGGCGGGCTGCACATGGTGGGCGTCAGCAGAGCGTCCCATTGGGTGAAGAAGCGTCCCACCGCCCGGCCCATCCCGTGCACGACCCGGATCGCGCGGGCGTAGTCCGCCGCTCCGTGCTGCCGTCCGATTTCGGCGACGGCCCAGGCGCCGGGCTCGACGTCCTCGGGCCCGACTGTGCGCCCGAGGGCCGCGGCCCGCAGCTCGAGTTGTGCCCGCGCGTGGGCGCCGACGATCACCAGCGCGGCCGCGGCCCGTGCCGGTTCGTCCCATTCCGGGCGCGCCTCCTCGACGTGGTGGCCGAGCTCCTCGCACAGGCGCGCCGCCGCCGCGACCGCCGCCGCGCACTCCGGGTCGACCGCATGCCCGTTCCACGACCGGTCGGTGAAAGCGATCTTCAAGCTTCCCGGGTCCTCGCCGACCTCCGCCAGGAACGGCCGCTGCTGTGGCGGGGCCCAGTAGGGATCTCCGACGTCCGGTCCACACGTGGCGTCCAGGAGCGCGGCGCTGTCGCGCACCGTGCGCGTGATCGCGTGCGCCGCCCCCGCGCCGTTCCACGACTCGCCCAGGTCCGGACCGCACGGCGTGCGCGCCCGCGTCGGCTTGAGCCCGAAGAGGCCGCACGCGGACGCCGGGATGCGGATCGAGCCGCCGCCGTCGGTCGCGTGCGCGGCAGGGACCATCCCCGCGGCCACCGCCGCCGCGGCGCCCCCGCTCGATCCGCCGGCGCTGCGCTCGGGATTCCACGGATTGCGCGTCGGGCCGAACAGCCTCGGCTCGACCGAGGTCGACAGGCCCAGCTCCGAGGTGTTGGTCTTTCCGAAGATGACCAGCCCCGCGCGGCGCATGCGGGCGACGATCTCGCTGTCGTGGTCGGCCACGGCGTCGCGGAAGAACGCGGAACCAAAGCTGGTGACCGTGCCGGCATACAGCGCGCCCAGGTCCTTGAGCAGGTAGGGCACGCCGGTCAGCGGGCCACGCGGCAGCCCGGCCGCGATGGCGGCGCGCGCCTGCTCGTACAGGCGCAAGACCACCGCGTTCATCGCCGGGTTGCGGGCCTCGACGCGCTCGACGGCGGCATCCAGCACCTCCGCCGGGGCGACTTCGCCGGCGTTCACCAGCCTGGCAAGGCCGAGCGCGTCATGGCGATCGTATTCCGCAAACGTGGCCAAGGATCCCTCGCGTGCAACCTACGTTTGTCTTTGCTACCCTGCGCCGCCGCGCAACTTTACACAATCGGCGACGAGCCTCTCCCCCGCTGACGAGGTCTACATGAACGCAACCGCGATGAACCGATGGGCGCTGGCCTTCCTGCTCGCACTGTGGGCAGGCGGAGCGCGGGCGCAGCTCAAGATCGCCTACATCGACCCTCTCTCCGGGTTGATGGCCGCCACGGGCGAGCACGGGCTCCGCGAGCTGCAATACAACGCCGAGCGAATCAACGCCCAGGGCGGCATCCAGGGACAGAAGATCGAGATCGTCCCGATGGACAACAAGCTCTCGCCGCAAGAGAGCCTGGTGCTGCTCAACAAGGCCGTCGACCAGGGCATCCGGTACGTGATGCAGGGGAACGGTTCGAGCGTGGCTGCGGCGCTGATCGACGGAGTCAACAAGAACAACGAGCGCAACCCCGACAAGAGCGTCGTATTCCTCAACTACGCGGCGGTCGATCCCGACTTCACCGGGTCCAAATGCAGCTTCTGGCATTTCCGCTTCGACGCGAACAGCGACATGAAGCTGCAAGCCATCATGACCTCGATGGTCAACGAGAAGAGCATCAAGAAGGTCTACATCATCGGCCAGGACTATCAGTTCGGGCACCAGGTCTCGAAGACGGCGAAGGAGCTGCTCAAGCAGAAGCGCCCGGACGTGGAGCTCGTCGGCGACGAGCTGCACCCGCTCGCCAAGGTGAAGGACTTCGCGCCATACGTCACCAAGATCCAGTCCTCCGGCGCCGACACGGTGATCACCGGCAACTGGGGCAGCGACCTGGCGCTCTTGATCAAGGCCGCGAACGACGGCGGCCTGAAGGCGAACTTCTACACGTTCTACGCCGGGGTGGTGGGAGCGACCAACGCCATCGGCCCGGCGGGCGTCGGGCGGGTGAAGGTGGTCTCGTTCTGGGGCCCCAACGGCAAGGACGTGCCGGCCAAGACCACCAAGTACATCGCGGACTTCAAGAAGAAGTTCGGCGCCACCGAGGACCCGTACACGGTGGACATGCCGACCATCCTGGAGATGCTGGAGAAAGCGGCGGATCAGGCGAAGAGCACCGACCCGGTCAAGGTGGCGAAGGCGCTGGAGGGGCTCAAGGTCGACGGCTACTTCGGTTCGGTCGAGATGCGCAAGGAAGACCACCAGCTCATCCAGCCGCTCTTCATCGGTACCTTTGCCAAGGTGGACGGCAAGACGGTGAAGTTCCCCGGCGACGGCAGCACCGAGTTCGGCTTCCGCGTCGACCACAAGATCGACGGTCCGGCCACGGCGCTGTCCACGGTCTGCCAGATGAACCGGCCAGGAATCTAGCCGCTCGATGGCGAGCGACAGGACCGTGCATGTAGTGACCGGTTCGTCCGCGGGCGTCGGCGCCGCCACGGTCCTCCTGCTCGCGCGGCGCGGCTCGGCCGTGGTCGTCAACTGCACCAAGAGCGCGGCCGAGGCCGAGGAGACGGCGCAGAAGTGCGTTGCGGCCGGCGGAGAGGCGTTGGTGGTCAAGGGCGACGTCTCGCAGGACGCCGACTGCCGGCGCATCGCCGCCGCCGCGCTGGACCGCTGGGGCCGCATCGACGGCCTGGTGAACAATGCCGGAACGACGAAGTTCGCGCCGATGCGCAAGCTCGACGCGCTGGACGCCGCCGACTTCCAGCGGATCTACGCCGTCAACACCATCGGGGCCTTCCAGATGATCCGCGCCTGCGAAGTGCCGCTGCGGGCGGCGCGCGGCGCGGTGGTGAACGTCTCCTCGATCTCCAGCACGATGGGTATCGGGTCGTCCGTGGCCTACGCCTGCTCGAAGGGCGCGCTGAACTCGCTGACGATCTCCCTCGCGCGCGCCCTGGGGCCAGAGATCCGCGTCAACGCCGTGCTGCCGGGGTTCACCGAGACCCGCTGGCTCAAGCAGGGACTGGGCGACGCCTACGAACCGGCCCGCGAGGCGTACCGCAAGCAGAGCGCGCTGCAGTCGACGCTCGCGCCCGAAGAAGTCGCGGAGGCCATCGTCTCGCTGCTCTACGCCCGGAAGATCACCGGGCAGCTCCTCACCATCGACGCCGGCCGCGCGCTCGGCTCCGCCTGAACGTCAGGGCCCGGATTCCGAAGATCCGTTTCCCACGGCACCGCCGGTGGCGAGCAGGTCGTCCACGATCACCACCTTCTCCGGCTCACGCCCCCGGCGATTCCCGGTACCTCCGCACCTCCAGCTTGCCGATCTGGTTGCGATGCACCTCATCGGGGCCGTCGGCCAGCCGCAGAGTTCGCGCGTGCGCGTAGGCATAGGCGAGACCGAAGTCGTCGGAGACGCCGCCGCCGCCGTGTGCCTGGATGGCCCAGTCCAGCACCTGGCAGGCCATGATCGGCGCGGCGACCTTGATCATGGCGATCTCCTTGGCGGCATCCTTGTTTCCCACGGTGTCCATCATGTAGGCGGCGTTCAGCACCAACAGGCGCGTCTGGTCGATGAGGATGCGCGCGTCCGCGATGCGCTCCAGCGTGACGGTCTGCTCGGCGATGGGCTTGCCGAAGGCGACGCGATTCGCCGTCCGCCGGCACATCTTCTCCAGGGCGCGCTCCGCCACCCCGATGAGGCGCATGCAATGGTGGATGCGGCCGGGCCCCAGCCGACCCTGGGCGATCTCGAACCCGCGGCCCTCGCCCAACAAGAGATTCGAGGCTGGCACCCGCACGTGGTCGAAGACGATCTCGGCGTGGCCATGGGGCGCGTCGTCATAGCCGAACACGGGCAGGTGCCGGAGCACCTGGACTCCGGGCGTGTCCATGGGCACCACGATCATGGACTGCTGCCGGTGGCGATCCGGGTTGTTGGGGTCGGTCTTGCCCATGAAGATGAGCACCTTGCAGCGCGGGTCGTTCGCGCCCGACGTCCACCACTTGCGCCCGCTGATCACGTACTCGTCGCCCTGCCGCTCGATGCGGGCCTGGATGTTGGTGGCGTCGGACGACGCGACCGCCGGCTCGGTCATGGCGAACGCCGAGCGGATCTCGCCGCGCAGCAGCGGCTCCAGCCAGCGCTTGCGGATCTCCGGCGATCCGTACCGGACCAGCACCTCCATGTTGCCGGTGTCCGGCGCGCCGCAGTTGAACGCCTCCGGGCCGATCGGCGAGCGGCCCATGATCTCGCAAAGGGGCGCATACTCCAGGTTCGTCAACGAGGGTCCGTACTCGGAATCGGGCAGGAACAGGTTCCACAGCTCCTGGGCCCGCGCCTTCTGCTTCAGGTCCTCGATGACCCGGGTCGGCAGCCACGGGTTCCCTTTTCGCCGGTTATCCTGCACCTCTGCGAAGAACCTCTCCTCGGCCGGGTATACGTGCTCGTCCATGAACCGGCCGAGCTTCGTCTGCAGAGCATTGGTGCGTTCCGAATAGGCGAAATCCATCGTCGCCCCCTGCGCGGGTCCCAAGGGTCTACCAATCATGGATCGGGCGGCGGTACAACGGCGGGCCCGGCCGTGTCAGGATGACCGCCCTGGGGGGAGACCGACGGCATGGACCTCAACTTCACGGCGGCGGAGCAGGCATTTCGCGAGGAGGCGCGCTCGTTCTTGCGGACGAGCGTCCCGGCCGAGACGCGCGACAAGGTACTGAGCGGCGTGCGCGTCCCCTGGGAGGAGTTTGCCCGCTGGCAGCGCATCCTTCATGCGCACGGTTGGGGCGCTCCGAACTGGCCGAAGGAGTTTGGCGGCCCCGGGTGGGGCCCGGTGGAGCAGTTCATCTTCGAGGAGGAAGCCGCCAATGCCGGCGCGCCCGGCCTGTCGCCGTTCGGGCTCAAGATGGTCGGCCCGGTGATCATGGCGTTCGGCAACGCCGAGCAGCAGCGCCGTTTCCTGCCGCGCATCCCGTCAGGAGAGCAGTGGTGGTGCCAGGGGTACTCGGAGCCCGGGTCAGGCTCGGACCTGGCCTCGCTGAAGACGCGAGCCGAGCGGCGCGGCGACCACTACGTGGTCAACGGGCAGAAGACCTGGATCACCCTCGCACATCATGCGGACTGGATCTTCTGCCTGGTGCGCACCGACCCCGGCGCAAAGGCGCAGCAAGGCATCTCGTTCCTGCTCATCGATATGAAGACCCCGGGCATCACCGTGCGCCCCATCATCCTGATGGACGGCGAGCACGAGGTGAACGAGGTCTGGTTCGAGGACGTCCGCGTCCCCGCCGAGAACCTGGTCGGCAAGGAAAACCAGGGCTGGACCTACGCCAAGTTCCTGCTCGGGCATGAGCGCACCAACATCGCCGGCGTGGCGGTCTCCAAGCGCGAGCTGCGGCGCCTGAAGCGCATCGCCGCCGCGGAGCTGAAGGACGGCAGGCCGCTGCTCGAGGACCCTTCGTTCGCCGCGCGGATCGCCCAGGTCGAGATCGACCTGATGGCGCTGGAGATCACCAACCTGAGGGTCGTCTCCGCCGAGAGGGAGCGCCGCGCCCCCGGCCCCGAGGTGTCGTTGCTCAAGATCAAGGGGACGGAGATCCAGCAGGCCATCTCCGAGCTGATGATGCGCGCGGCCGGGGTCTATGCCCTGCCCTTCCCGGACGCGGAAGGCGGACCGTCGGCTCCGATCGGACCGCCGCACGCCGCAGGGCTGGGCGCGCACTACTGCAACCTGCGCAAGACCTCCATCTACGGCGGCAGCAACGAGATCCAGAAGAACATCATCGCCCAGACGATCCTGGGATTGTAGGAGGGGCGGCGCGTGGACTTCGACCTGACGAGGGAGCAGCACCTCTTGAGCGACGCCGTGCAGCGGTTCGTCGCGAAGGAGTACTCGTTCGCGGCGCGCGAGGCGATCCTCGACTCGAAAGAGGGCTGGAGCCGGGAGATCTGGGCCAAGCTGGCCGAGCTGGGCCTTCTCGGGCTGCAGGTGCCGGAGGAGCACGGCGGCATGGGCGGCGCCAGCGTGGAGACCATGCTGACCATGAACGCGCTCGGGCGTGGCCTGCTGCTCGAGCCGTACCTTCCCAGCGCGATCCTGGCGACGGCGCTCATCCGCGACCTGGGATCGGCGGCGCAACGGGAGGAGCTGCTCCCCGCGATGGCGGCGGGGGAGCGGATCGCGGTGCCTGCTCACGGGGAGCCCGGCGCGCGCGACGACCTCGCACGCGTCGGCACGACGGCGGCGCGTTCGGGCGACGGCTTCGTCCTGAACGGCCGCAAGGCGGTGGTGCCCCACGCCGCCTCGGCCGAGGCGCTGCTCGTCTCGGCCCGCACCTCTGGAGCTCCGGACGAGCGGCGCGGAATCTCGCTGTTCATCGTCCCCCGCGGCGCGCCGGGCGTCTCGCTGCAGACCTACCGGACCCTGGACGGGCAGCGCGCGTCCGACGTCGCCTTGCGCGACGTTCGCGTCCCGGCCGGCGGCCTGCTCGGCCCCGAGGGCGGCGCGTTCGAGGCAATCTCGGCGGCCTGGGACCTGGGCATCGCGGCGATCTGCGCCGAGGCCGCGGGCGCGCTGCAGGCGCTGCTCGACACCACCGTCGAGTACGCGAAGACGCGCAAGCAGTTCGGCGTGCCGATCGGGAAGTTCCAGGCGCTGCAGCACCGGATGGTGGAGATGCTCATCCAGGTGGAGCAGGCGCGATCGATGAGCTACCTTGCGGCGATCCGCGCGACCGACGGCGATCCGGCCGAGCGCCGCCGCGCCGTCTCCGCGGCCAAGGTGGTGATCGGGCAGGCGTGCCGGAAGGTGGGGCAGGAGGCGGTGCAGATCCACGGCGGGATGGGGATGACCGACGAGCTGCACGTGGGCCACTACTTCAAGCGGCTGACCGCCATCGAGCTCTCGCTCGGCGACACCGAGCATCACCTAGAGACCTTCGTCCGCGAGACCGCCGCCCGGAAGGAGACCGCATGAGCGCCGCGAGCTGGTCCACCAAAGGGTCGATCGCCGTCATCACGCTCGACAACCCGCCGGTGAACGGCCTCGGCCACGAGTTGCGGCGGGGCATCCTCGACGGGCTCGACCGGGCCGAGGCGGACCCGGCGGTCAAGGCAGTGGTCCTGATCGGCGCCGGACGCGGCTTCTCGGGCGGCGCGGACATCCGCGAGTTCAACACCCCGAAGATGATCGCGGAGCCGACCCTCCGCACCGTCATCCGCGCCATCGAGACAGGCCGCAAGCCGGTGATCGCCGCCATCCATGGCATGGCGATGGGCGGCGGCCTGGAGCTGGCGCTCGGCTCGCATTACCGGGTCGCCGCGGCGGGCGCGCAGATCGGTCTGCCCGAGGTCAAGCTGGGCCTCTTGCCCGGAGCGGGCGGCACGCAGCGCCTCCCGCGCGCGGTCGGCGTCGAGGCCGCTCTGAACCTGATCGTTTCCGGGACGGTCGTCCCGGTCGAGCAGCTCCGCGGCACGGGGCTCATCGACGCCTTCGTGGAGGGCGACCTCCTGGAAGGAGCGGTCGCGTTCGCGGAGAAGGCCGTTGCCGAGAATCGCACGGCGAAGCTGCTGCGCGACGTACCCGTCAGCTATCCCAACGCCGAGGGGTTCTTCGAGTTCGCGCGGGCGGCGGTCGGCGGCGCGTCCAAGGGGTACCCGGCGCCGCTGAAGGCCCTCGAGGCGGTCGCCGCCTCGGCCACGCAGCCATTCGACGAAGGGCTGCGCACCGAGCGCGAGCTGTTCCTGCAGCTGATCGACAGCGCGGAGTCGAAGGCGCTCCGGCACGCCTTCTTCGCCGAGCGCGCCGCGTCCAAGATCCCGGACGTGCCCGAGGACACTCCCACCCGGCCCATCCGGAGCGCGGCGGTGATCGGCGCCGGCACCATGGGCGGCGGAATCGCGATGAACTTCGCCAACGCCGGCATCCCGGTCTCCTTGCTGGAGGTGAAGCAGGAGGCGCTCGAGAAAGGCGTCGCCACGATCCGCAAGAATTACGAGAGCAGCGCCAAGAAGGGGAAGCTGACCGCCGCGCAGGTCGAGGAGCGCATGCGCCTGGTCCGGCCGACGCTGAGCTACGCCGACGTGGCGCAAGCCGACATCGTCGTGGAAGCGGTCTTCGAGGACATGGGCGTCAAGGAGGGCGTGTTCCGCACGCTCGACGAGGTCATGAAGCCCGGCGCCATCCTGGCGACGAACACCTCCACGCTGGACGTGAACCGCATCGCGGGATTCACCCGCCGGCCGCAGGACGTCATCGGCACGCACTTCTTCAGCCCGGCCCACGTGATGAAGCTGCTCGAGGTGGTGCGCGGAGCGAAGACGGGCAAGGACGTGCTCGCCACGGTCATGGACCTGTCCAAGAAGCTGAAGAAGACGGCCGCGGTGTCCGGCGTGTGCGACGGGTTCATCGGGAACCGCATGATCGAGCAGTACTCGCGCCAGGCCGGTTTCCTGCTCGAGGAAGGCGCGCTGCCGCGGCAAGTGGACGCCGCGCTGGAGAAATGGGGCATGGCGATGGGCCCCTTCCGCATGGCCGACCTGGCGGGGAACGACGTCGGGTGGTTCATCCGCAAGCGGCGCTACGTGGAGAAGCCGCACGTCAAATACCCGCGCCTTGCCGATCGCGTCTGCGAGCTGGGCCGCTTCGGTCAGAAGACGGGCGCGGGCTGGTACCGTTACGAGGCGGGCAGGCGCGACGCCATTCCGGATCCCGTCATCGAGGAGCTGGTCGTCGGGTACAGCAAGGAGCTCGGCGTGCAGCGACGGAAGATCTCCGACGAAGAGATCGTGGAGCGCTGCATCTATTCGCTGGTCAACGAGGGCGCGCGCATCCTGGAGGAAGGGATCGCGCTGCGCGCCTCGGACATCGACGTCATCTACCTGACCGGGTATGGGTTCCCGCCGTTCCGGGGCGGCCCGATGTTCGCCGCGGACACGGCCGGGCTGTACAACGTGGTGCGCTCGATGAAGCGCTTCGCGGCGAATCCACACGGCGACCCTGGCTTCTGGACGCCCGCGCCGCTCCTGGCGAAGCTCGCCGCGGAGGGAAGAACGTTCAACTCAGCCGGGGAGACGCGACCATGAGCGACGCAGTCATCGTATCCACCGCCCGGACCGGGCTCGCCAAGTCGTGGCGCGGCGCCCTGAACATGACCCACGGCGCGACCATGGGCGCGCACGCAGTCCGTGCGGCCGTCGAGCGCGCGCGCGTCGATCCGGCCGAGGTCGAGGACGTACTGATGGGCTGCGCCATGCCCGAGGGCACGACCGGCGGCAACGTCGCGCGCCAGATTGCGCTCCGCGCTGGGCTGCCGGTGACCACCGCCGGCACCACCGTGAACCGCTTCTGCTCGTCGGGCTTGCAGACCATCGCCATGGCCGCGCAGCGGGTGATCGTCGATCGTGTTCCGGTGGTGGTGGCGGGCGGCCTGGAGTCCATCTCCTGCGTCCAGAACGAGCGCAACGGACACATGGCGCGCGACCCCTGGCTGCTCGAGCACAAGCCGGCCATCTACGACTCGATGCTGCAGACGGCGGAGAACGTCGCTCGCCGCTACGGCATCCCGCGCGAGAAGCAAGACGAGTACGGCGTGCGCAGCCAGCAACGCGCGGCCGCGGCGCTCGCGGCGGGCAGGTTCAAGGACGAGATCGTCCCGTTCACCACGGTGATGGCGGTGGCGGACAAGGAGTCCGGCAAGCTGGGCACGCGCGAAGTGACTCTCTCGGCCGACGAGGGCATCCGGCCGGACACGACCTACGAGGGCGTCTCGAAGATCAAGCCCGCGATGCCGGGCGGCGTGGTGTCCGCAGGCAACGCGAGCCAGTTCTCCGACGGCGCCTCCGCCTGCGTGGTGATGGACGCGCGGCTGGCGGAGCGACGCGGACTGGCTCCTCTGGGGATCTTCCGCGGCTTCGCCGTCGCAGGCTGCGAGCCCGACGAGATGGGCATCGGGCCGGTATTCGCGGTCCCGCGCCTGCTGGAGCGGACGGGGGTGAAGGCGCAGGACGTCGGCCTGTGGGAGCTGAACGAGGCGTTCGCGGTGCAGGTCATCTACTGCCGCGACCGGCTCGGCATCCCGGACGACCGCCTCAACGTCGACGGCGGCGCCATCGCCATCGGTCACCCCTACGGCATGTCCGGAGCCCGCTTGGTGGGGCACGCGCTGATCGAAGGAAAGCGCCGCGGCGTGCGGTACGTCGTCACGACGATGTGCATCGGCGGCGGCATGGG
>Ga0137409_10003900_pt1 | contig 15779 bp, 17 predicted proteins | sample CZODoug1_16funga_FD_122059 | JGI IMG/M metagenome (GOLD analysis project Ga0137409, IMG submission 122059) | Vadose zone soil fungal communities from Angelo Coast Range Reserve, California, USA - CZODoug1_16fungal (Hybrid Assembly) | ecosystem: Environmental > Terrestrial > Soil > Vadose zone... | reverse complement strand
TGGCGACGCCATGCTGGCCCGCTCCGGTTTCGGCGATGATGCGCGGCTTGCGCATTTGTACGGCGAGGAGGCCCTGGCCGATGGCGTTGTTGATTTTGTGCGCGCCGGTGTGGAGAAGGTCCTCGCGCTTGAGGTAAATGCGCGGGCCGCCCCCATTTGGTGAAAGATGTGCGGTGAGGCGTTCGGCGAATTGGAGCGGCGTGGGACGGCCGGCGAAATTCTTTAGAAGATCGTTGAACTTTGTTTGAAAAACCGAGTCGGATTTGGCTTGTTCGTAGACGCGCTCGAGTTCGAGGAGGGGGACCATGAGCGTTTCGGGGACGTAGCGTCCGCCATAAGGGCCGAAGCGTCCGGGGACAGAGGCGGGGATGGTCAGTTGGGAGGCCATAATGTTGAACTTTAATTGTCGCACAAGCGGGAAAAGAGTGGTGATTGCCGCGGCGCACAAATTGGACAATTCGGTGTCTAACCTAGTGGATAGAAACCGACGCCTGGGGAGGAAGGGCCATGCAAAGCGAAACTGTGCAATGGGACATGACGCAACTCCCTTGTGGATCCAAAGAAGGGTCGACGCTTTTGCTCTTTCTTTTGGTAGTTGTAATAGTCCTTGGCTGGAAAATCGCCAGGGTCTGGCGTATCGCCAAGCCTTTCCACGAGCGCTTGCCAGAAAACCAGAGCGAGTATGTCGGGCTACTCAAGAGAACCATTCAGAGCTTGTCCCGATGGATCCAGCTTACGTTTCTCCTTTGGGCCTTCTTCTTGACGGTCTCGGTTAGCAAAATCTCTCAAGCAGTGATCACTGGCCTAACGCACAACCGTTGGTTGTGGTGGTGCCCGGTCAGAGAAATCGGCGGTATTACGGGAGCGATGGTTGTGGTCGTTACTGGCGCATTCCTGTTGCGGTGGTCCCTTGAGAGAAGGCTCGAGAGGATCGACGAGAGCGATTCTCTTGGTGAGGGGACGTTTACATGAAAGTGCTATCGACCCAGAGCGCGGTTGGCGCGGGCGACTTCGGCGAAGAATTCGCGGAGTTTGGCGGGGTCTTTGAGGCCGGGGCCGGATTCGACGCCGCTGGCGACGTCGACGGCGTAAGGGCGGACCGTGAGGATGGCTTCTCCGACGTTTTCGGGAGTGAGGCCGCCGGCAAGAATCACGTAGTGAGCTTTTGCGGCCTTCGCTGCAATTGACCAATCGAACGTTTGGCCGGTGCCTCCAAACTCCCCGCGCTTCGCAGCGTCGAGGAGAAACATGCACATTTTGCGAAAAGGGCGAAACGTGGCCATAGAAAAATTTGGTCCTACGCGCAACGCTTTGATTACGTTGAACTCGCCTGTGTATGGCGCAACTTGCGCCGGTGGTTCGTCACCGTGCAATTGGACACAAGTTAAATCGATGGCGCGAGCGAGTGATATGACCGCTTCGGGTTTCCAATTGACAAAAACGCCGACAGCCTCGGTGTTCTGGTTAAGGGACTTGCGAATGTTCCAAGCGTCGGCGGGCGCGATGGCGCGTGGAGATTTTTCGTAAAAATTGAAGCCGAGGGCCCATGCGCCGAGTTTTTCGGCGAGGCGGGCGTCTTGCGCGCGAGTGATGCCGCAGATTTTTACGAGAGTGGTCATAAGGTGCGCGTGCTTTTGCTCAAACGCGGTGCTTGAAGCTTACGTTGAGGTCCTTCGCACATCTTCTTGGATGCGCTCAGGATGACAACTTGTTTAAATCTGGCGCCATGAAAGAGATTGTAGCCTAACAACGAGCGCTCAGCTTGCGACACCGAGCAACGCGACGAGCGCGGCGGCGGGGTCGGGGGCGAGCATGAGGCTGGTGCCGACGAGGAAGGCGTCGAAGCCGGCGGCGCGAAGCTTGAGCAATTCGGCGTTGGAGCCGATGCCGGATTCGCTGACAGCGATGCAGTCGTCGGGAATTTTGTCGATGAGTTCGAACGAGGTTTCCACGCGGACGTCGAGCGTTTTGAGATTGCGATTATTGACGCCGATGATTTTTGCGCTCGCGCGCAAGGCGCGATCGAGCTCGGCGGGCGTGTGAACTTCGACGAGCGGTTCCATTTTCAGTTCGCGGCCGAGGGCGAGAAGCTCGGCGAGCTGCGCGTCGGCAAGCGTGGCGACGATGAGCAGAAAACTGTCGGCATCGTTCGCGCGCGTTTCCCACACTTGCCAAGGATCGAAAATGAAATCTTTGCGCAGGACGGGAATCTGAATGGACTTGCGGGCGTCACGGAGATTCTTGAGCGTGCCGCGAAAAAATTCTCCTTCGGTGAGGACAGAGAGTGCTGCGGCTCCGGCGGATTCGAGAGAAGTGGCAAGAGCAACTGGATCGAATGGTTCGCGAAGGACTCCGCGTGAGGGAGAAGCAGGTTTCAGTTCAGCTAAAACATTGAGGCCAGGACGCGTGAGCGCTGCGGAAAAATCGCGCAGAGGCGTGGCGGCAGCGACACCGTACTTGAGCGCGGTTTCGGGCAAGACCTGTTTGCGATGTTCAACTTCGGCGCGGCGCGCTTCGAGAATGCGGTCGAGGACGGTGCCAGTGGGAACAGGTGTGTGCATGAGTGTGAGTTATCATGCTAAGGAGAGGCGCAACGAGAGTCAAACGGCGAAGAAGTAATCAGTCGTCAGTATTCAGTCATCAGGGAATGGGAAGAAACCAGGACGGGCAGATGGCCAGATTTAGCGAACAATACGGAAAATTGCTGGAGGAGATTGCGAAAGAGGCGGATGCGATTGCGGTGAAGTATTTTCGGACGGCGGATCTGCAGATTGAAAAGAAGCACGATGGATCGCGCGTGACGCAGGCGGACAAGAAGGTAGAGGTGATGGCGCGAGAGCGCGTGGCGGCGAGTGGCTTACCGCTGGATGTGCTTGGCGAAGAGATGGGTGGGAGCGGCGCAAATGCTCCGGCCGGCACGCGAGCACGACTGATTATTGATCCGATTGATGGGACCGAAGAGTTTTCGCGAGGAATTCCAACGTTTGGCACATTGATGGGAATCGAGAAGGATGGAGAAATTGTCGCCGCGTTTGTCAGTGCGCCGGGTTTGCACTCGCGGTGGTGGGCGTACAAAGGCGAAGGCGCGTATCGCGACGGCGTGCGGCTGCACGTTTCGGATACGGCGACACTGGCGAAATCCATGGTATTCAGCACAGGAACCGGGCCGAGCAAGGATTCGGCGGACCAGGCGCGGATCCGAAAATATCTCGACGGCGCAAGAAACAGCCGTTCGTTCGGCGGATTCTGGCAGCACATGCTTGTGGCGGAGGGCGCGGTGGAAGCTGCACTGGACTGGACATCAAAGCCCTGGGATTTGGCGCCGCTGATTTTAATAGTGGAAGAGGCGGGCGGGAGATCGACGACGATCGGCGGCAAACGAACAATTTATGAAGGAAGTCTGTTGAGCACGAATGGAAAGATTCACGACGAAGTGTTAAAGCTGTTGCAATAGAGGAAGCGATGTAGTGGAGACCCCTATGGACGTCCAAACACAGGCCGCGAAAGCTGAACAATTCCGAAAACTACATCGCGGGCCGAAGATGCTGCTGCTGCCGAACGCGTGGGACGTGGCGAGCGCGCGCATTCTGGAAGAGGCTGGCCATCCGGCGATTGCAACGACGAGTGCAGGAATTGCGTACTCGCTTGGCTACGCGGACGGGCAGCGAATTTCACGCGAGGAAATGCTGTCTATTGTGGCGCGAATTGCGGGCGCCGTACGCGTGCCGGTGACTGCCGATCTGGAAGCGGGATATGGCACGACTCCCGAGGCAATCGCGGATACCGTGAAGGCCGCGGTTCAAGCGGGTGCGATTGGAATGAATCTCGAAGATCTGGCTGGCGAAGAATCGCTCGTTGAGCTGCCCATGCAGATTGAAAAAATCCACGCGGTTCGAGAAGCGGCGATGGCGGCTAGCGTGCCCTTCGTGTTGAATGCAAGAACGGATGTATACCTAGCGGCGATTGGCCCGGAGGAAACGCGGTTCGAACGGACGGCCGAGCGGCTGCGAGCGTACGTCAAAGCCGGTGCCGATTGCGTTTTCGCGCCGGGCCTGACCGACAGAACGACCATTGCAAAGCTCGTGAAGGCAGTTGAAGCGCCGCTGAATATTTTGGCCGTGCCCGCGTGCCCGCCTATGGTGGACCTAGAAAAGGCTGGCGTAGCGCGAGTGAGTACCGGCTCAGGCATCATGCGCGCTGCGATGGGATTGGTGCAGCGCGTTGCGAAAGAAATGATGGTTGAGCGTTCGTGCGATTCCATGTTTACGGGCGCAACACCGTACATTGACCTGAAGCGAATGATGTTGCGACAGAGTTCGGCTGCGAATGGGTGAGCCTGCGACTTCCCTGCGCGTTTTGAATGAAGAAATTGTGGCTTGCCGCAAATGCGCGCGGCTGGTGACGTATCGCGAAGAAGTGGCGCGCGTGAAGCGGCGGATGTTTCGCGAATCGGAATACTGGGGCAAAGCTGTGCCGGGATTTGGCGATCCGCGGGCGCAGCTTTTTATTTTAGGGCTGGCGCCGGCCGCACACGGAGCAAATCGAACCGGGCGTATATTCACCGGCGATCGCAGCGGAGATTTCCTGTACGCGGCGTTGCACAAGGCGGGATTTGCGAATCAGCCTGCTTCCCTTCACCGCGATGACGGGTTGAGGCTAAGCAACGCATACGTCGCCGCGGCTGTGCGGTGCGCGCCGCCGGCGAATAAGCCGGAGCTTTCGGAGATTCTATCTTGCCGGCCATATTTGGAAAGAGAGCTGGAGATTTTGCGGCCGCGCGTAGTGTTAGCGCTGGGAAAAATCGCCTGGGACGCGTATCTGGAAGTTTTGAAGCAGGAAGGCAAGATTGCGTCGCGTGCGAAATTCCTTTTTGGACACGGAGCGGAGGTGAGGCCGGTCAGGGATGAGCCGCTCCTCGTCGGTGTCTATCACCCGAGCCAGCAGAATACGCAGACGGGAAAAGTTACGGCGGCGATGTACGCGACGGTGCTGAAGCGAATTGGGAGAATTCTGATGGACGGTCGGGTTTCCGAACGGGTGAAGGCGGACGCACGCTGAAGCGTACGCTACTGGCGGCTTTGGCTGGCGTGGATGGCGGTCTTTGACGACAGTTGCGGAACCCTCCCTAGAGTGACCGAAATATCCTCTTTGTAAATATCAGAAATTAAGAGAGTTAAGCGGCTGGCGGAAATGGCCGACGGCGGCTGGCGTGCTATCTCTTTCGGTGACGGGGAGAAGGAACGGACCAATGAAAGCACTCGGAAAGCTATTTTTGACGGGAATTGCAATGGGAGTGACGAGCATGAGCGCGAAGGCACAGGCCCAACAACCGGAAGACGACAGGCCACCGGTTATGTCGCGCGACACGATGGGCGGAATCGCGCCAACACCCGGACCAGCGACGGCGCCAACCCAGCCCGCAGACGGTTCGCGGCATGGATTGCCTTTCGAAGCATTCGCAGTGGTTCCCGGCACACGTGTCCTGGTCCGGCTCGAAGATGAGCTGAGTACGGGCGACTGCAAGAGCAATTTCAAATTCAAGGTGCGCACGATGGAGCCGCTCGAGGCGGGCAGCGGATTTTATTTGCCGAGCGGCGCGGAGATTCGTGCGCACGTGAGTCGCGTGGAACCGGCCAGCATCACGGGGCACGCAAAGCTCTGGCTGGTGTTCGACGAAATTAAGACGCGATTTGGCGTGTTGCCGATCGTAGCCGACGTCGTGGACGTGCCGGGCGATCACAGCGTAAAGAACGGACCGGGGACGGAAGGCATGATCGAAGGTAAAAAGAGCACCCAGCAGGCAGCAGGAGAAGCAGCGGCGGAAGGCGCGGCAATGGGCGCGGTCAAGGGCGTGAAGGATAAGAATGCGAAGGAAGCCGTAACGCGCGCGGCGGAAGCGGCGCTGGCAGCATACTTGACGGAAAGCGGACGAGGACACGAGATTGTTTTGCCGAAGGGCGCGAAGCTGGAGTTGGAATTGGAACGAGCGTTGTATCTAGTAAAAGAGTAAAACTCTCCAATAACATCCAAATCTGACTGGTCCGCCAAGACAGGCGCTGGTCTCCCACGACGCCTCCTGGCCGCAGGGAGGCCACGATTGAGTATGTCCTGAGCGCTCTGAATCTGCCAAAATAAGAGAGACAGCCTAGGAAGAGGGTCTCGGATGACCGAGGACAAAAAGGCGGCCGTGCGCGCGGTGGAAACCGGCGAGCGCAAGGACCGTGTGCTGATCGTTGAAGACGAAGAGAACGCACGCAAAGGGTACGAGCAGCTTCTACAACGCTGGGGCTGCGAGGTGCTCGGCGTGGGCACGGCGGAGGACGCGCTGGCGAAATTCGGCGGCTTTCAGCCGGACGCGTTGATTGCCGACGTGGAATTGCCCGGCATGAACGGTCTCGACCTGCTCAAACAGCTTGGGCCGGATCTGACGGATGTTCCCGCCGTAATCATCACGGGAAAAGGCAGCGAAGAGCGCGCAGTGGCCGCGATCGAGGCCGGCGCGTTTTGGTACATCGAAAAGCCGTTGAAGGGCCCGGTGTTGCGTGCGTTGCTGGATCGCGCATTGAGCAAGGCGCGCGATGCGCGGCAACTTGCTGTGTTGCAGCGCCAATTGCGCGAATCAGGGCGCCTGGGCGACCTCGTCGGCGGTTCGAAGCCGATGCAGGACGTGATGCGAATCGTCGAGATGGCTGCGCCTAGTTCGGCGTCGGTGCTGATTACGGGCGAGACGGGTTCGGGAAAAGAAATTGTGGCGCGGACACTGCACAAGCTTTCACCGCGCGCGGGCGGACCGTTCGTGGCAATCAACTGTTCGGCGATTCCGGAAAGCTTGATGGAGAGTGAAATTTTCGGACATGAGCGCGGCGCGTTTACGGGCGCGGCAGAGCGTCGTATCGGCTGCTTCGAACTGGCGGACAGCGGAACGCTGCTGCTTGATGAGATAGGCGAGATGCCGGCGCCGACGCAGGCAAAACTCCTGCGCGTGCTGGAAGACCGCAAAGTGCGGCGACTCGGGAGCAAAGTGGAAACCCCGGTAGACGTTCGCGTTCTTGCAGCGACAAACAAAGATCCGGAGCAGGCCGTTTCGAGCGGGCAGTTGCGGCAGGATTTGTACTTTCGGCTGAACGTGTTTCACGTGACTTTGCCGCCGCTGCGCGATCACAAGGAAGACATTCCGCTACTCGTCGAATACATTCTGCGCGACATCAATGCCAAACACGGAAAGAGCGTGCGCGGAGTCGGCGCGGAAGTGATGGACATTTTCATGAGCCACACCTGGCCGGGAAACATTCGCGAACTGCGCAACGTGCTGGAGCGGTCCGCAATCATGTGCGAGAAGGATCTGATTTCACGCTCGAGCTTGCCGGGGGAATTCGGCAAAACAACAGCCAAAAACACGAGCGACCTCGGCGGCGTTAAATTCCCGATCGGGACGACCGTGGAAGCGATGGAGCGCGAACTGATTCTGCAGACGCTTGCGGCGACGAACAACAACAAAACGCGCGCGGCGGAATTGCTGGGCATCAGCCTGAAGACGCTTCACAACAAATTGAAGGAATACGGCGGCGCAAACGCCGACGGGGAGTAGGAACTCGCGATGCAGCTGCGGCTGCGCACAAAACTTACGCTGGTGATGACGGGGCTGGTGTTCCTCGTCGTGGTTGTCCTATCCGGAGTGTTTTTCGCCAGGCTGACCGGCCAGGTGATTCAAGAAACGTACAATCGAGCGAATGAACTGACACAACAGGTGTTCGCACAGGCGAAGCGCTCGCTGGCGGATGCGAGGCAAAGCGGGCTACAAGCTGCTTCCGATTCGCCGGACGACCGTCGCGACTACGTGCGGCAGGCATTCGAACGCAATGAAGGGCTCTCCGAGGAGTTGCAGGCGCCGCTCGGCGCGAACGCCTGGATGTACGACGTGATGATCGTCGACAAATACGGAATGGTATTGGCGTCGAGCGATCCGCAGATGCCGGGAACAACGGCCGCGCCGCGGCCGCTGTTTACGCAGTTGGAACGGGCAAACATTTTCAAACAGATGAAGGCGCTTTACGGCCCGCAACCCGTTTATGAAGTGCGGTACCCCTTTACGATGGCCAAGGAACCTTTTGGCGAGGTGCGCGTCGGCATTTCGATTTCACTGCTGCGAAATGAGATTCTGCCGAGCCTGCGAAATTCCGCCGCAATTGCGCTGGTCGCGCTTCTGGTTTCAACGGGACTCGCGATGGTGGTGAGCGGAGCAACACTGGCGCCGCTGCAGGAAATCAGCACACAACTGGATCGCATTTCCGCGGGACAATTTGACGCGCCGGTGGCGCAAGCGACGGGATTCGCCGGCGGCGCGGATGAGTTGGGGCTCGTCAGCAAGAAAATCTCGCAGGTTGGACAGCAATTGCGCGGTGTGCACGAAATTTTCAGCACGATGCGCGAAAATCTGAATTCCGTAATGGCTGGTCTCGAAGATGGTTTGCTTCTCTTCACGCGCGATGCGCGAGCCGTGATGGTTAGCCCGGCGGCGGAAAAATTTCTCGGCGCGCCATCCGGACATTTTTTGGGAAAACGTGTCACCGATATTTTTCCACCGGGCCACCCGTTGCGGCAGGCGCTTCATCTTGAAGGCGACGAATTCAGCGAGACCGCGGCCGAAACCGAACTGGAGACGAGTGAAGGCACGCGGCGGGTCGGCGTCAGCGTCCAGGCCATCCACGAAGACGGCGAAAAAATGGGCGCCCTCGTGACGTTGCGCGACCTCGATTCGATCGAAAGCATAAATACGCAATTGCAAGTGAGCGAACGATTGGCCGCGCTGGGGCGCATAACGGCAGGCGTCGCTCACGAGGTAAAGAATCCGTTGAACTCGATGCGGCTGTGGCTGGAAAACCTGAAGGAGTCGTTGCCTTCGGATTCGGATGCGAATTCCCATCAAGCGGTGCAGGTGCTGGACAAAGAGATCGACCGGCTGGATACGGTGGTGAAGCGGTTCCTGGATTTCACGCGTCCGATGGAAGTGAAGCTTGAGCAAACGCAGCTTTCGCAATTGCTCCACGAAGTACTGGAAGTGGCGCGACCGCAACTGCAGAAAGCGAATGTCGAAGTGGTGCAGTCGCTGCCCGCCGACGTCCCGGAAGTTTTTGTGGACCGCGATCTGCTCAAACAGGCCGTGCTGAATCTCGTGCTGAATGCCGTGGAAGCGATGCCGGGCGGCGGGCAGATCCGGCTGGAGCTGACGCGGCGAGCCGAAATGGCGGAAATTTCGGTGGCCGACACGGGAAAAGGAATCGCGCTCGAAAACCGTCAGAAGATTTTTCAACTTTTCTTTACAACCCGGCCCGGTGGCAGCGGAATCGGATTAGCTAGCACGTTTCGAATCGTACAGTTGCTGAATGGTTCTATCGATTTCAAATCGGAGGTCGGACGGGGCACGACATTTCGAATCGAATTGCCACTGGCTGCCTGATGACAACCCCGACCCTTGTGAAGAGATCTTTTGGAACCGAACGGTGCGGGCGGCGTGCCAGGCAGGTCGCGCTGTGTTGCGCTGCGGTTTTCACGTTGAGCGGCTGCGCAGGACGAAAGGTGCATGCGTTTCCGTGGGCAACCGCGACAGTCGTGCGGCCGAACCCACCGGTCGCGCACGGCAATCCTTCCGTGGCGGATGACCTGGCTCCTGACTTTCGGATCGAACCGCCCTCGACCAATGGAAAAATCTTCGGAGCGAGATCTGTTCCATCGCGGCCGCGCCTGAACTCGCCAACGCAAACCGAAGCCGTTGACGCCGTGAGCACGACCGGGCTTGTCCCCGAGTTGAGCCCGCAAGATACAGCGGCCGCGAAGCAACAGGTTGCCGACAGTATCGCCATAGCCGAGCGCAATCTGCTGGCTACACGAGGAAGAAAATTATTGCCTGCGCAATCGGATATCGTCTCCAAGATCAACGGATTCATGACGGAAGCGCATGATGCAAGCCGCGAAGGCGACTGGGCACGCGCAAGAAATCTTGCAAAGAAGGCTCAGATTCTGTCGCAAGACCTTGCGTCGTCGTTGTGACAATTTGTCGGCTCCGGATGCGCAGCGAGATGTCCCTCGATAACCTCCAAATTCTCCTACTGCGATAGAATCATTTCATGAAGACATTTGATGTGGCGATTGCGGGCGGCGGCCTGATTGGCGCCTCGATCGCATTCGAATTGGCGCGCGCGGGCCTGCGTGTCGGTCTTTTCGATAAGCAGGAACCCGGGAAAGAAGCGTCATGGGCCAGTGCCGGCATCCTGTCGCCAGCGCCGGAAAGTCCCGCCATGATTACGCTCGTGCCGCTCGGCAAAGCGAGCATGGATCTTTATCCAGAATTCGTTGCGAGCGTCGAAGAAATTTCGGCACTGGGCGTCGGCTATCGTGCCAAGGGTACCGTGGAAGTCCTCACTTCGAGGCAAGCGCGCGAGGAAATGAGCACGGTCATCGCCTTGCACCATGGATTGGGACTGCGAGCGGAACCATTGAGTCCGGACGATGCGCGCGAACTCGAACCAGATTTACGCGACGATCTCGAAGCGGCGGTGCTTCGCCCTGCAGAGGCGTCGGTTGACAACCGGCTGCTGACGCGGGCACTCGTCGTGGGGGCGCGAAAGAGCGGCGTCGAAATTCATGCGGGCGTCGGCGCGGAATCATTGTGGATCGAAGGAGAAGCATGCAAGGGCTTAATCGCGGCCGGCGAACGGATTTCTGCGAAGCACACCGTCGTTGCCGCCGGCTGTTTTTCAGCGCAGATTCGCGGCGCGGAAAAATATGCACCGGTCCGGCCGGCGAAGGGCCAAATGATTTCGATGGTCTGCCCGGATGTAAAAATCGAGCGCGTGCTGTGGGGCGATGAGATTTATCTGGTGCCGAGGAACGACGGAAGAATTCTGGCGGGAGCGACAGTGGAGTACAAAGGATTCGACAAGATGGTCACAGCAGGCGGCCAGCGAAAATTACTTTCCGCCGCAATTGAACTGGTGCCGGCCCTGGAAGGCGCGCGAGTGGAGGAAACATGGGCTGGACTGCGGCCTGACTCGCCGGACCACCTTCCGATTCTGGGGCCAACGGATTTACAGGGCCTTGTCATTGCGACTGGCCATTTTCGCAGCGGCGTACTGCTGACACCAATTACAGCAAAGCTGGTGCGTGAATGGATTACGACGGAAAGTGTGAGCGCAGATTGGGAACGTTTTAGTCCGCTACGCTTCGCGTCAGCTCACAAACAAAGCGGGGCAACCGCGCACTAATTTCGGTGCCAAGCTACACGTGATGCACTTCTCTCTTTTACTCCTCGCGGTTATGCGCAAGCGATCGTGTTATATGCACCGGACGACCCGTGCCTTCAAAATCCAGATAACTTGAATCGAGTGTCAGGTCTCGTTCGATCACGATGTCCAGTGTAGACCCGCGCGGAATCTGCGCCTCGGGCCCCCGCGTCAAAAGCACTGCGGCGAGTCCAGCCAGCCCGCCAATTCCCGCGCCGATTCCGGCGCCCCTGCCTCCGCCCGCGATCGCTCCGATACCCGCCCCGGTGACCGTGGTCTCGGCAATGGTTCCCGCGTCTCGCCCTTTTCCACCCGGACCAGTCACTTTCCCTTCCGAGTCCGTCGTTTCACGCCCGCCTGTATCCGCGCTGCGAGGGGCCGCCATCAAGTCCACCGTGTAACCGTTCGGCAGAATCAGCGATTCGAGCCGCAAGCGAAATTCACCTTTGCCCTTGATTCGGCCTGGTCGTTTGCTTTCGAGCAGCGAGCCGCGAATGTACGATCCCACCGGAATCACAACGCGATTGTTTTGCGTCACGGGGAAGGACGTATGAAAGTAGAGCGAGTCGCCGGCCTTCGCGCTGCGCGTCGAGATACCGTTCTCCAGCACCACAGCGAGCCGCGTGCCGGCCGGCACAGAAATCTTTTCGCCATTCGGGGCGGGCTCTCGCTTGTGCGATGGCGCAACGGCCGGTGGCGCGGACGTTTGCGGTCCAACGGATTCCTGGGAATTGACGACCGCGGCCAATCCGAAGATTGCAGCGGACGTCAGCACGACTTTCCAAGGGCGGGCGGTGATGGGCAACATGACAATCCTCCGAACTTTCCCGTGAGATGCAAATAGTAGGCCAAGCGGATGTATACGTCCATCACTTGCCTAAGGCACCTGGCCAGCCGCGGAATCTGGCTGGAGCGGCAAGCGGATTTGACAGCTACCCGTCGCTTGGGCACGCTGGATAGAACACACACGGGAACTGGAGAAACGAATGGCTAAGCTAGCCCTGGTTTATGGATTGCGTTTGTTGCCCGAAGAGGATTTAGCCGAAGTCCGCGAAGCGACGGTGGTACTTAAAAACGGAAAAACCGCGCGCGTGGCCATGCACCTGATCGAAGGAACCAAAGAGGAAATCGAGTCGACTTTCCACGAATCGGTACAAGCATTCTTCGAGCTTTATCCCGAGATCTAAGCGGCTTCAGCGGTTGCCGAAATTTTCCGGATCGGCGTTGCGGTCGCCCAGATTATCGTTGATAAGGACCGTGGACTGGCCCGTCAGTTCAATCCGCTTCCGGCATTTGTGGCAAGCCACCATGTCGTCCAACCGGATCATATAAGAAGAAGCTTTCGCAAATTTTTGCCGGTCTTCCGCGTCCGCATTGCGCGGCAACTCACGTTTTTTGGTGCAAATCTTCCACCGAATCGGAGCCGTAAACTCATTGCGGCAACTGGGGCAAAGCAGCTTCGTTGGCTTGTTCTCTTCCCGTTCTGTGTAAAACGCTTTGTTGTCCATGACTAAGTTGCGGGTGTGCTCACCGCTTCCTCAATTGTAACAAATTCGAGCCCGGCATCGCGCCAGCGCGGGAGCCAATATTCGAGCGCCTTGAGTGTACGCGTGCGGTCGGCGTTGAGCGCGCGATGTCCGCCATCATGCAGACAAAGCACATCGCCGGCGCCGTCTGCCCCTGACGAAAGATTCCTCTGAGCATGCGCGGCGATAGGCCGCATTTTGCCGATGAGTTTTTCCAGCGGCCACGACTTCCAATCGCCCGGAATCACCGACCACATTGCGGCGCGCATGCCGAGTTGCGCCGCCGTCCTCACAACCCAGGGATTGCGATAACCATACGGCGGGCGAAACCATTTTGGTGCGAAGCCTGTGGCGGCAACTATCGCGTCCTGAGTTTGCCGCAACTCATCGCGAATGATCGACGGCGTTAGCCAGAATAAATTGGGATGTGTCAGCGTATGATTCGCGACCAGGTGGCCGCGCCGCGCCGTTTCTCCGACAAGTTCCGGGCACTCCCTTGTGTATCTCCCAATCACGAAAAATGTCGCTCGCGCGTCGTAACGTTCGAGCAGATCGAGCAGTTGTGGAGTCAGCGCCGGATTCGGGCCATCGTCAAAGGTAATCGCAAGCTTGCGCGGAGAGTTTGTGTGGCAAACGGTCGGGCCGAATATTTGGGCGCGCGGATAGACCGCAGCGTAGCTCACTGCGCCCGCGCAAGCCGCAAGCGCCGCACCGACGGGTAACAAAGGATTCATTGCGCCAATTGTCGCACGCGCGTCATTTTTGCCGCCACTCGGGCGTCGACGTCAATCCTCCTGTACGTACCTCGCGTGATACACTCCGGCCATTCTCCGCGAAAGGAGTTCACCGATGAAATGTCAGGTATGTGGCCAGGAATACGGCGTTGCCCACCAGTGCGCTGGCGTGGCGCCCGCTCCGGACGTTTCGGATGTTCCCGCGCCGCCTAAGGGATTTGCGCTGGGACATTACCTCGGCGAGGCTCTTCGCATCGCGACGTGGAACGACGACGCGATTCGCCGCACGATGAACGATCCGAACGCCATCGTCTACGGCGCCATCATCTACATGGCTGCTGTTTCGCTCCAATTGGCCGTGCCCGTCTTACGGCTTTTGGCCGCTGGCCGCGTTGAGCACGCCGTGATTGTCGCCTCTTCCGTGGTCATTCTGCTCCTGGCGGCAGCTGGCCTTGATTTTCTGAAAATAGGAATTTGCCACTTCTTTTCAAAACGGTTCGCGGGTGGTTCCGGAAAATTCACTCAACTGCTCGGTCCGCTACTCCTCGGTTCGATTGTTCACGCCCTCGCACTATCTCCGGTTCTGGGAGCGGTTGCCGCGGGAATCGCGTGGGTCGCGGTCTTCGCTATGGTATTTCAGGAAGTTCACGGGTTGCAGCCACTGACGGCAATTCTAATTTGCGGGATGGTGAACTTCGTATTCTTCGTAATTCAGATTTACGCCTTTCCGGCGCAGCCGCGGTAACCAAACCAACCCGTCACATTCTATTCGGGCTTGCGAAGTGATTGCAGGTCAATGCCAAGCTGCTGGCATTTCTTGTAGAGATGGCTGCGCTCGAGTCCAAGAGCGCGCGCCACATTGGTCATGTGAAAATTGTTGCGCCGAATCTCCGCGAGGAGGACTTCTTTTTCAAAGCTTTCCGTTCGTTCCGCCAAAGTGCCCGTTCCATTGATCGAAGCAGACTGCATTGACCCGCCAGCCGCGCCGGCGCCCGCCGGCAGCGTCAGCTGAACATCTTCCTGCGACACTTCGGCGCTTTCCGCCAGCAACACCAGCCGCTCCACCACATTGCGCAGCTCGCGAACATTTCCCGGCCATGAATATTTCTGCAGCTCGGCAATCGCTTCCTTTGAAAACGTTTTTTCTTTCCAACCATTCTGCGCCGCAACTTGCCCCGCGAAATGCCCGACGAGGGGCGCGAAATCTTCCGGCCGTTCCCGCAACGGCGGAAGAACCAGCGGAAATACGTAAATCCGATGAAACAGGTCCCGCCGAAATGAATTTTGTTTCACAAGGTCTTCGAGATTGCGATGCGTTGCAACAACCACACGCACGTTCACTTTGGTGGGCTTATCGCCCCCCACCCGCTCCACTTCACCCTCTTCTAGTACGCGTAATAGCTTCGCTTGCATGGCGACTGGCATGTCGCCAATTTCGTCGAGGAACAGCGTCCCACCTTCCGCTTGTTCGAATTTTCCCGTGTGGCGCGACGCGGCGCCGGTGAACGCGCCTTTTTCGTGTCCGAAGAGTTCGGATTCGATGAGTTCGGCGGGCACCGCAGCACAGTTCAACGTGACGAACGGCGCGTCCTTCCTGAGCGAACGTTCGTGAATCGCCCGTGCTACGAGTTCCTTGCCCGTGCCGGTTTCTCCGAGAATGCACACTCGCGTTTCGCTCGCTGCCACGCGGTCAATCTGCGCCTGGAGCTTTTTCATTGCCGGGCCGTCGCCGACCAGCGTGTGCTTGCCGAGACGTTTCTTCAGTTCACGATTTTCGGTTTCGAGGCGCGACAACCGCAGCGCATTTTCGACCGTGATCAGCAACTTATCCGTTGAAAGCGGCTTTTCCAGGAAGTCCAGCGCGCCGAGCTTTGTCGCGCGGACAGCCATCTCGATATTCGCCTGCCCGGAAATTAGGATCAGCGGCGTGCGGACGCCGGCGTTGCGAATTTCTTCCAGAAATTCCAGCCCGCTTTTTCCTGGCATGACGACGTCGGAAAAAATCAGATCGAAGCTTTCTGATTTGAGCAGTTCGGTGGCCCGCGCCGCGTTGTCGCAAACTGTCGCTTCGTGCCCCGCCATTCGAAATGCGCGGGAGAGCGACGCCAGGGTGTTTGCATCGTCATCCACCAGCAGGAGATGAGCCTTTTGTGCCATGGAGTTCTCGCGCGCGGCGCCGCTCATCCTTCGTTGGCGACCGCGGCCGCCCGCGTCGGCTCTTCGCCTTCGGTCTTCTTTTC
>Ga0137409_10003897_pt1 | contig 15781 bp, 13 predicted proteins | sample CZODoug1_16funga_FD_122059 | JGI IMG/M metagenome (GOLD analysis project Ga0137409, IMG submission 122059) | Vadose zone soil fungal communities from Angelo Coast Range Reserve, California, USA - CZODoug1_16fungal (Hybrid Assembly) | ecosystem: Environmental > Terrestrial > Soil > Vadose zone... | reverse complement strand
GCGCTGGGAGTGCGGCGCGCCTTTGTAGGCGTGGTGCTGCTGCGCGCGCGGCACGAGCTGCGGCAGGCGCTGGAAGGTTCGAGCGCGCTGGCGGCGGGAGGAGCTTCTTGAGCAAGACACCGGAAGAGCAGACGAAGCATCTGGACGAGATGACATGCATGCTGTACATCGAGCGGCAACTGGACCGCGCGCGCGGGTTGGAAGTCTCCGCGCACACGCAGGACTGCGCGGACTGCCGGACGCTGCTGCGGGCGCTGGAGCGGGAATCGCGGTTGCTGACCCGCGCCATGCTGGAAGAGGACGAGCCGCTGCCGTCGCGGCTGGCGCAATTTCAGGAGCGCGCGCGGAATTCGATGCAGTGGATTTGGGGCCTGGTCTTTGGACTGGCAGCGACGGGAGCGTACGCACTCTATACAGAGTATGTCATACCCTGGCAGGACCAATTGGAAAAGGCGGGATTCGGCGGTTCGAGCCTGCTGGGCTTGCTGATCTTTCAAGGTGCCTTCTGGAAAGGATGGCAATCCATGATCACACTTCTTGAGGTGGTGGCGATGGTGACGCTGGCGGGGATCGGCGTAGTGTTCTTCCGGAGGCGAATCCGCCGAGGTTCGGCGCTGGCGCTGATGTTCGCGGGATTCTGCGCGGTGCTGACGCTTCCGGCGGCGACGCTGGCATCGGAGACTCGCAAGGGCGAGTCCGCCAGTGTGAGATCGGAGGAAACGATCAAAGGAGATATTTTCCTGTTTGGCGACCGCGTAAAAGTCGATGGGAAGGTGGAAGGCGATGTGTTTTTGTTCGGGCACGACGCCACCGTGAACGGGCACGTCGAGGGCGACGTGTTCGGGTTTGCACAGACACTGCAGGTCGACGGGAAAGTGGATGGAAATATTCGCGCGTTTACAAACACTTTGACGATTCGGGGGACGGTGGCGAAGAACGTTTTGACGTTCGACGAGCGCGTGAATTTGGAAGCCGCCGGAAAAATTGGAGGGAGCCTCACGGTTTTCGTGGATAACTTGAATCTGGAGGGGAGTCTGGGGCGCGATCTCCTGGTTTTTGGGAAACACGTGACCATCTCCGGCAAGGTCGGGCGCGGAATCCGGGAGAAAGGAGCGGGGTTGACGATTACTTCCAGCGGGGAGGTCGGCGGGCCGATTCATTATGAAGGTGACACTCCTGCGGAGGTTTCGCCGTCAGCGAAGCTGGCATCGCCGGTGGAATTCAAGAAACTCGAGCACAAGCGCGATTACCGGCAGGGCAAATACTATGTGTGGCAGGTGATCTGGGCCGCGGCATTCGTTCTGTTCGGGCTGGTACTGATGAGTTTGATGCCGAAGTTTTCGCAGGACGCGGTGAAATCGTCGGAGGAATATGGAGCGGCCGCAGGTTTGGGAGTGCTGGTGATGTGCGGTGTGCCGATCGCGGCGGTGATTGCATGCGTTACGGTGGTGGGGTTGTTCATCGGATTGTCCGCATTGTTTGTCTGGTATGGGTCGCTGTACTTTGCGCAAGTCATCGTGGGAGCGCTCGTCGGGCAGTGGCTGATGGGGCGCACTAGCCAGCTGTGGCCGCTGATCGGGCGGATGGCGGTGGGAGTGGTGATCGTGCGGCTTTGCACTACGATTCCGGTGATCGGGGGCTGGGTGAAACTTGGGGTCATCATCTGGGGACTGGGAGCAATCTCGATCGCGCTATACCGGAGATTCCAGCCGGTGATTGCGCCGGGGGTTCCACCGGGGCAGTTTGCGCCGCCGTTGCCGCCGAATACGACGGTGGGCGGAGTGCAGCCAGCGTAAGGAACAGTCGTTAGCTCTTAGTTTCTAGTTGTTGGCTGAGGAGGAATTGGAAACCTCAGGAAGGCGTAGATTAATGGGGGAATACGGAACGGGCCGGTCGGAGCACATCCGATCGGCCCGCTGCTATTTGCGGCGGAGAAAGGTACCTCGATTTAGTGTTGCCGGATCTTTGCAGCCATGAAGGGGAACTGTGCGGAGTTCGACGAATTTTCCAAATAAAGCACGCGAAGCCCCACAGGCAAACTGGCGGTCACGTTCGCTGCGCTGCTAGGGATACCATCGAGATTGGTTACGCCCTGACCACCAAGGGTGCCTGAGAAGACTTGCGTTGGAAAAACGGACGCGGGCGTAATGTTAAAGTACGAGGGAACAGAGTTGACGTCGACGACGGTACTGGTTGAAGTTCCAGTGGGTATGGCGATAAGGCGCGACCAACGGAGGGTAACGGTATCCGAGGTTGCTGCTGCGATGGTATTGCCGAGCGCTGCCACGAATGCGGTGACATTAACGGCGACGGCCTGGCCGGGATGTATTGCGGAGGTGTCGGCTTGCCCTCGAAACAAGCCGAGGCTACCGGCAGGTACGGCGAGGCCTTTGGTGTCGACGAGGAAGGGTTTGGGGGCGGGGATGTTTACGGTCAGGAGATCCCCGGCGTTGAGTCCGCCAATAAGGGAGTTGGTGGCGAGCTGAACTTTATCGGTGACGGCGATGGCAAATTGAGTAGGAGTGTTGACGGCGTAGACGGTACCTTCTACGAAGTCCTGCCGGGTCGCATTCAACGGCTCAAATTCCTTGAGGGAAAGCGTACCGTCAGTGTTGAGGAAGGCGTCAACGCTGGCGATTTGATCATTCGCGACGCAATTGACGGTGGCTGGCGTCGGACAAATGGAGCCGTCGGGGCTCGGGTCGAAAAACGAGTTTGAGGTGCTGGTAGCCGTGAGCGTGCCGCGGGTGGGCGAGCTAATGGTTACGGTACTGCCGCTGATACCGACGACGCCGGTGAAGTCCTCGATGAGTTCGAGCTGATTCGTACCGAGATTGGCATTCGTGCGGGGCAGCGTGAAGGCCGTGAAGACGCCCGGGTTGGGAGAGGAGGGATTGAAATTGACCGACAGAGTTCCGGACGAGAGCGAGATGGCATTATTCAGCTTGAAGTCGATCTCGATGCCTTGCAAACCGCTCGTTGTTGCGTTGAACGTGAAAGAGCTGATCGTGGGGGTGCCAACGGCCGAGAGGGTAGCAGTGCAGACCTGAGCGCTCAGACATGTCGCGCCGTTTGCAGTAATGGTTGAAGACGTGTCGTTCAGGAATGTTATCTCCGGGCTGGAAAGAGAAAGCTGAACTGTGTAGCTTCCTGACGGCACGTTGGTGAGGGTGCCGAGAAAGGCCGTATCGGACTGCAAGCGCATCAGGTCGACGACGAGCGCCGGATTGGGGGTAAAGGTTTGCGCCGTGCCGGTCGTTGGAGTGAGGGTAATGCGGTCAATAGTGACTTTGAACGAAAGGATTGACGGATTCGCCGGAAGAGTGTCGGCAACGAGAGTAAAGCTAACGGTGGCGCTGCCGCCGCCACCGCAGTTGACGGTGCAAACGGTTGTGGGGCCGCTACAGGCGGCCAGGCAAAAGGAAGCGAGCAAGAGAAAGAGAAGCAGAGCTTTGTTTCGATTCATTAGGCACCCCACGCTAGACTAGTCTGCGTTTGCCATCCCTGGAAAGGAAAACGCTCAGAAGTACGACATTGAATGTAACGCGGGGCAAGAAAAGATGGTTGCGGTAAAACGGAGGCGGGGTGTTCAACTGCTAAATGCCGGAAATCAAGAAGGATATAGTTTCTTGGAGACGCGAGGGCCAGTAAGAAAGACGGGTAGCGGGTATGTTATCGTTACTCGTCCCTCTGGCGGGTCGAGCGAGAAAGAAGGCGGGTTTTTGGCAAAACGCGCGGCAAAATCGGCGATGGAACTTTCGGAAACGGGCGTAAAGCGCGCTGCGAAAGCCGTCGAGCGAAAATATATGCCGATCGAAGACGACCGGGCGGCGGGCCTCAGCACGCAAGAAGACGCCGTCGAAGAGCAGGTTGCCGAGCCGGCGAAGCCTTCGATGCGGGAGGCCTTTGGCCCGGACGGATTCCTTGAAAAATGCATGAGGGGCGGGTTTGACCGGACGACGGTCACATCCGACTACGAGTACCGGCCGGCACAACTGGAGATGGCGGAGCTGGTGCACGACGCGTTTGAAACGCGCCACCACGCCATCGTGGAAGCGGGCACGGGGACCGGGAAGACGCTGGCATACCTACTGCCGGCGATTTGCAGCGGGCGGCGCGTGGTGATTTCCACGGCGACGAAATCGCTGCAGGAACAGCTCTACCAAAAAGATATTCCTTTTCTGCAAAAACATTTCGCGCCGAACCTGAAAGTGGCGGTGATGAAGGGCCGGTCGAATTTTCTGTGCCGCGCGAAGCTGCATCAGATGGCGGACCAGCCGATGCTGAAAGGCATGGATGAAATTGACGCGTTCCGGCAGATTCGCGACTGGGCGAAGCTTACGGAAACGGGCGATCGCGCGGAGCTGACGTTTCTTCCGGACGATTCCGATTTGTGGACGCGGATCGATGCGCGACGCGACACGTGCACGGGAAAGAAGTGCGCGGACTTCAACCAGTGTTTCCTTACGGCGATGCAACAGCGGGCCCGCGAAGCCGACCTGATCATCGTGAATCATCATCTGTTTTTTGCAGATCTCGCCCTCAAGCAGGATGATTTCGGGAGCATCCTGCCGGAATATTCGGCGGTGGTGTTCGATGAAGCGCACGAGATGGAAGACGTGGCCAGCGATTATTTCGGGAGGCAGATTTCGAATTACCGGTTTGAGGAACTGGCGCGGGATGCCGATCAGACGCTGCGCTTGCTGCACCTGGGCACGCCTTCCTTGCTGCGAAAAACACAGCGGATCCGGGAGCGTAGCCGGGGCTTCTTTGAATTGTTCCCGCCGCGCGACGGACGGTTTTCGTTCACACGCAACGAGCGCGAGGCGTTCCTCGAGCAGAACCGCGAAGGATACGATTCCCTGGTGATGGCGCTGAAAAGCATGGAGACGGAATTCGCGGCGCTGGCGACAAAGCCGGAAGAACTGACGCGCATCGCGCGGCGGAGTTTCGAATTAAGGCAGGAGCTTTCGTTTCTGTTCGAATCGAACGAGAAAAACTTCGTTTACTGGTACGAGCGGAGGAACAAAGGCGTGTTCCTGACGGCGACGCCGATCGACGTCAGCCAGATTTTGCGGGAGCGGCTGTTCGAACAATTCGACACGGTCATACTGACTTCCGCGACGCTGACGGTGGGCGGGCGCTTCGACTACATCCGGCAGCGGCTGGGCATTGACCACGCGAAGGACCGCGCGCTGCCGCCGGAGTTCGATTTTCCGAATCAGGCGCTGCTGTACCTGCCCCGGCAGATGCCGGACGTGCGTGACGCGGGGTTCGCGGCCAAGGCCGCGGACGAAATCGTGAAGTTGCTGGAACTCAGCCGAGGGCGGGCGTTCTGCCTGTTCACCAGCTACTCGCAGATGAACGATCTTTTTGAACGCGTGCGATCGCGCGTCGGGTTTCCTCTGCTGTTGCAGGGAACGGCGCCGCGCTCGGTTCTGCTGGAGCGCTTCAAGAACACGGAAGGGGCAGTGCTGTTTGCGACGGCCAGCTTCTGGCAAGGCGTGGACGTGCCGGGCGAGCAGCTTTCGTGCGTGATTGTGGACCGGCTGCCGTTCGCGGTGCCGAGCGATCCCATCGTGGCGGCTCGAGTTCGCGCCTTGCAAGACGATGGACGCAATCCGTTCGCGGAGTTCCAGGTGCCGCAAGCGGTCCTGGCGTTAAAGCAGGGCTTCGGGCGCTTGATTCGCGCGAAGACCGATCGCGGCGTGCTGGCGCTGCTCGATACCCGGCTGCAGCGCATGCCCTATGGTAAAATTTTCCTGGAGTCGCTGCCGCGCTACGGGACGACCCACGAACTGGCCGACGTTGCGCGCTTTCTAGAGAAGAGGGGAAGCCCCGAGCGGCTCGGGGCCCGCTCGGCAAGTCCCGCCTGAGAATTCACGAACGGAGAAGATTCGTCGAGTGCGGGCAGCGAGTTCCTGGAGACCTATGTTTCAAGTCAGCGTGGAAGAGACGTTTTCGGCGGGTCATGCCCTGCGCGGCTACAAGGGTAAATGTGAAAACGTGCACGGCCACAACTATCGCGTGCGCGTGACGCTCGAAGGCCCGCAGCTCGATTCCATCGGTCTGCTGGTGGACTTCACGCACCTCAAACAAGTGATTCGGGAAATCATGGGCCGGCTCGACCATCAGTTCATGAACGATTTGGAACCGTTCACGACCGTAAATCCATCCGCGGAAAATGTGGCTAAATATTTTTACGATGAAGTTACGCGGCAATTGAAGGGGCTGCCCCCGGGCGCGAAAGTGACCGACGTAATCCTGTGGGAGACGGATACCAGCCGTGCGCAGTACCGGCCGGGCGCCTAGAGCGATTGGGGATCAGGTGAAGCGATGAACCGCGCTTTCTTTATTATTTCCATCCCGGTGCTACTCGTGGCAGCAGGCTACGTTGCCGTTTTCCGGTTCATGGGGGTCGCGCCCGGTTATCCGCGGCTCGTCCTTTTGATGGCACTTTTCTCCGGCGTGATGTATTGGCTTTCCCGGCGAAACGCAGGAAAACCGGGGACCAACCGGCAATAGCGGACCGTAATCGACCATGATTATCACGGAAATTTTCAAATCGATTCAGGGCGAAGGCACGCGCGCGGGACTGCCGTGCATCTTCGTGCGGCTGACGGGCTGCAACCTGCGATGCACATGGTGCGATACGGCGTACGCGTTTCATGGCGGCAAAAAAATGAGCGTGGAAGAAGTGCTGGCTCGCGTGGATGAACTGGCCGGGCGCAGCGAAGGAAAGTCCGCAGTGGAAGCAACGGTGCCGCTCGTGGAGCTGACGGGAGGAGAGCCCCTTCTACAGGAAGAAGTTTATCCGCTTTCCGAAAAGCTATTGGATGCCGGCTACACGGTGATGATAGAGACGAACGGGGAACGCTCCGTTGAGCGGCTTCCACGCGAGGTCATCAAGATCATGGATGTAAAGTGCCCGGACTCAGGAGAACCGGATACTTTTGAGATGCGGAATCTCGAGGCGCTGACGGAAAACGATGAAGTGAAATTCGTGCTTTCGACGCGGCGCGATTACGAATTTGCGCGCGACTTCACGATGCAACATGAACTGACGCGGCGCGTGAAGCAGGTGTTGTTTTCACCGGTGTTTGAAGATCCGAAAGGTAAATGGCAGGGACTGCAGCCGCGCACGCTGACCGAATGGATCCTCGCCGATGGTTTGCCGGTGCGGCTGGGATTGCAGCTGCACAAATTTATCTGGGACCCAGCGACGAAAGGTGTCTGAAATTGAGAAGTAAAGAAGTAATGAAATAAGGAGTGGGAAAGAAACGGCGGACCGGCGAGTTCGCGCCGGCGAAAACATGAGCGACGTGAGAAAAGCGGTGGTGCTTCTGAGCGGGGGGATGGACTCCTGCGTTAGCACTGCCATTGCGCGCGAGCGGCATGGCGCCGGGAATCTTGCGTTGCTTCACGCGGGGTACGGGCAGCGCACGCAGGAGCGCGAACGCCACGCGTTCGAAGACATTGCAGATTTCTATGGCGTGCGGGAGCGGCTCGTCGTGCAGCTCGACCATTTCCGCGCGATAGGCGGCTCCGCTCTTACGGACAAGAACATTTCGGTTCCTGAAAATGAATTCGGTGCAGCAGGACTGAATGGCAGCACAATCCCAGTAACCTACGTACCGTTTCGCAATGCCCATTTTCTTTCCGTGGCGGTGAGCTGGGCGGAAGCGCTCGGCGCGGGCGCGATTTATATCGGCGCCGTGGCGGAAGACAGTTCCGGATATCCCGATTGCCGCCCGGAGTATTACCGCGTATTTCAGGAATTGATTCGCGTGGGGACGCGGCCGGAAACACAGATCGAGATCATGACGCCGGTGATTCAATGGAAGAAAAGCGAGATCATCCGCCGAGGCATCGAGCTGGTTGCGCCGCTGCATCTAACCTGGTCATGCTATCAAAATGAGGACATAGCCTGCGGAGCGTGTGACAGTTGTCTTTTGCGATTGCGCGCTTTCGCCGAAGCCGGAGTGACCGACCCCATTGGCTACCGGCGAACGATTTCCGCATCGCGCTGAGCTTGGAATCTGGCCTGGATGAGAGATAATGGGGCGCACATGGCCCGGTTACGCCGGGCAGGTCTCCCTCATGAAAAAGGAGAATGGAGCATGAAGAGTTTTCATAAATCGTGCGTGTTGGCCGCGATGGTTTTGGCAGCGCTGGCAAGCGTTCTCACACCGGGCGCCGCAGCTCAAATGGACGGCGTCATCCGCGGACAGATCATAGATATCGTGGGCAAGCCCTGGGCGGATCTTGCTCTGCAAGTTGTGAACGACCAAGGCGGTAAGCAGGAAACCAAGACGGACAAGGACGGGAATTACGCGTTCCGTAACTTGCGTCCTGGCGTATACGTGATTCACGTCTTGCTGCCCGGCCAGAATCAGCCATTCGATGATAAGGTCCAGGTGCAAGCGGGGACCGAAGCGAAAAAGGACTTCAACTTCAAAGAACTCGCTGGGAAGCAGGGCGCAGAGTATCAAGAAACATTGAAGAAGAACGAAGAGGCGAAGAAAGGCCTGGAATCGCTGAAAGCGCACGTCCTCGCGGGAGACGCGATTGTCGGTCAAGAGCGCCAGGTCAAAGCCGACCTGGGCAAGGCGCCCGCAGACCAGCGCGATGCGCTGAAGCAAAAACTGACGGACCTCTCGAACCAGGCAGTTACGGAGTTCAAGGAAGCGCAGAAGAGTCTGGGCGAGAAGGATCCCAATGCGGCGCTGGTGTTTTTCAAGCTGGGGGAAGCCTATGACTCCGCGGGGCGCAACGAGGAAGCCACGGAAGCGTACAAGCAGGCCATCGCTCTCAAGCCCGACGTTCCTGGGTACTACAACAATCTGGGAAACGTCCTCGCACGGGCCGGAAAAATTGACGAAGCCAAGGCCGCGTATACGAAGAGCGCGGAACTGGATCCCGCGAACGCTGCGACCGCATGGCGGAACTTTGGGATCAGTTTGTACAATGCGAACCGCCTGGGTGACGCCGTAGAGCCGTTCCAGAAGTCGGCCGATCTCGATCCAAAGAATGCGCAAACCTGGTATCTGCTGGGCGCTTCCCTGGTGTACAAGCTGACGTCGAAAAAGGTGGGCGACAAGGAGGTAATTACTTTTGCTCCCGGAACGATTGAGGCGTACCAGAAAGCGGTCGAGCTCGACCCCAATGGAACGTGGGGCCAGCAGGCCAAGCAAGGGCTCGAGCAGCTGCAACTGATGGCGCCGGGCATCGATACCAAAGTCAACGTGAAGAAGAAGAAGTCTTAGGCAATTTCAGAGCAGATGGTTGGAGGCCGGTTCCGTGTCGCGGAGCCGGCCTTTTCTTTTAGCTGCGGGTCAGAGTGCCCATCACTTTTTTCGGCATAGCGTGCAGCCAAAGAACAGACCGGCGCCGATCTTGGATGCATGGCGAAGTACGGCAATCCCCGGTAGAATGGTGCGCCAGGGGCGTTCCTCCAGCACACGGCGAGAATGCGTCCGTGGATTCCCCCAAGGAGCCGTGCTGATGCTGTCGCTCGCAGATCGTGCCGCCGCTCCGGCGCACGTGCTAGTGCGATTGTTGGATCGCGAGTCCGTGCTGCTCAACCTCGAAACCGAACGATATTTTGGTTTGGATGAGACCGGCACGCGGATGTGGCAGGTTGTCACGGATTCGCCGTGTCTCGACGCCGCATACGAGCGGCTCCTCGCGGAGTTCGATGTGGAACCAGAATTATTACGATCGAATTTTTTGGAACTTCTGGACCGGCTCGTGGACAACGGGCTGCTTCAGGTACTCCCCGGTAATGTGGGAACGGCTCCGGCGATTTAGGGCGCTGGAGCGCCCGGCGCAGAGCTTGTTTCTGCGCGCGATCTTTCTCCTGCCAATCGTTGCGCTGAGTCTGCGATGGCGCGGGTTTCGCGGGACGCAGACGATGCTGGAACGATTCCTTTCGAATAGCAGTGCCGCGAAAGACTCCGCCGAGGTAAACGAACGCGTGGTCATGACCGCGCACATGGTTAGTATTGCGGACCAAAGTGGCCTGGTACATCCCTCGTGTTTGGCAAAATCGCTAACGCTCTGGTGGCTTTTGATGCGGCACGGGATCGCCGCGGACTTGCGCATCGGCATCCGGAAAGAAAACGAAAAAATGGCGGCGCATGCGTGGGTGGAACGAAATGGAACGGCGTTGAATGAGCCGGAGGAGCACCACCGTCATTACGCCGCATTCGACGCGGAGTTTTCTTCCATGTCGTCCGATATGAAATGAAAAAGCCCCCCCGGCCTGGCCGGGGGGCTTCCGTTGACCGCGAAAGGTCAGATGTTGGTGCGGCGCGAGAGGACGCGCTTGGCGCGCGCGGCCTGCTCAGGCAACTCAACCGTCAGCATCATGGCGCTCTTGTTGCGGAGGACGCCCAACTTCACCGTTCGGTCTTTTTCGTCACGCTTGGCGGAAAGCTTTTCGCGCAGCTCGCCGACGGAACGAATGCGTTCGCCGTTCAGAGAAGTGATGACGTCGCCCGCCTTGACTCCCGCCTTTTCCGCGGGCGAGGCGGAATTTACCTCGCGGACCAGAATTCCCTCGCCATCGGGAGCGCCGAAGAATGCGCCCAGCTGACCGTTGAGATCTTCCGCGTCAATGCCGAGCCGAGGATGTCCGCCGGCCAGCACGCCGCCATTCCATTCCATCGAAGGAATGTCTGGAATTTCCGGCATGTCCGGGATGCGGAACGCGAAAGTTCCGGGCGTTGGCGCCAGCATCTTCATGGATCGATGACGCTCTTCGGATTTGCCGAGAGTGGCGCTCAGGGTTTGTGAGCGGCCATCGCGCCACACCGTGAGCTGAATGGAACGGCCCGCCGGAATTTCATGAACCATGCGGCGGAATTGCGCGGCGCCTTCCACGCGCTGGCCGTTGATCTCCGTCACGACGTCGTTTTCCTTCAGACCTGCTTTCGCGGCGGGGCTGTCCGGAACAATCTTTCCAAGCACGACACCACGCTCCGCCGGGAGCTTGAGTTCCTTGGCCTTTTCGGTATTCACTTCGTGCGTCTCGACGCCGAGCCAGCCGGTACCATCGCCGTCCATCAGGATTCTGACGTCATCCTGTTCGATGTCGGGCGCGTCCGGCAGCTCGATGACCTCCGGCTCGTCGAGCTCAATAATTGTTGGCGCCGACCGCTGAACTTTTTGTTTTTCAACTTGCTTCTTCGCAGAAAAACCGGGGAGCGCGATCAGCGCGAGGCTGAGTGCCGCAGCGCCACCGGCCAAAATCAAATTTCGCTTATTCATTGTCGTCCCATCCTCCTGAATCTTTAGACGCAGCAAAAGCTAAACCGTTGACCGCAGGACAATCACTCGAATGCCGCCGTTGATGGTTCGCAGGTGAATTGGAAATCCTCCGCGGCCCAGCTTGCCGTGGATTTCACGGGGTTTCTGAGAACTCTCCATCGCGATAGGAAGTTCCGAGTAGAAGTTGCCGTTGAGGCAGCGAGCTTCGAGATCGGCCTGTGCGCTTGACGGCAGCGCGAGAACGACAGAACCATTGGTGGTTTCCGCGCTGGCGGCGCCCTTTTCAAGTAGGTGGGCGAGTTCGAGGTGCACATTGCCATTGGTGGTGTGAGCGTGCACGCCTCCGCCTGCTTCCAGTACTTCAATGTTGCCATTGACGGTGTGCAGGTCCTCGACGGTTTCTACGCCGGCGATGCGCAGCGTGCCGTTTACCGTGCCGATATGCTCAATGTGCGCGCTGTGCGGGACGTGGATGGTGTATTCCACGGCGACTTCCACCCCTTCGTTCTGGGGATAGCGCGTGGCGATGGAAACGGCATCCGGCTTCGCTTCGACGTCGATCGCGACCCGCTCCAGGTCGGATTCCTTGTGCTTCGCGGTTTTTACGGCGTGTATTTCGACTTCATTGCGATCCCAGCCTTGCACGTCGATGGTCCCATTCACGTTTTGCAGCTCAAACGAACCACCGGGCTGCAACGGATAGGATTGATTGACCTCTTTGGTGATGGCGTAACTGGGAACAGCAAGAACTCCAGCCAGGACCAAAACGAGCAAAGCAGTCGCACGGAAAGCATGACGAAGCATATCGTTCTACCCCCTTCGAAGACGTTTCACCGACGAAAACCCGGGACCCGAACAAAATTCGTGCGCTGCGGCGGTCGCTGCTCAGTGCAGCTGAAAATTGAACGTCACGGTCGAAATCACCTCGACGGGCTCGCCACCCATCCAAATGGGTTTTGCCCGCCACTGCTTTACAGCGGTGATCGCGGCATCGGCGAGCGTCGGATCGCCTTCCAGGAGCTTCTGCACTTCGACGCGGCCATCTTTCATTACGCGTACCTGAAGCTTGACGATCCCTTGCAAACCCGCACGCTGCGCCAGCGCCGGATAGGAAGGCTTCGGCGCATTGAGAACACGCTTCTGAAACTCATCGGGATCCTCGCGGACGCCTCCCCGGAACTTTCTTTCCAGATCGAAGATCCATCTTTCGAGCCAATCGGTTTTAGTGTCATCCGGTGTGCCGGCCGCATTCGCATCGGTGATGGTGTCTTTATGTTCAGGCTTATATTCGGGGATACGCTGGCTGATTCGTTCGATTTGCTCGCGGATGAGAGATTCGCGGAGAGCAACTTCAGAATCCAGGAACTGCAGGCGAATTTTCCCGGCGGTGCTGCGCAAACGCAGAGGCGCCCCTCCGCCATTCAGTACCGCGGTGGCATGCACAGGCGCATTCCCATTGGGTGCGCCCTGGATCATCAGGTGCAACGCCGGATCCGCTTCGATGCGGTGTTCGCCGCCCGTCGCGACGATGGCGTCAATGGTTGCGGCAAGATTCCGCGGCAGGAACACCACGATGTCGCCGTTGCCGGAAGTCAACTGCGAAGATCCGCTGAGGCGAACGTTTCCGCCACCTGAAGGCGCGTCTGGATTGATCCAGGCCGTGATCGTGCCACCGGACGTAGCCGCTTGCAGCGAGTCCGATACGCGCGTGAGACAAATACTCCCGCCGCTGGATTGCACTTCCATCGGGCCGGAAACCGTGACGACGCGGATGCCACCGCCGCCCGTTTGCGCGTGAACCGAGCCGCGCACTTCGCCGAAGTCGATCTGGCCGCCTCCGGTGCGCACGTTCACAAAATTTCCTGTGTGGGCCACGGTGATGTTGCCACCAACGGTTTCCAGATCCGCGCGGCCGCCGATTCGCACGGCGCGTACGTGTCCTCCGCCGGTGCGGAGCGAAGCGTCTCCCGCGATGCTGCCCACACTGATGTGGCCGCCCGCGGTGAAGGCCGTAATGTCTCCGGCGACATCGAGAACTTGAATGTGGCCGCCTTGGGTTTCGAGCTTGGCGACCGAGCGGCCCGGCGCTGCATCGCGAGGCCCGGATCCGCCAATGCGGCCGGTGCGGATGTTTCCGCCCTGTGTGCGCAGGCTCGCTGTTCCGCCGATATCCTGGGTTTCGATGTCGCCAACTTCGGTATTTACGTCCACGTTGTAGCCGCTCGGTACCGTCACTTCAAACTGAATCCAGAATTGCGCGTCGTTCGAGCGCGATTGCGGCGGGAGCGTGCCAGTAAGTTCGACTCCAGAGTTTGTGGGCCGTGCCTTAAGAACGTAATTTTCCAGAAGCTGCTGAGCGGCCGGCCCACGCATGTTCGTTTCGATGTGCACGGTGTACCGCACGACGGGCGCCGCGCCGGGCTCGAGCTGGAGAATCCGGACCGAGCCGAGATCGGTCGTCAGCCGGAGCGTGAGCCCGTCCCGGGTGACCAGAGTCCCGGACCGCACCACGGAAGAATGCGCCCCGGGTGCCTCAGCGCCTGTCTCCAGCGCAGTGGCAGTAGTCTCGCGTCCCGGAGCAGCGAAGGAGATCCCCTGGAGAAGCAGGCTGCAAACAAAAAACATGAGTGTATTGAAAATGAAGATCCGGCGAGCAGAAGAAAGTCGAACTGGATGGAAGAAGTTATTCATCGTCGAACAAATGTCATTTCTCGCGCCGCGAACTACTGCACGTCGCGCGGGCCAATTTGCCGCAAAGCTGCGGCGCTGCGCAAGCGCACGTAACGGCTGGGGTCCCGCCGCTGCAACTGCCCCAGCACGTGAATCACACGCTGCACGGACGGATCATTCACCGCGGGGGCGGCTTGCACGGACGGTGATGGATCAGGGTTTTCCGGCGGCTCGGGCGCCAGCACCGGGGTATCGGAAGGCGTATGCCCCAACGAGCGGACCAGCAGATTCACGGCTTCGACTCGCACGCCGGGATTCCCGTCTTCTTCGAGCGATTCGAGCAGTACTTGCCGCACGGCGTCATCGGCGGCCGCGTCGCGCAGCGATTCCAGAGCCTTCATGCGCACGGCGGGATTCTGATCCTTGCGGGCCGCGGCCATCAGTGCCCGCCGGATTTGCTGATTGGCCACGCCGGCCTTCAGTGCATCCAGGCAATCAATGCGCACGCCGGCATCGAAGCGGTCGCCATTTTCTACGACGTAGGTGAGCACCCGCCGCATGTCGCTGTCATCAATGTTTCCGGAAAGCACGAGCGGTTGCTCCGCGCTGAGCTGCAGCTGCACGGTGCCTAGGGCGGAGCCGGAAGCCGGTGAAAAATTGATTCCCGCGACGGCCATCTTTGACAACTGCTCATCGCTCAATTTCGGCGCTGCCATCACATTGACGGCTTGTCCGGTTGTATTGTTTGGATTAACGGTTTGCAGCCAGGGGACAAGTTGTGTGCCGAAGGCGATCCCGAAAAAGACCAAAGCAGCGCCACTCCAGACCGGGCGCAAGGCCATCCAGCGGCGCAACCAGCCAAAAGGCCGCCAGCTCTCCCGCACCGGCGGCGCGGAAAGATCGTCGAGGGTTTCGGCAAGCTCGCTCCGGCATTGCGCCAGAAGAATTCCCGCAGCATCCAGCTCATCCGCGGGCTGCAGCCCGGCGATCATTACCTCTTGCAACTCGCGCTCCTCCACCACCTGCGCGGAGCACGCGGCGCAGCTCGCGAGGTGCGCTTCAATCTGTTTGCGTTCCTTCTCGCTCACTTCATCGCACACGTAGAAGACCAGGAGCGGCGCAACGTCCTTGCAGCTCAAATGGTGTTCAAAGACGCTCATCGCAGGCCCCCCAATTGGTTGCGGAGTTTGCGTGTGGCGCGGAACAGGGAATTCTTCACGGTTTCCTCGGTAGTGCCCAGCGCGTCGCCGATGGCGCGCAGCTTCAAGCCTTGATAGTGCTTCATTTCAAACACGATGCGCTCGCGCGGTGAAAGGCGCTCCATGGCGACCGCGATGCGCGCCTTGATCTCTTTCCCGAAAAGGCTCCGCTCGGGGTCCAGCGTCGGACGGTTCTCGCGCTGTCGCTCGAAGAAATCGGTGATGCCTTCTTCATGATGGCTGGCGTTCAGCTCGGGAGCCTGGTCCTCGGGGCGCGCCTGGCGGCGGCGCAGATGGTCGAGGCAGACGTTGGTGACGATGCGGTAGAGCCAGGTGTAAAAGCTGCACTCGAAGCGGAATCGGTGGAGATTGCGGTAGACCTTGAGGAACGCTTCCTGGTAGACGTCGCGGGCGTCCTCGGGACGCTTCATGAGGTTCAGGGCAAGCCGCAGGACGTCGCGGTCATACCGGCGCACCAATTCCTCGAAAGCAACACGGCTGCCCGTTTGCGCTTCCGCCACCAGTGCCCGCTCATCAAGGTTGGGCAAAGAGGTCACCGAGGCTAGGGCGGCATGGGTGCTGCCCAAGCGACCGTTGTTATCGGCCAAACCGAAAGCCAATCTGGGAAGCGGCATATTTCG
>Ga0137409_10003895_pt1 | contig 15785 bp, 18 predicted proteins | sample CZODoug1_16funga_FD_122059 | JGI IMG/M metagenome (GOLD analysis project Ga0137409, IMG submission 122059) | Vadose zone soil fungal communities from Angelo Coast Range Reserve, California, USA - CZODoug1_16fungal (Hybrid Assembly) | ecosystem: Environmental > Terrestrial > Soil > Vadose zone... | reverse complement strand
GCTTCGCGGCGGGCCCTCACACGGCGGTCCCGCCTAGCAGCCGGCCATGTAAGCGTTCGTCTGGATTGCGGCCACCGAGACACGCTTCTTCAGCAGCTTGTTCTTCAGCATCCATGATCCGAACGTTTGCCAGTCGGCAGTGCTGAAACAGCCGGTCTTGACGCCGCTCGGCGACACGAGTGCCTTCAGGGTCAGCGGCACCATTGCCGTCAGATCCTTCGTCTTGTACTCCGATTTCTTCTTCAAGATCGCGATCGACGCGGACTGATTCTTTCGGGCCCCGTCGACACCCTTGACCATGCCGGCGAGAAACGAGCGGACCGCGCTGGCGTAGGCGGAGTCGGACTTCAGCCGGTTCTTGTTCGCGACGATCACGAGCTCGTCGTAATGGGGAACACCGAGCTGGTTCATCTTGAACACAACCGGCTGTTTGCCGGTCACGTTCTTCACCTTGACCGCCTCGATGTTCCAGTAGCCGCCGATGATCGCGTCGACCTTCCCGGTGAGGAGCGCCGGCACGAGGTTGAAGCCGACGTTGACGCTCTTGACATCGTTCGTGCCGAGATGGAGCTGCTGGCGGATGGTCTGCAGCACGGCCCCGTCAAAGGGAAGCCCCGCATTCCCGATCGTCGCACCCTTCACATCTTTCAGGGCTCGGATCTTGGATCCGGGCTTGGCGATCATCGAGTTCAGCGGAGTCGGGATGAGCGCACCGACGGCGATCACCGGCAGCCCCTGCTGTCCGGCATAGAACATGTCGCCTTCGTAGTAGACGGCAAGGTCGAACTTGTTCGTCGCGACGAGCTTGAGCCCGGCAGACGGATCCGATGGAGTCTTCATCGAGACGTCGACCCCTTGACCCTTGAAGAGCCCCTTGTCGAGCGCGTAATAGAGCGCAACGTGGTCGGGGTTCGGGAACCAGTCGAGTGCGACTTTCAGCGACGCTGCGCGCGGCGCGGCCTTGGTCGTGCCGCCGACTGCTGCGAGTGCGGTCGCGACGACCGCGGCGACGGCCGCGAACACAAGCAATCTGCGGTGGTGCGTGAGGATGCTCACCCTTGCCTCCTTTGCTGGGGTCTGACCTTTCCCGCTCACTCCTTCAAGCTCCGGCGCCCGGCCGGTCCCGCGCGGGCCCATGGGATCATCAGCCGCTCCACGAGCGTGACGAGGGCGAAGAGAACGATTGCGATCAACGTGACGAGGAGGACGGCCGCGAACACGCGTGACGTCTCCAGTTGCCCCTGCGCTTGAAGCATCTCGTAACCGAGTCCGGCGTTCGAGCCTGCCCACTCGCCGAAGACGGCCCCGATGGCCGCGTAGGTTGCGCCGATGCGCGCGCCCGAGAAGATGAGAGGGAGTGCCGCCGGAAACTCGACGCGACGGAAGATCGACCAGCGCGAAGCGTCGAGCGTCAACATCATCCGGATGTACTCCCGGTCGACCGAGCCCAGGCCGTCGACCGTGTTGACGACGATCGGAAAGAAGGTGAAGAGCGCAATGATCGCGAGCTTCGGCCCGATGCCGAAGCCCATGACGAGCACGAGCGGGTCGCCGGCGCCCGCCTCGACGTAGAACATCTCGATGTCGCGGACGCGGGCCTTGGGCAGGGGCCGGAGCCTCAGCCGGTTGCGACGCCGGTGCGCACCTGGCAGGCCACCCAGTGGTTCGGGCTGATCTGCTTCAGCACCTGCTCGTTCTGCGAGCACGAGGGCACGCGCAGGCTGCAGCGCGTGTGGAAGCGGCAACCCGAGGGCGGATTGATCGGGCTCGGCACGTCGCCCTCGAGCAGGATGCGCTTGCGCTTCATCGTCGGATCGGGGATTGGCACCGCCGACAGCAACGCTTCCGTGTAGGGATGCTTGGGGTTGGTGTAGAGCTCCTTGGCCGGCGCGATCTCGACGATCTTGCCGAGGTACATGACGGCCACGCGCGTGCTGATGTGCTCGACCACCGAGAGGTCGTGGGCGATGAAGATGTAGGTGAGGCCGAACTTCGCCTGGAGGTCCTCGAGCAGGTTGATGATCTGCGCCTGGATCGACACGTCCAGGGCGGACACCGGCTCGTCGGCGATGATCAGCTTCGGGCTCACCGCGAGCGCGCGCGCGATGCCGATGCGCTGCCGCTGCCCACCCGAGAACTCGTGCGGGTAGCGGCGCAGGTGCTCGGACGAGAGACCGACCGTCTCCAGCAGCTGCACGACGCGCTCCTCGCGCGCCTTCCGATTCGGCGCCAGCTTGTGGATCACCAGCGCCTCGCCGATGATCGACCCGACCGTCATGCGCGGATTCAGCGACGCGTACGGGTCCTGGAAGATGATCTGCATCTCCTTGCGGAGCGCGCGTAGCGATCGCTTATCGAGCGTGGTGACGTTCTTGCCCTCGAACGAGACCTCGCCGGAGGTCGGCTCGATCAGGCGGAGGATCGAGCGGCCGGTGGTGGACTTGCCGCAGCCCGACTCGCCGACGAGGCCCAGCGTCTCGCCGGGCATGACGTCGAACGACACGTCGTCCACCGCGTGCACGCGCGCCACCTCGCGCGAGAACAGGCCCCCGCGGATCGGGAAGTACTTCTTGAGATTCTTGACCCTGAGGAGCGGCTCTGGCATGGCGTCGTCCCTCAATACAGGAAGCAGGCCACCTTGTGGCCCGGCCGCACTTCCTTGAGCGGCGGCGTGTTGTCGAAGTGCATGGGTTTGGCGAGCGCGCAGCGTGGCGCGAAGCGGCAGCCGGGCTTCTCCGGACCCCGCAGGGTCGGGACGGTGCCGGGAATCGGCTCCAGCTTCTGCCTCTTCGTGGCCGCCATGTCGATGCGGGGGATCGAGCGCAGCAGCCCCTGCGTGTACGGGTGGAGCGGCTCCTTGAAGAGCTCGCCCACCGGCGCCTCCTCGACCACCTGCGCGCCATACATGACGACCACGCGCTGCGCGGTCTCGGCGATGACGCCCATGTCGTGGGTGATCAGCATGATGGCCATGCCGAGCTTGGCCTTGAGCTCGTTGAGCAGCTCGAGGATCTGCGCCTGGATGGTGACGTCGAGGGCGGTGGTGGGCTCGTCGGCGATCAGGAGGTTCGGGTTGCACGACAGCGCCATGGCGATCATGATGCGCTGGCGCATGCCGCCCGAGAGCTGGTGCGGGTACTCCTTCACGCGCCGCTCGGCGTTCGGGATGTGCACGAGCTTGAGCATCTCAATCGTCTTGTCCATGGCGTCGCGCCGCCCGAGGTGCTCGTGCAAGCGGACGGCCTCCGCGATCTGCTCGCCCACCGTGAACACGGGATTCAGCGAGGTCATCGGCTCCTGGAAGATCATCGCGATCTCTTTGCCGCGGACCTTCCGCATCTGCGAGGGGGACAGGCTGAGGAGGTTCTTGCCGTTGTAGATGATCTCGCCCTGCACGATGCGTCCGGGCGGCTGCGGAATGAGCCGCATCACGCTGAGGGCGGTGACCGACTTGCCCGAGCCCGACTCGCCGACGATGCCCAGCGTCTCGCCCTTGTTGATGTAGAGGTCGACGCCGTCGACGGCGCGCACGACGCCCTCGTCGGTGAAGAAATGCGTCTTGAGTCCTTTGACTTCGAGGAGCCGTTCGGCCATGGAGCCTCCCGTTGGCGCTACCAGCGACTCGTCAGCTCGCGAAACGCCTCGAGCGCCCGCGAGGTATCTTCGGCGTCCACGTCCTTGTGGGTGACGCAACGGATGGCGGCGGGGCCCATCGCGTGGACCTTCACCTTGCGGGCCGCGCAGCCCTTCACGAGCTCCTCGGTGGCGGCGGGGCCGCGCTCGACGCGCACGATGACGATGTTCGTCTGCACGCTCGCGAGATCGACACGCAGTCCCGGCAGCTTCGCGAGCCCCTCGCCGAGACGTCGCGCGTTCGCGTGGTCCTCGGCCAGCCGCTCCACCATGCGCTCGAGGGCGACGATGCCGGCGGCGGCGAGGATGCCGACCTGCCGCATGCCGCCGCCGAGCATCTTGCGCCAGCGGCGCGCGCGCTCGATGAAATCCGCGGAGCCGCAGATGACGGAGCCGACGGGCGCCGCCAGCCCCTTGGACACGCAGAAGGTGACGGAGTCCACGTGGCGCGTGAAATCGCCGGCCGGGCGCTTCAGCGCGACGGCGGCGTTGAAGAGCCGCGCGCCGTCGAGGTGCACGGGCACGCCCGCCTCGTGGGCCACCGCGGCCACCGCCGCGATCTCCTCGGGCGTGCAGCACGTGCCGCCGTGACGATTGTGCGTGTTCTCGATGCAGACGAGCCCCGTCGGGGGCACGTGGATGTTCGGGCCACGCAGCGCCTCGCGCACCTGCTCCGGGGACAGGAATCCGCGCTCCGTCTTCGTCGGTCGCATCTGCAGCTGCCCGATGACCGGGGCGCCGGCGACCTCGTTGTTGAACACGTGCGAGTCGAAGTCGAGCACGACCTCCTGGCCGGGCCGCGTGTGCGTCACGACCGAGACGAGGTTGCCCTGCGTGCCCGAGGTGACGAAGAGCCCGGCCGGCTTGCCGAGCCGCTGCGCGGCGAGTGCCTCGAGGCGACGGACGGTCGGGTCCTCGCCCCAGACGTCGTCGCCGACCTCGGCGCGCGCCATGGCCTCGCGCATCTCGGGCGTCGGGAGCGTCAGCGTGTCGGATCGGAGATCGACGATGTCGTGCATCAGCGTTGAGCCCTCAGCCGCTGCGCGGCGCGCTTGCCCCATTCGGTGTACGAGTAATCGGTCGCGACCTGGCGCAGCAGCTCCACCGCTTCCTTGTCCCGGCCCTCGCTGAAGTTCACGTCGGCGAGCAGCGAGAGCGCCTCCGGGATCACGGGCGCGCGCGGATATTCCTTGATGACCTTCTCGAGCCGCTGCCGGGCGCCGCCGGGGTTGCCCTGGTTCATGTAGTAGGCGGCCACCCACACTTCCTTCTGCGCCAGCCGCCCGCGGCACACCTCGATCTTCGCGATGGCGTCGGTCGCGTAGCGGCTCTCCGGATACTCCTTCACGAGCTTCTTGAACTGGTCCATCGCCTTCTGCGCGAAGGCCTGCTCCTGCTCGATCGGCTTGATCTGATCGTAGTAGGACATCGCGAGCCGGAACTGGACGAGGTCGGCGATCTGGTGGCGCGGATAGAAGGCCAGGAACGCCTCGAACTCCGTGGCGGCCTTGTCGAAGTCGGGCTCGCGATAGAACGACTCACCGATCAGGAAGCGGGCGCGCGGCGCGTACGACGAGTTCGGATGGCGCTCGACGACCTTGCGGAACTGCTCGCGTGCTTCCGTATAGCGCTTCTTGTCCAGCTCGGACTCGCCGATCTGGTAGAGCTCCTCGGGTGGCAGGATCGGTGTCGGCTGCGGCTTCATCCACGCGCAGCCGGCCGTGGTGAGGAGGACCAGGAGGAGGAGGGTCCGGGCCATCGTGGGCAAAGGATATAGCACATTTCCCGGCCGAAAAATCCTTTGACTTCCGTGGCCTGGGCCGGTATCACGAGTATCGCTGGAGGCCCAATGGCGCTGCCCCGGATGATCCGCGTCCGTCAGACCTTCCCCCGCCCCCGCGTCGCGGACATTCCGCGCGCCGTGGCCGCCACCCTCGGCGAGGCCGCCCTCCGGATCAAGCCCGGCGACACCGTCGCCGTCGGGGCCGGCAGCCGCGGAATCGCCAACATCGGCACCATCGTCGGCGCCACCGTGCAGTGGCTCCGGGACCTCGGCGCGCGTCCGTTCGTCTTCCCCGCGATGGGCAGTCACGGCGGCGGCACCGCCGACGGCCAGCTCTCGGTGCTCGAGCACTACGGCATCACCGCGGCCACGATGGGCTGCCCCGTCCGCGCCACCATGGACGTCGTGCAGGTCGGCGAGGCGCTCGGGCTGCCGGTGTGGCTGGACGCGTACGCGGCGCAGGCGACCTGGATCGGCGTCGTCAACCGCGTGAAGCCGCACACCGACTTCAAGGGCTCGATCGAGTCCGGCCTCTTCAAGATGATGACGATCGGCCTCGGCAAGTGGAAGGGCGCGCTGCAGTACCACCGCGCGAACGTCAACCACGGCTACGAGACGGTGATCACCGCGGTGGGCCGCGAGATGCTGGCCAAGGCCCGCATCGGCTTCGGCCTCGGCATCGTCGAGAACGGCTACGACGAGACGGCCCACGTGGAGGCCTTCTCGCCCGAGGCGTTGGAGTCCGGCGAGCGCCGGCTGCTCAAGAACGCGCGCGAATGGATGGCGCGCCTGCCCTTCTCGCCGATCGACGTCCTCATCGTCGAGGAGATGGGCAAGAACATCTCCGGCGCCGGCATGGACACCAACGTGATCGGCCGGCCCTCGAACCCGCACGAGCCCTTCCCGGCCGACCCGAAGATCCTCTGGATCGTCGCGCTCGACCTCACCGAGGACAGCTACGGCAACGCCGTCGGCATCGGCAACGCGGACTTCACCACGCGGCGGCTCGTCGACAAGATCGACATGAAGCCGACGCTGATCAACGCCATCACCGCCTGCGCGCCCAACGGCGCGAAGGTGCCGCCGACCTACGACACCGATCGCGAGGCGATCGAGACCGCGCTGTCGTGCATCGGGCTCACGCCACCCGAGCGCGCGCGGGTGATTCGGATCAAGAACACGCTGATGCTCGGCGAGATCGAGGTATCGGAAGCGTTCGCGGCCGACCTGGCCCGGCGTCCCGACCTCACGCCGCTCGGCGACCCGACGCCGCTGCCCTTCGACGTTGCGGGGCGGCTGGCGTCGCGCTGAGGCGCGGCGTGCGCCCCCGCCGCTCGTAGCGGCGCCCCCGTGAGCTTCGGAGGCCGCCGCCTCGTCCTCACGCTCGCCGGCGCGGCCGCGCTCGCCGCCGTCCTCTGGGGCGCCGTCGTCTGGTACCAGGGCTCCACACGCGTCACCACCGACGACGCCTACGTCGAGGGGATCATCGCCCCCGTGAGCGCCAAGGTGGCCGGCCACGTCGTCGAGATGCTCGTGCGCGACAACCAGGCGGTGAAGCGCGATGATCTGCTGCTGCGCGTCGACCCGCGCGACTTCGAGGCCCGCGTGATGCAGGCGCGGGCGGCGGTGGCGGTGGCCGCGGCGAATCTGAAGGCCGCCCGCTCCGAGGTGCCGCTGGCCCGCGACATCACGCGCGCGCAGACGGACGAGGCGCGCGCCAACCTCGAGGGCTCGCACGTGTCGGTGAAGTCCGGCGAGGCCAACGTCGACGAGTCGCGCGCGCGGCTCGAGGCGCGGCGCTCCGCCGTGGGCGCCGCCACCGCAGAGGTGGCCGCCGCCGAGTCCACCGTCCGCAAGACGGGCCTCGAGATCGAGCGCATGCGGCGCCTCATGAAGAACGACTACGTCTCGCGCCGCGAGCACGACGACGCGCAGGCCGCCTCCGAGAACGCCGTGGCCATGCACGAGGCGGCCCGGCGCCGGCTGGCCCAGACCGAGCAGGAGGTGCAGCAGGCGCAGGCGGAGCTGGCCGCGCGGCTGCACGCGGTCGACGTGGCCAAGCAAAAGGTGGCGGAGGCGCGCGGCACCGTGGCGCGCGCCGAGGGGCAGCAGGGGCAGGTGACGGTGAAGGAGGCGGAGGTCGTGCGCGCGGAGGCGGGGCTGAAGCAGGCGCAGGCCGACCTCGCGCTGACCGAGCTACAGCTCGCCTACACGGAGGTCAGGGCGCCCGCCGACGGTGTCGTCTCCAAGCGCACCGTGGAGCTGGGACAGGTGGTGCAGCCGGGACAGCCTCTGCTCGCCATCGTGCCGCTGCACGAGGTATTCGTGCTCGCGAATTTCAAGGAGACGCAGCTCGCGCGGGTGCGGCCGGGGATGCGGGCCGACGTGGAGATCGACGGGTTCCCGGGCAAGGTCTTCCACGGCATCGTGGAATCGATCAGCGCCGGCACCGGCGCGCGCTTCTCGTTGCTGCCGCCCGAGAACGCCACCGGCAACTGGGTGAAGGTCGTGCAGCGCGTGCCCGTGAAGGTGCTGCTCGACCAGAAAGAAGTCGGCAACCCGCAGCCGCTGCGCGCGGGCATGTCGGCCGTCGTCACCATCCGCCTGCGCTGATGGCCCCGCCGGCGACGGCGGAGCTGTCCACCGCGCGCAAGTGGGCCATCACCGTCTCCGTCATGCTGGTGACGGTGATGCAGATCGTCGACACGAGCGTCACCAACGTCGCGCTGCCCCACATGCAGGGCTCGCTGTCGGCCAGCGTCGACGAGATCGCCTGGGTGCTGACCTCGCGGTTCTTCCTGATCTGCACCACGCTCTTCACCGTCTCGTCGTTCCCGTCGGGCATCGCGCCCACCCTCGAGTTCCTCGTGGCCATGCGCATCTTCCAGGGCATCGGCGGCGGGCCGCCCCGGTATCAAGGGGCTTTCAGTACCCCTTGCGCTTGTCGATCAGCGCGAGCAGCGGCCGGCCGTCGGCGAGGCGGCGCAGGTTCTCGCAGAACGTCGCGATGGCGCGCCCCGCGCGGCGGGGCGAGCCGCCGGCGGTGTGGGGCGTCACGACCACGCGCGGATGCCGCCAGAGCGGGTGCCCCGCCGGCAGCGGCTCGGGGTCCGTGACGTCGAGGCCGGCGCCCCAGATCAAGCCCTCGTCCAGTGCCGTCATGAGGTCGTCGCCGTAGACGATCTCGCCCCGCGTGACGTTGACCAATATTGCGTGGCGCTGCATGCGGCGGAAGAGGTCGCGCGTGAAGAGGTGGTGGGTCGCCTTCGTGAGCGGCAGCGCGATGACGACGACGTCGGCGGCGCCGAGCAGGTCGTGGAGGCGGTCCGCCTTCCACAGCGTCACCCCGGGCTCGGGCGGGACGCTGTCGATGTCGACGGCGAGCACCTTCATGCCGAAGCCGAGGGCACGCCGGGCGACGGCGCGGCCGGTGCCGCCCAAGCCGACGATGCCCATGGTCTGCTCCCACAGCTCGCGCTGCTCCCGGCGGATCGGCTCGCGCAGGCGGAAGTCGGGCTCGCGCAGCGCGGTGTGCACGCCGCGCGTGAGCGCGAGCAGCAGGGCGAAGGCGTGCTCGGCCAGATGGATGCCGACCTCGCCCTTCTCGGAGGCCAGGATCACGTCGCTCTCGACCAGTTCGGGCGACAGGATCGAGTCCACGCCCGCGCCCAGGCAGTGGTAGTAACGGAGCTGCCGCGCCTCCGCGAAGATCTCGGGGCTCACGCGGCCGAACAACACGTCGGCATCGACGATCTCCTCGCGCTGGCGGTCGGGCGTCTTCGCCACCACGAGCACGGAGTCGTCTCCGGCGGCGGCGAGGATCTCGGCGTCCTGCTCCGGCGTGAGCGAGGGCACCAGCGTGGAGATGGGCGTATAGACGATCTTCATGCTGAGCTCTCCCTCGTCAGGGCGCGCCGGCGCCGGCAACCGCCCCGCGGGCTGCGGACAGCCGGCGCGGCGCGTGCACGACCACGGGCGAGCCGTCGGCGATCAGCGCCGAGGCCGGCGCTCGCGACAGCGCGGGTGCGAACGCGCGGCCGTAGAGACGCCCCACGTCCATCGTCAGCGTCGCCCTCGCTGCCGTCCAGGTGCGCCACGGCGGGTGCTCCACCTCGTACTCCACGGTGCCGCCGTCCCGCTGGCGTGTATAGCCCCAGTGATGCCGGGTGATGAACGCGGCCTCCGAGCCGGGCTCGGGCTGTGCCGGCGTGCCGACCGCCGTCGCCGCCAGCGTCTCCCAGCCGCCACCGATCCGCCACTCGTACGTGAGCCGCCCGGGGGGCTCGGTGGCTCCAGGCGGCGTGACGCTGCGCATGCGGAGCGCCCGATACGGCTCGTTATAGGCGAGCCGCGCGACGAGCGCAACGGCGACGCGCGAGACCAGCTCGCGCACGAACACGACGCCGCGCCGCGTCTCGCCACCGGGCACGTCGCGGCGGACGTACAAGCGCAGGTTCACCTCGTCGAAGGCACGGTGGTGCGGGATCGCCGCGCCGCGCACGCGTGTGTCGAGGAAGCGGAAGCCGACGACGCTCACGAGGGCGCGGCCCTGCCAGAGATCGAGCGCGGTACCGGCGGGGACGAGCGGCGTCAGCACGTCGGGCTCGACCTCGTAGTTGAGCATCACGAGGTGTCGCCACTGGGCGGTGAGAAACGGAGCGTCGTCCGTCGTCCCGGCGAACGGCCACCACGCCATACGGGCGCCCGCCTACGCCGCGACGTTGAAGAAGATCTCGCGCGCCGCCAGACGGCGCTGGTCGATGCTGGCGCGGCCGGTGGCGACGAGCACATACAGCATGTTGAGCGCCACCAGCGCCGAGGGCACACCGCGCCGCGACCGCTCGTAGACGAGCCGCGCCGTGACGCCTCGCTTGCCGCGCAGGCGCTTGTGCAGTTTCTCGACGGCCGCCTTGCCGACGAGGTTGAAGTTGCCGGCGTCCCGCTTGCTCCGCGACAGCGACATGACGAAATACTGGCGCGGGCTGGACAGCACGACGTAGCGCTGCCGCTTGCCCTCCACCTCACCGTGGAACTCGAGGCCCCTGGTCAGCGTCTTCACGTCCAGCTTCATGCGCCCCTCACTTTCGGGTCGACGCCGCGGCCGCGACGAACGCCGTCACCAGCGGATGCGGCCGCTCCGGCGTCGACCGGGCCTGGGGGACAAAGAGCGTGCCGATGAAGAAGGGATGGCCGGGCAGCTCGATGACGCGCGCCTCGCCCTCGGCGTCCGCGCCGGTGATGCGCAGCGGCCCGGTGGCGAGCAGCGCAACGTACTCCGGGTTGACGCCGAAGTCGCAGTAGTACGCTTCGGTCGCGCCGGATGCGCCGTAGATGGCCGCCACCTGGGAGTCCGGCGCGAAGGCCAGGCGCATCGCGCGGCCGGCCAGCGAGCACGCGAGCTGCGTGACGAAGAGGCGCGAGGCGTAGGGATCGTACTCGGCGTGCTGCGCGTCGCGGAAGCCGAGCACGTGGCGCGCGTACTCGAGCACCATGTGCTGGAAGCCGCCGCAGGTGCCCAGGCACGGCACGGCGCGCTCCCGCGCCTCCCGGATCGCCCAGAGCGTCTGCTCCAGGTCCTTGTAGGGGCTCCCGGGGGCGATCCAGAGCGCGTCGAAGCGCTCGAACAGGGTCTCGTCGACGGCGGCCGTCGACATCCATTCCGCGTCGACGGCGACGCCGAGCCGCGCGCGCGCATGCGCGATGGCCGCCGTCGTCGCCGCGTGCGGCGCGAACGCCGGCGCGTATTCGCCGAGGATCGCGATGGCTGTCATTTCCCAGGTCGCGTAGATTGTGGCACAGGAGGACCAGGACATGAGCGTGCGGGAGCTATGCCCGACCGTCGGGCGCCGGAGCCCTGCGCAGGCGCCCCGACGGGAAATCCAATGACCGTGCGGAAGCGTATCGGCGTCATGGTGCCGTCGACGAACACGACCTGCGAGGCCGACTTCAACATGGTCGTGCCCCATGGGGTCACCGTCCACGGCCAGCGGCTGTGGATGACCAACGACGCCAACGGCGACGCCGCCTACCAGCGGATGAACGGCGAGATCGAGACGGGCGCGCGCTATCTGGCCACGGCGCGGGTCGACGCGATCGCCTACGGGTGCACGACCGGCTCCTTCTACAAGGGGCCCGGCTGGGATCGCGAGATGCTCGCGCTGATCGAGCGCGAGGCCGGGGTGCCGGCGGTGGCCACGACGCCGTCGGTGGTGGCGGCGCTGCGCGCCGTTGGCGCGCGCCGGCTCTCGGTCGCCACGCCGTACCCCGACTGGAACAACCAGCGCCTGCGCGCCTACCTCGAGGCGCAGGGCTTCGAGGTGCTCAACGTGGACGGCGAGCCGACGGCGGCGGCGTCAGGTAACCAGGGGATCAACGATCAGAGCCCGGAGTCGGTGGTCGCGTTCGCCACGCGCGCGTGCCGGCCCCAGGCCGACGCGCTGCTCTGCTCGTGCACGGCGTGGCGCTCCGTCGAGGCGGTCGAGGCGCTCGAGCGGCGCACCGGCAAGCCGGTGGTGACGTCCAACCAGGCCACGATCTGGATGGCGCTGGGCGCCATCGGCGTGACGGAGCCGGTGCGCGGCTTTGGCCGCTTGTTCGAGCGTCCGGCGCCCGCGGCCGTCGGAGTCGCGCGATGAACGTGACGACCTCGACGCCGGCGTTTCGCGAGATCGCCACCGGCCTGCGCTTTCCCGAGGGGCCGGTGGCGATGCCGGACGGCTCGGTCGTCGTCGTCGAGATCGAGCGGCGCACCCTCTCCCGCGTCACGCCGGACGGCAAGGTCCGCGTGATCGCGAACCTCGGCGGTGGGCCGAACGGCGCGGCCATGGGTCCCGGCGGCAAGATCTACGTCACCAACAACGGCGGTCTGAAGTTCGTCGAGCGGCCGGGCAAGCTGTTTCCCGTCGGCCAGGCCGACGATTACACCACCGGCAGCATCCAGGTCGTCGATCCCGAGACCGGGAAATTCGACACGCTCTACGACGCGTGCGACGGCCGCCGGCTCTGCGGGCCGAACGATCTCGTCTTCGACGGCGCGGGCGGCTTTTGGTTCACGGACCTCGGCAAGACGCGCGAGCGCGACGCCGACCGCGGCGCCGTCTATTACGCGAAGGCCGATGGCTCGTCGATCCGCGAGGCGATCTTTCCGCTGGAGCGGCCGAACGGAATCGGGCTCTCGCCCGACGAGCGGACGCTGTACGTCGTGGAGACGCCGACCGCGCGCTGCTGGGCCTTCAGCCTGTCGGCGCCCGGCCAGATCGAGTCCGCCAACGGCCCGTACCGCGGCGAGAAGGGGCGCGTCGTGGTCGGTCTCGGCGGTTACCAGATGTTCGACTCGCTGGCCGTCGACGCGGAGGGCCACGTCTGCGTGGCGACGCTCATCACCGGCGCGGTCAGCGACATCTGGCCCGACGGCGGCCGGGTCGCCCAGTACGTCCTGCCCGACATGATGGTCACCAACGTCTGCTTCGGCGGGCGCGATCTGCGCACGGCGTTCGCGACGCTGTCGATGGGGGGCCGGCTCGTCTCGTTCGAGTGGCCGCGGCCCGGGCTGCCGCTACGCTACCTGAACCGCTGAGGGCTAGAGCAGCTTCTCCATCACGATCGTGTCCACCCAGCGGCCGTCGAGCAGCCCCTGTTCCTTGTAAGTGCCGACGGTGCGGAAGCCGAGCTTCTCGTAGAGCGCCATGCCGGCGGCGTTGAAGGGGAACGCCGAGAGGACCAGCTTGTGGTAGCCGTGCTCGCGGGCCAGCTCGACGAGCCGCGCGAGCAGGACCTTGCCCACGCCCTTGCCGCGATGGCTGCGGGCGACGTAGATCGAAAAATCGGCGACGTGGCGATAGGCGTCGCGCGGGCTGAACGGGTTGAGGCTGCCCCAGGCGATGACGCGGCCACCATCCTCGGCGACCACGACGGGGTGGCGCGGGCCGCGCCCCTCGAGCCAGCGCGTGCGCTCCTGCGGCGTGCGCATATCCGTCTCGAGCGTGGCCAGGCGGTCCTCGATGCCCTGGTTTTCGATCTCGCAGATGGCCGACGCGTCGGCCTCGGTGGCCGTTCGCAGCCGGGGCGCGGTCATGGCGCGACTATAATAGCCGGCGTGTTCCAGAGCGAACGGTTCTTCCGTGAAACGTGGCCGACGATCTCGCAGGCGCTCGAGCCCGAGGCGGGGGCGCGCGGCGCCGTGCGCTGGATCGTCGGCGTGACCGGGCTCAAGCCGGGCGCGCGCGTGCTCGACTCGCCGTGCGGGTTCGGCCGCCACGCGGTCGCCCTCGCGCGGCTGGGGTACAAGGTGACCGGCGTCGACTTCAACGAGACCGAGCTGGGGCGCGCGCGCGAGGCGGCGGAGGCGGCCGGCGTCGGCGCCGACTTCGTCGGCGCCGATATGCGCGACACGGACTTCGCCTCCGAGTTCGATCTCGCCGTCAACCTCGAGCAGTCGATCGGCTACTTCACCGACGACGAGGACCGCCAGCTCATCGACCGGTTCTGGCGCGCGCTCGTGCCGGGCGGCGCGTTCGTGCTCGACACGCGCAACCGGGACCAGTGCGTGAAGTCGCTGCCGCCCGAGGAGCGCCGCCAGTTCGACGACTGGACGCTGCGCATCGAGAATCTCTTCGACGCCGCCACCAGCCGGTGGCGTGCGCGCTGGTTCCGCCTGGCCTCGCCGGCGCCCGCGCCGACGGACGCCGGCCAATTCCTCGGCGAGACCGACATCCGGCTCTACTCGGCGCACGAGCTGGCCGCGATGCTGCGGCCCGAGCGCTGGAGCCGCGTGGACCTCTACGGTGGCCTCGACGGCACGCCCTTCTCGCTCGACGCGCCCCGGCTGGTGCTGGTGGCGCGCAAGTAACGTCCAACCCAGACAAGGAGTCCGTCCCGATGGCCACCGATCGTCCCCTCGTCGTCCTCGCCGGCCCCATCCACCCGGCCGGGCGCGCGAACCTCGAGACCGAAGCGCGCGTCGTCGTGTGCGACGACGAGACCGAAGCCGGCTTCCTGAGCGTGGCCGCCGGCGCCGACGGCCTGCTCTTCCGCGCCAAGCCGCGCTGCACCGAGAGCCTCATGGCCGCCTGCAAGCGTCTGAAAGTCGTCGGCCGGCACGGCGTCGGCCTCGATACCGTCGACATCCCCGCCGCCACGAAGCTCGGCGTGGCCGTCGTCCACGCCCCGGGGAGCAACTCGCAGTCGGTGGCCGAGCACGCGCTGATGCTCATGCTCATGTCGGCCAAGCGCGCGCGCCAGGTCGACCGGTGGACGCGCGAGGGCGACTGGAGCGCGCGCCAGGGCGGCAACAGCGAGCTGAAGGGCAAGACGCTCGGCATCGTGGGCATCGGCAACATCGGCCGGCTGGTGGCGAAGTTCGCGGGCGCGCTCGGCATGCGCGTGCTGGCCCACGATCCCTATGTGCCCGACGACGAGATCCGCCAGCGAGGCGCCGAGCCCGTGAAGAGCCTCGAGGCGTTGCTGCCGCAGGTGGACGTCCTCACGACCCACACGCCGCTCACCGACGAGACACGCGGCATGATCAACGACAAGACGCTCGGCCTCATGAAGCGCGGCGCCATCTTCGTCAACACCTCGCGCGGCGGCGTGCAGCAGGAGCGCGCCGTCTTCGAGGCCCTCGTGAAGGGCCAGCTCGCCGCGGCCGGGCTCGACGTCTTCGAGCAGGAGCCCACGCCGCGCGACAACCCGCTGCTGAACCTCGACAACGTCGTCGTCTCCTCGCACGTCGCCGGCGTCACCGCCGAGGCAGTGACCGTCACCCGGCGGGCGGCATGCGCGTCGCGGGCCTTGCATCGATAGAACGTGATTCGATCGACTCTTGTTACAAAACATCGACAACACATTTGGTCGTTGCGAAGCGTTGACACGCAACAGTTCGAAGCGTAGATTGCGCGCCCTTATGAACACGCCACAAAACATTTTGCTCGCCGGCAAAGCGGGAACGATGCGAGAGCTCAGTGCTCACTCGTTCGTCGCATACGCGAGGACGTTTGCGGATCGCGGCCCATGCATGGGTCATGGCGATCACGGCGTCGCTTTGCCTGAAGCTGGAGATTTGATCGCGTAGCCTTTCGATTTGAGGTCGGAAGGCACGCTAGGCCTTCCGACCGGGTTCAAAAAGCCCCGGTTGGTTATGTACCGCCCGGGGCTTTTTTTGCCCCGGGCTAACGCGTTCATGAAGAACGCGTTGGCTCTTTAACAATGCGGGTTACTCGATGCGGGCGGTGCGTCAGCCGATGCGCCAGACGCGCTGCGGCACGCATGTGCCCGACGCTGACGCGCCGCCCGCCGAAAAGTGAAGGTTTGAATCCTTCACGTTCCACCACTTCGCGGACGCAGCAAACTGGGTGTGCGCTACCCCGCCACG
>Ga0137409_10003891_pt1 | contig 15794 bp, 12 predicted proteins | sample CZODoug1_16funga_FD_122059 | JGI IMG/M metagenome (GOLD analysis project Ga0137409, IMG submission 122059) | Vadose zone soil fungal communities from Angelo Coast Range Reserve, California, USA - CZODoug1_16fungal (Hybrid Assembly) | ecosystem: Environmental > Terrestrial > Soil > Vadose zone... | reverse complement strand
GGCCCTGACCACGATCGACAGGATCGAGGCCCCTGATCCGTATTCGCTCATCATTCACACCAAGAAGCCCGATCCGCTCCTGCCCGCTCGCCTGGCTTTCTACGGCGGCCAGATCGTGCCGAAGAAATACCTGGAGTCGGTCGGCGCCGACACGTTCAATACCAAGCCCGTGGGAACCGGCCCCGTGCGGCTCAGCTCGTGGGTGAAGGATGACAGGGCCGTGTTCGACGCCAACCCCGACTACTGGGGCGGCAAGATCGACATGGACCGGCTCGTCGTGCGCGCCATCCCCGAGACGGCTCCCCGCATCGCCGCCCTGCTCAAGGGCGAGGTGGACATCATCACCCAGCTCCCCCCGGACCAGGCCGAGCGCGTCACGGGGAATCCGTCGACGCGCGTGACGGGCGCGCTCTACGCCGGTCTCTACGTGCTGGGGGTGAACAGCAAGCGGCCGCCCCTGGACAACCCGCTCGTGAAGCAGGCGCTCTCCCTGGCCATCGATCGCGAGGCCATCGTGAAGGAGCTCTGGCGCGGGCGCGGCGTGGTGCCCAACGGGCCCATCGCCAAGGGCGACAACCACTACGACCCGAGTCTTCCGCCCCTCGCCTACAGTCCGAAGGAAGCGCGTGACCGCCTGAAAAAGGCCGGGTACAAGGGCGAGGAGATCTATCTCGAGACCACCGTCGCCTACGTGTCGCAGGACAAGCCGATGGCCGAGGCCATCGCGGCCATGTGGCGGGACGTGGGCGTCAACGCCAAGGTCGAGGTGCTCGAGTACTCCGTGCGCGCGCAGAAGAGTCGGGAGAAAGCCTTCAAGGGCATGTGGTGGTCCGACCCGACCTCGACCCTGGGCGATCCGGACGGCATGATGTGGCGGCTCCTCGGGCCGGGCGGGCCCATGGACTACTGGCGCGACGCGCGGTTCGACGAGCTGGGGAACGCCGCGCGCTTCTCGGTGGACGAGAAGTTCCGCGGGGAGGCCTACAAGGAGATCACGAGGATCTTCCTCGAGCATCTTCCGTGGATTCCCGTGATCCAGCCCTACGAGGACTACGGACTGCAGAAGTACCTGGAATGGACGCCGAATCCGAACCAGCAGTTCGAGATCCGGCGCTTCAACTTCAAGTTCCGTCGCGTGTAACCCCATGCACTTCGGGGTCTTTCTCGAGGAGAGGCGGCGCGGCGCCACCGAGGCCGAGACGTTCGAGGAGACGCTCGTGCTGGTGGACGCGGCCGAGGCCTGGGGCCTCCACGAGATCTGGCTCGGCGAGATCCACTTCAACGGGAATCGGTCGGTGCAGTCGGCGCCCCTGGCCCTCTCCGCCTTCATCGCCGCGCGCACCCGGCGCATTCGGGTGGGGACGGCCGTCCAGGTCCTGCCTCTCAGCAACCCGCTTCACCTCGCCGAGCAGGTGGCCACGGTGGACCAGCTGAGCCAGGGCCGCTTCGACTTCGGCATCGGCCGGAGCGGCTCGGCGCGCGCCTATGACATCCTGGGGATCCCTTATGGCGAGAGCCAGGCGCGGTTCCTCGAAGCCCTCGAGGTCCTGCGCGAGGCGTGGAAAGGAAAGACGTTCACCTACGAGGGCAAGTTCTACCAGTTCAAGAACGCGACCGTCTCGCCCATGCCGTACCAGCTTCCCCATCCGGCCATGCGCATGGCCTCGAACTCCGAGGAGACGTTCCTGCACGTGGCGCGGCTCGGGCTTCCCATCTTCGTGGGGCTGCGCGACCACGACATTCCCTCGCTCGAGATCCACCTCGGTGCCTACCGCAAGGCCTGGAAGGAGGCGGGCCACGCGGGGAATCCGGACGCCTTCCTGCGTATTCCCGTCTACCTGGCGGCCACCGAGACGGAGGCCCTCGAGGAGCCGAAGGAGAACATGACCTACTTCTTCCAGCGTCATCTCGAGCTGGTGCAGTCCGGGATGGGTCGCCGTGACACGGGCTCCGCGACCCGGCGCCAGAGCCTGGCCGACAAGGTGGGTGGGCTGACCTACGACGAGATCTTGAAGACCCGGGTTGCCTTCGGGACACCACGCCGCGTGATCGAGCGTCTCGGCGAAGTGGCGGAGCAGCTCGGCCTGAGGGGCATCGTGGCCGAGCTCAATCCGGGCGGCTTGCTCCCCCTGGAGAAGATGCGACGCACGCTGCACTTTCTCACGCACGAGGTGATGCCCGCCTTTCGCTGATCTCCTAGCAGGCAGCGGGGATTCTGTGGATGGCTTCGCGCACCTGGTTCAGATCGAACGGCTTGGTCACCGTGGGCGCGCCCACCCTGTCGAGAAAGCTCTTCGTCTCGAGGTTGAGCGTGTCCCCTGTGATGAAGATGAACCGCTGCGCGAGGCCGCCGTCGAGGCGCCCTGCCTCGTCGTGGAGTCCCGGGCCGTCGAGCTCCGGCATTCGGAGATCACTCAGGATCACGTCATAGGGGCGTTCCCTGAGCTTTTGCAGGGCGATCGCCCCGTTGCCGGCCTTGTCGACCCGGTGGCCGTCGCCGGCCAGAATGTCGGCCAGGAGATCCGTGACATCCGGCTCGTCATCGACGATCAGAATCTGCTTCGCGATGCTCGAGCCCACGACCACCGGAGCCTTGGCCTCGGGCGGACGGTCCGGGGTCGTGACGAGGAGCTGGATGGTGAAGACCGTCCCCATCCCCATTTCGCTCTCGACCTCGATGCTTCCGCCGTGCGCTTCCACGATACCCTGGCACAGGGACAGCCCCAGCCCGGTTCCCTGGCCGGCGGGTTTTGTCGTGAAGAATGGCTCGAAGATCCGCGCTCGAACCGCGGGCGGGATCCCGGGCCCGGTATCGGCGATCGAGAGGCTCACCCGAGACCTCGACGGATCTGATTCCGTCTTGATCGTCAGCACCCTCAGCTCCGATTTCTCGCGCATGGCATGATGGCCGTTGGTGATCAGGTTGACGAGCACCTGATGCAGCTGATGAACGTCGGCCCAGAGGACGGGCAAGTCATCCGCCAGCTCGAGCGTGACCTCGACTCCGTCCGTGCGCAGCGCGTAGCTGACCAGGTCGAGCGCCTCGCCCACCACGAGGTTGAGATGGACCTCCTGACGCTCCGGCGGCCGCTGACGCGCCAGGGCGAGGAAGTTCCGCACGATGCGGGCACAGCGGTCGGCCGCTTCCGCCACCTTGTCGAGCTGTCGGGTCACCTCGGGATTGTCGCGTAGCTGGCTCTGCAGGAGCCCGACCCGACCCGTGACCACGGAGAGCGGGTTGTTGAGCTCGTGGGCCACGCCGGCCAGAAGCTCTCCCATGGTGGCCACCTTCTCGGTTTGCAGGAGTCGCTCGGTGCGCTCGCGAACTTCCTCCTCGAGACGGTCGTTCTGGGTCTGGAGTGCCTGGTGGAGGAAGCGGGTCTCCAGGAGATTCTGAATGCGCAAGAGGACTTCCGTCCTGTCCAAGGGTTTCGTGAGGAAATCCCTGGCGCCGGCGGCGAGGGCCCGGCGTCTGGTCTCCGGGGTGACGTCGGCCGTGAGGACCAGGATGGGGAAGTACGGGCCCTTGGAGACGAGCGGTTGGAGCTGCTGCATGACCGTGAAGCCGTCGAGCTGTGGCATGAGCAGATCCAGGAGAAGCAGGTCGGGCCGGAACTCGTTGAACAAGGGCAAGATCTGGCAAGGATCGGTGGTGCTCGCGATGTGCGTGTACCCGGCGCTGTTCAGCAGGCGCTCGAGGAGGTGGACATTGGCCGGTTGATCGTCCGCGATCAGGATCCGGGCGCGCTTGAGCGTGTCCTCGTGCATGACCTTAGCCGTGCCCGTTGCCCAGGATGTCGTCCAGGAGCTTGAAGAAACGCTGGACGTCCAGCGGCTTGGTCAGGAACTCTCGCGCGCCCGCGGCCCGGAGCCGGTCGATCTGGCCGAGAGTGGCGTCCGCGCTGATCACGACCACGGGAATCTCACGGGTGGCTGGATCGCGCTGGAGCCGCTCCAGCACTTCGGGGCCTGGGATGTCGGGTAGCTGCAGGTCCAGGAGAATCAGGCTCGGGCGGTGCTCGCGGGCCAGCTCGAGCCCGAGGCTCGCGTGCATGGCGGAGAAGAGCTTGACGTTCGGCCGGTGGGTCAAGAGCCGCTCGACGAGCCGGAGATTCGGAAGGTTGTCCTCGATGTACAGGACGACGCCTCGAGTAGAGGGGAGGGCTTTGTCCGGATGGATCACCAAGGAGGCGACGTCCCTCACCGGGCACTCCGCGCGGGGGAGCTCGACCCAGAAGGTGCTGCCCTGACCGACGACGCTCTCCACGCCGATGGTTCCGCCCATCACTTCGACGAGGCGCTTGGAGAGGGCCAGGCCGAGTCCGGTGCCCTCCACGCCTCGGGTCTCGGCCCCGAGCCGGTCGAAGGGCGTGAAGAGCCGCTCCATCAGTCTGGCCGGGATGCCCGGGCCCGTGTCAGCGACGTTGATGCGGAAGCGGTCCCCGAGAGACCCTTCCACCCCGATCGTGACTGCGCCGCCGGACCGGTTGAACTTGGCGGCATTGGAGAGAAAATTCAGAAGCACCTGCTTGAGTCGCTGGCGGTCCGCCAGGACGTAGCGGCCCCCGGCGTCCGAGGTTCCCACGTCGACGTGGACTTTCCACGTCGTGGCCAGCGGCCGGATCAGCTCGAAGGTCTCCCGGATCACCTCGTCGAGCAAGACCGGTTCCATCGAGAGGGCGAGGTGACCGGCCTCGATGCGGCTGATGTCGAGAATCTCATCGATGAGGCCGAGCAGATGTCGCCCGCCCCGGAGGATGTGGTCCACGCTGTCACGCTGCGCCACCGTGAGCGAATCGATCTCCAGGAGCTGGGCGAACCCCAAGACCGCGTTCAAGGGGGTCCGGAGCTCGTGGCTCATGCGCGAGAGAAACTCGCTCTTCGCCTGATTGGCCCGGTCGGCCTCGGCCTCCGCGCGCCGGCGCTCCGCGATCTCCTGCTCGAGCCGATCGTTGGCCGTGCGCAGCTCGCGCGTGCGCTCTCCGACCTCTTGCTCGAGCTCCACGGCATGGCGCTTGACGCGCTCGTCGAGCCGGCTCTGGGCAATGGCGATGGCGAGCTGGTTCGCGACTTCCTGCGCGATGCTGACATGCTCGCGGGGAAATTGCCCGGGCGTGCCGCCGAAGCTCAGCCCGCCGATGAGCTCGCCGCCCGCCATCATGGGCACGACCATGTACTCGCGGACACCGCCCGCGAGCAGGGCGGCGGCCTCGGGCCCCCGGGGCAGAGCGGGTACGTCGATCACCTGCATCTCCCCCCGTCTCAAGCCCTCCACGTCGCCCATCAGCGTCAGAGAAAAGCGGACACCAGGCCCCACGCGGACGCGGCGCCGCCCCGCCGCGGCGAGCCACTCCGCCTCGCCGGCCGCGAAGTCGAAGATGTTCACGATGACCCGCGGGACCCCGAGGAGATCGCGCACTCGCCGGAGTGCCACTTCGGCGATCTTGACCGGCGCCTCTCCGGCGATGAGCGCCCGGTCGATCTCGTGCAGGATGGTGAGCCGCTCCGTCGACTCGGCGAGGGAGGCCTGAGTCCGCGCGAGCTCCGTCAAGTCAAAGGCGACCACGAGCGCGGCGCGCCGGCCCGCGAAGGACATGGTGTGAGAGAGGAATTCCACGGCGATCTCGCGGCCATCCTTCAACCGGTTCTTCCACGTGCCCGCGCGTCGGGGCGACTCATCCGTCGAGTGGGCGAGAGCGGCCAGCCGCTCCATGAGCCGCGGGATCTCTTCCGACGGCAGGATGCCGTCCAGTTTCATGCTCAGGAACTCGGTACGCGAATAGCCGTAGTGCGCCACCGCCGCGTTGTTGACCTCGAGGAACTCCCGAGTGGTCACGTCGGCCAGCCACATGGGCAGAGGATTGTGGGAGAAGAGGAGCCGGAAGGTCTCTTCGCTTTCCCGCAGGGCCGAAGGGGCGGTGGTTTGACGCATTGCACACTCTTCTGGTCACAGGAAAGGCAAACGAAGGGCCATCGTATTGAAAGCCGAGAATCCAATAGCTTGCGGTTCGCTCGTCCGCTCCACGCTTCCGAAATTGGTCACTCAGTGGCGCGAATCGCGGTAACGGGCACATCCTCCGCGCCGGAGCAAGTTTGTGGTCAGGGGGCGGGTAAAGTCGGGCACACTCCACGGCACCAATCCGATCCGTCGATGTCCGGCGTCGCGCCGGCACAGGAGGACACATCGCATGGCCATGCTGGGGAACGTGATAGAGCTGACCGTCGTCGTGCGGGATCTGGAGGCGGCCATCGAGCGCTATACGAAGCTCTTCGGCCTCGAGGTGCACACGCGCGGGGAGTCCAAGGAGTTCGGCTTCCTCAACGCGATCCTGCCCACGGGCATCGGGCACATCGAGCTGCTCCAGCCCACCGACGCGAGCAAACCGGTCGGCAAGTTCCTCGCCAAGCACGGCGAGGGCGTCTATCTGGTGGGCTTCGAGTGCGGCGACATTCCCGGCGCGGTGAAGGATCTGCGCGAGCAGGGCGTCAAGGTCGATGCCCGGCGGGACGACATCGCGTGGCTGCATCCCCGCGAGGCCCACGGCCTGTTCGTGGAGCTGCGCAAGCGCGAGCGCTACGAGTAGGTACTGGGCCAGTTTGCTTCGCCAGTTCCATTCAGCTCTCGCCTCGCGGCGGGCCTCGTCTCGCTCGCAACTTGACCCAGTACCGGCCTTTGACAGGACCCCAGACTGGGCCTAGACTCCTGCCTATCGCGAGCGTGATTCGTCGGGTGACCGTGGCCGCGGGCCGGGGCGCCCCAACCTCACAGCAAGGGGGACGTGATGCGTGACCTCCTCATCTCCGGTGACAATCATATCGACCTGACGTATTGCCCCCCTGACCTGTGGTCCTCGCAGGCGCCGTCGAAGTGGAAGCTCCTCGCGCCTCGGGTAGAGGAGCTGGAGGACGGGCTGCACTGGTTCGTGGAGGCGCAGGACAAGGGGATGTGGAACGGTGTCGGGCCCGGCTTCCTCAAGTATCAGCAGGGCATGTTCGGCCACATCGACGAGATGAAGGCGGTGGGGTTCGAGTGGGACTACCGCCGGGGCGCGAAGCCGAGGCCGACCACTCCCGAGCTACGGCTCGCCGACCTGGACAAGGACGGGCTCGACGCGGAGATCATCTACGGCTGCCTGATGATCAACGACCTCATCAACGACCCCGAGCAGCGCGCATGGTGCAACAAGATCTACAACGACTGGGCCGCCGAGTTCGCCAAGCGCTCGGATCCCACCCGCATCTTCCCCCTCGCCGTCATCCCCAACAACGATCCCCGCGTAGCCGCCGACGAAGTGCGGCGCTGCGCCGCCATGGGGCTCAAGGGCGGCGACCTCGCCTTCAAGCGGATGAGCGTGCCGCTCTACACGCACGACTGGTATCCGCTGTGGGAAGCCGCGGCCGAGTGCCACTTCCCCATCTCCTTCCACTCGACGGGCTTCAAGGGGCTGCGCACGCCGGACACGCCCAAGATGGAGCAGGAGTACTCGCTCCAGTGGCGGCTCGTGCGCTCGTCGCTCTTCCAGCTCGACGGGATGGAGGTGCTCGTCTCCCTGATCGCCTCGGGCGCCTGCGAGAAGTATCCGGACTTCAGGTTCATCCTGGGCGAGTCGGGGGTGACGTGGATTCCCTATGTCCTCGACCGGCTGGACACGGAGTACAACGACCGGGCGCGGAATCTCGGCTTCTCCATGAAGCCCAGCGACTACTTCCGGCGCCAGGGCTACACCACGTACCAGCAGGATCAGTTCATGGAGCCGATCATTCCGCTCGTGGGCGAGGACAACATCATCTGGGGCGCCGACTATCCGCACCCGGACTGCATCTGGCCGGAGTCGCGGCGGCACATCGAGGCGAACCTCGGCATGGTGTCAGAGCGCGTGCGGCGGAAGATCACGTCCGAGAACGTGATGAAGCTCTACGGCCTCCGCGCGGAGAGCATCGGGCCCGCCCGGAAAGTCGGTCAGGCGCAGGCGACCGCGTAGGCGTCCTGGACGCCCGCGGGCAGCTGATCTTCCGACCAGGTGCGCCCGCCGTCCTGGGTCCCGAACACCTGACCCTGGCGGCTGACGCAGTAGACCTGCTCGCGGTCGCGCGGGTGGAGGGCCACCGCCATCATGGTGCTCCCCGCCTTGATCCCGTGGTCGAAGCGCGTCCAGCTCTGCCCCAGGTCCTGGCTGCGATAGAGCGAGCCGTCCTTGCTGCGCGCGGCCGGGCTCAGGCACGCGATGAGCTCGCTCGGATCATGCGGCGACACCACGACGTCGCGGCCGTAGGTCAGCGGCGAGAAACGTCCGATCTCCATGCTCTTCCAGCTCGAGCCGCGGTCGCTGCTCTGAAAGAGACCCATCCGCACGGCCAGGGTCACCGTGCCGGGGCGGGCGGCGCTGACGCAGAGGGCGTGGCCGTCCAGCATGCCTTCGATCTCCGTGTCGCTGTCGATCTTGCTCTTGAGCTCGGGCCGCTCGGCGAGCTTGAGCAGGTCCGAGGTGCAGTCCTCCCAGCTCTCGCCGGCGTCCAGGCTCCGCATGACGCCCCCGACTTCCAGCGCCGCGTAGACCTCGTCGGGGCGGGCGGGATCGGCGGCCAGACGCATCACGCGGCAGACGAAGGACTTCATCTTCACGCGCTCGGGCTGCGTCGCCTTGGGGAGCTTCCGCCAGCTATCGCCGCCGTCATCGCTCCGGTACACGCCCACGGGCGAGGTGCCGGCATAGAGGACGCGCGGGTTCTTGGGATGCACCATGATCGACCAGACCTCGGTGCCGTCGTCGGGGAAGGGAAGGCGCTCCCACCGCTCGCCACGGTTCGTGCTCCGGTAGGGACCGCTGCGCGTCCCGAGGTAGACGATGTCGGGATTGGTCGGGTGCACGGTGATGGCCTGGACGTGGCTCGCCTCGGGCAGGCCCTCGGTGAGAGCCGACCAGCCGCCATTGCCGACCGTCCGCCGGAAGATTCCTCCGCGCGCTCCCGAATTCGAGCCCGCGGCACCCACGTAGACGTCCGAACGCGCCGAGGTATTGGTCATGATCGTCTCCACCCTTCCCCTGAGGACGGTTGACCTGCTCGCACTGCCAGCCCCTCCATCGTCCGGTTCCGATCCAGAGCCGAGAGTGTAGCACGCCTCTTCAGCTCCGGCAGGGGGTCCCGGAGCCGCTTGACTGGTCCGAGAGCCGGCGCGCAGAATCCTCGCGGGAGGACAGGATCATGGCACAGCTCTTTTCGCGCCGGAGGTTTCTGGGGGGCGCCGCGGGTCTGATGGCAGCCAGTGCTGCCGGGGGGTATGCGCCGATGACCGCTCCGACCGCCGGCTCCGCCACGTCGCCGCCGCTCTTCGTCTATGTCGGCTGCTATACGAGCAAGGAGCGAAGGGGCAAAGGGGAAGGGATCAGCGTCTATCGCATGGATCCGCTCTCGGGGAGCTGGACGGACGTGCAGCTCGTGAAGGGCATCGTGAATCCCTCGTTCCTCGTCCTCGATCGCGAGAAGCGCTTTCTCTACTCCGCGCACGGCGACGGCGAGCAGGCCACGGCCTTCGCGATCGACAAGGCCACCGGACACTTGACCCTCCTCAATCAGCAATCCACGGGCGGCAAGAACGGCGTCAGCCTGGCAGTTCACGCCACCAATCGCTTCCTCGTGCTGGGCAACTACAGCTCGGGCACCGTGGCCGTGCTGCCCATCAATGCGGACGGCGCGCTCGCCCCTCTCAGCCATCTCGTCGCCCTCCCGGGAGAGCCCGGGCCGCACCGCGTCGAGCAGGCCAGTTCGCACCCTCATGATGTCCGCTTCGATCGCGGGGATCGCTTCGTCGTCGTGCCCGACAAGGCGCTCGACAAGGTCTTCGTGTACCGGCTCGACACGGCCAGCGGCAAGCTCGTGGCCAACGATCCTCCCGCCGTCAAGACACGGCCGGGGGCGGGCCCCCGCCACGTCGATTTCCACCCGAGCCAGCCCTACGCCTATGTCATCAACGAGCTCGACTCGACGATCACCACGTACCGACTCGACACGGAGCGCGGCGATCTCAAGCCCCTCCAGGTGATCTCCACCCTGCCCCCCGACTTCACGGGCAACAACACGACCTCCGAGATCGCGGTGGCGCCCTCGGGACGCTTCGTGTACGGGTCGAATCGGGGGCACCACAGCATCGCGATCTTCGCGGTCAATTCCACCTCCGGGGTGCTCACCCCCGTGGGCTGGGAGTCGTCCCGGGGCCTCACCCCGCGCTTCTTCGCCCTCGATCCCACGGGCAGCTTTCTCTACGCGGCGAACCAGGACAGCGATACCATCGTCACGTTCCGCGTGGACCAGCCCACAGGAAAGCTTCTCGCCACCGGCCAGGTCATCAAGACGGGGAGCCCGAGCACCATCGCCTTCCGCTGAGCGTCGCGAGGCGAAGCGCAGACACACCACGGCGCCGAGGTGCGCTCGGCGCCCGGGTGCTGCGGCAGCTATCGCGGAGGCAGCCGCCTACTCGTCCCCGCGTGCCGCATCTCGAAGCTCAATGGCAAAGGGCGGCAAAGTCTATGCCGGGCGCCCATCCCTCGGAATTCCGCACGGCACGGACCAGATCGGAATCGTTTACCGTGTAACGCGTTCTCGTGCTCGAGATTTCTTACATCCCCGAAAGGCTCTTGCCGAGTTTCTGCGCAAGCAGTTCTATCTTATTTGCGTCACACGCGCGGCGTGAGCTCGATATGGGTTGCCACATTCTTCCCATCTCGCACCTCATAGGCAACTTTGACCTTGGCTCCCTCGCGGATCTCGGTCAAGCTGCCCAGCCGCCCGTCTATCTGCACCTCGGTGCCCTCGCTGAGCTGGAGCGTCTTTCCGAAGAACCCGAAGAGACCGGTGGAGACGTGAACAGTCCCCGTTTGCGGGTCCACGCTCTTCACGGTTCCCTCGACGAGACCGGCGGTCGAGGCACTTGAAGAGCTTCCAGAACCGGGCGAAATTTGCTGAGATTGGGCCGATGTCGGCCCCAGACCGAGCGCGAGCATCGTCGTGATCACGATCGTCCCCGAAATGGCACGCCACATAAGCGCCCCCTCCTTCTTCCGAGCGGTCACCGCCCGTGACCAAGAAAAAAGCAAGCGTTGTGCCAAGAGTGCTAGGGAGAGCTGCGCATCGCGCGGCGGCGCAATCAGGCGGGACGGGACAATCTTTCTTGCACTTTCTTGCGCGATCACTCGGTCAGTCGGCGGAGCCTCCGTCCGGCCAGCCGGCAGGCAACCATGAGGACGATCAAGAGCGCCCAGACCATGGGTGCCGTGCGGAGGTCCTTGGAAGCGCCCATGAGCCAGTTTCCCCGCAAGAGGCCGTCGAGATGCGTCCGGCCATTGAGAAGGCCGATCCACGCGAGCCCCGTGTGTATCCCGGCCGAGCACGCCAGCGATCCCGTATTGAAATAGGCGGTAGCCAGGAGCATGCCGAGCAGCGTCAGCCCGAGGAGAAGGGGGGCCTTGTGCAGGGTGAACCACGAGAGGGGATCACCGAGGTTGTGGGCGAAGGCGAAGATCAGCGAGGAGATCAGCGTGGCCCGGGCCACGCGCCACCGGCTCGTGCCGTACAGGAGGTAGTTGAAGAGGACGCCGCGGAAGATCAGCTCCTCCACCGTGGCCACCAGGATGACGCCCGCCCAGCTCGGATCGGAGATGGTGACGCGCTTCCAGCTGAGCGCTTGCCACACGGCGGGAGAGTAGAGCGGCGTGCCGAGCAAGATGAGCACGAGGTTCTCCACCACGGCGGCGGCCAGGAAAGCTACCGTCAGGCTGACCGCGAATCCGGTGAAGACGCGCTTCCAGCGAAGGGTGGACCACGCGGCGGTGCCCCAGTGAGATGACTTCCAGGCGTAGCGGACGAGGGCGGCGGAGATGGCGAGCCCGGAGGCGTAGACGATGACGTAGTCGACGATCGGGCGGACGGTCGTGGGGAGATTCACGATGGCGGAGCCGGCGCGGCTGCCCCAGGCGGCGAGGAAGAAGACGGATCCGAAGACGACCAGCCACAGGATGCGCGCCTGCTTGCAGTCCGTGGGGTCGCGGTGAACGAATCCCGAAGTGGCGTAAGTCTGTCCGGCTGGCCCCCCGCCGTCGTCGGGGAGAAACGCCGTCTCTCTCCCGGAGGGGATGCCCTGACGGCATCGCTCACACGTCGGCAGACTTATTTCGTTCTCCTTTGGGTCATACGAAATCGGCTCTCGTCGTTAGAGGTTCCGCGTGAGACCAGCGACAAATTTTAAGACCGCAGATCGGCACTTGTCAAGCTTTCGGGCGGGGCGAAGCCGCGGGCCGCTCTTGTCCCACCGGGCGCGCGACTTGCGCTAAGCTCCTCAGTCGGGAGGTCGCTCTGACTCGTCTATCACGTGGTGCTCGCCCGCGATGACCCCCTGATCGATGGCCCACGCGGAGTCCGCGGGCTGGCAGCGCAATGTGTGGGCACTGGCCCTCGTCGTTTTCACCGCCTTTGTCGGGTTTCAGTTCTTCTCGCCGTTCCTTCCCCTCTACGTGCAGGAGCTGGGCGTCACCGATCCCGCCCGCGTGGCCATCTGGTCGGGTGTGCTCCTGGCCGTCACGCCCAGCGTGGCCGCCGTGCTCGCCCCCGTCTGGGGCATCCTCGCGGATCGCGTGGGGCGGAAGCTGATGATGATCCGGTCGCTCGTCGGCTTCGTGGTGATCATCGCCGCCATGGGGCTGGTCACCTCCGTGACCCAGCTCTTCGTCGCGCGATTGCTCCAGGGTGTCTTCGCGGGCTTCTCGGTCATGGCCATGGCCCTGGCCAGCGTGTCGTGTCCGCGCGACAAGGTGCCGGTGGCCATCGGCAGGGTGCAGTCGGCCCAGCTCCTGAGCGTGGCGGTGGGGCCGGCGGTGGGCGGATACGTGGCGTCGCACTTCGGGATCCGCTTCGCCTTCTTCGTGACGGCGGGCCTCTGCGCGCTTTCCCTCGTCGGACTCATCCTGCTCTTCAAGGAGGTGCGGCCCGAGCAGCTCGGAGAGGCGCCGTCGAGGTCGGCGCGTCTGCCCTTTCGCGATCTCGTTCGCTTGCGACATTTCCCGCTCGTGCTCGGACTTCTCCTCATCGCCCAGTTCATCGACAGAGGGCTCGCGCTGCTCATCCCCCTCAAGGTCGCGCACCTTCCCGGCCTGCACCGGATCGCCGTCATCTCCGGGGTGATCATCTCGGTCTCGGCGGTGTGCGGCACCATCGCGGCCACGCTGGCCGGCCGTCTCGCCCAGCGCTGGCCCATCGGACGGCTCCTGCTCATCGGCTGCCTCGCCGGAGGCCTGCCCTGCGCGCTGATGGCGTGGACCGACAGCTGGATCACGCTCCTGGTCCTGCGCAGTCTCGTCGGGTTCGCGTTGGGAGGAGCCCTGACCCTGGCCTACTCCCTCGGCGGCCAGCTCTCGCCGAGCGAGAGCCGAGGGGCCGCCTTCGGATGGCTCGCCCTCAGCGTCCAGCTGGGGGGCGCCTTGAGCCCGCTGGCCACGGGCGGCCTGGCCGCGCTGAGCCTGCCCGGGGCCTTCCTCGTCGACGGCGGCCTCGCCTGGCTGGCCGCCCTGCTGCTCCTGCTCGTGGCCCGCGATCTGATCAGCCGGCACCCCTAGGGAACTCGGAGGGGGGCTCCGCCCCCCTTCCCAAGCCTCCCCCCGGTACCGATTGCGCCGGCGACGCCGGCGCTCGAAATAGGACACTCCTGCTCTTGACGGCGTGCAGATCACTGAGGCCGAGAGGCGCCCATCCGCGCTGCAGTAGAATGCCAGGATGCATCGGTACCGCGCCGTGCTCGTCGGCTGCGGGGGACGCGGACAGAGCCATGCCCTCGGCCTCCTCGCGAATCCGGATCGCTTCGAGCTGGTCGCGCTCTGCGATCAGGATGACGCTCGTCTCGGCGTCCTCGCGGCCAAGCTCGGCATCTCCCGCGGCTACGCCGACGCCGAAGCCATGCTCGCCGCCGAGCGGCCGGACCTGCTCTGCTTCGCCACCCCACCCGCCGTCCGGCTCGAGCTGGTCGAGCTCGGCGTCCGGCACGGGGTGAAGGCCATCGCGTTCGAGAAGCCGCTCGCCCTTTCGCTGGCCGAGGCTCGGCGCATCTTGAGTCTGTGCGGGGACGGCGTGAAGGCCGTGGTCTGCCATCAGCTCAAGCACGCGGCGCACTGGCGGCGCGTCAAGGAGATCGTGGACGGCGGCGACATCGGCGCGCTCCGCTCGTTCCACGCCACCGCCCGCCCCTCGATGCTGCGCGTGGGCACGCATCTCGTCGACGCCGTGCTCTGGCTCGGCGCGGGGGCGCGCGCGACCTGGGTGCTCGGACAGGCGCACGGGCGCGCGGCCTATCTCGAGGATCATCCCTGTCCCGATCACGTGGCGGGAATCGTCGAGCTCACGAGCGGGGTCCGGGGCGTCGTGGAGATCGGCTCCCTCGCCCCGCGTCACCTGGACGAGGCAGACTTCTGGGAAGACGTGGCGGTGACGGTCCAGGGCAGCGAGGGACACGCGCGAGTGGTGCTGGGGCGGGGGTGGGAGGCGGTGACGCGAAGGTCAGGGGGGAGGACCGAATCCGGGCCGGCCGACAGCTCGCCGGGAGAGCCGGAGCACCTGCGCCTTCTCGCCGACTGGCTCGACGATTCCCGGCGGGTGCATCCCTCGAATCTCGAGACGAGCTATCAGGGCTTCGAGATCCTGATGGCTCTGGCCTTGTCGAGTCTCGAGCGCCGCCGCGTCGATCTGCCCATTCGTGGAAATCCGGACGCCATTCTCGAGCGGCTCCGCGACGCCCTTCCGGACGGGCCCGCCGCATCGTGATCGCGCTTCGAGGGGTGACCAAGCGGTTCGGCGACCGCGTCGCCCTCGACGCCGTGTCGCTCGATGTGCGGCCCGCCGCCACTCACGTTCTTCTCGGCTCGAGCGGATCGGGGAAATCCACCGTGCTGCGACTCATCCTTGGCCTCATCGAGCCGGACGCGGGCGAGGTGCAGGTGGACGGCACCCCCGTCACTCCCTCGACCCGGGCGGAGCTCGTGAGACGCATGGGCTACGTCGTGCAAGACGGCGGGCTCTACCCGCACCTGACCGCCTACCGAAATGTCACGCTCCCGACGGAAGCGCATGGCTGGGACCCGTCCCGAGCCGGCCCGCGCGTGGCCGAGCTGGGGACCATGGTGGGACTCGACGAGGAGACGCTGCGCCTCTATCCGCGCGAGCTGAGCGGGGGACAGCGCCAGCGCGTCGGGCTCATGCGGGCGCTCGTGCTCGATCCGCCCGTGCTCCTGCTCGACGAGCCGCTGGGCGCGCTCGATCCCATCGTCCGGGCCGAGCTGCAGGGTCAGCTCGGCCGGCTCTTCGCGGCGCTGGGCAAGACGGTCGTCCTCGTCACCCACGACATCCGTGAGGCGGCTCTCCTCGGCTCCACCATCACGCTCATGCACGCGGGACGTGTGGTCCAGCAGGGCACGTTCGCCGACCTGCTCGAGCGGCCGGCCGCGCCGTTCGTGACCCAGTTCCTCACGGCCCAGACCCTGGCCGCGGGCGCGCCGGGAGCCCGCTAGGCCAATGCGCGCGCTCATCGGCGTGGGCCTCGGGATCCTGCTCCTGCACGGCTCCGGGGCGGGCGCGGCGGAGGACCGAGTCATCCGCGTCGGCTCGAAGTCCTTCACCGAGAGCTACATCCTCGCGGAGATCGCCGCCCAGGTGATCGAGCGGGTCGGGGAGGCGCGGGCCGAGCGGCGGCACGGACTCGGGGGCACGGGGATTACCTACCGGGCCATCGCGTCCGGCGCCATCGATCTTTACCCGGA
>Ga0137409_10003888_pt1 | contig 15806 bp, 15 predicted proteins | sample CZODoug1_16funga_FD_122059 | JGI IMG/M metagenome (GOLD analysis project Ga0137409, IMG submission 122059) | Vadose zone soil fungal communities from Angelo Coast Range Reserve, California, USA - CZODoug1_16fungal (Hybrid Assembly) | ecosystem: Environmental > Terrestrial > Soil > Vadose zone... | reverse complement strand
GTGCTCTATCACCATCCGCTCCTGGAAGAGGCGTTGAGCGGGAGCGCAGGGTTGACGAAGGTGCGCGGGACGCATCAATACTCTCTCTACGCCGATCAAAAAACGGCCGTTCAGAAATGAACTACTCTCATGTTTCTGAGCTGGATAGAGCATCGGATTTCTAATCCGAGGATGGGGTGGTCGGCTTCGCCCGGGACCTACGTTATGATCCGCCGCCGACGAAGTGCACAATCTCCAGCCGGTCGCCATCTTTCACTGACGTTTGCGCCCATTGCTCGCGGGGCACGATCTCCCGGTTGAGCTCGATCGCAACACGGTCCGACTTCATTTCCAGCTGCTCGACCAGCGCCGCCAGGGTCTCAACTGGAGCGAGGACGCGGGTCTCTCCGTTGATGATGACGTTCATCGAACTAGGATTTTCGCAGCAAGGAGAGCATCGCAGCAAGCCGGCGGTGCCGCAGCGGGACGCGGGCGGGTTACGCTAGCCTGTCGCACGCAGGCGGAACTTGCGGGTCGCGGTGCGTCCGGAATAGCTCGCTTGGACTAGAACAGAAGACTCGGCGAGCGACGACTCGTCTACCTGAAAACTCATTTCAGCATTGCCCTGGGCGTCGGTGAGAACCTGCGCATAGTACGGCGCAGAATCCGGACGGGCTAAACGAAATGTCAGGCGGGCGCCATCCGCGGCGGCGCCTCCGTCGGTGACTCGCAGATGCATCAGCAGGTTGCCACCGGCGTGGACAGAGTTGGCATTCAGCCACTGCATTTCTAATTCCTTGACCGCGGCCAGTGTTTCCGGCGTCTCACGTTTGTCGAGAAGTGAATCGAGCTTCCCTTCCCGGATCGCGTCCAGCACTTGCCGGTGCTGTTCGCGCAGCATTTTTTCTTTGTGCGGATCGCCGGCTTCGTCCTCGGACGCGATCGAGGCGTAGGTCACTGCGCGCTTGCCAATGCAGCGGCCCTGCACGAAGACCTGCGTCTGCAAGAGCTGCTCGCTTTCTCGCGCTTCGCTCTGCACGTGATAGACCGTGTCCTGTTGTTTGATGTCGGTATTGAAGCCAAAGATCATGCGGGACTGGACTTTCGTGCTCGTCAAAACGAGATGGGCGAATTAATCCTCTGTTAAACGCTCAGTTTGCTTGACACTTCTGCGAGCCAAAATCTAATCTAGAATGTTTACGGTAGTGCTAGCCGCAGATTATATATAGCTCGTCCTATGCCGGACAATTATTTCGCCAGTTACCTGCCCCTTCTGTTGCATTTCATGATCGCTTTCGCGGTCGCGGGCGCCATTGTCACCTTGTCCTGGCTGATCGGGCAGCGGAAACCGACGCGCGCGAAAATGTCCCCATATGAGTGCGGCGTCGCGCCCGTTGGGGACGCCCGGGAACGCTTCTCCGTCAAGTTCTATCTGGTTGCTATGCTCTTCATATTGTTCGACGTAGAAGCAGTGTTCCTGTATCCGTGGGCGATCATCCTGCGTGAATTGAAGATGTTCGGCTTCTGGGAAATGCTGGTGTACGTCGGAATCGTACTGGTCGGCCTGTTCTACGTCTGGAAAAAGGGCGTTCTGGACTGGGGAGCTACCGGCGGCCAGCGAGGACATGTCTAATTGTGCTGACACCGGCCATCACCGATATGGAGCAGCTGAAGTCCCATCCGGCGGTCGCTCGCCTGCTGGAATGGAACGCCGCGGCCGTGCAGAACGCGAAGTTTGATAGGGACGAACTCACCATCTGGATCGACAAAGGATTGATCAGCGACGCGTGCGCGATCTTGCGCGACAATCCCGCGTGCCCCTTTAACTATCTTTGTGACGTCACGGCTGTCGACTGGTTCCCGTCGCAACCGCGCTTTGAAGTTGTTTATCATCTGCTGTCGATTCCGAAAAAAGAGCGCGTGCGACTCAAGGCCCGGCTGGACGACGAGAGTCCGGTGATCGAGTCGGTCACTTCGGTATGGCCTGCCGCGAACTATTTCGAGCGCGAAGTGTTCGACCTGTTCGGAGTGCGCTTCACCGGGCACCCTCGCCTTGAACGCATCATGATGCCCGACAATTGGGAAGGCCATCCTTTACGGAAGGATTATCCCGTAGAGGGCTACCGGTAAGAACATGACGCAATATCCGACATCCGCAGTGCTCGAACCGGTGGCCGGTCAGGAAAAAACTCTCGTCCTGAACATGGGGCCGCAACACCCGTCCACGCATGGCGTTTTGCGACTGGTGCTGGAAATTGATGGAGAGACGGTCGTCCGCGTGATGCCGGAGATAGGGTTCCTCCACACCGGAATCGAAAAGACCTGCGAAGCGAAGTTCTATCAGCAGGTAGTGCCGCTCACGGACCGCATTGACTATCTCTGTCCCATGACCAACAACCTGACCTACTGCCTTGCAGTAGAAAAGTTGCTGGGGCTGGAGATTCCCCCCAAAGCGCAATGGATGCGCGTCATGATGAACGAGCTCACGCGCATCAATTCGCACCTGGTATGGCTGGGCACGCATGCCATGGACCTTGGCGCGATGACGGTCTTTCTGTATTGTTTCCGCGAGCGCGAGGACGTTCTGCGGCTGTTCGAGATGGTCAGCGGACAGCGCATGATGACGTCCTATTTCCGGATCGGCGGGCTGGCACTCGACCCACCGTTGGGGTTTTTTGAAAGAGTGAAGTCGTTCGCCGACCGATTTCTCGGCAATGTGGATGAATACGAAGGCCTGCTGACCAGCAACCCAATCTTTCTGATGCGTGTCAAAGGCGTGGCTCACCTGAGCAAAGAAGATGCGATCGCCATGGGCGCGACCGGTCCCACGCTACGCGGGAGCGGCGTTGACATCGATCTGCGACGGGACGCTCCTTACAGCGGCTACGAAAACTTCAAATTCAAAGTGCCGGTTTCTGACGTTGGCGACGTGTGGGCGCGGTATGTTTGCCGCGTGCAGGAACTGCGGGAGTCGATTGGCATCGTGCAGCAGGCACTAGCAGGCATGCCCGAAGGTCCTACCAAAGCCGACGCGCCTAAGGTCGTGCTTCCCGACCGCGAGAAAATGAAGACGCAGATGGAAGCCCTCATCTATCACTTTAAGATCATCACCGAAGGCTTTACGGTTCCGGCCGGCGAGGTCTACCAGGCCGTGGAATCGCCGCGGGGCGAAATGGGCTATTACATCGTCAGCGACGGCACCGCCAAACCGTATCGCGTGCACATGCGTGCTCCGTCGTTCGCGAACCTGCAAGTGCTGGCAAAAATGTGCGAAGGAAGATTGATCGCCGACGTGATCGCGGCGATTGGAAGCATTGATGTGGTGGTCGGGGATATTGACCGGTAGAGAATAATGAAATTTTCACCAGAGTTCGAATCACGCTTCGCCGAGATGCTCGGTCATTATCCGACCAAGCGTTCGGTCCTCGTTCCGACGCTTCTCTATGCGCAGGACGAAATCGGATCTTTGACCGACGAGGTCATTCTGGAACTCGCCGAGCGCCTCGACTTGACCGAACTCGAAGTGCGTAACGTGATCAGTTATTACTCGCTGCTCACGATCAAGCCTCGCGGAAAATACAACGTACAGGTCTGCACCAATATTGCCTGTATGCTGGTCGGCGGCGAGGAACTTCTCGACCACTGCAAGAAGAAGTTGGGGATCGGACACAAAGGCACGACCGCAGATGGTCTCTTTACGCTGGAAGAAGTCGAGTGCATCGGGGCCTGCAGTTGGGCTCCGGCGATTCAGGTCAACTACGATTTTCACGAGAACCTGACGCTCGAAAAGATGGATCGGGTCTTGGACGAGTACAGAAAGAACGAAACGCAATAGGAATCTTGTAATTTTGTCATCCGGTAATTTTGCAATCTGAAATCGTTTTGCAGCCTAGTATACAAATTTACCAAATTACAAAATGGCTTCTCTCGTTTCCCATCCCGACGAAGTTCGCGTGGTCTCGAAGCGCTTTGGCCAGGGAGCGACGAACATTGATCGCTACCTCGAACTGGACGGCTATAAAGCCGTGCAGAAGGCCCTCGGGATGCAGCCGGACGCGATCATCAACGAGGTCAAGAACTCTGGTCTCCGCGGACGCGGCGGCGCCGGATTTTCGACCGGGATGAAATGGTCGTTCGTTCCCACGCAATCTCCCCTGCCGAAATATGTGCTTTGTAATGGGGACGAAAGCGAACCCGGGACTTGCAAAGACCGCCTGATCTTTGAGCACGATCCGCATGCGGTGATTGAAGGCGTGATGATTGCCGCCATCGCGGTCGGATCTCACACGGGATACATCTATATTCGCGGCGAGTATCGCTACCTGTCGATCGTCATGCAGAAGGCGATTAAGGACGCCTACGCGAAAGGCTTCCTCGGCAAGAACATTTTCGGCAGCGGATACGATCTCGACATCTACTGGCACGGCGGCGCGGGCGCCTACGAAGTGGGCGAAGAATCGGCACTGATGGAATCGCTTGAGGGCAAACGGGGAATCCCACGCATCCGGCCTCCCTTCCCTGCTGTGGTTGGACTTTGGGGCGGGCCAACCGTCATTAATAACGCCGAAACTCTGGCCGCCGTGCCTCCGATCCTGCTGGGCGGTGCGGAATGGTTTGCCGGTTTGGGTACGCCGAAGAACGGCGGCACACGCCTGTTCTGCCTTGCCGGTAATCTAAACAAGCCCGGCGTTTACGAGTTGCCGATGGGCTACAACCTCAAAAAGATGATCTACGACGTCGGTGGCGGCATTCCCAACGGACGCGAGCTCAAAGCCGTCGTCCCCGGTGGATCGAGTACGCCCATATTGACCGCGAACGAAATCGACGTGGCAATGGACTTTGACAGCGTCGCCAAAACGGGCTCAATGCTTGGCTCCGGTGGCGTGGTTGTTCTCGACGATTCCAACTGCATCGTAAAGTTCGCCCTGCGGACGATGAAGTTCTACCGTCATGAAAGCTGCGGCTGGTGCATCCCGTGCCGCGAAGGCACCGACTGGCTCGAAAAAACGCTGAAACGCTTCCATTCCGGCGGCGGCGTCAAGAAAGACATTGACAATATGTATTACCTTTCCGAAAACATGCTGGGTAAGACATTCTGCCCGCTCGGAGATGCAGCGGCGATGCCGACGATGGCATTCGTCAAAAAGTTCAGACAAGAATTTGAGGATCACCTGGATGGCAAGCCCTGTCCGTTTGAGAAAACGGGGGCGCTGGCGCCCTTACCAGTGTTCGCATAAAACAAAATGGCTGACGTAAATCTGATCGTCGACGGAAAGAAGCTCGCGGCTCCGGCCGGGACCTTGCTTATCGAAGCCTGCAAGAGCGCGGGCATCGAAGTGCCTTCCTTTTGTTATTACCCCAACCTGTCGTTGCAGGGCGCTTGCCGCATGTGCGTGGTGAAGGTTGAGAAGATGCCCAAGCTTCAGACCGCGTGCACGACGGTCGTTGCCGAAGGCATGATCGTTTCGACTGACAGCGATGAAGTCCGCCAGGCTCGCAAGGCGATGGTCGAACTGCTGCTCGGCAATCATCCGTTGGACTGTCCGGTATGCGATGCTGGCGGCGAGTGTGAACTCCAGGACATGACGTTCTCGTACGGCGCCGCCGAGTCGAAGTTCATGGAGGCTAAGAACCACAAGGAAGAACAGCAGTGGTCTCCGGTGGTCTACTTCGACCGTCCGCGTTGCATTCTGTGTTATCGATGCGTGCGTGTGTGCGGCGAGGCGATGGATGTCTGGGCGCTGGGCGTGCAAAATCGCGGGGTTGGCTCCGTCATTGCACCCAATCAGGAAGACCATCTCGAATGCGAAGAGTGCGGCATGTGCATCGACATCTGTCCGGTCGGCGCGCTCACGTCCGGCGCGTATCGCTACAAGACGCGCCCGTGGGAAATGAATCACGTCGGCACCGTCTGCACCCATTGCGGCGATGGGTGCAAGACCACGCTGGGAGTACGCCGTTGCGATACCGGCATGGAAATCGTGCGCGGCGACAATCGCGACAAGGGCGGCATCAACAACGACTTTTTATGTATCAAAGGCCGCTACGCGTTTGATTTTGCGCACAGCAAAGAACGTCTTACGCAGCCTCTAATTCGCAAGAACGGCAAACTGACCCCGTCAACGTGGGAGGATGCCTTCGCGCTGATCGGAAAACGTTTTACCGAAGTGCGGAACAAAGACGGTGGCTTGGCGATCGGCGTGATTGGGTCGAATCGCACGACCAACGAAGAAAATTATCTGCTCTCGAAGTTCGCGCGTGTGGTGTTGAAGACGAACAATGTGGATCATCACCGCACTGCCGATTATGCGGCCTTCGCTGGCGCCTTGCGTGGCAAGCATGGGCTGACGGCGTCGATGCGCGAAGTGTTCGAAGCGCCCGCTGTGCTTTTGATTGGGAATGATCCGACAAACCAGCATCCGTTGCTCGCTTACCAGATTCGCAACAACGTCAGGCTGCATCGCTCTCGGCTTTATACGATTAACTCGGCACCGATCAAGTTGCGCCGCCAGTCGGCCGCGTTCGGACTGCTTCCGGCAGGAACAGAAGCGAAAGCTGTCGGCTACCTGTCCGGCGACGATTCCCTGCTCGATTCGTTCGTGAACGACATGACAAATCGCGAAGCATGGACGACACTGCGAGAGAAAGTTCGGGACGAGCAGAACCTCGTTATCGCCTTTGGATCAGAACTGCGCGGCGCCGATATTCAGAAGCTGGCGGCGTTTGCATCGTCGCAAACCGGGGCCAAATTGATCTGCCTGAGCGACTACTCAAATTCGCGCGGCGCGGCCGACATGGGACTTTATCCGGACTTGTTGCCGGGATATCAACCAGTTACCGATCCTGCGCAGTTCCGCGAGGAGTGGGGCTACATTCCATCGGAAAAAGGTATGAACGTGCCCCAGATGATGGATGCCGCCGGATCTGGCAAGCTGAAGGTGCTCTACGTAATCGGCTCGAATCCGGTGGAGCGTTTCGGCGTCGACCCCGCTGTGCTATCCAAGACCTTCGTAGTTGTTCAGGAGATGTTCATGACTGAGACTGCCAGCCTTGCAGACGTTGTGTTGCCCGCCGCGAATGCCTACGAAAAGGAAGGCACCATCACCAATACCTGCGGCGACGTGCAGCTTGCTAAGAAGGCCGGCGATGTCAGCGGAACCAAGTCCGACTTTGAAATGATCGTTCGCATCGCCGATGCCATGGGTTTCGATGTACGCAGTCTGGTGCCTTTCGGTCACGGCACGCGCGCCGACATGGGACAGACGCGGGGGGCGCAGTCAGGCGAGGCAGACCGCCATGCTGTCTGGCTCGAAGGGCATAACCTCGAGCCCCGGATGACTCCTTTTGATCCGATCGCGATCCTGGATGAAATTCAGCGGGTAGTGCCTGGATACGATGTTTCGCGAATCAATCTGCTGGCCGGCAACGATCAGCACACCGAGATTGCCGCGAGTGGTCCGAGCGCGCTGCACCCGCCGAACCTCATCGTCCCCGCAAACGACGATCTGTTCAGCTCCGGAACTCTGGGACGGTACTCGCACACACTGAATTCGGTGATGGAAAATAAATCCGCGGGGACGGAAGTCGCGGCGGACTAGGGACTAAACAACGGCCCGCGGGCGAGGGCGCCCGCGCCCCACAAACCAAACAGGAATTACAGACACTTTGTCGAATATAGTCACCTTCGCCATAATCTCGATCATTAAGTCGGCAGCCGTGGTCTTTGTGCTGCTTACGGCGGTCGCCTACAGCGTCTGGCTGGAGCGCAAGGTGTCGGCGCGAATTCAGAACCGCTGGGGCCCCACGAAGGTCGGCCCGTTCGGCCTGTTGCAGCCACTCGCTGACGGCGTCAAGTTTATTTTCAAGGAAGACCTTACGCAGCCGTACGTGTACAAAACGCTTTACATTGCTTCGCCGATTATCGCGGTAGTGTTCGCCATCTCCGCGATCTCGGTGATTCCGTTCGGGGGTGAAATCAGCCTGGGGCCCTTGGGTAAGACCTACCTTCAGATCACCGATCTCAACATCGGCCTTCTGGTGGTGCTCGGCATCACGTCGATGGGCGTCTACGGCATCGCGCTCGCGGGATGGTCCTCGAACAGCAAATACTCGCTGCTCGGCGGACTGCGCGCCAGCGCCCAGATGATCAGCTACGAAGTGTCACTGGGCCTGTCACTGATTCCAGTCATGATCCTGGCGGGAAGTTTAAGCTTGCGGCACATTGTGGAAGCGCAGGCGCACAAGCACTGGAACTTCTTTTTCTTTCCTCTTGGGACAATCGCTTTTTTTGTCTATCTGATTTCCGCCTACGCGGAAACGAATCGCACGCCCTTTGACCTGCCGGAAGCGGAGTCGGAACTGGTTGCTGGCTATCACACGGAATACAGCGCGATGAAGTTCGCCATGTTCTTCATGGCGGAATATTCCAACATGGTAACGGTAGCGTGCCTGTCGACACTGTTGTTTTTCGGCGGCTGGAACGGACCGGTATTTTCCGATAACGCGATCATCGTCGCGATCATGCCGGTGATGTGGTTCTGTCTGAAGGTTTTCTTTTTCATGTTTTTGTACGTCTGGGTGCGTTGGACGCTTCCCCGCTTCCGCTATGACCAGCTCATGGCGTTTGGATGGAAGTTTCTACTGCCGGTAGCGATCGCCAATCTGATAGCGACGGCACTGGTGGTGGCTTTGTATCCCAATGTGTTTTCTGTAGCAACGAAGTAGCTGACGGCGTTAGAACTGCAAATCGAAATGGTTCATCTGATCCTATTTTTGTTCTTCGGCGGAATCTGCGTGGCGGGTGCGGTCAACTTGCTGATGCAGCGTCACCCCATTAATAGCGCGCTTTCGCTAGTGGTGGTGATGGCATCGCTGGCGGGTGAGTATCTTCTACTGGGCGCGGAATTTGTGGCTGCGATCCAGGTCATTGTCTATGCCGGCGCGATCATGGTGCTCTTTATCTTCACGATCATGCTGCTGAATGCGGGCGAAGAAGAGCGCACTGGCAAGAGCCGCGTTGCGATGATGCTTGGTATTCCCGGAGTCGCGATTGGCGGCGTGTTGGTGGCGTGGGTTTTATTGCGACATTCCTCCACCTCTGATGTGTCGATGTTCGCTCTGCCGGGCGTTCCGCACGACATTGCTCAGCTTTTGTTTCATGATTTCCTGCTGCCTTTTGAAGTGACGTCGGTGCTCGTTCTGATTGCCATCATGGGCGCGGTGGTATTAGCCAGCAAACCGGAATCGATTGCGCCAACCCATGCCGAGCCCGCACAAAAGAAAGAAGAAGTCCTCGAACTCGTGGGGGCGGGAAAGGAGCGGCGATGACCATTCCCCTTTCCTACTACCTGCTGCTCAGTGGAATTCTGTTTGTGTGCGGCGTGCTCGGGTTCCTGATCAAACGCAATATCATCACGATCTTCATGTCGATTGAGTTAATGCTTAACGGCGTGAATTTGTCGTTTGTCGCGTTCGCCGCGCACTGGCACGCTCTGAGCGGACAGGTCTTCGTTTTCTTTGTGATGGTGGTCGCCGCTGCGGAAGCCGCGGTGGGGCTCGCAATCATCATTGCTGTCTACCGTACGCGTGAAACTTTGAATGTGGACCAGGTGAACCTGCTCAAGCTATGACGCAGAACTCCAATCTCTGGCTGATCCCCCTTTTGCCCCTCGCCGGGGCAGCGGTCAACGGCGTTTTCGGGCGCCGCTTGTCGAAAACAGCCATCACCTCGATCGCACTTGCCTTTTGCGGCGCCGCGTTCTTATTGGCCCTCAAGGTCGCTCTCGGTTTTTCCTCCTCAGAAGCCCCGTACTCGTTCGATCTCGCGCACTGGATTCGCGCCGGTGACTTCCAGGCGGACTTCAGTTTCTATCTCGATCAGCTTTCGCTCGTCATGCTGCTGGTCGTAACCGGCGTCGGTTTTCTCATCCACATTTATTCCGTCGGCTACATGGCGGAGGACGACGGCTACTACCGCTTCATGTCCTATCTGAACCTGTTCATGTTCTTCATGCTGACGCTGGTGTTGGCGAAGAACTACCTACTCATGTTCATCGGATGGGAAGGGGTGGGCCTCGCGTCGTACCTCCTGATCGGCTTCTGGTTCACCAAAGACTCGGCCGCTGCTGCGGGTAAGAAGGCGTTTATCGTGAACCGGATTGGCGATTTCGGATTCATGATCGCGCTCTTCCTGATGATTCAGCATTTCCATTCTCTGGATTTCACGACGGTCTTTGCGCAGGTTGCTGGGAAGGCTACAGAGACCGCTGGTGTCGGACTGCTAACCTCGATAGGCTTACTCCTGATGGTCGGCGCGGCCGGCAAGTCTGCACAGATTCCTCTATATGTCTGGCTGCCGGACGCGATGGAAGGCCCCACGCCCGTCTCCGCCCTCATCCACGCCGCCACCATGGTGACGGCCGGTGTGTATATGGTGGCGCGCTCGCACGTAATTTTTGAACACGCGCCCGGAGCGCTGACCGTGGTGGCGGTGATCGGCACGCTGACGGCGCTCTTTGCCGCAACTATCGGCATCGCCCAGACTGACATCAAGAAAGTTCTCGCCTATTCCACCATCTCGCAGCTCGGATACATGTTTATGGCCTGCGGCGTGGCTGCGTTCTCGGCGGGGATCTTCCACCTGATGACTCATGCCTTCTTTAAGGGCCTGCTCTTCCTGGCTGCCGGGTCGGTGATCCACGGTGTGGGCGGCGAGCAGGACATGCGCAAGATGGGCGGGTTGCGGAAGCATATGCCGGTGACGTTCTGGACCATGACGATCGCGACCTTTGCGATTGCTGGCATCCCGCCGCTAGCTGGCTTTTTCTCGAAAGATGAGATTCTTTGGATGGCCTACATCAGCCCTCATGGAAGCTGGATTTTCTGGCTGATCGGTGTGGTCACCGCTTTCATCACTTCGTTTTACATGTTCCGCCTGTGGTTCATGACTTTCTTTGGAGAGTACCGCGGTGCAGCGGGGGGTGACACGCATGGTCACGGCAACCACGGGAGTGAACATGGCCATGGCGAACCACACGAGAGTCCGTGGGTAATGCTTGGGCCGTTAGTAATCCTTGCGGTCCTTTCGTTCGTCGGCGGCTGGGTCAATATCCACCATGGATTTGACCTTTTTTTGTCTCCAGTTTTCCGTTCTCACGCTGCGGTCGTCCAACTAAAGGCTCTTACGACTCAGGAATCTTCCCAACTTGAGGCGAGGGACCGATTGGAACTTGCCTTCACCGGAATCTCCGTTGCGGTCGGTTTTCTTGGTCTTTTCCTGGCCTGGCTGCTCTACCATAAGCGGCGCGACCTCCCCGAAAAGATCGCCATCAGCCTTGGCGATCTCTGCCACGCCGTCGTTAACAAATACTACGTCGATGAACTCTACGCGTCGGTATTCATTAAACCATTGGTTGAAGGTTCCACGGTAATTCTTTGGAAGGGCGTGGATCAAGGCATGATCGATGCCACCGTCAACAACGCTGCCAGCGAGGCGCGGCATGTTTCTGACAACGTACGGCACATGCAGTCCGGGAATCTGCGCTCCTACGCCGGATGGATCGCCGCAGGCGGCGCGGCGGTGATTGCCTACATGGTCTGGATGGGGGTGCGATGAATACGGCCAGCCTCAGTCCCTACATTCTTTCGCTGGTGACATTCATCCCGTTGGCGGGAAGCCTTTTGCTGCTCGTGGTGCCCCGGCGCGATCGCGATATCAAAGTCTTTGCGCTGGTGATCTCACTGCTGGCGTTCGTCGCCTCGCTTCATCTGCCGGTGCATCTGCACCGCAACGCCGCCGGCTTCCAGTTTGAGATCAACAAACAATGGATCACCACTCCGAACATTCACTACCACATGGGCATTGACGGCATCTCGGTGTGGCTGGTGGTGCTGACGACGTTCCTCACGCCCCTGTGCGTCCTGATTTCCTGGACATCGATTCACGAGCGCGTGAAGGAATTCTTCATCCTGCTGCTGATTCTCGAAACGGCGTTGATCGGCGTCTTCACATCACTCGATCTGTTCCTGTTCTATTTTTTCTGGGAAGCAACGCTGATCCCGATGGCACTGCTGATCGGAATGTATGGCCACGGACGGCGCGTCTATGCGGCAGTGAAGTATTTCCTGTTTACGATGATCGCTTCCGTCTTCATGCTGGCGGCGATTATCTGGCTCTATAGCAAGACAGGCAGCTTTGATTTTGTTGACATTCAGAACGCAATCCGCAGCGGCAGCGTCGAGAACTTCGCGGCTGCCGCGCAGTGGCTGTTCCTCGGATTCTTCGTGGCCTTCGCCGTAAAAGTCCCGCTCTTCCCTCTTCACACATGGCTGCCGGACGCGCACGTGGAAGCACCGACCGCCGGCTCCGTTCTGCTGGCCGGTGTATTGCTGAAGATGGGAACATACGGATTGCTGCGATTCAACCTCGGTCTGTTCCCCGAACAGGCTCGACAAAATGCCTGGTGGATTGTGACGCTCGCGCTAATTGGCATCATTTACGGCGCGCTAGTATCGCTGGTCCAGCCGAACATGAAAAAACTGATCGCCTATTCTTCGGTGAGCCACCTGGGATTCGTTGTGCTGGGAACTTTTAGCTTTACGCAAGCCGGATTGGATGGCGCAGTATTCGTCATGTTGGCGCACGGGGTCGCGACCGGCGGACTCTTCATGCTGGCGGGCATTTTGTATGAACGCCGCCACACTTACGAGATCTCCGAATTCGGCGGACTCGCTACGCCAATGCCGAAGTACGCGGCGTACTTTCTATTTGTTGTGCTGGCCTCGGTGGGGCTGCCGCTGCTCAACGGATTCATCGGAGAATTTCTCGTGCTGAGCGGAGCGTTTCAAGCACGGCCCATCTACGGGATTCTGGGCGCGACCGGCATTATCTGGAGCGCAGGCTATCTGCTCTGGATGTATCAGAGAGTCTTTCTCGGCGTGGTGAAGCATGACGTGAACAAGACGCTGCCCGATCTCAATCTGCGCGAGAAGGCGGCCCTCTTGCCGGTCGCGGCGATAGCGCTGCTGATGGGCGTGGCTCCAATCTTGTGGCTCAGCTCGATTGATCCTGCGGTGCAATCTGCCCTGGTCCCCTTCGCACAACTGGCAGCCAAGGTGGTGGGCCAATGATAATAGCAACGACTGCGCTCACTCACTCGTTGCCGGCTCTGCTTGCGCAAGCACAGTCGTTTACCCCGCCGAGCGGTTCGGAGTACATGCGCATCCTGCCGGAGCTAGTGCTCACGGTTTTCGGCATGATCGTAATGATTGCGGACCCGTTGCTGGATGAAACTCGCAGCCACAAATCCCTGGGCGCCATTGGCCTGATTGGCGCTCTGGCCGCGCTCGCCTCCACATATGTCATGGCGCAATACCCGGGCACCGGTTTCTGGAACATGATGCGGGTCGACGGTTTCAGTGTCTTCTTTCACGTTCTCGTCATCGCGATTGCGGCGGTCGTGATTCTCAGTTCCTACGAATACATGGCCGTTCAGCGAATCCGCGCCGGCGAGTATTACGGGCTGATTCTGTTCGGCACCGTCGGCATGTGCCTGATGTCGTCGGCGATTGAACTTGTGCTGATCTTCATCGCGTTGGAGATTTCTTCAATCGCTACTTACATTCTGGCTGGGTTCCGACGCCGCGAAGCCGCCAGCAGCGAGTCTTCGCTCAAGTACTTCCTCCTCGGATCGTTCGCCACAGCGTTCTTTCTCTACGGTGTGGCAATGATGTTTGGCGCCACTGGCTCGACCAACATAGACGCCATCGGCCATGCGCTGGCTTCGGGATCCGTTACCCCGCTCGCCTATGTTGCGGTTGCGCTCATGTTCGTCGGCCTCGGATTCAAGGTCGCTTCCGCTCCCTTCCATGTATGGACGCCCGACGTGTATGAAGGAGCGCCCGCTCCGATCGTCGGACTGATGTCCACCGGCCCGAAAGCAGCCGCGTTTGCGGTATTGCTGCGCGTCCTGTTCGAAATCAACGCGCCGGGACGCTTCTGGCTGATCTGGGTCTCAGCGGCGCTTTCGATGACGCTGGGCAACGTCGGCGCACTCGTCCAGGACAACATCAAGCGCTTGCTTGCCTACTCTTCGATCGCGCATGCCGGGTATGTTCTGGTTGCTTTCGCCGCTCAGCCAGAACTTGGAACCTCCGCGGTCATGTTCTATACCGCAGCCTATGCGGCGATGAACGTGGGTGCATTCGCGGTGGTGAGCCACTTCGCCAACGCGGGCGAAAAATATCTCACGCTCGAAGATTATGCCGGACTGGGGCGGCGTTCCCCGATGCTGGCCGCGGCCCTCACCTTCTTCCTCATGTCGCTGATTGGAATTCCGATTACCGGCGGATTCTTTGGGAAGTTTTACATCTTCAGCGCGGCCCTGAAAGCGAACCTGGTTGGCCTGACCGTCATCGGACTGATTAACAGCGCAGTGGGCGCTTACTATTATCTGCGCGTGATCGTGATGATGTATATGCGCGAACCGCGCGCGGACGTTCCCGTCACGCCGGTGCCCTTCGCCACCGGACTTGCGATCGCGACCTGTGTGCTACTCACGCTTTATCTCGGAGTACTGCCGGGACGGGTGGTGGACTTCGCCAGCCAGTCGACGCGGGATCTGCTGGTCGCGACTCGGTTGGGACCGTGAGGCACAACCAGCCGAATCTCTACCAGTAGGCACTTGCACGCGCACGGCGATCCTTACTCTACCGCCACTGACAAATCCCTCCGCGAGAAAATCCACGAAGCTATTAACCAGAATACTGCCGTCTCCAGCCAACCCAGAAGCACTGTGCCAAAGCTCGCGTGCCAGCTATGCGTGAAATCGGCACGGATCAGCGGCTCCAGCAATCCGTGGACTGGAATCACGTACTTTGAGATCGCGTCTCCGCGCAGGGCGAGCAGCGCCGGGATTCCCGCCACCGTGCCGGCACCGATCGCAGCAAACAGCGGCGGCATGAAGGTGGAGAGCAATAGCGTCAATGACGCCGTCAAGAGGCAGGCGGTCCAGAGTGCCAGAATTCCGAACCACATTGCACCTTCGCTAAAGCCGAAATGTCCCAACAGCCAGCTGGCGGTGAATCCCATGCACAAACAGAACACGCCGAGGACCAAGGCGATTCCCAGCAGCAATCCGGAAATGTATTGGCGGCGCGAAATTCCCTTGGATAAAACCGCCAGAATGCGCCGGGAGCGCTGGTCCGCCTGAATCGCGGAACTGCCAAAGAAAACCCCGAAGGTCACGGAGTACACCGCAAGCTGACGAAAGATCATCAGAGCGTCGTCGGGGCCGGAGCGGGGGTCGGCGAAGACTCCGAAGGTGGCCCAGCCTAGCACCCAAAGCAGCAGGAAGAAGAGTGGCCAGCGCTGCTCGCGGGCAAAGTTTGTTGCGATCAGAAACACGGGTCTCAATATCATTAATTTTCTTGGCCAGCTACCTCGACTCTGCTTGACTCCGGGCCCGTCAATTCCAGAAACAGATCCTCCAGCGAACGCCGCACTGGATTCACGCTGACGACTTCTCCACCCGCGCCCCAAATGCCTTCAATAGCCTCGCGCTGTTGGGTCTTCGCAATTGCAAACCGTGTCCGTTCGCCCTCAACTGTCGCATGAGTGAATTGCATCGAAGAAATTGCCTTCGCCACGATTTCGACCTGGTCGGTCGTTTCAAGCATCGAGCTGAGCGTTCCGGTACGAACCACCATGCCCCGGCTGAGAATGGCAACTCGATCACATACCAACTCGACTTCCGAGAGCAGGTGCGAACTGAGAAAAATCGTCTTGCCTTGACTGCTAAAATTGAGCAGCAACTCTCGCACCGCCACTC
>Ga0137409_10003887_pt1 | contig 15809 bp, 19 predicted proteins | sample CZODoug1_16funga_FD_122059 | JGI IMG/M metagenome (GOLD analysis project Ga0137409, IMG submission 122059) | Vadose zone soil fungal communities from Angelo Coast Range Reserve, California, USA - CZODoug1_16fungal (Hybrid Assembly) | ecosystem: Environmental > Terrestrial > Soil > Vadose zone... | reverse complement strand
TCCCTGCGGAATTCAAGCGCCTGGGCGGCGAGATCGTCGAGGCAGACCCGATGCCCGCCGCCACGTCCACGCTCGAGCCGTACCTCTCGAGGCTGCGGCAGCAGGGAGGCGTCGACGCCCTCATGCTCGCAACCGACCGTGTCGGGGCGGAGCTCGCACTGCGGGAGATGGGGCGCCTGGGCGTCCACTGGATGCCGCTGGGGGGCGACGCGCTCAGCGGCATCGAAAAGAGCGGTCCATTGGCCGAGGGCGTGAGGATGTCCGTCGCCTACCTCGCCGACCAGACCGGTGAGCGCAACGCGCAATTCGTCGCGGCGTACGCCCGCGCCTACCCGGGAGAGCGTCCCGATCACCGCGGCGCTTCGGCGTACGACATCGTCCACCTGCTGGCGAGCGTCCTGACGGAATCGGGCACCGATCGCCGCGCCATCCGGGACCGCGTGGCGCGCGTCGGCGGAGATCTGCCCGCGTTCGAGGGTGTTACCGGCCGGATCGCGTTCGACGCCCACGGTGATGTCCCGGCGAAGTCCGTGCTGATCGGCGTCGTGCGCGATGGCCACGTGACACTCGAGCCCGGGCAATGAGGTCGCTCGACACGATCCGCTGGCGCATCATCCTCGGGCTCTCGGGGCTGCTGGCGGGACTGGTCATCGCCTCGGTCGTCGGTGTCACGTCGCTCGCCACGTTGCGGCGCTCGCTGGCGGAAGAGATCGGGCGCCTGCGGGAAGCGAGCGAGGTTGGGAATGGCCTGGTCACCGCCGTGTTCGATGAAATCCGCGCGGCGGAGCAGTATCTCGGTGAGCGCGGGCAGCAAACCAGCGATCAGTTCCAGACCGCCGTCGACTCGGCGTTCAGCTACCAGAAGCGGCTCGACGGCCTGCCGGGACTGACCGAAGCCGACCGGATCATCGTCAACCGAATCAAGCAGCTGCAATCAGCCATCCATGTCGACTACTCCCTCGCGCACGCCGATCTCGATGTGGCCCGGCCACGGGACGCACAGGCGTTAGCGGTCGGCGCACGCCCGGAAGTCACCGAGCTGACCCGGCTCGTCCGCGACTTATCGGCGCACCAATCCGAAAAGGCCGCGATAGTCGGCCAGCGACTGGCCGCGCTGGCCCGCGAGCGCGAGATCGTGCTGTGGCTCGTGCTCATCGCGACGGGGCTTCTGGGCGCGGTCGTCGGCGCGTTCACGGTGCGCTGGGTCGAAGGCCCGCTGGTCCGGCTCGTGACCGCGGCCGAGCGGTTCGGCAGCGGCGACCTGCGGCCGGTCACGACGGGACGGATGCCGCGCGAATTCCAGGTGCTCGCCGACGCCATGCGCCTGATGGGCGAGCGACTGCGCGGCATCGTCTCCGAGGTCGTCAGCTCGGCGGACAAGATCGCCGCGTCCGCCAGCGATCTTTCCGCGGTGAGCGAGGAGCTGGCCGCATCGTCGAGTCAGGTTTCCAGCGCCATGCTCGAGATCTCGACCGGCGCGGAGAGCCAGCGGAACGAGCTGAACGCGACCCAATCCGCGCTGGAGCAGCAGCGCAAGGCCACCGCCGAGATGGCGGACGCCGCCTCCCGCGTCGCGCGGTTGGGCGAAGAGATTCGCACCGTCGCCGACCGGCATCGCAACGACATCGCGGCGGCGGGCAACACGCTGCTCGACGTCCGCGAAGTCGTGCGCACGACCGGCACCGAGGTCACGCAGCTCGCGCAGCAGAGCTCGTCCATCGACGATTTCGTCGACCTGATCAAGCGGATTTCGTCGCAGACCAATCTGCTGGCGTTGAACGCCGCCATCGAAGCGGCGCGCGCCGGCGAACACGGCCGGGGGTTCGCGGTCGTGGCCGAAGAAGTGCGCCAGCTGGCGGACGAGTCGTCTCGCGCCGCCGAGGATGTCGCGCGCACGACGCGCGTGATCAGGGAACAGGTCGAAGAGGTCACCGCAACGATGGCGGTCGGCCAGGCGAAGGTGCGCGGTATCGAATCGGTCGCGGAAGGCGCGGCCCGCGGGCTCACGGAAATCGTCGCGGCGGTGGAACAGGTCGAGGAGGCGGCCTCGCGCGTCACGCGTGCCGCGCAGGAGAACCGCGGGGTCACCGAGCAGCTCGGCGCGCAGGCCCAGCAGGTTGTGGCCCGCGCGGTGGCGCACGCTTCGAGCGCCGAGCAGGTCACGGCGGCGACCGAGCAGCAGGGCGCATCCACCCAGGAAATGGCAGCGGCCGCCGGAGATTTGCTCCAGGCGGCCGAAAAACTGCGTGGGCTGGTGCGCGGCTTCCGGATCTAACGCCGAGGGGGGGTCTTCTTCTTTTTTGCGGGAGCCTTCCTGACGGCGACCGGCTTCTTCTTGCGCAGCCCTTCCTGCACCTCCGCCAACACCCGGTCCCCTTCGTCGGGCCCGATCAGTCCCCGCCGCACCGCGTAACGCACCAGCTCTTCCGCATCCTCGAACGTAAAATCGACAAGCCCGGCCGCACCACGCATCGCCTTAATGAGCGCGTCCGCCACGGGACTGCGGAGCACGCTGGCGATGCCGGGTAGGGCCTCGAGTAATGACGAGATCTGCGAACCACCTAGCTCGGCTGGCATGAAAAGGGGTGGTAAAGGTGGCGGCAAGCTACATGCCCCCCCCGGGGGCGTCAAGAAAGCCCTCGGGCCTGCCTGCCCGGGGAGGCGCGTCAAGATCAGGGTAGTATAGATTTGGGTCCGGAGGGGAGTCGCCGTGGGGAGACGGGGGATCAAGGAGTACCGGGCGCCGGAGGCCCTGGCGCTCATTGCAGCAGATCGGGCACATGAGCCACTCGTGTGCCCCTCGTGCGGGACTCGCACGATCCAGCGTTCCCCGCGACGCCGCATGCTACGGGCGACCGAGCTCTTCATCCCGGAACGGATCAGCCTGACGTGCGGGGCATGCAGCCGCCACGCTTTCTACATCACGCGCGGGATGGAGCCCCCGCGCGACGCAACCATGGATCCCAGGAGCTTATGAGCGAGGACACGCGTGGCTGGTGACGCGATTCAGATGATGGGGACCGTCACCGAAGTCTTACCCAACACGACGTTCCGCGTAAAACTCGAAAATGGACACGAAGTTTTGGCTTATGTAAGCGGGAAGATGCGGAAGAACTACATTCGCATCTTACAAGGCGATCGCGTCGCGGTCGACCTATCGCCCTACGATCTGACGCGCGGCCGAATTACCTACCGCTACAAATAAGTCTCAACCGGGGTGCCGGAAGAGCCTGTTCCACCGAATGCGGAACGGGTGCGACGCCACGCTCATGTAGATGAACAACGGCCGTCCCCGGATATGGTCGCGCGGCAGGAATCCCCAAAAGCGGCTGTCGTAGGACTCATCGCGGTTATCGCCCATCACCCAATAGTGCTGCGCGGGGATGACGATCGGCCCCCAGTCGTGCGTCGTTGGGTGATAGTGGCCCGGATCCCGGCCGATATACTGCGGCAGCTGCAATGCTCGGATCAACTCCAGACGGAAGGGAGGCTGGGTGTCTGGCGTCAGGGCCGTGTGCAGCGCATAGGGCTCGTCCAGACGCTGCCCGTTGCGGATGATGGTGTCGTGGACCATCTGGAGCGTATCGCCCGGCGCCCCGATCACCCGCTTCACGATGTTGAGATCCGGGGTCGAGTCTTCCACTGAGCGAAACACGACGACCTGGTCCCGCTTGGGCGTGGCGAACGCCGGCAGCCGGCAACAATGGATACCGGTCAGCGGAATCTCGAGCTCACCGCCGAACACCGCCTTGTTGACGAACAGGAAGTCCCCGACCAGCAGGGTGTTTTCCATGCTCGCCGAGGGGATGCGGAAGGCTTCGACGAGATAGGACCGCAGGACGATCCAGATCAGGAGCGCCGTGCCGATCGCCTTCAGCCACGCGATCGCCTCGTCCCTCGCCGTCTTCGGCGCCGGAGGTTTTGGAGGGTTGGTGGCGGTTGGTGAAGGTTGTAGAGGACGTGAAGCGTTCACGGGGTCTCAATCCAATCGGCGATGAAGATGTTCGTCTCCCCCTGAACCTTCCCGTGGCGGTTCGAGGCCCAGACGAGCTGATGCCCGTCGGGCGAGAACATCGGGAACGCATCGAAGTCACTGTTCGTCGTGATCTGCTCGAGGTGCGAGCCGTCGGCATTCACGAGATAAAGATCGAAGTTTCGCGACCGCGGATTCTTATGGTTGGATGCGAAGATGATGCGCTTGCCGTCGGGATGGAAATAGGGCGCGAAGTTGGCGCCGCCGAGATTGGTGACCTGATGTTGATGCGACCCGTCGGCGTCCATGACCCAGATTTCCATGCGGACGGGCCGCACCAAGTTCTGCGCGATCAGGGCCCGATAGTCCGACGAATCCGTAGCCGTCTGCGGATGCCAGGCGCGATAGACGATCTGCTTGCCGTCGGGCGAAAAGAACGGGCCGCCGTCGTAGCCGAGGGTCCGCGTCAGCCGCTTCAGGTTCGTGCCGTCGACACTCATCGTGTAGATATCGAGGTCGCCATCGCGCAACGACGTGAAGACGATCGTCTTGCCGTCAGGCGACAGCGTGCCTTCGGCGTCGTAGTGGGGGTTGTTGGTGATGCGCCGAGCTTCGCTGCCGTCGGCGTTGGCGACGTAGATGTCGTAATCGTACAGCGCCCAGACGTAGCCTTTGGAATAGTCGGGCCGCGGCGGGCAGGCGGCGCCCGCGTGCTGCGTGGTCGCATAGAAGATCCGGCGGTCAGCGGCGAAGAAGTAGCCGCACGTCGTACGGCCCTTCCCGTTCGACACGCGATGGAGGCCCGTGCCATCGGTGTTCATCACGAACTCTTGATCGCATCCGGAGTCCGCTTCCTGCCGCTGAAAGATGATCTGCCGTCCGGAGCGCGAGAAATAGGCTTCCGCGTTCTGGCCGCCGAACGTCAACTGCCGAATGTTCTGGAGGTGCACTTCCCCGGAATCGGCAGGGACCGCCTGCAGGAGCGCGGCGAGCAGAATAGGTAGCATGGGTCCCGCAAGCTAGAGGCATTCAAACCCGCGGGCAATGTTAGATTATCTCTCCGATGAATGATCCCAAAGCACCCCGTCCATCGCGCCAGCCGCTCATGGATCCCCTCGGTCAGATGTGTGCCGATGGGAAACAGACGGCCGAGTTTTTGTGGCAGGTCCCAAAAGACGCGGCCGCGCGCCAGAAAATTATGAATCTGCTGATTCAGATTGGAATCGAAAGCTTGAAGCAGGGGCGCCATGAAATGCCCAGGCTGGTCGAGGAGCTCAAGATCGCGGCGCAGGCGTCACCGTCGCCGCAACAGGTGGAGTTGCTGGTGGGGGGCTTCGACCGCCTGACCAAACTGTGGCAAGCAGCCAAATCCGGATTACTATGACCGAGACCCCCACCGTCGCCCGCGTGGACCTGGATCAACTCTGCATCAACACTGTCCGCACGCTCGCGATGGATGCGGTGCAGCAGGCCGATTCGGGCCATCCCGGTACGCCGATGGCCCTGGCCCCGCTCGCGTATGTGCTGTGGCAGCGCCATCTCAAATACAATCCCGCGAATCCCGAATGGCTGGACCGCGACCGCTTCGTGCTGTCGGCGGGCCATGCCTGCTTGCTGCTGTACAGCGTCCTCTATCTCACCGGCTATGATCTCACGCTCGACGACATCAAGCAGTTCCGGCAATGGGGCAGCCGCACGCCGGGACACTCCGAGCACGGCGTCACGCCCGGCGTCGAGGCGACGACGGGACCCCTCGGCCAGGGGATCGGAAATGCCGTGGGCATGGCGATGGCGGAGGCGCAGCTCGCGGCGCTCTTCAATCGCCCGGGCCACCCGATCATCGATCACTGCACCTACTTCCTCGCGTCCGACGGCGACCTCATGGAAGGCGTCTCGCACGAGGCCTGCTCGCTCGCCGGTCACCTGCAGCTCGGCAAGCTGATCGGGTTCTACGACGACAATCGGATCACGATCGACGGGTCAACCGATCTCGCCTTCTCCGACAACACCACGAGGCGGTTTGAATCCTACGGCTGGCACGTGCAGAAGATCGCCGACGGCAACGATTTGAAGGCGCTCGACACCGCGATCGCGCAGGCGAAGCGCGTGAGCGATCGGCCCTCGCTCATCATCGTGCGGACGCACATCGCGTGGGGCAGCCCGCACAAGCAAGACACCGCCGAGGCCCACGGCGCTCCGCTTGGCGCCGACGAGGTGAAAGCGACGAAGCAGAAGCTGGGCTGGCCGTCGCTCGAGCCGTTCTACGTGCCAGAGGACGCGCTCGAGCAGTGGCGGACCGCGAAAGCACGCGGCGCGCAGCTCGAGGGAGACTGGAGGAAGAAGTGGGACTCCTACCGCACGGCGCATCCCGAGCTGGCTGCGGAGTTGGAGCGGCGGCTTGCCGGCCGCCTGCCCGCGGGCTGGGATGCGGCGTTGCCGGTCTTCGGTCCGAAGGATGCACAGGCAACTCGCGCCGCGTCCGGCAAGGTGCTCAATGCGATCGCGCCGAAGCTGCCGGAGCTGCTGGGCGGTTCGGCGGATCTGACAGGCTCCAACAACACCGAGATCAAGGGCGGCGGTGTCTTTGCAGCCGGCACTCGGGCGGGCCGCAACTTTCATTTTGGCGTCCGCGAACACGGCATGGGCGCCGCGCTGAACGGAATCGCGCTCCATCGGGGATTCATCCCGTTCGGCGGGACCTTCCTGATCTTCTCCGACTACATGCGGCCGTCGATTCGTCTCGCCGCGCTGACCCACCTCAAGCCGATCTACGTGTTCACGCACGACTCGATCGGCCTGGGCGAAGACGGCCCGACGCATCAGCCGGTCGAGCAGCTCGCCGCACTGCGTGCAATTCCCAACATGACGGTGATTCGCCCATCCGATGCCACCGAGGTCGTCGAGGCATGGCGGGCGGCGATCACGCATCGCAACGGGCCGGTGGCACTGGTCCTGACTCGGCAAAAAGTCGCCGTCGTGGATCGCACGAAATACGCGGCTGCCTCCGGGCTCCATCAGGGCGGCTACATCCTCGCCGATTCCCCGAACCCGGACGTCGTCCTCATGGCCACCGGTTCCGAAGTGGAACTCATCCTCGACGCGTATGAAAGGTTGAAGGCGGAGGGCCGACGCCCGAGGGCGGTCTCGATGCCGTGTCTTGAATACTTTGCCAAGCAATCGCTCGAGCACCGAAACTCCGTGCTTCCACCTGGCGTGCCGCGGATCGCGGTCGAGGCGGCGGCCCACCAGTCGTGGTACAGGTGGGTGGGCGAGAACGGCGTGATTATGGGAATCGAGCGCTTTGGCGAATCCGCTCCGTACCAGCGCATCTACAAGGAGTTCGGCCTGACCGTGGATGACGTGGTTGCACAAGCCCAGACCCTCGTCTAGGTTTCCGAAACATGGAGCCAATCACCATGTCGATGTGTTGCCACCTCTGCTGCCCCATGTGTTGTACGGGGAGCGGACCGTCGGGCGCGTCGGCATGTGGGATAAGATGAGGTAGGCAAGGGGCTCCACCCCACCATAGCGACGCACCTGATCGGCCGCGACTTCTCGATTCGAGTCGCGGCCGATCGCTTTTTGAGGAGGAAATTGTGTCGACGCCAGTCATCGGATTGTCGGGAAGTCCCAACACGAGCTCGCGCTCGCGCGCGCTGCTCGAGCTCGCGCTTGCGGCGCTGGAGCGACAGGGTGCCGGTCCCGGTCGGCTCGTAGACCTCGCCACGCTTCCGTCCGACGGCCTGCTCGCCAGGCGTCAGGACGCTGTTGTGTCAGATGCCATCCAGAGCGTCGTGGACGCGGTAATCGTGGTGGTGAGCACGCCAATCTATCGCGCCACCTACAGCGGTCTGCTCAAGGTGTTTTTCGACCTCCTGCGACAGGATGCGCTGGCCCGGAAAGTCGCGATCCCGATTGCCACGGGGGGTGGATCGGGCCATCTGCTGGCCGTCGATCACGGTCTGCGACCGTTGCTCGCGAGCGTTGGCGCGCTGGTAGTGGCGACGGGCGTCTACGGAACCGACGCGCAGTTTCGCGCCGGCGTGCCGGAGCCGGCGCTGGTCGAGCGGATCGAGCGGGCGGCACTCGAGGCGGCGTCGCTCGCCGCGGGGGTGGCCGCGTGATCGGGATCTATTACGAACACCCGCACTGGTTCGGTCCGCTTTTCGCTGAGCTCGACCGCCGCGGCACCCCGTACACCAGGCTGCATGCCGAGCAGCACCGCTTCGATCCGGGCAGTGCGCCGCCCTACGATCTGGTGTTCAACCGCATGAGTCCATCGGCCTGGCTGCGCGGGCACGGGAACGCGGTGTTCTACACGCAGCAGTTTCTCGCGCATCTCGAACGCCACGGTGTGCGCGTCATCAACGGCACGCGGGCCTTCCAGGCGGAGACGTCCAAAGCGCTGCAGCTGTCCATCCTCCGCGAGCTCGGGCTTCCCTACCCTCGGGCGCGCGTGATCAACGATGCGGCCGACGCGCCCGCCGCCGCCCGAGAGCTGGAGTTCCCCGTCGTCGTCAAACCGAATGTCGGTGGCAGTGGCGCCGGGATAGTGCGCTTCGATACGTCCGCGCAGCTCGCCGCCGCGGCGGCGACCGGCGGGCTCGAGCTCGGTCCGGACCACACGGCGTTGGTTCAGGAGTTCATACCGTCCGAGGAGGGCCGCATCACCCGGGTCGAGGTCCTCGGCGGGCGGTTCCTGTATGCGATCCGCGTATACTCGTCGGGCGAGACGTTCAATCTCTGCCCGGCGGATGTGTGCCAGACGACTGAAGGGGCGGAGCTGGTCCGCACCGCCTGCCCGGTCGACGCGCCGCGCAATGGCCTTCGAGTGGAAGGCTACGAGCCGCCGGCGGAGATCGCGCGACAAGTCGAACGGATTGCGGCCGCGTGCGGCATCGACGTGGGGGGGATTGAATACACGATCGATGACCGCACCGGCCGGCTGTACTACTACGACATCAATGCCCTCTCCAACTTCGTGGCCGATGCTCCGCGCGTCGTGGGCTTCGATCCGTTCGCGCGGCTCGCCGACTTCGTGGAAAAAGAGGCCGGCCTATGAGATTCGGATATTGGTTGCCGGTATTCGGCGGCTGGCTGCGCAACGTCGAGGACGAGCGCATGGAGGCCGCGTGGTCGTACGTGCGGCGGCTCGCCCGCGCGAGCGAACGGGCCGGATTCGACCTCACGTTGATCGCCGAGCTGAATCTCAACGACATCAAGGGCCCGGACGCGCCGGCACTCGACGCCTGGTCCACGGCCGCTGCGTTGGCGGCGGTGACCGACCGGCTGGAGCTGATGGTGGCGGTGCGGCCCACATTCCATCCGCCCGCGCTGCTGGCCAAGCAGGCGGCGAATATCGATCACATCTCGGGCGGTCGTCTCTCGCTCAACGTCGTCTCGTCGTGGTGGGCGGACGAGGCGAAGCAATACGGCGTGGAGTTCGATACACACGACGCGCGCTACGCCCGCACGGCAGAGTGGCTCGCGGTCGTGGATGGTCTCTGGTCCGAACGGCGCTTCAGTTTCGCCGGGAAGTACTATCAAATCGAAAACGCGATTCTGGAGCCGAAGCCGGTGCGCCAGCCCCGGCCCACGCTCTACGCCGGGGGCGAATCGCCGGCAGCGAAAGCCTTGATCGCCCGCGCCTGTGATGGCTACCTGATGCACGGCGATCCGCCGGAGCGCGTTGCCGCAAAAGTTGCGGACATGCAGGCGCTGCGCGACACCAACGGGCTTCCGCCGCTGGTATATGGCGTCGCCGGCTACGTCGTGTGTCGCGCGACCGAGACGGCGGCGCGGCGCGAGATCGAGCGAATTACCGATGTCCGGCAGAATGCCGCCGGCTACGCGAATTACGAGCAGTGGCTGGCCAACACGCAGCTCGAGCAACGCGTCAGCCTGGAGGACTACTCGGTCTCGAATCGCGGCCTGAAAGCGGGACTCACGGGAACACCGGAGCAGATCGCCGATCGCGTGCGCGCGTTCGAACAGGCGGGCGTGGATCTGTTGCTATTGCAGTTCAGCCCTCAGCTCGAAGAAATGGAGCGCTTTGCCGAGGAAGTGATCCCGCTCGTCAACGAGCCATCGCCCGTGCAATGAGGCGTGCCGCGTCACGTCCGGAGCGAACGCACGCCGAGACCCCCGCTCCGTCGTAGCCCGCGCCGGCGATGGCGAGGGGGGGGAGCCGGCTCAAGCGGTGGCGCACTTCGGCGACGTGCTGCGCGTGGCGCGCGCCGTAGCGCGGTAGGCCGCGGTTCCAGTAGAACACACGCGACCACAGCGGCTCCGCCCGAATGCCGATGATTTTCGCGAGCTCGGCGTGCGCGGTCTGTTCCGGATGGCCATCCATTGGCGCCAGATACGCGCGCAGGAGAACGTGGCCATCAGGCGCACGATCCGGGAATTTCTGCGATGCGTACGTGCAGGCGCGGACCTGTACCGGTGAAGCCACCACGAACCCCGCACCCTCGAGCCGTCCCTTGATTTGCTCCGCGCGATACGCGAGGGAGACCGTGATGCTCGGCACGTAGACCACCTCGGCGAGCACGCGTGCATGGGTGACGCCAACGCTCTCCAGCAAACGACCGGCGGCGTATGCGGGCAGCGCAAGCACGATCCCATCCGCGTCGTGGGCCGAGCCTCCGGTGATCGCCACGTGCCAGCGTGAGCCTTCGTGCACGAGACCGGCCGCCCCGTGCGCGAAACGCAGCGTGTCGGCGAGCCGCTGGGCCAATGCGCCGACGGGCTCGGCCATTCCTTTGGCGAAGCTGCGAAATCCGGCTTTGACTTCCGCACCCGACGCCTCGATTCCCAGCAGCTGGGCGGCGCGGCCCTCCTCGATCGGCTCGAGCGCCTTCCCCGTCCACACCGCCGTTCCGCGCGCCCGCTGGCTCACGACGTGATCGCCGATGCCGAGCTCGTTCGCGAGCTCGGGTAGCTCGGGCTCGCCCGCGAGGAAGCCGTCGGGGCCGCCTTCCACGAGGAAGCCATGCACCTGCTCGGTCACGATCACTCCGCCCGGACGGCGCTCGGCCTCGAGCAGGGTAACGTCGATCCCGCCGTGGCGCGCCAGCTCCCATGCCGCCACGAGACCGGCGATGCCGGCACCGACGACCACGACCTTCACTCCCACCCGCGTTCGGCCGCCGCGGAGCGGACCGCGTCGGCAACGGCCGCGACCAAGCCGGGATCGTCGTTGAGAGACTCGGTGCGCTCGAGCCGGATGCCGAGCCGCCGCGCCACCGCCTGACATTCGACATCGATGTCGTACAGGATTTCGACGTGATCGCACACGAAACCGATCGGAACGAGGAGCACCGCGTCGTGGCCGGCCTTGGCCAGCTCCGGCAGCACGTCCTCCACGTCGGGGCCGAGCCACGGCTCTGCGGTCGCACCGGCACTCTGATAGGCGAATCGCCAATCATTCACGCGAGCGCGCCGTCCGACCTCTGCGGCGCTGGCTTTGAGCTCGTCGGCGTACGGATCGGCCGACGCGAGAATGCGCTCGGGCAGACTGTGCGCGGTGAAGACGACTTGCACCTTCGACGGCCGGGGAAAGCGCTGCAGCGCCTGCACGACGCGGTTCGCGACAGCGTCGAGGAACTGTGGTTGCTTCCACCACGTGCGAACCAGGGCGACGTCGAGTCGTCCGTCCGCAGCCTGCAGCAGCTTCTTCTCGTACGCGCCGACCGACATGTTCGAGTAGTGGGGCGCCATCGCGACACCGACGACGCGATTCTGCCCCGCGCGGGCGATTTCACCGACTGCGTCCTGGATGTAGGGATGCCAGTGTCGCATTCCCACGTGAACGGTGAACCGGTCGCCCAGCGCGCGCGCGATACCAGCGGCCTGGGCGCGCGTCAGCTCGAGAATCGGTGAGCGTCCGCCGATGCGGGCATAGCGCGCCCGAATCTCTTCCACGAGCTGCGGCTTGGTCGGCCGGCCGCCCCGCACGTCCATCAGGTAGGGCTCGACCTCGTCGAGGTTACCGGGCCCGCCGTACGCCATGACGAGCACTGCGATCTGCTCATCCGCCATGGATGAGATCCACGACGGCACGCACGGCAGCGACGTCGGTTTCCGGAAGAATGCCGTGGCCGAGATTGAAGATGTGGCCCGGACGTCCCCCCGCGCGGGTGAGGATGTCGCGAACCTGACGGGTACGTTCGGGCGCGGGTGCGAGCAAGGCGACGGGCTCGAGGTTGCCCTGGATTGCACGCTCTCCGATGCGGGCCCACGCGGCATCCAGCGGAATCCGCCAGTCGATGCTGATCACGTCGCCGCCCGCCGCCGCGAAGTCTTCCAGGAACGTCGCGGTGCCGGTGCCAAAGTGAATCAGCGGAACCTTCGCGGCACTCGCGAGCGCCAGCGCCTGCCGGCTGTGCGGCTGCACGTAGGAGCGATAGTCGTCCGGCGACAGACACCCGACCCAGCTGTCGAACAGCTGCAGCGCTTGCGCTCCGGCGCGTGCCTGCGCCGCTAAGAACCTCCCGACGACGTCAGCCAGCTTGCTCAATAACAGGTGCCAGGTGTCGGGTGTCTGGTACATGAATCTCTTGGTCTTGGTGAAGGTCCGGCTGGCTCCGCCCTCGATGGCGTAACTCGCGAGCGTGAACGGCGCGCCCGCAAACCCGATGAGCGGCACGTCCCCTGGGAGCTCGCGGCGCGCCAGACGGATCGCGTCCATCACAAACCCGAGCTCGGCGTCCACGTTGAACGCGGGCAGACGCTCGACATCGGCCGCGTCACGAATCGGCCGTTCGATGTGCGGCCCTTCTCCCGCCGTAAAACTCAGGCCCAGGCGCAGCGGCTCGAAGGGCAGCAGGATGTCCGCGAAGATGATCGCGGCGTCGACGCCCAGGCGCTGGACCGGCTGCAGCGTGACCTCGGCGGCGAGCTCGGGATTACGGCACAGATCGAGAATGGAATGGCGCTGCCGGAGTTTGCGGTATTGCGGCATGTACCGACCCGCCTGCCGCATAAACCAGACTGGGGTGACGTCGGTGCGCTCCCGACGGCACGCTTTAAGAAACCGCAGGCTGCGGGGCCTCGTGAGCGATGAGAATCGTGTCGCCTTCCAATTTCACTTGAAATGTCGTCACCGGATGGACGGGCGGGCCGCCGAGCACGCGGCCGGTCTCGAGCGAGAAGACGCCTTCGTGCCAGGGGCAGGTCACGGCGCACCGTGCGGTGTCCACCGTGCCTTCTGAGAGACTCGCCCGCGCGTGTGTGCAGCGATTCGCGATCGCGTACACCGTGCCATTCACGTTGAAGAGCGCAACTGCCTCATTGGCGGCGTAGACCCGCTTGGCGCTGCCCGGCGGCAGCTCCGCCAGACTCGCGACCGGCGTGAAGCCGTCGGCCCGCGCGGCCCGCCGCGCCACCGCCTGCGCCGCGCCCGCGCCGCCGAGCGTGTCGAGCATGTCCCACAGCGACATCTGCACGCAGGTGAGCGTGGGCGTATCGCGCAGCGTGTAAGACGACGCCTCGCTCTCCCGAAGTTCCATCACGAGATCGAGAAACTCACCCGGGTTGTCGCCCTCGAACGCGACGATGAACTCCTGATCGTCCAGCCCATAGGAGTACGTCGTGTTGAGCCGAATCGTCGGGTATTTGCGGCCGATGCGGACGTGCTCGTCCATCATGCGCTGGCGTTCGGGCTTGGGGAGCGCGTACCAGGGGCGCGTCTTGATGAACGGGTACACGAACAGGTACTTCGCCGCACTCGGCTGGATAACGAGCCGCTGCTCGTGCGCCGAATCGGCGGGGGCGGGGAACTCGTAGATCGACCGCCGCGTCATCGCGAGATAGCTGTACGGCACGGAGAGATAGGCGCCCAGATCGGTCCGGTTGAGGGCCGTCTGCAGCTCGACGAGCGCATCGAGGTCCTCGGCCACCTGCCACAGCAGGAAGTCGGTGTCGCCCCGAATGCCCACCAGGCCGTACGGCCGGAGCAATAGCCGGCCGTTGTAGCGCTCGAGCGTCTCACCGAACTCGAGTTTGCCGGAGGACTGCCGCTCCGCGGTGAGGCGTCGCCACGCCGGATCCAGCTTGTAGAAGGCGTAGCGAACGACTTGACGCTTTTCCGGACCTTTGGACGTCATGGACTTTCAATCTAACTGGGGGAGGAGAAGGGAGTTGGACTATCCGTACGCCGTCACGTACGTCTCCCTTCTCCCTTCTCCCGCATTTCGAGCCGGTATTTCTTGATGAGGACATACGTCAGCCAGGAGAACGCGCCGATTGGCAGGAGCACCATGAAGATCGAGCTCCAGAAATAGATGATGTCCATGCCATCGCCGTGCAGCAGAATCGCGAGTACTGGAGTCATCGGCCGATGAAGCGTCTGAGATGACGCAGGTAGTACGTGAGTCCGGCGCCGAGTGCGGCGAATCCGATGCCCAGGACGAATTGCTCCCGCAGCAGCGACCAGAGCGCGAATCCGCCGCAGAAGACAATGCCCGTCGTGATGAGCACGCGATGGAACGGGATCATTTAGGGGCTGGGGACTCGGGGTTAGGGATTAGACTGCCTTGTCTAGCACCATGAGCGTCAACAGGGCAGGCAGATACACAATGGATACGAAGAATAGGCGCCACGCGCGTCCGGGAGTCGCGCCGACGAGAAGACCCGTACCGGCCGCCACGTACCCAATCCCTAGCACCAAGGCCCCGAAAAAGTACCACGCACCCGTTACGCCGAGCAACGTCGGCAGCAGGCTGATCGGCAACAGGGCCATCGCATACAGCAACGCCATCCGGCCTGTCTCGCGGCCGTCGTCATCGGCGACGCTGAGCATCCGCAAACCGCTGGCGCGGTAGTCCTCGCGGTACAGCCACGCGAGGGCGAGGAAGTGGGGCAGCTGCCACAGGAACAGGATCCAGAACAGCGCGGCGACCGCCGCGCCCAGGCTGCCCCCCGCCGCGGTCCAGCCGCCCACGATCGGCAGCGCGCCCGGTACGGCCCCGACCAGGGTGTTGAGCGACGTTTTTCTTTTCAGCGGCGTGTAGAGCAGCACGTAGCTCGCGAACGTGAGCGCCGCGAGCGCGGCCGTGAGCACATTGACCGTCGCCGCCAGGTAGATGACGCCGGCCGCCGTGATCGCCGATGCAAACCAGATCGCCGCGCGCGGCGTCAGGCGCCCCGACGGCAGCGGCCGCCGCCGCGTGCGGGCCATGCGGGCGTCGACGTCACGCTCGCGAATCTGATTCCACGCGTTGGTCCCGCCTGCAACGAGGGCCGTCCCGATCAGCGTGTTCGCGAGCAGCAGCAGGTTGACGTGACCCTGCGCGCCCAAATAGAAACCCGCCGCAGCGGTCAACAGCACCAGCTGCGTGATACGCGGCTTGGTCAGCTCGAGCAGTGCTACCGTAGCTTCTCCATGATCACCGCGGTCACGAGAATCGCGGCGAGCGGCAACGGAACGATGAAGATCAGGCGCAGCCGCCAACGCTCGAACTTGAGATGCATGAAGTACAAGGCGACGAGCAACGCCTTCCAGGTCGCCAGCACGAGCAGTAGGATCAGCTTGAGGTTGCGCGATACCGGCAGCTCGAACGCCAGCAGCACTTCGGCGATCGTCATCACGAACAGGTACAGCCAGATCAGCATGTAGTTCGGACGAACGTGCGTCGTCGTGGGCTGAGCAGGAGTCGTCATAGGTTGCTGGGCCTCAGATCAGGTAGACAATCGTGAACAGGATGATCCAGACCAGGTCGACGAAGTGCCAGTACAACCCGATGACTTCGATGCCGCGGTAATCCTGCGGCGAATACTTCTCCGGCAGGACCTTGGTGAAATACAGATACAGCATGCTGATCACGCCACAGGTCAC
>Ga0137409_10003886_pt1 | contig 15810 bp, 15 predicted proteins | sample CZODoug1_16funga_FD_122059 | JGI IMG/M metagenome (GOLD analysis project Ga0137409, IMG submission 122059) | Vadose zone soil fungal communities from Angelo Coast Range Reserve, California, USA - CZODoug1_16fungal (Hybrid Assembly) | ecosystem: Environmental > Terrestrial > Soil > Vadose zone... | reverse complement strand
CGCACGGAGGCGCCGACCGAGTAACGGTAGCCGTTTCGCAGGGTCGATTCGTAGCGCTCGCCAGCGATCCGCGCGAAGAGCGACAACGTCGGCGCGTCCCACTCCCCGGAGCCGCGATACTGCAATTCGCCCCGGGCGCCGGCCTGGAGGCGGTTCAATCCGTCGTAGTTCTGGAACGTTTCTCCGCCGGCGAAGTAAGTCAGCAGCGCGCGCGTGTTTTCATTGACCGGCACAATCTGCGCCTTGGTGACGTTCAGGCTGTAGGCATGGTCGGAGAGGATTTCTCCCGGCGTTCTCGACCGCGTCACGTTGTCGTCGTAAAGATAGCCGGCGTCCACCTGGAGGTCGAGGCGCGTCAGGGGGGCAGACTGCGTTCCCGCGAGTCCCAGCGGTCCGCGGGCATCGAGGTCCTTCGCCACCTTGACCCAGAGCACGTTGTTGGTGCCCTTGGAAAACGGGTTGGTGGTCTGGAAGTCCACGGCCAGCGAGAGCCCGTCGCGCAGCACCAGCTCGTTGCCGATGCCGAGCACCAGCGCGTCCCGGTCGTACGTCCGGACCGTGATGCCGAACGATGGCCCGCCGGGCTGGTCGGCGTATGAGGCCGTGGCAAGGCGGTCCCGCTCGAAAGCATGGCGCAATTCCGCGCGCAAGTGCGGCACGATCCAGCCAAAATCGGTCACGCGGACCATTTCGGCGCGCAGGCCCACCGCCGCCTGCACGGTGCTCGCCGTCTGGCCGGTGTAGGTGAGCGCGTACGGGCCGGCGCCGGTTTCTGTGGCTGCCTCGAAGCGGTTCGAAAAGAAATCCAGCCTGCCAAACGGCGCTATGAGCACGCCACCGTCACGATGCTCGTAACCGGCCATGAGCGATCCGAATACCTGGTAGCCGTCACGGCTGCCGGCGGCATAGGCATTGACCGGCGCAACGAAACGCTGCGTGTCGATGTCGAGCTTTCCCACGCCGATCAACCCATCCACGTAATACGAATCCCAGGGCTGGTAGCTGCCGTACGCGGCGATCGAATAGCCTTGCGCCCGATTGCGCGTGCCGTCGAAGCCGATGTCGGTCTTGTCGCGCACGAAGCCCATGCCGACGCCGAGCACCAGGTCCTCGTTCATGCGCCGGTCCATGCCGATACTGACGCCGCTGGTGCTGAACTGGGTTCCGCTGCGGCCGGCACCGGGCTCTCTCGTGCCGAAATTCAGCATGCCGTCGGCCCAGAAATTGAGTTCGCCACGTGAGCGACCGTAACCTGGGGCGCCGTCGCTCCCGGCCACCGCCGCGAGGTTCATGGATTCGGCAGCGATGCCGCTCCAGGGCCCGTTGGGCACTGGAGACGGCCTGAGACCGGGTTCCGGTGCGGAGGGCCAGCCCGCGGGGGTTCCTGCAACACGCCATGGAGGAAGGTTTGCTCCGCGCGTGTAGGGGTCCGGGTCTGCGGCCGCTTCCATAATTTCATCGGCAGCCGACGCGCCTCGCGCATTGCGGCGATCATTTGCGCCCGGTCCGTCCGCGTAGGTGTCCTGGCTTTGTTTCCGGCGATGGAGTGATTCCAGCCGCCGCTGATAGTTCGAAATCTGGGCAATCGAATAGCGGCGCGCGCCGTCGTACTGGGCCGACAGCAGTCCGGTGACGGCTGCGGATGCCCCCGGGTCCGGCCGGCCCGAGATGGTCACCGTAACGGCCGCCGGAGCGGATGGCCCGCCCGCGCCGAATGCAATGTAGGTAAAGGAGTCCGAACCAAAAACATTGCTTGCAGGCGTATAGGTCACGGAAGTTCCGCTTACGGCCGCCGTCCCGTGGGTGGGTGGCGTGGCTACGGCGATTCCGGTGATGCCGGCGCCGGTGATGAAGGGTGCCAGATTGAGCGTGGTCGCAGTGTTAAGGGGAACCGCCAGGGTGGCGGGATTTGCCACGGGCTGTGCGTACGCGTTGCAGCTGAGCACCAGCCCCAGGCAGACGGTGCCGATCAGGCCAACGGTCCGTATGGGGTCCTGACGGGCACGGTCGGACGCTGAACTGCCCCGAATGAGGTGCACGATCACCCTCCCTAGGTGAAGCCGGTACCGCTGAATTCGTTTTTCTGGATTATTGCTGATTTCAAGCCAGGTGGCCGCTGTTTTTTTTCGGCGCGCGAGCCATCAAGCTTCCACGGCCGCGGGCTCCTCTTTGCGAATGCGCAGGAATCTGGCGGCGCATCGTCCCAGTCGCACGTCAACTTCCGTTAAAGCTGCAATCAGGGTCAGCAAGCTTCTACCGACGAGCGACTGCGCACGGCCGGCGGATGACGGATTTGCCACAGTTGTCCAGCGCTCACCATGACGGAATTCGATTACCGGCCCGACCACCTGGCGGAGGCCCACCGGAGCATCCGGATTGAAGCAGGCGTCGCCCTGCGTAACGATGTGGTCCCGGGAGCGCGGGCCGCGCCCAAGGTGGGCGACCCGATGCACGCAGATCCCGGATTCCTGAACGAATGCGATGACGTCTCCGACCCGGAAGGGCGCTGCCCGTCCGATCTGGATGCGCAGTCTGGAGCCCCGCGGAATGGCCGGCTCCATGCTTCCCCCGCGCAGCCCGCATTCGATTACCGCGCCCGAGTCGCGAAACTGGGACACGACGTCAAGAATACGCGCGGGGTCCTTCCAGATAAGCGAGCCGATTGCCCGGGCGAGTTGATTGCGGTCGGCCTCCGGCGCTGGCGACTCGGTCATGGCGGCGTGGTCGCGGTCAGGTGACCGGTTCAGGCATCCTTCGACATCAGCTTTGCAGTGATCTCGACTTCGTCGCGGGTGAACCCTGCTTCCAGCCGGCCTTCCCGGTCCGCGGGATAACTAACGCCCTCGACCCCTTCCTTGCCCATGACCGCAACAAAGGCGAGCGAGGCGGTTTGCATTGCCTGCGCGATACGCAGGAGATTGGCCGGGTTGCCCTCACTGAGCGTGCGGATCCATTCGTTGGCGAAGCGAACATGGGAGATTTCGTCGGCGACCTGGGCCTCGTAGAGTTCGGCCAGTTCCAGGTCGCCGTCTTCTCGTGCCTGTCGGATGCTATCGGTGATCGCGTCCAGGCCGCCGGCTTCGAAGCTGCGGTTCTGGATCGCGAGGCGCGCGGCGAGACTATTAAACTGGGTAATGATCCGGTACTGGAAATTGAGCACGGGGTATTGGCCAACCTTGCCGTCGCGCTTCTCGAACAGCCGGCGGAACATTCGCGCGTGGCGTGCCTCGTCGGCGCATTGCCGGGCCAGGTGCAGGCGGATTTCCCATGGGGCGTCCGGAAAGTCGCTGAGGTTGCGCGCCGAACTCTCCAGGCTGTCCACTTCCTCGTTCATCTGGCGGTGCAGGAATTGCCCCACCTGTTCCGGGTGCCCGATCGGGAAATTCGCGCATTCGATCCAGCGCTCCTTGACCACGAAGCGCGAATCCCGGGCCGGGCCCGGGGCGAACAAGGCTGGATCTAGCTGTGACAGGGCGTTGCTCCCGTTTCAGGCGACGACAGAAGCAATCTGCGATTCGCGCCTGGTAAGGGCCTTCAACCATTCGCCGTCAACCTTGCCGAGCTCGGGCAGCTCGGCGCGAAGCTTCCGGCTTTGTTTCATCATGCGCGACTGGACGTCCTGAATCTGCTGGAGGATGCGTACCGTCGGGCCATCGAGGAGCTCATCGGTCTGATCGAGATAGGCGCGGAAACGGCTTTCCAATCCCGGCAGCAGCACGTCGTAGAAGCTGCCCAGCCGCCGTGCGGTGTCGGCTTCCTTGCGAATGTCCGCGAGCAGCCCGGCATAGGGGTCCGCCGGTTTGATGCTGTGCTGCAACGGCAGCCGCAACTCGCGCGTGCGCTTGCCCAGCGCGTCGGCATTCTGGGCGACGTCCCAGATATGCTCTCCCAGCATGAGCTTCACTTCCATCTCCGGAGCGCTCGGCGTCCACTGCGCGAGCGTTTCCATCATTTCGACGTGGATGTGGCGGAATGTTGCGACCGTCCGGCCGCGGTCTTGTACGCTGAGTCCCATCTTGGCTCAGGCCGGCCGGGGAACGATGGCGCCGAAGCCATCCTGACGCAGCAGCTCGGCGATTTCCTGATCCGAGAACTCCGCAAGTCGACGATCGTCAACGTTGGTGGGACTGGAGTGCACGGTATCGGTGACCTTGGCTCCGGATGAATTCACTTCTTCAGGTGCCGGCGCAAATACCTGCGATACCCATTTCATGAAGCTTATGCCCGTCAGCACTTTAAGCAATACACGGGGATCGTCTTTTGCCAGGCGCTTCAGCCATATATTGGCAAAGCGCACATGATGAATCTCATCGGACAGGATGCCTTCGAGCAGTTCGGCCGTAACCGCGTCGCCTTCATCGCGCCACATTTGCGCGTGCACTTTGAGTATGTCCATTTCGCCACCTTCAAAAGTGCGGTTCTGAATGGCGAGGCGGGCCGCAAGCGAGTCCTGGACGCCCGTGATGTACCACTCGTAATGCATCACCGGAAACTCGCCCTTGTGGCCCCCCATTTCCTTCAGCCGCCGCAGCAATAGCGCGGAATGCCGGCTCTCGTCCCAGCACTGGCGGGCGAGTTCCATGCGAAGCTCCCAAGGGGCATCGGGGAAATCCACCAGGCACTGCGCAGCGATCTCGATGCTTTGCATCTCGTTGTGCATGTGCGTGTGGATCCGGTTGCGCCGGTTGCCCTCCGACATGTCCTTGCCTTTTTCGTAGTCGGGGTCGGCATTGAACGAAAGCTTGCTGTTGTCTTTGACTACCGAAAAACAGCCTTCCCTTGCCGGCTCTTTGCGCAGGGTTATGCCGCGTATCACCGTGGTTTCAGTCGGACTAAGCACTGGCATCGTTTCGTGAGAATGGCTTGATGGATTCAATTAGGGATCGCGCGCAGAACCGACAATTGCGGGAATGTCCTTCCGATCAACTGCGGGCAATGCCGACAGCCCTCAAACTAGAAAGGGGCCTTGCGGCCCCTCACTTTGCTGCTAAACCCCGGCAGGGTCGGACGCCTCCACCGGAGTCGAGGCCTACAGGAACTGCCCGATTAGCAAGAACCCCACCAGCATCCGGCCGCGCTGATTTCGTTTGCCGACATTTGGAGGGCCTGCAGGACTTCGTCCTGATTCATGACCTTGAGCGTGGGGCGCTCATACGACTGCTTTTGGGTTGCCTGGTGCTCGGAAATAGTCTTCGAAATCGACAAGTCAGTCATATCGGTCCCCTAATGATTAAAAACAATTAGCTGTAATGCTACACCACGGGCAAAACGATGCCTAGTGTTGCCATCTCGTCCACGATGCCCTGAGCATCCCGCAACGCATCTGCCTGTGTAACATCATGATATGATTCAACAATATGATTTGCGATTTGTTCCACAGACGCCGGCTGCTGCAGCTTTTTCCATACCAGAGCCGAGGTGGCGTTAAGTGCGCAAAACTTGCGTTCCTTGGGTTCGAGAACCACCAGCCCCTGTCCGAGCGGGGCGGCTTCGGCCGCCGGATTCTGCTTATAGAGTTGCGTCATTTTGTTGTCGCGCCAGGAGAACCTGAATTCGATCCGGTGTCTGCCGATTTCGCAGCCGATTATTTTGACGGCAGGCGGTAGTTTGATCAAGTGGATGGCAACGAATTCTTGACAGTGGCATGGCACCCAGGTTCACTGGATGCCGCAATTCACTGACAAGGCGATTCCAGGCATGAGTTCAAGCAGAGTCCGCAAGCTCCTGTTGTGCGTGTGCGGAGGCTATCAAGCCCACACGGTTCCCGGTTTCATCGTCGCCCTGCTGCGGCATTTCGCTGACGACGTGCAGGTCGTGCTGTCGCGCTCCGCGGCGACCCTGGTCGCGCGGGATGCGGTTGAGGTTTCTTCGCGCAACCCGGTCTTTGTGGAAATGACCGATCGCGCCGCTGGGATCTATGTTCCGCACATCGAGCTCACGCGCGGCGCCGACCTGGTGCTGGTCTATCCGGCAAGCGTGAATCTGATCGGCAAGCTTGCCCACGGCATTGCCGACGAACTGATCCCGGCGCTCCTGCTTGCCTGCGAGATACCCACCGTCATCGTGCCGGTTGCCAACGAGAGCATGATCATGCATCCAGCAACGAAGCGTAATCTGGAAATCCTTCGCGGCGACGGTTACGTGGTGGTTGACCCGCCAAAAGCGATGGAGATCGCGACGCGGGAAGGCATGGATGAGCACGTGGGCCCATTCCCTTTCCCGCCCCTTCTAATGCATCTCTCAGCGGTTGCTGCCGGAAAGATTTCTGCTGTTCCCAACAGACGGAAATCGTGATGCGCCGCAAAGCGATGATGAATTGCCAGTCAGCCGTGCTTGCATGAAAGGGCTGCGCGGATGCCTGTTAGTAGCAGCGCGAGGCTGCTGCTAAGCCGCAGCGGCATCAGGGGGACGCGGGTCCCCTTGGATCAGAAGCGTCCAGCGTCCTGAACCATCCCAGCGAACTTCGCGGTCGGGATCGACCGGGGCCACCCGGTGCCGCAAGTCGTAGCGAAACATGCAAACGTCGCCGATATCGTGGAACGACTCCACGTTGACCAGACCCAGAGGCGTCCGGAATTCAGTTCCGCCGGAGGTAAAATCGATCCCAATCTGGGACAAGGCCAGGATCAAGCCGATTCTCGTGGGCTCGAGCCGGTGCTCGTGCCACCCGAAACAACCGCCGCCGGCCGGATAGTACATGGCCCACGGACGTAACGCCCGGCGCCCCGTCCGGGAGACCAGGGTGTGGTCGTGGCCGGTGAGCGAGCGCCAGAAGGCCGCCAAACGCTCGACTGTCGCGCGCATGACGCGGCCAAGTCCATCGTCCGGGTTCGTCACCGCCAGGAAGGATGCCTCGTACAGGACCTTGGTTTCCGGGTTTACCCATACTTCGCGACGGTCGCGCCAGCTTTGCGCATCGTGCTCGAAAGTGGGTTCGCAGATGGGGAGCTGCGTGGAGTTGACGGTGGATCGCAGCTGCCGCATTTCGCCCGGGTCGAACGCGTTCTTGACGATCGCAACATTCCCCGCCATCACGGCATCTGCGATTTCACGAATGGGAACATCCGCCTCGATGGACGAGGAGTTACGCTTCGCATCCACAACCAGCAATCCGTCCATTTTCCCGCGCAACATGACGGATTATGTTCATGCGCGATAATGGGGGTCAAGCCTGATTCCCCGCATGTTCAGAAAATTCGCAAGGCGAGCCGACATACTCCTTCAATCGGAAGCGTGTCTCGTTCAGCCGCTTGTCGTCGAGGAACCGGCCGCTAATCCCGGCGCCGGAGTCTATTCGTCAGTGGATTGGAGCCAAATCCGGCGCGTGCGTACCGAGCCGTTCCGGCCCGAACTGGACCGCTACGGCTCCGACGACAATTATCGGCAGTACCTGGCTTCCGTCGCGGCTGCCAAGATCGCCCCGGTCGAGGCGCTTTTCGGGTCGTTCGATTTCGAGCGGTATCGCCGGATTATCGAGCTGGGCTGCGGCGACATGCCGCAGGCCTACGCAGTAGGCCTGCGCTATCCTGGCGTGCGTTACACGGCGACCGATTTCGACGCGACTGTGATTGAAAAGTGCTCCCGGATCCAGCTCCTCGCGGGAATCCGCAAGATGGTGATCGATGTCACGCGGGACGATCTCGACGAGCTGCGCAACCACGACCTTGTCGTCAGCTGGTCGTTCGAATACTCGCTTTCCGACGCCCAGCTTTCCAACTTGTTTGCCGCCTGCAAGAGAAATTCGGTCCCTTATTTGTTGTGCACCCACACGGCGATCGGACCGCTCGAGTACCTCGTTGGAGCGTTCTCGTCGGCATATCTGAAAAACCGCCTCGGCGAAAACAGGCTGAGGCTGCTCGGCTGGCTTCGATCCGTTGGAGAAATTGCCCGGCTAGCCAAACGGGCTGGTATGAGACTAGAGTGGAAGTCACGCTACCTCAACTACGTCATGCTCCTGCTTGTTCCCTGATCAAGAGAAAGCGAACCCGGACGTCGAAGTGCTCAGGAAGTCGATCGAGCGTTTCGCCAGGCGTCGCGGGATCAATGCCATCGTGGATTGCGCGCCCAGCCGCGATTCGCGCACGCGCGCGTTCCGGCTCGGCGGAGAGCTGATCGCCAAAGCGTTCTCGACGAATGACAGCGAACGCTATGAGCGCGAGCGGGCGTCTCTACAGGCGAGCAACGCGCAGGGGCGAATCCCGCAGCTAGTTGCTTCTTCTTTCGACCCGGAGTGCGGCGGCTATCTCGTCATGACCGCGGTCAAAGGACGAGTAGCCGCCGATGTCTACAGGACACTCTCCGGCAAGGAATATGCCGGTTTCGCGCGGGCGCTCGGTGCCTGCATGGCGGCAGTTCATGCATTGCTGCGGGACGGCGCGCTCTATCCGGTTGCGAACAACCTGGTAGCGGAGCGCGAGTCGCATTTCGATGCGTTTCACTCGGCCGCCGACCGATTGAAGAGCGCGGGACTCCTGCAGCAGGATGCGATTCCGGCGTTGGCGGAAGCGGTGGCCGCGGGAAGGGATCGAGCATTCGCCAGTTCGCGCGGACTGATACACGGCGACCTGCACGTCTGGAACATCCTCCTGGATGAGCGGAATGGGCAGCCGTGGTGCTCGTTGATCGACTTCGAAGAATCGGCCTTCAGTCATGTCGAGCTCGATTTCGCGCGGCCGCTGGTCAGCGTGCTGGGCCAGGCGTTCCCGGGAGGCCGGCTGGCCGGTTCGTGGCAGGCGATCTGGCAGGGTTTTGTCGAAGGATATGCGTCGCTGTCGAACGAACCGCCGAAACTCGAGGTGGCAATCAGCCATGCCGTCGCCTGGTGCGTGTGGGGCGCGGCGCTGGGCCTGGACTGCGGTCAACCACCCCGTTGTCGTGAGTTGGTCGAGAGCGCGCTTGGCGCCGCGGCCGTATCCGGCGACCGGAATCTCGCTCGACTCGCGTCCCGGGCGGGAAAGTAAGCGCGTAAGGGATCTCGTGACGAGAGCGCTGCAGCGACCGATACCCCGAACCCACGGTGCAAGCCGTGAATGAAGATTCGAACATCCGCCCGCACCCGGTGTCGCTGGAGCGACTCGAGTTCCTTCGAATGCAGGCGGACCTGACCTGGCCCAAGGAGCGTCGCAACCTCGCATGGTTCGGCGCCAGGGACGGGGACAGGATACTTGAGCTGGGCTGCGGGCCGGGGTGGATTACGGAGAAACTGTCCGAAGCATTTCCGCACAGCCGCATTACGGCGCTGGACCACAATCCCGCCGCGCTCGATTTCGCGCGCGGACGGCTGGAGCGGCGGTTAGGGGACCGGATTGAGTGGACGACCGGAAAGGCCGAGCAAACGCGCCTGCCCGACAAGTGCTTTGATATCGTCTATGCCCGCCTGGTTTTCTATTACCTGCCGGACCCTGTGGCTGCGGCCGCGGAGGCGCGGCGCGTTCTCAGGCCGGGCGGCCGGTTCGTGGTGACTGACAGTGATGACGGACTGTTTGGCGTGACGGTACCTGAATTGCCGGAGCTGGAGCTGCTGCTCGCGCGTGTGGGCGCATCCAAGAGCCGCAGCGGAGGCGACCGGCGCAGAGGCCGGCTGTTGAGGAATGTTCTCGCGAAAGCGGGATTCGATCCGATCGATCTGGAAGCCATTGGATTTGACAGCGGTGAAATAGGGGCCGAGAAATTTTTCCCGTTGTTCGATCCGGAACCACTGCAGCGACTCGTGGCGTCGGGCGAGATTACCCCCGCAGAAGCGGCCAGACTGGCGGATGCGCGCAAACGTTTCCTTGCGGATCCGGATGCCTACGTCCTGCGGATCCTGCTCATGCTCTGCGGAAGAAATCCGCCACAATAGGGCCGGGGCAAAACTGCGCGCTTCGTCATGCATCCTTCGCGTAGCCGAGTCGCAGCATTGCATCGCCGTGCCTCGTCCAGAACGAGTCCAGCCACTCGGCCGGAAACTCGCGCCGCCATTCCCCGCTCTTGCCCTGTCTGAAAAACCGGGGATGAATGTTCTTGAGGGCGTCGAACGCGGGGATGCTCCGCGCGGTACTGGACAGCCCCGGGACATTCAGCTTTTCAAGCGCGTTCGCGAGCGTGTCACGCGGAGCCTCGATGAGCTCTTCGAACCGCACCAGGACGAACTTTCCGTCATTCTTTTCCAGCCAGTCCTGATTGAAGGTGCTCCAGCGGGTATCTTCAAGCGCCGAGCGGAGTGCGCGCCTGAACAGCATGCGTTCGAGCCCAAGCCACCGCAAGACGGTGCTCCTGGACGTAGCGAGTGCATACCTTGCATATCGGAACAAGCACTTCAGCTCCCATCTGAACTCCTGCCTGGCGACGCCCCGAAGACGCAGGAACGTGCTGGCCAGGGTCGCGGAATACCATGCCAGAGAAACAAGAGCGTCCCGCCCGTCGCGAACCAGGAGGACCGTACGATAGGCAGGGCGCTGCAATTCGGTCCAGGTATTGTGGGTATTGATGAAGTAGACCTCGTCGCTCGCCTCCATGCGATCGAGTATCACCCGCGCGCGCGCAACGTTGCCGGAACGCGACGCTATCCGCGCTTCTGCCGGCAACGACTGGTGTCCGGTGAGGTAGCCGGCGTCCACGTCTGTCTCCAGATCGTCCCCGGAGTACAGGCCCGTATAGGTCGGTACCGCGTACAAGTGGTGCAGCAGGATTCGGAAGTAGGTATTCCCGGAACGTGGAAATGAAGCGAGGAGGACAATCACGCTACGGCTCCGTAGTTGCCCCTACCAGCGCCCTTGCACGTGTTCATTCACGTCGCAGGGCTCATCGCACCGCGAATGGCGCGGGCGAACACCCTTGGAGCCTGCCAATGCAGTCATTAGAATCAAGAAAATTGGGCAGCAGCAGTTTATCACCGGAGATGTGATGCGAGACAGACGCTCTCTCGACCGATGTGTCGAGACAGGCAGGCGCAAATGACCGATCTGCCCGGGACGCAGTGGCAACTCGTCCGGGAATTCGGTCTCGAGTATCCGCAAGACGCGCGCTCGCGGGGGAAACTGGGACTGAATCGCGTCACCGTCGCAGACTATTTGCCGGGCGGCGGCTATCTTCTGGTTAACGAGCGTCCGATGGAAGGCGCGCCCGGGAAAACGCATAGCCGTACTTTGGTTCTTTCACAAGAAAAAACCATAGTGTATGACTCGGCAATTCAAGGCGCAGCCGACGAATATGGCTGTCGCATGGATGGGCGGCGCGTCGCAATTCTGTCCCGGCAGCAACGCGAGATCAAGTTGCTGTCCAATGAGGGCTCATGCATTCAAAGAATATCCCTGCCGGCGGTCAGCAAGCATGAGCCTCGACTGCTCAGCTGGACACATCGCGCGACGTTTCTGATCAATTTTTTCAGTCAGGGGCAGTCTCTCGACATAGCCGAAATCGATCTGCATGGCCAGCTGCTCTGGAGCTTGAGCGTGCCTGCTTCCGTCATCGGCGGCCCCGTCAGCATGCAATTGCTTGAGAACGGGTCGATTCTGATTGCGAACGTGGCGTTTCACGTCGTCGAGGAATTACGGCGAGACGGTTCGCTGGCCGTTCGTTGGGGAAAAAAGGGATCTCCGTCCCGGGAGCACGGACAATTGTGCAACCCGATGTGGGCGCGTCAGCTGGATGACGGCACCCTGCTCATTGCCGATTCCTACAATCAGCGGTGCCTGGCGATCAATGCCGGGGGAGTTGCTACTGAGATTGCAGGTAAAGACCATTGCTTCTTTGTCCCTTCGTGCATCACGCGTGGAGCGGACGGCAGCCACCTGATATGCGATTGGGGGCTCCGGTGCGTTTACGAGGTGAACGATGCGCGGCAAGTGGTCTGGCGGGAGGGGTGCGCAGTTCCGCGAAAGCGCCAACTTTCGTTCCCTCGCTCGGTCCAGTATCTGGGTGAAGATCGCTATTTGATTGCCGACACTAGCCATAACAGGATCGTGGACTACGATGGCGGCCGGGTGAGCGAAATCAAGGTCAGCGAAGGCCGCGGGCTTGCCTGGCCCCGTGCCGCACACCGGACATCGCGCGGAACCCTGATTGTGGCGGACGGGCTGAATTCACGCGTGCTGGAAGTGACCATGAAAGGCCACGTGCTACGAGAGCTGCATACCATGCGCTATCGGGGTAAGACCATTTCTCTGCAAGACCCACACGATGCAAGGGAGCTGCCTAACGGAAACTTGCTAATTACCGATGCCGCGCAAAATCTGGTTCTGGAACTGGACTGGGATGGACGGGCGGCTTGGGTCATCTGGAACGACAGTGACAAAACACTCGATGATCCCCACAGTGCACAATTGATGCCAGATGGGCGGATTATGATTTCCGACTGTGGGCACCACAGGATACTTTTCGTAAATCCCGCAACGGGGATAATGCAATCGCTCAGCGGTTATTCCGATGGCCGCGAAGAAATTCGGCTGACCTTTCCCAGATATTCGGATATTGCGGCAAATGGCACGCTGGTAATTGCGGATACATTCAACAACCGTGTCCTGGCGGTGGACCCGGGCGGCAACGTGCATTGGGTGCTTTCGAACGTACCGGATTCGCCGATTTCCACTTTGCAGCACCCACGTTGGGCACATTTGATCGACGACAACGAAATTGTTATAAGCGATCATTTCAATCATCGAATACTGCATCTGCGTCGGCGGCATGAGGAGCAGCAGACTTGATCTTGTTCCCGGATAGCGATTTGTTCTGTCAAATAATCCATCAGGTTGCTGCGAAGCAATGATGAAATTGCTTGATTGTCTTGACGATATCTACGAGCTAGGGCCGCAGCAACGTCTCATGCTTGAGGCCCTGATTCTGCCGGCGCCGCGCTGCGAAGACAGTTTCGTCCGCTGGCTTGCGGCGGTAGATTTCAATTCCATTGATTTCACTACGATGCGTCTGGTTCCCGCCCTGCTCAAGAAGTTCGGCGAAGCGATAGTCGACGATGGCCAGCGGAAGTCGATGGCAAGCATTTATCGCCATAGCCATTTGAGAACCAGCCTTATTTTGAGCGTGGGCCATCGGGTCCTGGAGCGTATGTGCGCGGCAGGAATCGATTTTTTGCTATTCAAAGGCGCCGCAATAGCGCCCAAGTACCACAACAAGGTTGCGACCCGGCCGATGGCCGACATCGATGTCCTTCTGCGAAGAGAGGACATTGCGCAGGTCGAGGTGATATTGCGGGAAAACGGATTCCGTTACGGGTATCCGGAAGAAAAGAAGCGTATCGATTTACACTCGCACGATTACATTGACGCTAATTGGAGCGGGTTCGATCTGCACTGGTACTCGCTCTACGAATCGATCAAGCCGAATATCGATGCCGGCATCTGGGCGCGCGCGGAATTCTTAGACTGGGGCGGGCTCGTCGTCAAGGTCATGGCACCGGAGGACCTGTTGTTGACTAGCATCATCAATGGCGTGCGTGATAAGCCGATGCGCTCTCAGTGGATTCATGATGTGGCAACTATCGTTAAGGCCGAACCGGTGATCCAGTGGGAGACGGTTTGGGAGGAAGCCGGAAGGCGGAATTTACTGGAGCCGGTGTTCCATGCGCTGAATCTCGTTCGTGGCATTTCGAGGGAGGTCGTGCCGGACGCGCTGCTCCAAGAGTTACTCGATCGTGATCCGGAGTTTCGTGAGGACCTCCTGAAAGCTGCGGCCGCTGCCGGCGGTGAATACGAGTCGCGGAAGACAGGGAGCGCCAACATTGAAGTGGCTGGGCCTTGCGGTAAGCCCGGGTTGCAATCGGTCGATGGGGAATTTCCGCGGGTGGGCTCCGACGCGATGGGATTGCCGGGGCAAATCCGGTATTACCTCGACGGCGACAACGTCATCCGCGGGCTTTTCCTGCAATGGCGGTACCTGCGTCTGATAGCGGGGTTGTTTGAGGTGAACGATCGCCGCAAACTGGATGACCTGATTGTGGACAACTCATTGCCGGGCGGAGGCTATCTGGGCGTGCCGCCCGGGGTGCTGTCAGTACGAGCTGACTCCATGCTGACCACGTACAGCGCACGTCTTGCGTTGGTCAACTCTCCCGCGAATCTCGTTGTGGCTCCTGGCGAGATGGTAGACATAACGGTAGAGGTGGAGAACGACTCGACTTGTTGCTGGTTTGTTTTCGCCGGATCGGAATCGGTATTTGGTTTGTCGTATCACCTGCTGACAGAGGATGGAGTCATGATGGTATGGGACACCTCCCGTGCCTACCTGGCAATTCCCAGAAGGAATCATGTCGCTTTCATCGAGCCGTCGCAGATATTGACCTGTCAATTGAAAGTCGTCGCGCCACTGACGCCGGGCCGTTACGTGGCGCAACTCGATATCGTCCAGGAACTCGTTACGTGGTTCTCACAGAAGGGAGTCCAGTTTCCCAAAATCAACCTGGAGGTCACTGCCAGTACTTTTTCCGGATGCTACGCGCCCCGGGGACCGGATATTGCTCACGAAATCGTGGAGGACAAGGCGGTCTTCCTCGACGCCAGGACGGGCGCGTACTACAGTACGGAGGGATATGGCGCACTGATATGGAAAGGGCTCATGGATGGATATGATGCCAGCCGTATTATCCGCGCCTTCGCGGCAAGCAATATCTTCCCTTCGGAGGAAAGAGTGGTCGAACAATTCATCCATGCCCTCCTGGCCGAAAAGATTATCAGGGCTTTGGAAACGGCGGCAAAGGGACCCGAAGGCGATTTCAGCGTGGACCCGAAATTCGGGACGCAGCATCCGGTACTGACACGCCATGGCGAGCCCGGCGAGCTGATCAGAATGCATCCCGTGCGGGACACCAGCGCGCGCGCCGGGTGGCCGGATCGGCGCTCGGAGAGCGGAGGTTCGGGTGAATCAGCCGCTCAACGCTGAACTGGCGAACCGGACGCGAAGAGAATTCTGGACGACATGACAGACAAGGATTCGCCTGTGCCGGAGCATCTTGCGCATGAGCGCAACTATGCGAAAAAGCTCGAGGACGCGCGCCAGGCGATGCTGCGCATGTCGCAGGATGCGGCCGAGCGGGAGCGCCGGCTTGCGGCAAGACTGCAAGACGCGCAGCAGGTCGCCCTGCGCATGTCGCAATCCGCCGCAGAGCGCGCGGGGAAGCTTTCCGAGGGCATGAAAGCACTGCAAGCCGAGATGATGAAACTGGAGGGCGAAGTGCTGCGCCAGGCGCAGTCCATCGGCGCAATGACGCAGCGCGAGGCGGCGCGCGCGAGGCAGCTTGGCGAGGCGCGTCGCCGCCTTGCTCAGGTCGCACATGTGTGCGCCGAGGCTCACCGGTCGCTGGTGGATATATCCGGACTGGAGCCGGACGCAGCGTCCGGCGCCCGCGGGACGAAACGGCTGCTGGAACTGCAAGGCGAGACCTTCGTCGTCGAAGCTTATCGCTTGCTATTGCACCGTGACCCGGACCCTTCCGGGCTGGCTCATTTTCTTCTCGAGCTGGACAGGGGTACGGGCGCCGCGGAAATCGTCTGGAGAATCCGCTATTCCCCTGAAGGACGGCGCATAGCCGCGGATGTGAGTGACATTCGATTTGTGCTCATGAGGGAGCGAATCTATAGCCTGCCACTGGCAGGCAGGCTGTTCAGGGCGATTGGCGAAACATGCAGTCTGATCGGTGCGCAGCGGAAACGCCGCGCTTTCGAGTACAAGATCGCGCGCAAGCTTGAAGAAGCAGGCAGGATCAACCGCGAATTGCAGCACAAGCTGCTTTGGGTCGCGCAGGAAATAGCTCATGTGGAGGAAACCATGAGCGCCGGGACGCCGGATCGGGGCGCGACTGACAATTAGCGAGATGGAAGC